>Ga0209989_100112_pt1 | contig 14989 bp, 13 predicted proteins | sample Antgeofumaro1A2B_FD_188083 | JGI IMG/M metagenome (GOLD analysis project Ga0209989, IMG submission 188083) | Geothermal fumarole subsurface microbial communities from Mt. Erebus, Antarctica - 1A2B (SPAdes) (version 2) | ecosystem: Environmental > Terrestrial > Volcanic > Fumaroles | place: Mt....
ATCGTTTGAGCTTCACTGCATCTGAAAGCGGGTGGCGAAGATGATTTTGATGCGGTTCCGCGATCGAAAAGAGGCTGGGCGCCTGTTGGCGGAAAGGCTTGCGCCGTATGCGGGGCGACCTGATCTCGTCGTGCTCGCTCTGCCTCGCGGCGGCGTGCCTGTTGGTCGTGAGGTCGCGCGCGCGCTCGGCGCGCCGCTTGATGTCTTCGTCGTGCGCAAGCTCGGCGTTCCGGGTCAAGAGGAGCTGGCCATGGGCGCGATCGCTTCGGGCGGCGTTCGCGTCCTCAACGAAGACGTAATCACCTACCTCGGGATTCCGCCCGAGGTGGTCGATGCCGTAACGTTACGCGAACTGCGCGAACTCGAAAGGCGCGAGCGGCTTTATCGCGGCGCGGCTCCGCCGTTGCGCGTCGCCGGGCGAACGGTGATCCTTGTCGATGACGGTCTGGCGACGGGAGCGAGCATGCGCGCGGCGGTGGCGGCGCTTGGACGCCTGCATCCGAAGGAGATCATCGTCGCCGTTCCGGTCGCCGCGCCTGCCACGTGCGAGAGTTTTCAGCGCGAGATGGGCGTCGAGTGCGTCGCCGTGATGATGCCGGAGCCTTTCAATGGAGTGGGCCAGTGGTACGAGGACTTTTCGCAGATGAGCGACGATGAGGTTCGCGCCTTGCTCGAAGAGGCGCGCGAAGATCTGTCCGGAGAATCGAGCCGAGATCGCCCTTGAGGAGAACCAAGGCTTCAGCCGGTCGCGCGCATGAAGGGTGAAGAATCGGATCGAGATCAAACGTGAAGAGTCGTAACCGCGTCGGACGCAGGAGACTGAGCGGATGAAGAGCCGAATCGAGATCGCGCGTGAAGCGGTATTTCGTGATTCGCTCATCCGTCGCGTCGCTGCGTAAAAAGATGGGGCACCCGAGATCGCGCGTGAAGCGCGCGATGCGGCGTGCCTTTTCCGCTCGGCTAAGGCCAACGCGACGCGCAGCGAGGGGGGATGACCTCGGCCGATTTCCGCGCTAGTGCGTTGCAGAGCGCGCCATTCGGCGCCGCGTTTAAGTTCGGTCACGGCAGCCGGAACGGAGATCGGGTTGCGCGCCGGTCGAACTCGGAGAAGCCATTCGACCGATTCAATTGCTGGTCCAGTTTGCGGGATGAGATTCGATCAGCTAGCCGATTTTTTCGAGAAGCTAGAGGCAACCACCGAGCGTTTGCGCATGTACGACCTGCTCGGTGAGTTGTTCGCGCGCGCAACGCCCGAGGAAACGGCAGAGCTCGCTTATCTTTGCGAAGGCCGATTGCTTCCGGCTTTTACGGGCGTCGAGATCGGCATGGGCGAAAGGTTGGTTGCGCGAGCCATCGCGTTTGCCGCTGAAGTGGGAGAGCAAGAGGTCACAGCTCGATACAAGAAGCTGGGCGACCTCGGCGCTGTTGCCGAAGAGCTGCTCCCGGCGCGCCGAAGCGCGTTGGAGATCGCAGACGCCTACCGTAGATTGCTCGACATCGCGCGCACGAGCGGCGCGGGAAGCGTCGAGAAGAAGGTACATCTGTTGGCCGAACTGCTCCGCCGCGCTTCGCCGCGCGGCGCGCGTTACCTCGTCCGTTTCGCGCTCGGGCGAATGCGTTTGGGGATCGGGCCCCCGACCATCATGGAAGCGGTCGCGCGACAATTTCCCGACAGCAAGAGGGCGCGCGCGCTGATCGAGCGCGCTTACAACCTCTGCTCCGATCTCGGCTTGGTGCTGCGGACCATGCGCGAAAAGGGATTAGAGGCGCTGGCGCGCTTTCGCGTGCGGGTCGGCAATCCCGTGCGCATGATGCTGGCGGAAAGGTTGCCGAGCGCCGAGCAGATCATCGCGCGACTGGGGCGATGCGCGGTGGAGGCCAAGCTCGACGGGTTTCGCTGTCAGGTCCACTTAAACGGCGATGAGGTGGAGATCTTCTCGCGCAACCTGGAACGGACGACGGCCATGTTCCCTGACATCGCCGAGGCGACCAGAAAGCAGATTGCGGCGCGCAAGGCGATCATCGAAGGCGAGGCTGTCGCCGTGGACGAAGCGACGGGCGAAGTCCATCCGTTTCAGGTGACGGTGAAGCGCAAACGCAAGCACGGCGTTGAAGAGATGGCGCGCGCCTTCCCGTTGACGCTCGTCGTCTTCGATCTGCTTTACGCTGATGGCAAGGATTTCACCCCGCTCCCTTACGAAACCCGGCACGAAAAGATGCGCGAGGTCGTCGCGGCAGCCGGAAGGATTCAGCACGTGGAACGGATCGTGACGGCGAGCGTCGAAGAGTTTCAACGTTTCTTCGATGATCAAGTCGCGCGCGGCATGGAGGGCGTGATCGCCAAAAAGCTCGACGCGCCATACATCGCCGGAGCGCGAAATTTCAATTGGATCAAGCTCAAACGCGCCTACCGCGGGCGACTCGAAGATACGGTTGATGTCGTCATCGTCGGCTACTTGCGCGGGCGCGGAGCTCGCGCGCGATTTGGTATCGGCGCTTTGTTGACCGCCGTTTATGATCGCGAAGCGGATCTGTTTCGCACCATCGCCAAAGTGGGAAGCGGCCTTTCGGAGCAAGAGTGGATTGAACTGCGCGAGAAGCTCGACCGCATCGCGGTGAAGGGAAAGCCGGCGCGCGTTGACTCACGTCTCGTGCCGGACGTTTGGGTCGAGCCGCGCTATGTGGTCGCGGTGCTGGCCGACGAGATCACGCGCTCGCCCGTGCACACTTGCGCTCAAGATGAGAGCGGCGTCGGTCTGGCGCTCCGTTTCCCGCGCGTGGTCGGCGGCGTGCGCGAGGATAAGTCGCCCGAGGACGCAACCACCGTCGAAGAGATACGCCAGATGTACGCGACGCAGAAGCGGCACAGGGTCGCTTCTTGAAGTCGGCGCGCCGCCGTTCGCCCGCGCTTGGCGCGCAAGCATCGGGCCGATCATAAGAACGTTATTCGAGGAGACGAAGATGAGGATCTTGATCGGGTACGATGGTTCGGAATGTTCCGAGGCAGCCTTGGAGGATTTGCAGCGGGCCGGATTGCCGACCGATGTCGAAGCGGTGGTGATGACGGTGGCTGACGTCTGGCTCTGGCCGGAAGATGAAACGACTTCGGATAGCGACGTTCTAGGAATCGAGCGCGCGCGCGAACATGCGCGCCGCGCGTTGCGCGAAGCGCGCGAACTCGCCGCTCGCGCGAGCGAGAGGCTGCGTTCGAGGTTTCCGGAATGGAAGGTCGCGACGGAGGCCGTGGGCGATTCGCCCGCGTGGGCGCTCGTCAAAAAAGCCGATGAGTGGGAACCGGACTTGATCGTCGTCGGTTCGCACGGCCGAACGGCCATCGAACGGTTTGTGCTCGGGAGCGTTTCGCAGAAGGTCTTGTATGAGGCGCGATGTTCGGTGCGCATCGCGCGGCGTGCGCTGCGCCCTGCCGAAGATACGCTTCGCATCATCGTTGGTGTGGATGGCTCGCCGTCGTCGCAAGCCGCGCTTGAGATGGCGGCAGCGCGCGCTTGGCCGGAAGGCACCGAGATACGTGTCTTGAGCGCCATCGATGGCGCGCTCTCTCTGGGCGAATCCTTCGCGCTGCGTTGGATTGCGCGCGACGATGAACGAGCCGTCGAACAGGCGCGCGCACAACTAGCGGCGCTGATCGAACCATTGTTTGCCGGACGCGGTTGGTCGCCGACCGTGATCGTGCGGCGCGGCAGCGCCAAACGAGCGTTGGTCGAAGAAGCGGAGAAGTGGCAAGCGGACAGCGTCTTTGTCGGCGCGCGTGGGTTGCGCACGCGCGAAAGGTCGTCGCTCGGAAGCGTCGCTTCGGTCGTCGCCTCGCGCGCGCCGTGTTCGGTGGAAGTGGTGCGCAAAGAGCGCATCGCTTCGGCTGGATCAACCGGGGCGGGCCTTGCCCTTTAGGAACTCAACGATTCGGACGTTGCGGATCGAAGGCGGCACGAGACGGAGCGCATCTTGAAGATTTCGAGCGCCATTCATGAGAGCGGAAAACAGTTGCATCTTTTGCCAGATCGTTGCGGGACGAAAAGAGGCTGAGATCGTCTTCGAGGACGAAATGACGCTCGCTTTTCTAGATCACCGTCCGCTTTTTCCGGGGCACTGTCTTCTGATTCCAAGGGAGCACTACCGAACGCTGCTCGATCTTCCGCCCGGCCTGCTGGGGCCGCTCTTCGAGCGCGCGCAGTTGCTTGCGCGCGCCATCGAAGAAGCGCTCGCCGCCGAAGGACTCTTCCTCGCCATCAACAATCGCGTTAGCCAAAGCGTTCCGCATCTTCACGTCCATCTCGTGCCGCGGCGGCGCGGCGACGGTTTGCGCGGCTTCTTTTGGCCGCGTCGTCGCTACAAAGATCGGGAAGAGGCACAGCGAACGCAACAGGCAATCAAGACGCGGATTGAAGGACTACAGAAGGCGCGGCCTCGCTGGTGAGTCTCGATGGGAGCGTCGGAGAGACTCTTTCGATCAACGCGAGCCGAGCGGCGCGCTTTTCGTTTCACCACGCGGGATCTTCTCAAAACCGCTTCGTGCTGTGACGACCAAAGGGATCTCCATGTTCGTGAAATTCCCTCCAGTTCGGAGGCTGATCTATCATTCGTCGCGTGATATTTCCTCCGGTTTGGGTGTTGATCTATGATTTGCGCTCAAATCCAAAACTTCAACGAAACCGAGGACGGTCATGAAGAGGGCTTGGCTGTTCACCTCCGAATCGGTCGCCGAGGGGCATCCCGATAAGGTTTGCGACTACGTCTCGGATTCGATTCTGGATGCGTATTTGGAGCGGGATCCACAAAGTCGCGTCGCTTGCGAGACGTTGTGCAAAGGCGGCACAGTGGTGCTCGCTGGCGAGATCAGTTCGGCGGGCGAGGTGGATCACGAAGCGGTCGTGCGCCGCGCCGTCGGTGACATCGGCTATACGGACGAAGGCGAACCGTTCAACGCCATGGGGCTGCGCGTCCTGCAGTTGATCAGCAAGCAGGCGGCGGAGATAGATCAAGGCGTCGATCCACAGAAGAACTTGGCTGGCGAGCAAGGGGCTGGCGACCAAGGCATCATGTTCGGCTACGCTACGGATGAGACGCCGGAGCTGATGCCGCTGCCGATCGTGCTCGCGCACAGACTGGCGCGCACGCTGGCCGAAGACCGACATCGCGGGCATCCTTCATGGTTGCGTCCCGATGGCAAGACGCAGGTCACAGTGCTTTACGAAGCCGGAGAGCCGAAAGAGGTGACGGATGTCGTCGTCTCGACGCAACATGCGGCGTGGGTTACACAAGACGAGATACGCCACTACGTCGTCGGCGATCTCGCGCCGCGCGCGCTCGGAGAGTGGTTTCACGCGCGCATAAGATTCAACGTCAACCCGACCGGCAGCTTCGTGCAAGGTGGCCCATCGGTCGATTGCGGCGTGACGGGGCGCAAGATCATCGTCGATACGTATGGCGGCATGGGGCGACATGGCGGTGGGGCTTTCTCCGGCAAAGATCCTTCCAAGGTGGACCGAAGCGGTGCCTACTTCTGCCGCTGGATCGCGCGACAGTTGATCAAACAGGGGTTGGCGAGCAGGGCCGAAATCCAAGTCGCGTACATGATCGGCGTGGCGCATCCGGTTTCGGTCAAGGTCGAAACCTTCGGCACGGGCGACGAAGACGCCGCCGCGGAATTCGTCGCGCGCTTCGACTTTCGCCCCGCCGCGATCATCGAACGGCTCGATCTGCTACGTCCGATTTACCGTCAAACGACCAACTACGGCCACTTTGGCAAACCTTGGCTCCCTTGGGAGGAGTGAGCGCGCATGGTGGCCGCGCGGCCAAGTGACTGCGGCGTCGCTGGTTCGGCTATAGGCCGGGGACGCCTTGCAGTGGCCACGAAGACTTTCAAGTCGACGCGCGTTGGGACGACTAACGCGATGCGGTCGGACGTATCTCCGTATGGCGCACCTGCCCGCCGAGATTGGCTGTATAACCGGCGAGCGCGGTGCAGATCAACGCGAAAAGCAGCACGGCGAGCGCCGCGCGAGGCGAAGGTTCGGGCGCCTTGCGCCAAGCGAAGAGCACGGCAACGGAGGCGAACGCGAGAAGTTGCATGACGATCAACGTGATCGTCCCCATCCTTTCGTGCGCTTCGATGATCTCTTCTGACGCTTCAGGAAGCTTTTCGACGATCCCTTCCGCCGCGTTCCCCGTCAGATAAACGGGGATCGCCGCCAGCGCACAGCAGAGCAGAAAGACGAGGGAGACCCTCTGAAATTGCGCGTTCTTCAAGAAGATGGCGACGGCCAACAGGATCGCGGAGAAGAGGGTGCCGAGGACGGGAAGATGATTGAGCAGCAAGTGCCAGTGGGCGAAAAGGGCATGACAGCCGACGATTGCGCGCACGTGCGCGCCGACGTCTGGACGGGAACGCTCTTTGCCATCATCACGGCTTTCTTCATCATCGTCTCCACCGCCGCAACGCTCCACCCCTACGGCATAAGAGTCGAGACCGCCGCCGATGCGGCGCGCGCGCTCGCTCCGCTCGCCGGACGCTACGCCGAAATCCTCTTCGCCACAGGGCTGTTCGGCGCCTCTATGCTCGCCGCTGGCGTGCTGCCGCTCGCGACAGCCTACTCGATCAGCGAGGCTTTCGGTTTCGAGAAAGGCGTCTCGCACAGCTTCCGTGAAGCCCCTATCTTCCTCGGCATCTTTACCTTTCTGGTCGCCGTCGGCGGGCTGGTCGCCATCTTGCCGGGACTGCCGCTAATCCGCGTCTTGCTCGTCACGCAAGTCATCAACGGACTGCTGCTGCCCGTGCTGCTGGTCGCCATTTTGCGTCTGGCCAGCGACCGCGAACTGATGAAGGAGCAGGCCAACACGCCCGCCTATAATGCAAGCGCCTGGCTAACGGTGATGGGGGTCTCGGCACTGTCAGCGATCTTCATCGGCCGCACCTTGCTGGATTAAGGAAAGCTCCTTGAGAAAGCCCTTTGTGCGGGCGTCATACGGCTGCGGCAAATAAGCTCGCACGACAGCCCGATAGAAGGCCCCTTACGACGATTGAATTACGCCCAGCGATGCACGACCTCGGCTGCATCCAGCGCGGTCGGGCAACGGGGAATGAGCGCTGGTCGTCCAACTTGACAGGAAAAGACTCAAGGATTATTATAAGAGCTGACTCAGGCGATCACCGCCAGAAAGGAGGCGAAAGTGACATGATGAACGTCATGCGCTACGATCCTTTCCGTGACCTTCGCAACCTGCAGGAAGAGGTCAACCGGCTCTTCACCACGAGCCTCGCTCGCGCCTTTGGCGATGAGGGCATTGAGCGCGGAGCCTGGACGCCTAACGTCGACATCTACGAGGATCACGATCACATCTTCATCGAAGCCGACCTACCCGGCATGCGGCGCGAGGATTTCGAGTTGACGCTCGAAAACAACGTCCTCACGCTGCGTGGCGAGCGCCGCTTCGAGAAGAAGAGCGAGAACTATCACCGCGTTGAGTGGCCTTATGGCATCTTCTCTCGCTCCTTCACTTTGCCGCAGACGGTGGCGACCGAGGGCGTCACGGCTGAGTACCGCGACGGCGTGCTCCGCATCGCTTTGCCGAAGCGCGAGGAGGTCAAGGCGCGTCGCATCGAGATCTTGAGCGAAGGCGAAGCGCCCAAGCCGCAGGTCATCGAGGCGGAAGCCAAGGCGGCTGCGGCTCGTTCGTAAGCTGTTCGGCGGCCCGGCGTTTCCATCGCCGAGCCGCCTTGCATTTGATCTGGGGACTTTCTTCAACCGTGAAGGAGAGCGAGAAATGGCGCGAGAGATGTGGGAACCGATGCGCGATCTGATGATGCTGCAGGATCGCGTCAACCGTCTTTTCGAGGGTTTTGCGCAAGGGCGTAGTCCGGAAGCCGAAATTGAGCGTGGCGACTGGGCGCCGCCCGCCGATGTTTACGAAAACGACGACGAGTTCACGGTGCTTCTCGATCTACCGGGCGTGCGCCGCGAAGCGCTCGAGGTCGATCTCAACGAGAGCCGACTGACCGTGCGCGGCGAGCGCCTTGCCGATCAAAAGAACGCGCGTCGTCTGGAGCGGCCCGCCGGGCGTTTCGTGCGCAGCTTCGCGCTGCCGCCGACGGTGGACCGTACGGCGATCGCGGCCGACTACCGTGACGGCGTGCTAACGCTTCACTTGCCGAAGCAGCGACAGCCAGAAGCGCAGCGCGTGCGCATCGAAGTTCGGTGAGGATTTTCAGTGATCTTCGCGTCGGAAGGTGTGCGCCATGCGTGACGAGAAGGACAAAGAGTTGAAAGACTCGAACGGTGAAAAATCCGAGGAGAAGGTTCGGTGATCGCCAAGACGTGGCGCGACCGGTTGATGCGCGATTACGATGCGCTCTACCCGCAGTATGGCTTCGCACAGCACGTTGGCTACGGAACGCGCGCGCATTTGGCGGCCCTGCGAGCTTACGGCCCGTGCCCATTGCACCGACGGAGCTTCCGTGGTGTCTGCGCAAAGAGCGCGTGACGCCGGAGACGAAAAGTCGCGCTATGCACGTCGCCATCGACGCCCACGCGGTTGGGACGAAGCTTGCCGGCAACGAGACATACATCACCGGACTGATCGAAGCGCTGGCCGCCATCGATTGCGAGAATCGCTACACGCTCTACGTCACTAAACCGCAAGCCGTTCGAAAGTTCGCCCGCCGCTGGCCCAACGTTGAGCTACGCCGCACGCTTCCACATACGCCTTTCATCCGCATTCCGCTGAGCTTGGTCGCCGAGCTGTGTCTGCGTCCGGTCGATCTGTTGCACGTGCAGTTCACGGCTCCGCCCGTTACGCCTTGCCCGGTGGTAGTGACCGTGCACGATCTCGCGTTCGAGCATCTGCCAGAGACCTTCCGGCGGCGAAGTTGGATGCAGTTGCGTCTAACGGTTCGGTGGACGACCAAACGCGCGGCGCAGATCATCGTCCCATCGGAATACACGCGGCGCGATCTGATCGCAACCTACGGCATCGCTCCGGATCGGATCACGGTGACACCGCTGGCTGCAGCGTCGCGCTTCGCTCCGGTCGAGGCGGCAAGAGTGCGCCGCGTGTGCGCTCGGTACGGGATCCAAGGCGCATATATCTTGGCCGTCGGTTCGATTCAACCGCGTAAGAACCTCGGTCGGTTGTTTGCCGCTTATGAGCGCTTGCAACGAAAAAGCGCGCAAGGTAATCTCCCTCGTCTGGTCGTTGTCGGCAAACGCGCGTGGCTCTTTGAAACGACGCTGCGCGCGGCTGAACGATTAGGCGATCGCGTTCTTTTCACCGGCTATGTGCCGGAAGAGGATCTGCCGCCGCTTTACGCCGGCGCTTTGTGTTTCGTCTACCCTTCGTTTTTCGAAGGTTTCGGTTTGCCCCCGCTCGAAGCGATGCAGTGCGGCACGCCCGTCCTTGTCGGCAACCGCACTAGCTTGCCGGAGGTCGTCGGCGAGGCCGGTTTGATGGTGAACCCGTTCGACGAAGCGGAGTTGGCCGAGGCGCTCGAACGTTTGATCGAAGACGCCTCGCTCCGGGCCGAACTCAGTCGTCGCGGGCTTGAACGCGCGCGCCAGTTCAACTGGCATCACACAGCGCGCTTGACTTTGGAAGCTTACAAAAAAGCGGCGGGAGCAGCCTAACGCGCTCGCCGTCGGACGGACCAATCGATGCGTATTGCCATTCTCGGGACGCGAGGAGTGCCCGCCAGCTACGGCGGATTCGAGACTTTCGCCGAGCAGCTTTCAACCAGACTCGTCGCGCGCGGTCACGACGTGACCGTCTACTGCCGGTCGCACTACGTTAGCCCGCGGCAGATCGAATACCGTGGCGTGCGGCTGAAGGTGCTGCCGACCATTCGTCACAAATATCTCGACACTATTGTGCACGCCTTTCTTTCGACGCTCCACGCGATGAGAGAACGGTACGACGTCGCGCTCTATTGCAACGCGGCCAACGTCATCTTCGTCCCGTTGCTACGCGCTTGCTGCACGCCGGTCGCCATTAACGTCGATGGGCTGGAACACAAACGCAAAAAGTGGAACCGGTTGGGACGCGCCTATTACCGTTTGGCCGAACGACTGGCCACTTGGTTGCCAAATGAACTCGTCACCGATGCGCGCGTCATTCACGACTACTACTTGGCGCGATACAACTGCCCGTCGGTGATGATCGCCTACGGCGCAGAGATCGAGCGCCGAATAAACGGCGCGTTGGTCCGACGATGGGGCGTCGAGCCGAATCGGTACGTGCTTTACGTTTCGCGCTTGGAGCCGGAGAACAACGCTCATTTAGTCATCGAAGCCTTCAAGCGCGTGCGTACCACGCACCGATTGCTGATTGTCGGCGATGCGCCCTACGCGCATGAGTACATCAAAGATCTGCGTCGAAGAGCGCAGAGCGACCGTCGCATCATCTTCACGGGGTTCGTCTTCGGTGAAGCGTACCGCGCTTTGCAGCAGAACGCTTACTGTTACGTTCACGCGACGGAGGTCGGCGGCACGCACCCGGCGCTGGTGGAAGCGATGGGTTACGGCAATTGCGTGCTGACGCTCGCCACGCCGGAAAACCTCGAGGTCATCGGCGAAGCCGGCATCACTTATTCGGACGAAAAAGACCTGACGGCGAAACTGCAGCGCGTGCTTCGAGATGGTGCGCTGGTTTGCGCTTATCGTCAGCGGGCGCAAGCGCGCGCGCGTGAGCTTTATTCATGGGAGCGCGTCGTCGATCAGTACGAGGAGTTGTTCGCGCGTCTGATCGGCGAGACGAGGGCCGATCGAGCGATGGCGGATGTGACGAGCGACGAGTTGGACTTGGAGAAGGTGCGCGTTCGCGCCGCGGATTGACTGGCGAAAAGGGCGAAAGGGACTACGGCCTAACCAATGGCTATTTGACCGAGCGGGCATCGGCTGGACGCGCGAAAAGCGCGTCCGGGATGGGCCGGTTGAACTCCACCTCGTCGTAGTTTACTCGGCTCGTTTGCACGCCGTCGCGGTAGTGGTCCACCACAAAGGGGAACATCACGCCGTTGACGTCGAGAAAGCGCAGGAAGCGATCCTCTTCAGTCGATTCCTCGCCCTTGTCGTTGCGCCGCTTGTAGATGGCCTTGGCTGGCAGACCTGTCCTGGCATCGAACTCGAACTCGACGCTGAAACCATCCGAATAGTCAAGGCGGACGACCTCGTTGCGGCGCGCAACGCCGGCCTCGCGCCGCCCGACGTAACTGAGGCGCGCTCCTTCGGCGCGCCACCAACCGCGCGTCACGTTGTCGTAGCTGGTGCGCATGGCGCGTTGAAAGTCGGCGATCTGGTCCGGTTTCATGTCGCGCAGCGTGCGGGCCGCTCCGTCGTAAACCCACCCGGTCTTCCCGACATTGGTCTGAATGATGCGTCCCTCGCTTGCGCGAAACTCCGTGCGCTCGCGATCCGGATAAACCAAGTAATCGACGAAGGCGACGGGAACGGTTGGCTTGCCGTCCTGATACTGCGTGTAGCGCCCGCGGCTCGTGATCGAACGGACGTTCAGGAAGTTTTGGCCGCCGAGGGCTTCCACCGCGCGTTTGATGATCTGTTCGGCGCGCGTCGCTTCTTGTGCCTGAGCCTGTGCGCTCAACAGCGCCGCGCCGAACAGGATGGACCCCAAGAGAAGGGTTCTGCACATGGCCCTGTAACCCAAAAAGCGGACGATCAAACTGTGAATTCGACCCGATAGCACGCTCATACGCTCCTCCGCTTCGAAGGAGAAGAAAAGAGGCGAGAGGGCTTCATCCTTCCCATCTCGCCTCGAGATCGTTCTTCTTACCGGCGCGCAACGTCCTAAGCGGTGCGCACGACGACTTCGTTGTTTTCGACATCCACGATGAAGCGGTCGGCCGTCTTCCACAGCGCCGTGATCGGCAGCTTCACCTTCTCGTCGATGTGGCGCTTGAGGAAGCGGGCACCATAGGTCGGGCTGAAGCCGCGTTCGGTCAGCAGGCTGACCGCCGCATCGCTCACTTCGAGCGCCTTGCCTTGCCGCTCCATTTGGGCGCGGAGCTTGCTCAGGTAGAGTTCCGCGATCTGCTTGACCTCATCCATCGTCAGCGGCGAGAAGACGACGATCTCGTCGATTCGGTTGCGGAACTCAGGCGAGAAGCGTTGTTCGGCGGCCTTCAATACCTCGTTCTTGATGGCGCGCATGTCGCCCACGGTCTTGGTGCCGAAGCCCAAGGGCTTTTCGTACTTGCGGAAGTTCTCCGACCCCAAGTTCGATGTCATGATGACGATGGCGTCCGACAAGTAGACCTTCTTGCCACGGCCATCCGTGAGCCAGCCTTCGTCGAAAGCTTGGAGGAAGAGGTTCATCAAGAAGGGCGAAGCCTTCTCGACTTCGTCGAGCAAGAGCACGGTGTATGGGTTCTCGCGCAACTGCTCGGTCAAGATCCCGCCGCGCTCCGACCCGACGATGCCGCGCGGCATGCCGATCAATTTTTCGATGCTAACCGTGCCATCCGCATACTCGCTCATGTCGATGCGAATCATCTTCTCCTCGTCGCCAAACATGAACTCCGCGACCGCTTTTGCCAGCTCGGTCTTGCCGACGCCGGTCGGCCCGAGGAACAGAAGCACGCCGTCGGGCTTGTAATGGTTCTCCTTGAGCGGTCCCTTGTTCAAGCGCAACCGCTGCGCGACGGCGCGAATCGCCTCTTTTTGCCCGATGACGCGCTTGGCTAGTTCAGCTTCCATGTTGGCGAAGCGATCGGTCGTGTCGCGAAAGATCATGTCGCGCGGTATGCGCGACTCCTGCGAGATGACCTCGATGATGTGCTCGGGACGGACGACGAGGCTGTACGGTTCGTTGATCTCCACTTTGACCGCCGCCGTGTCCAACCAACCGATGGCTTTATCGGGCAGATGAAGGTTGCGAATGTATCGTGGCGCCATCTCGAGCGCTGTGTTGATCGCTTCGTCCGTGATGGTCACGGAATAGTTGCGCTCCAGACGCGGACGAAGCCCGTAGAGGATCTCGCGCGTCTCGGCCAAAGATGGCTCTTCGACCTTGACCAAACGGAAGCGACGCGCCAGCGCCTCGTCTTCGGCGATGTACTCTTTGTACTCGGTCAAGGTCGTCGCCCCGATGATGCGCATCTCGCCGCGCGCCAGCGCCGTCTTGAACATGTTCGCGGCGTCGCTCGACGTGCCGAGCGCTGCGCCGGCACCGATAATGGTGTGGGCTTCATCGATGAACAGGATGATGTTCTCGCGCTCCTTGACTTCGTCGATGATGCCCTTGATTCGCTCTTCGAACATGCCGCGCAGCATGGTGCCAGCGACGAGGCCGCCCATCTGTAGCTGGACGATATGCGCATTGCGCAATCGGGCTGGAACCTTATTCGGTTCAAGCTCGATCAGTCGCGCCAACCCTTCGACCACCGCCGTTTTGCCGACCCCAGGCTCGCCCACCAACATGGGCGAATTGGCGCGCTCGCGGTGGCACAAAATCTCGATGATCTGTTGGATCTCGCGTTCGCGGCCAATGGTCGGCGGCAATTTGTCCATGCGCGCCAGCCTGTTCAAGCTGACGCCGAAGTGTTTCAGGTACGGAGGCAGCTCGAATTTGCGTCGTTGCCGCTCCTCTTCCAGCTCGCGTTCGTGCACGTGCGAACGTACGTTTTCCACAAATGCCTCCGGAGTGACGCCGAAGTTCCGCAAAACTTCGACGAACGACCCATCTTCGGCGAGCGCCATGAAAAGGTCGGTCGCCTCAATGGTCTTCCGCCCTTGTGCGCGCGCCCGTTCCATCGCGCGCTTGAACAAATTGATCGTCTCTTGGCTGATGCGCAGCCCTTTGCCGATGTGCTGGAACCGCGCGTTGTCGAGACGCTTTTCGATCTGCACCTTGACGATGCGCGGATCAACCGAAAGGTCGCGCATGGTCGCGTTGAAAAGGTCGGCCTCTTCGGTCGCCAGCGCTTGAATGATATGCTCGACGGCCAGATAGTTCTGTTCCCGCCGCATCGACTCGCGAATCGCGTGCTCGAAGACTCGTTTGCCCGTCTCACCGAAACGATCTTTGTAAGTGCCAACGTCCAACATCTTTTATCTTCGACTATGAATCCTCTGCTCGAAATTTCGCTCGCACCTTTCGCCCGTCTTTAGATGCGCCGGGCGAAGAGGTCCGTTGTGCTGCGTTACCACAGCCATGAGTATGATACCACAATCCGGCGTTGCAAATATCTCACCAATCTTTGCCGATCAAGTTGACTCTTTTTCGCGCGCCATGCCGCCTCTTCGTGAATAAAGAAAGCGCCAAAGCGAACTCGCTTCCGCGCTTCCTCCAAAAGCCCTTCGATCTATCTATACTGCGCGTTACTCGCCAGCCTTTTGCGCGCCAGCACGCGCGCGCCCGACCTTGACGCGCGCCGGACGCAACAACTGATCGCCCATGCGGTAGCCGCGTGTATACTCCGCTAGCACGATGCCGTCCTGTTCCGGTTCGACATCAGCGGCCTCGACGGCTTCGTGCATGTGTGGGTCGAAGCGCTCTCCGACCGACGGAACGGGCTCCACCCCTTCGGCGGCCAAGACGCTTTCGAACCCGGCGATGGTCCCGCGCAACCCGTCGAGCAAGGTCTCGGGCGCGCCTTGTTGCTCGGCCGCCTCCAATGCCCGCCGGAGATTATCGATGACCGGCAGGAGTTTGGCGATGAAAGCGGCCTTTTCGCGCCCAATACGCTCGTCGGCGGCGCGCGTCAACCGTTGGCGCGTCGCGTCCGTTTCACGCCGTAATTCATCACGCAGTTGCTCGAAGCGCGCTTGCACTTCGGTTAATTTCTGTTCCGCCGCGAGCGTGCGTGCCTCGAGTTGCTCGACGTAGGTCGGTTTAGGTGCGGTTTCTGCCGCGGGCTCGGCTGAACTCTCCAAGTTGTCGGGCGAAATGCGACGTTTGTCGGTCACGCGAACCTTCTCCTCGGATTTTTCACCGTTCGAGTCTTTCAACTCTTTGTCCTTCTCGT
>Ga0209989_100113_pt1 | contig 14802 bp, 9 predicted proteins | sample Antgeofumaro1A2B_FD_188083 | JGI IMG/M metagenome (GOLD analysis project Ga0209989, IMG submission 188083) | Geothermal fumarole subsurface microbial communities from Mt. Erebus, Antarctica - 1A2B (SPAdes) (version 2) | ecosystem: Environmental > Terrestrial > Volcanic > Fumaroles | place: Mt....
TCGCTTTCGTAGACTTCGACTCCGTTGCTTTCGTACTTGTTGGCGGTGACAGGACGGATGCCGGCACGTGTCGGGGCTGGAAGGGTGGCCGGCGGCAAACTGGACCGCGTGTATTGCACTTGCTGCAGCGTGTAGGACCCGTCCCGACCGGGGACGATGGGCGAGGGCTTGCCCAAGCGTCCGCTCGACGAAGTGCTGCGCCCGCCTACGCTCCCTATGCTCGGTAGCGCGCGGCTCGCACGCGCATCGTCTTGGGCCCATGCCGGCGATACCAACAGCCAGATGATTATGCCTGTGACAGTTGCGCGCCAGTGGGTCATCGTGGGTGTCCTTTCCTATGGAGCAATGGCCAGCGGCGGCGACGACCATGCCGCAATGTGCACAGTTTCGATAGGTACGCCGCCAGCCGCCGATTTTTGCCTCTGTCCTAACCTTCGTCAGAGCCATCGAGGCAACTTCAAGCGACTGACGCCGGACCGAGCGGGTTGGTCAAGAGGGGTAAAGTCAAAGCAGCTAAACCTGGTAGAGTCGGCATGGCACTGGCGACGCATAAGCGGAACGATGCTGCCGGAGGCGAGAAAACACAGGCAGCCAGGACGCGCACTGGCTCCGTCGTTTTTGGCTTTTTAGGTCAGGTTCCTCTTGACGTGCGGGGGACGGATGGCTATGGTCCCGCCCTCTTTTTCGGGGTCGGAGTGTAAAAGCGTACTGAGCCGATGCCGCCATTTCCAGACGATGAACGGGGGAAATGGGACTATGTTCCAGGCAAAAAGAAGCGCGTACGGGGTCGAACGCGAGGGTGAGGGACAGAGCCGAACCGCTCGGGTTCGTGCCGACAGGCAAGGATGTGGAAAGGAGTACACCGTGGGGCGGGCATGGTGGGTAGCCGGGGTCTGTGGTGTCCTGTGCATCCTGGTCGCCGTACACCTCGTGGGAGCCGATCAGGGGGGAAATGCCGCGCCGAACAGTTCCGGGAACAGTAGCCGTACGCCTCTGCGACCTCCCGCCGCCTTGGCCCAAGCTATAGAGCTGTATCAGCGTGGCGAGTACGAAGCAGCCGCTCCTCTTTTCGAGCAGGCCGAAAAAGGACACATGCTCCTTTCTGCCACCGACCTGAAACGGCTGCAGGATTACAGCAAGCGCAATCGCGACGCTCTGGCGGCACGGACCGAGGCGCGCAAACTTCTGGAACAAGCCGAGGCCGCCTACCGAGCGGGTCGCTACCAGGAAGCGGAGCGTTTGGTGGCGCGCGTCAAAGCCAATCAGTTCCTCGCCGCAGAAGATCGGCAGCGCGTCGTTCAGCTCGCGGACCAGCTCAGTCAGCGCACCCGGCGTTGGTGGCTGCTAGGCTGGGACCGCTCGGCCACGACCAAGGATGCGGCCGCATCGCTGACGCCGGAGCAAATGATGAGCGAGGCACGCAAGGCGCTGAATCAGCAGGATTACGAGCAGGCGGAGGCGTGGGCCCGTGCCGCCCAACAGGCTGGGTATCGTGCCTACTTGCCCTGGCAAGACACGCCGGCCAAGATCATCGCCGAGGCCCAACGGATGCGGGCACGGCAGACGCCGGCTGGTAAGACGGAGGCCGATACCTCGCCGGAGGCCCGTGCGCGCACGCTTCTGGCTCAGGCGCGGGAAGCCATCAAGCAAGGGGACCTGGCATTGGCTCGGCAACGGGTCCGGCAAGCCGAAGAACTCAAAGCCGATCTGCATTGGTGGGAAGAATTGACCCCAGAAAAGGTCAAGACCGAAATCGCCCGTGCCGAGGCGCAGGCGTCTTTGCAGGGCAAAGCCGGTGCGACCAACCCGGACATGCTCAAGCCGGACGAAGTGCGTGCCTTGTTGCGCGATGCCCGCAAGGCACTGGCCGAAAATCAGCTCGATCGTGCCGAGGAATTGGCCCGCCAGGCGCGTCTGGCCACTCAGGTCAAATATGGTCTGTTCGAGGATACTCCCGACCGCGTGCTGGCGGATATCCTGAAAGCGCGCGAGGCCCAGCATTATGAAAAGGCCACACGTCTTTTAGCCGAGGCCCGTCGGAAGTTGGATCAAGGACACCTCGACGAGGCCGAAAAGCTCACCTACGAAGCCGAAAGTTTGCACCCCAAATTTTCTCTGTGGTATCGTGGTGAGCGGCCCGAGCGACTGCGTGCGGAGATTGCCCAGCGGCGGCGTCAGCAGCGCAAGCCGACGCTGCCCCCGCTGGAAGCTGCCGACGTGGCCCGGCGGCCCGCAGATGCCACCCAGCCTGCCCCCTCCCAGATCGCCGGGGACCCCCAGCGCGAAAAAGCCTTGCACATGCTGCGGCAGGCACGGGACTATTTGAACCGAGGCGATCAACGCCAGGCTTTGGCCTTGGCCCTGGAAGTGCAAAAAATGCAGGTGCCGTGGCAGCCCGGGGACGACTCCCCCGAAGCCATCATCCGCGCCGTCGAGGCCTTGCACGCTCGCAGTCAGCAGCGCGACAACCCCGACGCAGCTCGGGCAGCCCACCAGCAGGCCGTCGAGCTTTTGGCCCGCGCACGCATCTGCCAGCGTGAAGGCCGCCTGATAGACGCGCTCGAATTGTGCCGGCAGGCTCAACAATGCCGCGCTGCGTTCCACCCGGACGAAGACCGGCCCGATCGGGTCATGGCCGATCTCCAGCGGGACTGCTTCGTGCAGATAGATGCCTACACGACGGCAGCGCAAAAGCTCGTGCAGTTGCAACGCTATGAGGAGGCCGAGAAATACCTCGCCTATGTTCATGCCCTGATGGAGCATTTTCACCTGGACAACCGTAGCGTGGCGGAGCAGCTGGCCCAAGTCCGTGCCATGGTGGCCAGCCGCGGCTCCGGCTCGGGCTCCCCGGCTGACGCAACTGCCATGCCGAGCGTGGACGAAGGACGCAAGCTGTATGCACAGGCGGAGCAGGCTCTGGCCCGAGGCGATCTGGGCGAAGCACGCAAGCTCGCCGAAGCCGTCTATACCGGACCTTTCAACATGAAAATGCAGGCCAACCAGCTCCTGGCCCGGATCGATGCCGAGGAATACCGGCAAGAAGTGGCGCGTGCTCAGCGGACCTACGAATTGGCCATGCGTGCCTTCCGCCGCGGGGAATACGCGGTAGCCGCCTCGTATCTGCAGACCTTGGATGTCCGCCTGCTGGAACCTGACAAACGGCAGCACGTGCAGGAGATGATCACCAGTCGCGAGATGCGTCAGCAGCAGATGGTGGCGCAAAGCGATATCCGACCTGTGGATCATCGGCCCGCCGATCCTGCCGAGCCCCCGGCACAAGTCCAGGTGACCGATCCCAAGACGCCCCCGCACAAAGGCACCGACCTGATCAAAGAAGTACAATTGCGTCAGGCTGTCGAGCTACAGAAGCTCCGCGAAGAAAAACTCAAAAGCGAGCAAGAAGCGAACCGGCTCGCAGGCCAGGGCGACCTCGATGCCGCCATCCAAACGCTCGAATCGGCCATCGTGCGCGTGCGCAACTCCGAATTGGATCCCGATCGAACGGCACCGTTGGTACGTCAGCTCGAAGAGCGCATTCGCCGGTTCCGTACGATGCGCGAACAAATCGCTTTCGAGAAAATGCAAAAAGAGCACTTGACCAGCGGGCGCACCCAGCTGGAACGCAAGTTCCAACTCGAGGAGCAGAAAAAAGAGCAAGTCGCCGAGCTCTTGAAGCAATACAAGACGCTCTACGAGCAGGGTAAATACAAAGAGGCGGCGGTGGTGGCGATGAAAGCCCGGGAAATAGACCCGGACAATGTCCAGGCCGACGCCGCCGTTTGGAAAGCCAACATCATGCGCAATCTGTCGGAGGAAGACCGGATCAAAGCGCAAAAAGAGCAGGGTTTCGTCGCGGCCATGCAATCGGTGGAAGAATCGTCCATCATGATGGATGACCGGCAACCGATCCAGTATCCGGAAGACTGGGCGGTGCGCGATCGGCGCAAGCAGAAAACACATTTCCCGGTGCGCGAACCGTCGCCGATGGACAAGGAGATCTACGACAAGCTTTTGCAGCCGGTGAGTATAGATTTCCGCGACAAGCCCTTGGGCCAAGTGCTCGATGAACTGCGAGAAATGACGGGCATCAACATCGTGCCCGACCGCCCGGCGCTGGAGCAGGAGCGCATTTCTTTGGCGCAGCCAGTGACCATGCGGCTGGACGGCGTTTCGATGAAAACCGCCCTCAGACGCATCCTGCACGATGCACAGCTCACATACGTGATCCAGGACGGGGTATTGGTCGTGACCACGCCTCAGGGCGAACGGGGCAAACTGGTACGCGTCGTTTATCCCGTCGCCGACTTGATTCGTGTCGGCGAAGGCTCGGCGTTGACCACCTTGGGGGGCACCTTTATCAGTGCCGGTGGCTCGGCCTGGGAGCCGTGGACACCCGGGTGGCACATACCGGGACTGGATCCCACGATCGTCAGCCAGTCTATGGCCAATGCCACGGGCGTTCCCAGCTCGCGCAGTCAGAAAGACAAGCCTCTGAGTCCTCCACCTCTGCAGCCCATGCAGGATACCCTCATCGCATTGATCAAAAGCGTCGTAGATCCCATGAGCTGGGAGGATGCAGGCGGCCCGGGTCGGATCGAATACTTCCCGATCGGTATGAGCCTGGTGGTCAGTCAGACGCCGGATGTCCAGGAGCAGATTCAGCAGCTGCTGGACCGTATGCGCGAACTTCAGGATCTGCAGGTGACCGTGGAAGTGCGCATCATCGAGCTGACCGAGGACTTTTACGAGCGTATCGGCATTGACCTCAACATCGATATTGACGATGACCAGACGCGCTTCGACCATATGGTCGCCACCAATACCTTCGCTCCGCCAGGCTATCTCAACGAGCCGGATCATTTGGACGGCGTCATCGTCGGCTTGACCCCGGTACAGGATCCGACGCTCGGGCTCATCAACAAGTTCACCACGGACCTGGATATTCCTATCCGCAGCTCCAGTTTCGAGCGGGCCACGCCTCCGTTCGGCGGCTTCCCCAATCAGCCAGGCCGCAACGGGGGTCTGAGTATGGGCGTCGCCTTTTTGAGCGATATCGAGGTGTTTCTCTTTATGGAGGCGGCTCAGGGAGACACGCGCACCAACGTTATGACGGCACCCAAGTTAACCCTCTTCAACGGGCAAACTGCCACCATTTCTTCGACCACATTCCAATTCTTCACGGTGCAGGTGGTTCCGCTCACTAACTTTTTCGTGACCAGCTTCATTCCGATCAACCAGCCGTTCCCCAGTACATTCCAATTGTCGCTGCAAGCTGTAGTTTCTGCCGATCGGCGCTATGTGCGCTTGTCGCTGCTGCCGATCATCACTCAGGTGAGTGCCGGCGGGACTTTCCAACCGTTTCCAGGCATTACGCTGCAGCAGCCGACCATCAACCAATTCTTCGTGTCCACTACTGTGAGCGTCCCGGACGGCGGCACCATCCTTCTGGGCGGCATTAAACGGCTTTCCGAAGGGCGCAATGAATTCGGGCCGCCGATCTTGAGCAAAATCCCGTACATCAATCGGCTTTTCCGCAATACTTCCTACGGTCGGGAAACACGGAGTCTGATGCTCATGGTGACGCCGCGCATCATCATCCCGGAAGAGGAAGAGGAGCGGCTGGGGACTTTCGCCATGTAAGTATGCCGCGCGCGGCGCGATGACAGTTGGGAACGGCGGAGTGCGACGCTCCGGCGTTTTTTGTACAAAACGCCTGGCGTCGCGCACTTCAGGGATCAACCAGCTTCACGGAGCAAACTGGCTGGGTGCTACCGGGATGGACACATAGGGCACGTCCGGATGAGTGGTCTTGAAGGAGATATGGCCGCCTTCCCAGCCGTAGCGGGAATAATGTACGAGCAATGGGGACGCGAGGGCCTTGAGGATTTCCTTTTCCCCTGCAGGGACGTGGACGCTGACGCGCCAGATATGCGGCTTGAGGGCCTTGGTCTCCACCTTGAGAAAGGCTGGTTCGACGCCCAGAAGCTGCATGTCCACTTTGTCGCTGCCGTAGAACGTTACGTCAACCGGCGGGCAGCGGTAGCCGCGACGTAGAGACACGCGATTGGGCAGGATGACCCGATCCGGATCCAGGTGCACCAGGCCCGATTCGACGAATCCGGTGAACGTGATAAGCAGTGGCTTGTCGGGGCGTACGTTGCTGACGATCTCTACGGGCTCGGCGAAGCGCCCAGGAGGCAATTGGCCACCGATGGCTATTTCGATCCGATAGCCGCAAGTTGCGCCCAGGGCGCGCAAACGCTCCTCGGCAAGCGGGCGCGTCGCAAGCACCTGCGCTGTCCCGCGAGCCGTCGCCTCCACATGCAGGTCCCTGACGTCGGCCCGCCGCGTGAACACTTCGATGGGTATGTGCCGTTTCTCCTGTGGCCCTAAATGTCCCAATTCCGGTCGGAAGCGCGGATAATGCACATGCAGCACGGGACGGATCGTTCCGGGGACTTCCAGGCGGATCCAAGCAATGCCATCGGTGCTTTGCAGTGTCGCCGAGATGAGATGTTCCCGCTCGGGTTCCTGCTCGGCGCGCGGAATCCACGAGAGGGTCACATTGGTCGTACCGTCAGGCTCGACTTCGGTTCGCTCCATCTCGACGCCGGTACAAACGCAGTTTTTTTCGGCGACTTCTAGATGGAGTTTTTGTTTGCTGACGTTGCGCACTACGAAAACCGCCGCTTTTTCTTCGCCGTAGTCGGCACTGCCCAGTGAGCTGGGTGCCCTCACGACTTTGAGATGCCCGCTACCAGGAAAGGAGCGCGGCGGAGGTTCGGTTATAGGCCGATCCAGACTGTCTTCCACCGGCCTCGGTTCTACCCGAGGGGCCGATGAATCCTGCGGTGGCGACGACCCGCAGCCAGTACCCCAACACATCACGGCCCAGAGGACGCCTGCTATCCCCATGCCCGCGACGTAAGTACCAACTCTACCAGACATTGCTCCGTTCCAGCGTTTGGCAACACGAGGGAAAGGCTCGCCCTGCACCTTGGCACAACCCAAGAGAACTCCTGGAGCGAATAGTCCTACCAGACTGTACGTCGCGTTGTTGGCACGGTCAAATCGGCCGGTGCTGGCTGGACTTGCCCTTGTCAACGGCGCAGCCGGCCCGATCGGTGCTTTTGGAAGAATTGCACCAGGACGTGCAAGGGATCCTGATCTGTTGCCAGCCAGATAGCATCTATGTGGCTGCGGGCGAAGCCATCCCGCAGGTGCTCCTGCCAGGTCCGGAAATGCTGGACCAATTGCATGCGCACACGCCGGCTACGCGCAGGAAGTACTAGAGGTAGGTTCGTCTCGGCATCATGCAAGCCGATCTGCCCCAAGGGCGGTAGCGTTTGTTCGAGCGGATCGTACACACACACGGCCAGGCACTCATGCCGCCCGGCCAGCTTCGGCAGGATCTGCCAGACCGAGGCATCCAAAAAATCGCTGGCGATCACCAGAACAGCTCGGCGGCGTTGCACGGCGGCTAGTTCGCGCAGCGCCGAGCCCAGTTCGCCGCGCCGTTGGCTCACCGGGTGCCACAGCAAGTCGCGGAGAATGCGCGCCGTATATCTGGTGCCACGGCTCGGGACCAGAAAATGTTCCAAGCGATCGGTGAGCAAAGCCAAACCGATGCGGTCGCGGTTCCAAGTAGCTGCCCAGGCCAGGAAAGCGAGCAGTTCGGCCGCCGCCTCCAGTTTGCTGCGCGCGCCCGATGCAAAGGCCATGCTGGCACTCCGGTCCACTGCCAGCAGGATAATCCGTTCGCGTTCTTCGGTAAAGCGCTTGATGAAGGGACGTCCCAAACGCGCGGTCACATGCCAATCAATGGAGCGGACGTCGTCGCCAGGCTGGTATTCGCGCACCTCCTCGAAAACAATCCCCGCTCCTTTGAACAAGCTGGGATAAAGTCCGCCCAACATGCCGGCGACGGCCCGCCGCGCACGCAGGTGCATCTTCCTCAACCACCGCCCCAGTCGTGTGGCTTTGTCCATATGCTGTGGCGTGTCCTATGGTTCTATGTACTCGATAGCCCAGGCATTGCCTGGCCCATCGTAAGCCTCGACTTTGCGTGCGCCCACGGCAGTCGGGTGCAGGTCCTTGCAACAGAAACAGGGTCCGATCGTTTGCGTACTTACCGCCGCGCAAAGGTATGCCAAATAGCTATGCTTCTGCGGGCGTACGGTCCTCTGGCTGCAAGGCCCGGCGAGCGCTCGGACCCATCGGCCGATTCTCGGCACCGGCCCCCGGTGGATCATTGTACCGCTGTCTGACCGCCGGAGTATCAGGGTAGGCAGCGCTTCAGTTGCGCCCGCTATAGCTTGTGTACGTACTCGCCCATTGGCCAAAGACCTTGGCCGGGCAATGCAAGGATTCGAGGACAGGGAACAGTCGCGAAGACCTTTGGGCCGATGCACAGTTCGCTAGGACCGTTGCGGACGCATCGCTCCAGCGAGCGGCACCCGTCCGAAGAGAACGCATATAGCGACCAGACGGCGTCGGGAGCGCCAGAAGCGAGCAGCCCGAACGGCTCCAGGCTTGACGTACCACGACAGGTTTGGTAGTTTAAGTAGATCGGAGGCGAGTATTATGGCGAACCTGGGCCTGATGCTGCTGGACCTTAGCAGCCTCCTATACAAGGGAGGGGGCCCAGGGTTTGTGTCCGTATAGGCAACAAAGACGTATGCACGACCCTGAGGCCCCAAGCAGGCTTCAGGGTTTTTTCTTTGACTTGGCTGTGGGCATCACTACAGGGGGACTGGACGCAGGGCGGCAGTACCGAGCGCCTAGAAAGTGCGCGACATGCGCGAGAGGCACAGGACATGAGTAGCGACCGTGTGATCATTTTCGACACGACGTTGCGGGACGGCGAGCAATCTCCAGGCGCCAGCATGCATCTGCAGGAAAAGTTGGAGGTTGCGCGCGCGCTACGGGACCTGGGTGTGGATGTCATCGAGGCGGGTTTTCCCATTGCCTCTCCTGGGGACTTCGAGGCAGTGCAGGCCATCGCTCGGCAGGTCCAAGGGCCGATCATTTGCGGTCTGGCCCGCTGCCATAACGAAGATATTGACCGCGCTTGGGAAGCGTTGCGGGATGCATCGCGTGCGCGCATCCACGTTTTCCTGGCCACCAGCGCTATCCACCGGCAGTACAAACTGAAAATGGCCAAGGAGGAGATCGTGCGCCGCGCCGTGGAAGGCGTCGAGCGCGCCAGGAGGTATTGCGAGGATGTCGAGTTTTCTCCCGAGGATGCAGCACGCACCGAGTTGGATTTTCTGGCGGAAGTGGTCGAACGGGCCATCGAGGCCGGCGCCACGACCATCAATATCCCCGATACTGTGGGCTATGCTGTGCCCAGTCAGTTCGCTGAAACGATCCGCTACTTGAGACAGCACGTGCGCGGTATAGACCGCGTGGTATTGAGCGTGCACTGCCATAACGATCTGGGTTTGGCAGTGGCCAACAGTCTGGCCGCCGTCAAGGAAGGAGCCAGGCAGATCGAATGTACCGTCAATGGTTTGGGGGAGCGCGCCGGCAATTGTGCCTTGGAAGAGGTGGTCATGGCTCTGAAAACGCGCGCCGACTATTTCGGCCTGACTACCGGCATCCAGACCCAGCGTCTGTATCCGACCAGCCGGTTGGTAGCCAACATCACCGGCATCCAGGTGCAGCGCAACAAAGCCATCGTAGGGCAAAATGCGTTCGCTCACGAGGCGGGCATCCATCAGCACGGCGTGCTCATGCATCGGCTGACCTACGAGATCATGCGTCCGGAAGACGTCGGTTTTCCGCGCAGTCAGTTGGTCTTGGGCAAGCACAGCGGGCGTCATGCTCTGCGCGAGCGCGTCCGCGAACTAGGCTATCACCTGGACGAAGAGCAACTCAACAAAGTCTTCGAGCAGTTCAAAAAGCTGGCGGACAAGAAAAAGGAGATCTATGACGCCGACATCGAAGCCTTGATCGAGGAAGAGATCCAGGAACGTGTCGCCGGGTGGAAATTGATAGGGTTCCATGCCAGTGCCGGCACGGGCACACTGCCGGCGGCGGCTGTCTGCCTGGAACATGCCGATGGTCGGCGTGTTCAGGAAGCCGCCTGCGGCGATGGCCCCGTGGACGCTTTGTTCCAAGCCATGGAGCGCATTACCGGTATCCATGTGCGGCTGCGCGACTATCATGTGCGCAGCATTTCCGTCGGTGAGGATGCTCAGGGAGAGGCCAGCGTCGAGGTGGAGCACGCGGGCCGCATCCTCCGGGGTCGTGCCACCAGTACCGACATCATCGAGGCCAGCGCCCTGGCTTTTTTGAGTGTCCTGAATCGTGTAGCGGTGCAAGGCAGTCGGGCCGACAAGAGCTCGGCCGCGTCGGTCGGTGTCGTCGCCCAGGTATGAGCGAGGCCTAGGCAGCCATGGCCGATCCGGATACAGCCGTCGTCGCTGTCGAGCCGCTGGCACGTCCGCCATGCGGTTCCGTGGCCGTGCCGGGATCGAAGAGCATCACCAATCGCGCCCTGATCCTGGCGGCATTGAGCGCTCGTACCCGTCCTTGCCGCATTGTGCGGGCTGTGGCGTGCGAGGACAGTGCCCTTATGGTGCGGGCGCTGGAAGCGCTCGGCTTCGTCGTGCGCGCCGACTGGAATACCGGAGCAATCACGGTCGGGCCGACGGTCAGCGAGCGTCCGATCCCGGCGACCAGCGCCGATCTTTTTACCGGCAATTCCGGTACTACCATGCGGTTTCTGACGGCCGTCGTTTCTCTAGGGCATGGCACCTATAGGCTGGACGGGGTGCCGCGCATGCGGCAACGCCCGATCGGCGACCTGTTGGCAGCTTTACATCAGGCGGGGGTCGAGGCTTTTTCGGAAGGGGATAACGGTTGCCCGCCGGTGGTCGTGCGGACCCGGGGACTGCAAACAAGTTCGATCCGCTTGCGCGGGCAGGCGAGCAGTCAGTTTGCCAGTGGCTTGCTTCTGGCGGCGCCGTGGGCCGGTAGACCGATAACCATCGAGATTGTGCCACCGCTGGTATCCCGTCCCTACGTGGACATGACATTGGCCATGCTGCGTGCTTGGGGTGTGCGCGTGCACACCGACGATCGAGCCGATCGGCTCGACATCCAGGTGATGCCTTTTTGTGGCGAAGCGCCGAGCCAGTACGTGGTCGAGCCGGACGCCACGGCCGCGAGCTATTTTTTCGCGGCCGCCGCCATCACCGGGGGGCAAATCACCGTGCCTGGGCTGTCCTACGCCAGTTTACAAGGCGATGTCCGCTTCGTGCGTGTCCTCGAACGCATGGGGTGCCAGGTCCAAAGCACGGACGCCGGCATTACCGTGCGCGGCGGGCCCCTGCATGGCATCGAGGTAGACATGCAAGACATCAGCGATACCGTCATGACTCTGGCCGTCGTCGCTTTATTCGCCCGGGGGCCTACGGCGATCCGCAACGTGGCGCACATCCGTCACAAAGAAAGCGACCGACTCCATGCCTTGGCAACCGAGCTGAGTCGCCTGGGCGCACGCGTAACCGAGCTGAGCGATGGCTTGGTCATCTATCCGGGTCCATTGCGGCCGGGCCGAGTCGAGACATACCAGGATCACCGCTTGGCCATGAGCCTAGCGCTTGTCGGCCTGAAGGTGCCAGGCGTGCACATCGCCGATCCTGGATGTGTCGCCAAGACCTATCCCGACTTCTGGCGCGACCTGGCGACACTTAGGCTCTAAAGCAGGGATCGGCTTCTGCCCTGCCGGCTGCCAAGATGGACCCATACTGAGTCGTGCCACAGCGCATACAATAGGGGAGACGTGTAGGCGCCGCCGGCTCGGATTGGTGCCTCTGGCCGTGGCGGCGGCTCGTGCGTGGCAAAGGCGTATTGCACTTCAGGGGCCGGACTTATGGCGATACGGAACCGTCGTGGACTGCTTTTGTTGGTAACGGTCTTTTCGACCCTGGCCTTAGGTCGCGCACAGGACAAAGGAGGTGGCGACATAGAGGCGTGGCTGGCACGGCCGTACGAATTGACGGTCGTGGTGCACGCCACTCCGCATCGGCTGCTGACACCGGGCTTCGTAGCCACGTTGCAATACGAGTTAGCAGCCCATTTGAAGCGTGACTTGGGTCGCGGTGCCGTGGTCCAGGTGGCCGATCGGCATCCGCTTTTGGATGAGGTCGTGCACAAGGGCTGGCAGGTGCTCGACCGACCGAATTATCCCCTGGACGATGGCAAGCTGCATTTCGTGCTGTTGGATGTGGTGGGCGGTGAATACGAGGTGCAAAGCCGGCAACTCGATGGCTCGACCGGGTTGGCCAGTCCCATAAGACGCGTGCGCACTCCGGATCGGCACCAGGTTGCGCGGCTGGCCTCGGTGCAGATCGCACAGGATTTCGGGCTGGTAGGAGTCGTCACTGCGCACCGCACCGACAAAGTACTGGAAGTTCGCTTTCGTCGGCCGAACCTGCCGGAAGAGCACATGCCACCGCTTCTGCGCGTCCGCGCCGGAGAAGTCTATGCGCTCAGTCAGATCCGCCGAGGCAGCGACGGTCGTCCGGTGGGCGTGCGCATACCGGCAGCAGTACTGTATGCCGTGGAGCTGCGTGCCGGGGGATGTTTGGCGCAATTGTTCCAGCGATATCAAACGCCGCTGCGGGCCGATAGACGGACCTTGGCAGTGCGCGTGATCCGTTTGGGTACGGTGGCGGCGGCACCGCGCCTGCAAGTAGTGGATTCGCGTACGGAAGAGCCGATTCCCGGTGTCGCCGTCACAGTCAGTCCCAGCGGTTTCGATACTGTGCAGACCGTAGACTTGGGCGCAACCGACGCACGTGGCTGGATCGCCAGCAACGAAGTGTTCCAGAACATCACTTTCGTGAAATTGTCCTGGCTAGGCCGGCCACGAGCGCAAATACCGGTACCGTTGCTGGACGATCAGCCGGTAGTTTTGCGCCTGACCACCAATGAAGAAGCCGAGGCTCTGGCCGAGTTCGAGTTTCGTCTGCGCCAATGGGCGCGCGAGGTCAGCGAAGCGCGGGCTGTCCTCGTCGAGGGGGTCCAGCAGGTCCAGCGCTTCGAGGCACGCCAAAACGAAAAGGCTGCCCTCGATCGTGCCCGGCAGACCATCCAGACGTTGAGCGAAGAAAAACACAAAATCGAGCAGGGACTCGACGACTTGCGCAGTCTGGCCAAGGCGGCTGGCAAACAAGCAGCACAACTGTTGGCCGAAGGCGAGCAGTATTTCGCTTCCCTGGTCAACGATCTGCGCGATTTGGAAGAATACGTCAAGCGAGAGGAAAACCCGTCGCCGGCGTACAAGCTGGTCAAACAAGCGCGACTGCGCGAAGCGGCAGCCGAATTCGACCAGGCTATTCGGCTCTATCAGCAGGCCCTCAAAGAGGACCCCAAGCAGCCCGAAGTCCAACGCCATCTCAAAGAGTTGCAGGATCAGTGGACCCTCAAGTCTTCAGCGCACAAACAGGCACGGCAGTTCATCCGCGAAACATGGGACAAACTGACGGAGTCGGAGGACATCCGGACCCATCTGAAAAAGACTCTTGCGGCAGTAGATACATGCTTCAAAGAAGGAGATACCCTCACTCCCAGGCTGGTCTTGCGCATCAACTTGCGGCACATGGATCAGCTCAGCGCGCTCTTGCGGTCGCTCGCGCCGGAAAGTTCCTCGGAAGATCAGGAGTTGGCCAAAAAGCTGCAGCAAGTTATCGAGGAATTGGCTGCGGCCAATCGGCGCATCGTCGAAACCTTGCAAAAGCGCAGCTGATCCCAGAGCGTCAGCTCACCAGATGCAAGGCCTCTTGAGCGAAGCTCTCGCCGAGATATTTGCGGATGACCAAAGGATGCCGCAAGATCTCCGCAGGCGTCCCGTGGGCCTCGACGACGCCGTCGGTGATGACATAGCTGCGGCTGGTGATCTTGAGCGCTTCGCGCACGTTGTGATCCGTCAACAGAATAGCAATGCCTTCCTGCTGTAACTGGCGCACCAGCGACTGGATATCGGCGATGGTTATGGGATCTATGCCTGTGAACGGTTCGTCGAGCAAGATCAAAAGCGGCTCGCACACCAGGCAGCGCGCAATTTCCAGTCGGCGCTTCTCCCCGCCGGACAGGTCCGCCGCCAGGCAGCGGCGTACCTTGACCAAGCCGAACTGATGCAAGACTCTGTCGGTGCGTTCCCAGCGTTCCTGGCGTGTCAATTTCCGCTTCAAAGTGCGACTGGCTGGCATGGCTTCGAGGATCGCCAGGATATTTTGCTCTACGGTCAATCTGCGGAACACGCTAGACTCTTGGGAGAGGTAGCCCATGCCCAGCCGGGCACGCCGATACATAGGCCAATCGGTCACGTCATGGCCAGCGAAGCGGACCCGCCCGCGTTCCGGACGGATCATGCCGATGGTCATGCGGAAACTGGTCGTTTTGCCGGCTCCGTTCGGACCGAGCAGGCCGACGATTTCGCCGGGGTCTACCTTGAAACTCACGCCGTTGACCACCCGGCGGCGGCCGTAACTTTTGACTAGTCCCTCCACTTCCAACAATGCCATGATAGCGGTGCTCCCTCTGTGGTGCGCCTCGGTATAACCTGCCGCCGCTTCTTCCGCAAGGGCATCTTGTACCCGACCTGCCCGATACGCGATCCCCTGCGCAATAGCCCGACCACGGCTATCTTTTCGGCCAATCCCAGTGAGAGGGTGGGGGAAATAGACGATCGTCGAGTCAGGTCGGTTGACCCAAGCTCGATCGGCCTGCCTCTTTGGGCAAATTGAGCGACTTGGGCAATCGGTGCCGAGGAAAGCGAAAATACCTGGG
>Ga0209989_100115_pt1 | contig 14414 bp, 9 predicted proteins | sample Antgeofumaro1A2B_FD_188083 | JGI IMG/M metagenome (GOLD analysis project Ga0209989, IMG submission 188083) | Geothermal fumarole subsurface microbial communities from Mt. Erebus, Antarctica - 1A2B (SPAdes) (version 2) | ecosystem: Environmental > Terrestrial > Volcanic > Fumaroles | place: Mt....
CGAGCGTCAAGCCCCAATCCCGACGCCACACCAAGGCACCGATGCACGCCTCTTCCAAGGTCAGCAAGTCGAGCGCAAATGCGCGTTCCCAGATGCCGATATGCTCCTGCCGGCGAGCTCGCTCAGCCACCACACGCATAACCTCCTGCCCCGTGGCATCGCCCAGGGCATGGACGATACGCCGATGACTGTGTCCACCCTCCAGCGACAGTGCCAACTGGCCCTGATCGGTCACATCGAAGCGTGTACCCCACTCTCGCAGCCGCTCCAACTCAGCCGGTGCTTCCCGCACCACCGCTTCCACGACGCGCCGATCGCACAATCCTGCACCGGCACGCAAAGTGTCCTCGATGTGGTTCTCGAAGCGATCTTCCGGATCCATCACTCCGGCGATCCCTCCTTGTGCATACTGGCTGCTGCTGTCAGCCAGGCTTTCCTTGGCCACCACCAACACCGACACTTCTTCCGGTGCGGCCAAAGCAGCGCGCAGTCCAGCCAGTCCGGCGCCGATCACCAAAATGTCCGTGTACACGTGCGGCAAGCGCCGGCCATCGAAAGGCACCAGGTAGCGTCGCGGAAGTTCAAATGTTGACATCGGCACCACCGACTAAAAGGCTCTTCGAAGGGGCTGCACGGTAAGCCGGCCCAAGAGCATTCCAGCAGCCTGAAGCATACTCTGGCCGAGCCGTTTGCTAGCCAGTCCGTATCGGTAAGTACTGTATTCGCTTCAAGCCGTAAAACTAGATACGACGCTTGGACATTTTGGCCGGCCACGCGCACAAAGCAGCGGAAAAGAGCGACCGGCGGTCTTCTAAGCAAGCGCCAGTTACACCGGTCAGGGCTTTGGCTCGGCACCTGTGGGGCGCGCTAGCCGACGGGTATATTCTTCGTAGGAGTCGCGCAACTCTGGCGGCGGCACGAAAGCCGGATGCGCCCCTGCCTCGACAGGCTTGGCAGTTTGCGTCGCTGCACGTGAGGGGCCGGAACTGCGCAATCCCGCCGTGCCCGATCCCCGCGCTAGGTCCAATCGGCCCTCTTTGCGCAGCTTTTCGTACGCTCCGTAAAACCGCTTCAGATCTTCTTCGCTCCATTTCAGTTTGTCGAGGATGCGCCGATCTATTTCGCCTTTTTCCAGTTTCTTGCGGAACTCTTCCAAGACGAGATCGGCGGGCTTTTCGGCATGGGCACGATTGGGATCGAAAGGTGCCGCTTCCAAGGGGGCGTTTTGCCTGTCGCCATTGCCTCCGCCGAGACCAGGCTGTCCCCCCTGCTCTTTTTCCCGAAGCGCACGAGCCAGGTCCTCTGCCTGCTTGCGGACCCGATCTGCTTCAGCATCGTGACCGTCTCCAGACCGCTGGCCCTGCCCCGAACGCTGGCTCCGGTCCTGTCCCTCCTGAGCACTAGGCGATTGTTGGTTCCGATCACTGGGCTTACCCGTTTGCGCGTCTTGGCCGGCGGCTTGCGGATTGCCCTGCGAGGCGCCTGGCTCAGGTCGCTTGCCAGCCTGTTGCTTGTCGGCGGCTTCTGTCTTGCCGTCAGGTTTGCCCTTGGTGTCTTCGGTCCCGGGCTTTTGACCGGCTTCCCCTTGCGCTTGTTGGTCCTTTTGGTCTGCTCGTGGTGCCCCTGGCTGTTCATTGGCCTGACCGGCTCGACCGGTCTGTGCCCCGTCCTTTTTCCCCTGGGCGTTATTGTCAGGAGCAGAAGAGCGATCGGGCGTCTGTTTGTCCCCGTCCTGAGACTTACCGCTCCGCGTGGCGCTGTCGTCCTTACCTTGAGACTGCTCTTCGGTGCGCCCGCTCTTTTGATTACCACTACCACCTTGAGATTGCGGTTTGTCGCTCCGGTTGTCGCCGGACGGCGATTGCCCACGCGGCCCAGCATTTTTCTGGTCTTTGCACTCGGCACACTCTCCAGACCCTGCAGGCGGTTGATTGTCTTGGGGCTGATCGGGCTTTTGTTGGCCCGTGCTTGGCATGTTATCTTTGCCATCACGCGGACCTTGAGTTTGCGGCGATCTTTCCTGTCCTTCACCGGACTTGGGCGGCTTTTGCGCCCCTGGCTCTTTATCGTTCGGACCGGCCTGCTGCTCACGCTCGGACTTAGAGGGACCATCTGGGGCCATGGGCGCGGGTTTTTGGTCGGCTTTTCGGTCTTTTGCATCCTGCGGCTGCTCTGGCGTCTCTTTCCGGTCTTGGCCGCTGGGCGCATTCGGCTGCGACTTATCCTCCTGGTCGCGATTCTGAGATGGGTTTCGCTCACCGGCCCGATCTTGCTGACCGGGCTTTTGCGTCCGATCGCGTTTCTGATTTAGGCCTTCTTGTCCAGGCTGCTCACCCTTCTGGTCGGTCTGCTCGTCCGACTTGCGGTCGCTGCCCTGCCCTTGCCGGTCAGTACTATCGCTTTTGTCCGTAGGTCGAGCTTGTGTCTGCCGGGAATCGCTCGGCGCCTCGAGCTTTTGCTCTCTCCTGTTTTGTGAATCGTCGGAGCTCTTTTTCTGCTGGGCATCAGGCTGTTGCTTATCGGTTCGATCCGACTGCTTGTCTTGCTGCTTATCTTGTGCTTGCTGGGACCCTTTAGGGCTAGTTTTCCTTTCGGCATCTGCCTTTGGCTGGGTATCGTCAGGCGGGGCAGAATCTCGGCGCGTAGAATCTCGCTCAGGCGACGTATTTCGGCCCTGATTGTCGCTCGTCTGCGACTCTGACTTATCGTCGGGCTGCTTACTGCTGGCAGAATCCCTGCGGTTTTCAGAAGCAGGTGCCTGATCGTTTTTCGCTGCGCTTTGTTGTTTTTGTTCTCGGTCGTCTTGTCGAGGCTGCTGGTCGCGCTTGTCGCGCTGCTGGTTTTGATTGTCGGGCGGCGCAGGCAGATTGTTGGGTTGCTTGTGCGCTTGTTTTTCGGCGTCCTTTTGGTGCTGCTGACGCTCTTGGGGCGTAACAGGAGGCCCCAGGCGAATCTCGATGCTGTTGGAGTCGGATTGGTTAGGCTCGGGCTCGCGACCATCGCGCGCGATCAATCGGCAATGCAAACGATCGCCGGCAACCATCAGCCTGGCTCGGCGATCGGCCTGCTGCGGCTTGTCGGTGGTCAAATCGTTGAAGTCAACGACCAGCGTGAAGCGAACGGGGGGCAGCGGCACGCCGCGAGCTTCCTGCAACGGCCCTATATCCTGGCTGCCGCGCAATGGAAACAGCTCTTCTCCATTGACCAAGACCAAGCGATACCCTGCGGTAACGACAGCGATATCGTCGTCGGCCTCGCCTTCGAGGACCACGACATCGTTGGCAGGCAACTCGATATACTTCAACTCCGGTGTGATCGGATACTGGCCCACTCTCAGGAGCCTGACGCCGGGGCTGGCGTCTTTTTCGATCACCAAGGGATATCGAGGCGAAAACCCTTCGCGCTGGTTCTGTCCGACCAAACGCATCTGATAGGTCAAAGCGGAGCCCCAATCCAAACGCAGCGCGATCGGTTCGGCACTGAGCGCCTTACGAGGCGAGTCTGCAGCAATGGACATGGGGGCCCTATAGAGCACCTGTTCGTTGTGCACGATCCACATCTCGGCAGCCGTCAGTGGCTGATCGGCCAGGCACGTGACACTGATGCGCGAACCTTCCATGACTCGGAGCGGTCCGAATGCCTGGACCCGATCGGGGCGCCGCGTGTAGGCTGGGTACTGGCAGCGAACTTCCATAGACAGGACCGAGGGAGGCTGCCGCGAGGACACTTCCAGACGATACCAGCGAGTGCGAGCATCGCCGCCGAGCAAACGAAAGCGCAAGCCGTCCACCGGCACATCCCGGGGGCCGAGAGCGATCGTCCAAGGCTCGCTGGCTCCGTCATCCGCCGGCTCCTTGAGCTCCCTGAGGAACAATGCCTCCCCACTCAGCGCCGTCGCCTCCATGACTAATTTGTCCGGGCGCCTGCCAGATACCAGAGCCTGTACGATTACCTCCCTTCCGGGGGCAATGCCACAGCTAAGCTCCGGCGCTGAATCGGGATCTTCTACCACTTCGTCTTGCAACGGGCTGATGAGTTTTATCTGCGTGGCGGTCGGGATACCCTCGACCTGCAGCGGAAACAGCGACCGTTTTAGCAAAGGCACGAACTTTTCCGGCCACGCCAACCCATATCCGACCAGCACAGCCACCAGTATGCCCACAAAAAGGAGTATGCGCAACGGCAGTCGCGGTGGGATGACCTGATCCGGATCAGTGTGTCCGACCTCTTTGGCCGCCTGGCTCAGAATAGCGGTTCGTACCGCTGGCGCCAACGGGTAGTGCTTGAGCTCTACGTAATTGATCAGCCCGTTGTGCGACCGCGGTAGGGCTTTCTCCAAACGCCGCGCGGCGTAGTGCAAACTGACCTGTTTGCGAACGAAGAAAACTGCTAGAGTAACGATCGCAATCCCCAAGGTGCCGACAAAAAGACCCCAAAGCGTCAGCCGCACACCGCGGTCCAAATCGAACGCGAGGTCCAAAGTGATCACGAAAAGACTATAAGCCAAGATGGCGGCGAGGATGCCCAGCGCGGCGGCAGACATGTCCAGGAATTGAATACGTCGGCGCGCCCGACGCAACACCGATTCCAAGCGCACGCCCGTGTATTCTGGGCCGGATTTGGATCGCGACACCGTGACTGTGCTCATGACTCACCTTCGTGCTACTTGGCAAACTTCATTTTTGGGACCAGGGCAACTGCTGCTTTCCACCCAGTCAGCGGGCAGCTCCACCTACTATTATCATACACACGGCTGCCGAATGTAAATGGAATTCCTCGGCCAGTCGGTTTTTTTCGCACCCGATGTCAAGAGCCGATGCCGCGCTTTTCTGCCAGGCCGCGGATACGCTCCATGACACGTCGCACCTTACGATCGTATGTGCCTAGGCGCTCGGCGATTTCGCTACTCGTGTATCCTTGTATTCGCAAAGCCAGGATTTCCTGCTCCTGAGGGCTCAGCTGCTCCAAGAGCCATTGCATTTCTTCGAGGAAACAATTGACGCTTTCCGGCGTCGGTTCGCGCGACAAAAGCTGGCAAAGCGGGTCGTCTTCGGCGCCTGGCCCTGCCTCGAGCGCCGCCTGCCTTTTGTGCGCTCTGTGAAATGCGACTTGACGCAATGTCTTGAACACCGTGATGCGCACCAGCAGGTGGAAAACGTCTCTCTCGCTATGCAGGACAAAGCGGCCCTCCCGGGCACGCTTGAAAAACGTGCGAAACACCGATTGCACGATGTCTTCCGGATCCACTCGGCGGCTAAGTTTCTGATCGAGTCGCGAGCGTGCCAAAGCAATCAATCGCGACGCGTAACGTTGGAAAAGTTCTGTCGCGGCCGCTTCGTTCCCCGCGCGCCACAGCCCCACTAAAGATCTGTCGCCCCGTTGTGAGCACGAGTCTCCGAGCATATGCGGAGCCTCTGGATCGCAAGCACCTGGAGTACGACACCGACTACTGGTTCATTGTCGCCGAATTGGCTGCCAACGCAAGCGCAATCCCAAAAAACGCGCATGCCAAAGCTGCCGGCGCTGCATACGACGACGATCCTCGGAACGACGGTCATCGTACCCGCACAAATGTAAAAGCCCATGAATCACGTAAAGACCTGTCTCATCCAACGGACTGTGGCCGTAACGACAGGCATATTCCTGAGCCATTTCGGTGCTGACGACAATTTCCCCTGCCAGCGGCTGTCCTGGATCGCTCATGGGAAACGCCAACACGTCGGTCGGTCCCCGGTGGCCCAGGTAGCGTTGGTTGAGTTGGGCGATAATGGCGTTGTCCACCAGAGCAATACCGATAGCGGCTCTCGCCACCTTTTCGCGTTGGAGGACGGATTGAACAAGCTGCCGCAGCCATCGCCGGTCCACACGGAGGCGGTTCTGCTGGTCTGCGATACTGATTCGAAAACGCTTGTCGTTGGCCAACCTCGCACCCGTGACTTAGCCACACCAGACCATGTTATGGCTTTCCGGCACTGCCCGCCGCGAATTAACGTACCCGTGCACCACATCCTTTGAAAGACGACAAGCAGCGCGCTCGAGGCTGCTCGCAGCGAAAAAACTATGGCGTGAGGCCGTTTCGCGTAGAGCCAGTGCTTCCGATGCACCCCACCGGGGGCGGCCAGCCTGGGAGCTGTTGCGAAAAGGCGCCGTCGCTCGGGTGGCGTTTGCCAGGCAACTAGGCACGGCACGCAGACGGATGCGGCAGTTTATCCGCGGATTCCATCTGCCCGAGTGCGTTACCGTCGCTCTGGTTGGTTTCGGATACCGCAGCCGCCAGAACTTCCAGCTGCAGCAGGCTGCGTTTCTGCTCTTTTTCCAGATATTCGCGCCCCTTTTTCACGTTAATGTGGTCCCAGGGTAGCACCTCCGAAATGGGCCGGTTCCTGTGTACATACCAGGCAAAATCGAGGCCCAAGTGGTTCAGAGCTTGCCACCAGATCTGCGGGCGGAAACACTCGTCCCAGGCATCGAGCCGTGCGCCACGGCACCAAGCCTCGTAGATGAGAGGGGCGACCCGCCGATCGCCCCGGGTTAGGATTCCCTCCAGCAGACTGCGCTCGATGTCGTGCTGCTTGATACGCATGGAACGAATACGGCGCCGGCGCCGCAGGTACTCGCCTGCCCATTCTAGGTATTCACGGGTTTGCATTCCGTTCCATTGATAAGGCGTGTGCGGCTTGGGCACAAAATTAGACACCGACGCCGTTACTTCTGCATACCGACCTCGGACTTCTTTGCCGATCCGAGCGATAGTTTCAGACATTTCCACGATGCCATCCAAATCAATGCGGCGCTCTCCGGGCAGGCCGACCATGAAATAAAGTTTGACTCCCTTCCATCCATTGAGGAAGGCTTCACGGCAGCCTTCGTAAAGGTCCTCATTGCGGACCGGTTTGCGGATCTGCTCGCGCATGTCGTCCCGAGCAACTTCCGGCGCCAAGGTCAACCCGTGTTGGCGGACCCCCTTGATCAGTCGCGGAAGAGTCCGCAATTGGTGATTGACGCGCAAACTGGGAAAGGAAACATTGACGCCCAGCGGGTTGAACACCTCGTGCATCTTTTGGACCAGCTCTTCGAAGTAGGGGTAGTCGCTGGAGCTGAGGCTGAGGAGACTCACTTCGTCATAACCGGTCGCCAAGTAGCTTTGCAAGGCGGCGTTGACGATGGTGTCCACGCTGCGGATGCGCAATGGACGCTTGATGACAGTGGACTGGCAAAAACGGCACTGCCAGGGGCAGCCGCGCATGATTTCGATAGGGATCCGATCGTGTGTCGTTTCCACGTTCGGAACGATCGGCGGTATAGGCAGGGGGATTTGGTCGAAATCGCGCCGGATGATACAGGCGAAAATCTCCTGGGGTACATCGCTGCGCGTCCGCTGCATCGCTGCCAACGTACCGTCGGCATGGTATTTTGGCTCGTAGAATTGCGGAGCATAAGCCCAGGGCAGCCAGCCAGCATCGGCGACCGATGCAACCAATTCGGCGATCATGTCGCTGCGGCTTTTGCCCCCTTGTTCCTTGAGAGTGATCCACTTGTCAACGAGCCAGGGCAAACTTTCCTCGCCGTCCCCGATCACGAAGACATCCACAAAAGGCGCGAGTACTTCCGGATTCTGTGCGCCTGGTCCGCCGCATATGACTAAAGGATCCGCTAGGGTCCGGTCCTTGCTAAAAAGTGGGATGCCTCCCAAATCCAGCATCGTCAGGATATTCGTATAGCAGACCTCGTACTGCAAGCTGAAGCCCACAATGTCGAAATCGCGCAAGGGTGTGAAAGTTTCCAGACTGTACAAAGGTATGCCAGCCTGTCGCATTTCCGTTTCCATGTCGAGCCACGGCATGAATGCTCGCTCGCAAGCCCATTGCGGGTCCTTGTTGAGGATGCTGTAAAGGACTTGCAGCCCGTGATGACTCATGCCGAGGGTATACGTGTCGGCGAAGGACAGGCAGATTCGACCCCTGACCTGCCGATGATCCTTGACGACGCTGTTAAGCTCGCCGCCTATATACTGAGCCGGTTTCTGCACTCGTGGCAGAATCCTTATGACTGCCTCTTTGAGCTGGCGATTCAACATCTTATGCCGCTCCCTTGCCAATCGCCTGTCCAGCTATCGGCCGGCAATCAGCGGTCCATGACGTTCCAAGCAGTCGCAGCAAAGGCCGCACCGAAAGCAATTCCAGTTTGCCGATCCTCTCGATTGTTGGTTTTGTAGCGACCGGCGCCCGCTTCCATTCTAGCTGGCCCCAACAGCCGGACAAGTAGTTCAGCTCCGCCAGTCAACGCAGCACATAAGTCATAAGCCTCTGTGATACAGCAAGTTACGAAAGTCCAGCGGGGCGCTTCCTCCCTGTTGCAGGCAGCGTAAATCTCCGGGCTGAACTCGCATCGCGCCCGGATTTTTTATTTGGGCTCGATACCGTCTCGTGCCGGATCGTAAGGCCTAAACCACTGGATAATCTCGATGCGATTGCCGTCGGGGTCGTAGATAAAAAAGCGGTCGGCGCCTGGTATCGGCGCGGTTTCTTCCATGGGGACGCCTAAACTGCGAAAATAATCTCTGGCGGCCTGGACATCGTCCACGCGGAGGGCAAAATGTCGCGGGCTGCGCGTGTCGGGTCGGTCTTTCAAAAGCAGATGGATTTGCTGATCGCCCAGTTGGTACCATAACACGACGAAATCGAAAGTCTTAGGCCGTGGTACCTCCTGGAGCCCGAGAATACCCGAGTAAAAATGCCGGCTACGGTCCACATCGGTGATAATCACCGAGCAGTGGTCAATTTTCTCTACGCTGAGTGCTTTCATGGGTCGCGTCTCCCAAGCCAAAACTTCCTCCTGGCCATCCAGGGAGTATTTTCCTGTCGGTGTGGCTTTGCCCGCTCCTGATTGCCGCAGGACATTGCCTGTGACAGCGGTGGTATCCAGGCGGGCGCGCCGGGTTGCAAAAGCTCGTCTGGGCAATTTCTGGTTAACACGCGTAGGCTATTGTAAAATTTAATTCAAGGGGCCATAGCAACGCGTGGGGCTGCATATGGGACTTTATGATCGAGACTACTATCGGCGGGATCCGCCCAGCGCTGCTTATCTGGGGGCCGAATCCGGTAGAGTGAGCTTGGCGATTATTTTGGGCACACTGGCGGTCTATCTGCTTCAGGTACTGAGCGCGGGCGGCGAACCCCAGGGCCTGGGCTGGCTGACCTGGCTTTTTAGCGTGCAGCCGGAGCGGATTTATCACCGCCACGAATATTGGCGACTGATCACCGGCATATTCCTGCACGATCCGCATCATTGGATGCACGTAGTGTGGAATATGCTGTTTCTATGGTTTTTCGGGCCTGATATAGAGAGACGCTACGGGTCTGGCAAGTTCGCCGTGCTGTATGTGTGCGCCGGGTTGACAGGCAATGTGTTGTGGAGTGCCCATGCCCTGCTGACAGGCGCTGGCCATACGATGCAGGTGGGCGCCTCGGGAGCAGTGACCGGTGTGGTCATTCTCCTGGCGATCTTGGATCCACGCCGCATCATTTTGCTTATGTTCGTCTTGCCTATTCCCTTATGGCTTTTTGCAGTCATTTACGTTGTAGGCAATGTAGTATATTTCTTGCACGGCCATCGCGATGTGGCGGTGCTGGCACACCTGGGAGGTGCTGGATTTGCCGTCGCTTATTGGTGGCTGGGCGGACGATTGACCAAATTGCCTGCCCGTATGGGAGATAAGCTGCTGTCATGCTGGCGGCGTCTGCGCCGCCCGCCATTGAGGATCTTCCGGCCGGATGAGCACCTACTGGTGCAATCACGGAGTCCAGCCCTGGACGAAGAGGTAGACGCCATCCTAGATAAAGTGGCGCGGCACGGACTCGACAGTCTAACGAACCAAGAGCGTGAAGTTTTGCTCAGAGCTTCCGAACAATTGCGACGCCGTAGGTATCGCTGACCGGTTGCAATTATCGAGGGAGGACCAGCCGGATTATGCCACTGTACGAGTATCGCTGTGAGCATTGTGGACAAGAGTTCGAGGAGTTGATCCTGGGCGAAGAAAAAGTGGTATGTCCCTCGTGTGGTACGGAGGCTGTGCTCCGGCTGATCAGTCGGCCTGCGTCGCCTCGGGTTTCATCCAACGCTCCCTTGCCGATGGTTTGTGAAGCCGGCGACCTGCCTCCTTGCGGCCCGGGATGTTGTCGTCTGCCGCAGGTCTAGGATACCCCTCTCGAGGAGAGAAAGGTTTACGTCAAGTGGCCAGCACGGTACGTCTTTGTGTCAAGTGGTTTGTCGGTCTGGCGCTCATCGCCGGCCTTTTCTGGTGGTATCGAGACGAACTGAGCGAGATAATTAGCCAACAGTTCGAGTGGCCATGGTTGGCCGCCTCGGTGCTCGTTTATTTTCCGAGCCTGTTGCTGACGTTTTACCGCTGGTGCCTGCTCGTGCGGGCGCAGGAATTGCCCTTTTCGACATGGCATGGCTTCAAGTTGGGTTTCTTGGGCTATCTTTTCAGCCAAGTGCTACCCGGATCGGTGACCGGTGACGTCGTCAAAGCGGGGATGTTGGCTCGCGACCAGTCCCGCCGCACGCTGGCCGTGGCCACAGTGATCATGGACCGAATCGTGGGGCTCTTCGGACTGTTTTTGCTGGCAGCATTGCTCGGCGTTTTGTTTTGGCATCTGGTCCATGACCATACGGTTTTGCGGATCCTGGTAATCATGGTTTGGCTTCTGGCGGGCTTTGCTAGCCTCTGTCTGGCGGCGTTGGCTTTCCTACCTGTGCCTGTCGAACCGATCGCCAAATGGGTCAGCCGGCTGCGCTTTGCGGGCGGTTTCCTCGTCGAGATGATGCGCGCCTGTCAACTTTATCGCTGGCATTTTCGCACCGTGATCCTGGCGCTAGCACTTTCTATGGTGGGGCACGCGGGTTTTGTGTTGAGCTTTTATTTTTCTGCACGTGCTGTTCCAGGACCGACCCCGCCGCTGGAGGCGCACTATGTCTTCATTCCCATCGGCGCGGTAGCCCAATCGGTTCCTCTGACGCCTGGCAATCTGGGCATAAACGAAGGAGTGTTCAACAGTCTTTACCAGGCGTGGGACCCCGCACTCAAAGCCAAAGGCGCCCTGACCAGTTTGGCGCAACGCGCTGTCACCTGGATCGTTGCCGCTATGGTCCTGGGCGCTTATGCTTGCCTCCGTGGACGCCGAGGGCCATCCGGAACGTTCCAAGCTAACGATCGGACGCCATCCCCTCGGGCGCTCACTGCATCCCCTGGCCCGTCCTCGAAGTAGGCTACCGGCGGATGGTACTCAGGTGATGGTTGACAGTGCAGATGACATTCAAAGAACAATCCATTCCGTTGCGTCCAGCCATCAGTCAGACGCTAACCATGTCCAGTAGCTTTGCCCAGGATCTGGCTACCTGGCCTCGAGCCGGGTGCCAGGCCATGGAAGTGTGGCTTACCAAACTGGAAGACCACCTGCGGCAAACCAGTCTGGATGAGACACGGCGCATACTTCAAGAGCAGCAGATCGAACTAGCGGCGGCTGCTTTACACGGCAATCTCTGTTTCACTACGGGCGAAGCGTACCATACCTCCTTAGCTGATTTGCAGCGTCGGCTCAGTTTGTGCCAGGCCTTGGGGATTCCGGTGCTCATCATTGCACTGGACGAACCAGCCGCCGTGAACGTCAAGACTTACGATCACGCGCGTCACAGGCTCTGCGAAAGCGCCGAGTTGGCCAGTAGCTTCGGCGTGCGTCTAGCAGTCGAATTTCAAGGGCGCTCCCGTTGGTGCAACTGCCTGGCCACGGCACTGGAGTTGGTAGCCTCGTGCGAGCATCCATGCTTGGGGATCAACCTGGATGTGTTTCACTTCTACGTCGGTGCCAGCAAGCCGGAGGATCTGGAACTACTGACTGCGCCACTGCTTTTCCATGTGCAACTGAGCGATCTGGCCGGTGACCTGCGTGAACTTGCTTCCGACCGGTGCCGCATTTTGCCAGGGGAAGGAGATTTTCGACTCCGACCCATTGTCGAGCATTTGACCAAAATCGGCTACATGGGCTATGTGTCGGTCGAGGCCCCCAATCCCCACTTTTGGGAGATGAAGCCGGAGCAAGTGGTGGAGGCGGCGACTACGGGTCTACGCCGGCTGCTCGGGCTGGCGAGTATGCCTTCCCGAAGCCGATAGCGCCGAGCGGCTTCGACGGCCATTTCAGGTTTGCAATCGCTAGCTTCGCTCCCTAAACTTGCTTTAGTGCATCGGCGATCCTTAGGCCAATGCGTTGGCCCCGGCCTCCATCAGTGCAGTGACTCGAGGCCTGTGGCACCCACAAAAGCCTCCCCCGCGTATACGGTCGCCGGAACTCTATTGCACAGACGGCCATATTATCCACAAGCTCGGTTACGAATAGTTCATCGGTGTGGAGTCGTACGAGGAGAGCATCATGAGGCGTGCAGCATTGATCGAAGCAACGTACATGCTGGGGATACTCCTGGTGTCGTGTGCCATCGGCCTGGCACAGGAGACGGTGCGGTTCGCGCGCAGTCCCGACATATCGCCCGACGGCAAACTGGTCGCCTTCAGCTATATGAGCGACATTTGGATAGTGGACAGCGTGGGCGGGGTGGCCCGGCCGCTGACTTCGCACCCGGCGCACGACATAGGGCCGGTTTTCAGCCCCGACGGCAAATGGATTGCTTTTAGCTCCAATCGTTACGGTAGTTACGATCTATTCGTGATCCCTGTAGAAGGTGGACGCCCACGCCGACTGACGTTCGACTCGGCCAACGAGTGGGTAAGCGACTGGTCACCGGACGGCAAATACATCCTGTTTACCTCGCGTAAAGGCCTGGATTTTCCGCCTCAGGACGAGTTGTATCAGATCCCGGTCGAAGGCGGTCGCGAGACACGCATTACCCTTTTCGAAGGCCGGGAAGGAGCTATCAGTCCGCGCGGCGATCGCCTGGCCTATGTGCGCGGCCCCGGACTGTGGTACCGTCGGGGATACCGCGGCTCATCGGACACAGATTTGTGGATCTGCGACCGTGACGGTAGAAACAATAAGCAATTGACCAGTTTCGACGGCTTGGACCAGTGCCCTATGTGGGCGCCGGACGGTCAGACTCTGTATTATGTGACCGAACACTACGGGGTCAGCAATATTTGCAAGCTGGATCTGGCCGGAAAATCCCAGCCTCAGCCGTTGACAGCACATAGCGGCGACGGTGTGCGTCGCGCTAGGATCAGTCGCAACGGCGAGTGTATCGTCTACGAGTGTGGCCCGGAGCTGTGGATTTGCTCCACGCGGGGCAGCATCGCTCCCCGTCCGATTCCTATTGCCGCCCGTGCCGACGACAAGACCAACCCCGATCAGGTGGTCACCTTTACCGGGCAGATCAGCGAATACCGCATCGCACCCAACGAGCAGTATGCCGCGCTGGTCATCCACGGAGAAATCTTTTTGGTCGCACTCGGCGACCGCCCCGTCACGGCACGGCGTCTGACCCACCACCCGGCCCATGACCGTCAGCCCGCTTGGTCCCCCGACATGAAGCGCATCGTCTTCGTGTCCGACCGCTCGGGCTGGAACGATATTTACGCCTTGGAATCGGACGATCCGGCGCATAGCGAACTCGTCCGAGCGCACCAATTCAAAGTTACCCAGCTGACCAAAACGCCCGAATCGGAGGCAGCCGTCAGCTACTCTCCGGACGGCAAGTGGATTGCCTTCATCCGAGACGGCCGGCTGTGGCTCATGAAACCCGACGGCAGCGACTTGCGGGCTGTCGTCAACGACCCTCAGGTCATTGAATACGAGTGGTCGCCTGATTCGCGCTGGCTGGTCTACTCGCGTATGGATCAGTATTTTGCCAGTGAACTCTATTTAGTCCCCGTGCAAGGTGGGGAAGCGAGCAATATCACACGCTATGCCACCCGTAACTTCAGCATGTCCTTCACGGCTGACGGTCGTCTGCTGACGTTCGTCAGTCAAAGGCGCCAAGATTTGGATGTCTTCGTTTTACCGATGCGACGCATAGATCGGCTGTCCGAGCCGAGCAAAACTGGGCCGGATTTGGAAGACATCCATTTGCGTGCACAAAGGGTTACGGCATTGAGCAGTGACGAATCGGAAGCAGTGGTTCGTCCGGACGGCCAGATGGTCGCCTTTCGCTCTAACGTGCTGGGTAACGACGATCTGTGGATCAGCAATCTCAGCGGAGCCCAGCTGACGCGGCTGACCAGCGGCGGACTGGCCCCACGAAACCTTACCTGGAATCGCGCCGGCACTACCCTTTATTTCCTGGACCGCGACGGCAACTTGCGTTACGTGCGACCAGGAACTATAACCGCACCCCTGGACGCCGCCAACGTACCGCGACTGACGTTCACCGCTCGCATGACGATCAACCGCGAAGACCAGTTCGCCCAG
>Ga0209989_100117_pt1 | contig 14388 bp, 8 predicted proteins | sample Antgeofumaro1A2B_FD_188083 | JGI IMG/M metagenome (GOLD analysis project Ga0209989, IMG submission 188083) | Geothermal fumarole subsurface microbial communities from Mt. Erebus, Antarctica - 1A2B (SPAdes) (version 2) | ecosystem: Environmental > Terrestrial > Volcanic > Fumaroles | place: Mt....
TTGATTTTACAGGGATTATAATTCTGCCTCGTCGGGTCCGTCAACTGCCGGCAAAGGTATAACAATGATCAGGTTGGCTAACAGCCGGAGGCAGGATGTGATGGTTCGGACGGTTTACGCCGCGTTTTTGTTGGCCCTCGTGGGCGCGGTTGCCGCCCCGGCCGGTGCCTACCACTCCGTTTCCCCGGCGCCGGACGCCCAGGCCTCCCCCTCGTTCTCGGCACAGGAGGACTGGGACATTCCCAACGGCCATTTCTTCACCCAGGCCCGGGGAAACGCCCCACCCGGCTGGGGCTACTCGGTCACCGACGATGTGGTGGCCCCCTTTTGGAGCGAGTTTAGGCGACTGGGTGGGGTTCAGGCTGTGGGTTATCCGGTCTCAAGGCGCTTTGTCTGGAACGGCTTCGTGGTCCAGGCCTTCCAGAAGGCGGTCTTTCAGTGGCGGCCGGAGGTGGGCCGGGTCTACTTCGTAAACGTCTTTGACGAGTTTACCAACCTGGGCAAGGACGGCTGGCTTGAGGTGGTAAGGTCGACCCCAAGGCCGGCCCAGTTCAACGAACAAGGTCTTAGCTGGGACCAGATTATTACCCAGCGGCTAAGGCTTTTGGATGATTATCCGGCCATTCGGGCGGCATATTTTGGGGTTGGGGACTGGCTTAATTTAAATGGCCTGCCCATGGCCCCGGTGAAGGATTACGGCAACGTCCGGGTCTTGCGGGCCCAGCGGGTCATCATTCAGCAGTGGCTGGTGGACGTGCCCTGGGCCCGGGCGGGGCAGGTGGTCTTTGCCAACGGGGGCGACGTGGCCAAGGAGGCCGGCATCATCCCCCAGGCCGCAACCCAGCCCGAGGACGGCGGCCTGGTGGGGTCGGAGTTGTGGGGCTACTACGTGGCATACGACCACACCCGCTCATACGAGAGCCTGAGCCGGGCCATCCCCCGGCTGGACCACGTCGTCGCCTATTTTTACCACCTTTCCCCCAACGGGGAGGTAACCGGCTCGGCCCGGCCGGAAGTTATCCGGCTGGCCGCCGCCTATGGCCGGCCCCTCCACGTCATGGTCAAAAATCAGGCGGACGTCGAGTTCGGCTGGGCCCTGGCCGACCCGGCCCGCCGCGGCCGGCTGGTGGAGGCGGTTCTGAGCCTGCTTTCGGACCCCGCCGTTCAGGGCCTCCACCTGGACATTGAGGGGATCCCGGCCGAAAGCCGGGACGACCTTACCCGCTTCGTGGCCGAGGTCGCCGCCGGCCTGCGGACCCGCTACCCCGGCCGGGTCCTCAGCCAAGCGGTCCCGGCCCGAACCCGGGACTTGGCTTCCGGCTGGGCGGCCCCCTACGATTACACCCGGCTAGCTGCCCAGGTGGACTACTTCGTGCTGATGGCCTACGGGTTCCGCACCGAGGCCAGCACGACCCCCGGGCCTACCACCCCTACCGACTGGCTGGCCCAAGTGCTCGCCTACACGGTGGCCCGGGTGCCCCGGGAAAAGCTGGTCGTTAGCCTACCCTGGTGGGCTACCGACTGGAACCTTGCCGCCGGCCCCCCGGCCGCAAGCCGCCGCTACACCGACCTTCTACCCCTGCTGACCATTGGGGAGACCGGTTACATCCCCGAGGTGGGGGCTAACCGGCTCCGCTACACCCAATCCGGCCAGGCCCACGAGGTCTGGTTCGAGGACCGGCGGTCCTTCCTGGCGAAGGTGGAGCTGGTCCGCCGTTACGGCCTGAACCGGGTGGCCGGCTGGCGGCTGGGCCACGAAGACCCGGCCATCTGGCAGCCCTAGGCCCCGTTCGGGATGGGGATGCCGTCCCCCTCCCGCTCGAAGATGGCGGCGATGCCTTCGCCCCCGCCAATACACATGGTTACCAGGGCGTACTGGCCCCTGATCCGGTGTAGCTCATAAATGGCCTTAACCGTCAAGATCGCCCCGGTTGCCCCTACCGGGTGGCCCAGGGCGACGGCCCCGCCGTTAGGGTTCGTCTTTTCGGGGTCGAGGCCCACCTCGTCCATAACGGCCAGGCACTGGGCGGCGAAGGCTTCGTTCAGCTCGATGACGTCGATATCGTCCAGGTTGAGCCCGGCCTTTTTTAGCACCCGGCGGATGGCCGGGGCCGGGCCGATCCCCATAACCTGGGGCTCCACGCCGGCCGTGGCATAGGCTACCAGCCGGGCGATGGGCTGGATACCCAGCTCCTGGGCCTTGGCCCGGTGCGTCAGCACCACCGCCGCCGCCCCGTCGTTTATACCCGACGCGTTCCCGGCCGTCACCGTCCCGCCCGGCTTAAAGACCGGCTTTAAGCTCGAAAGCTTATCCAGGTTGGTATCCCGACGGGGATGCTCGTCCACCTCGAACCGGACCGTCTCGCCCTTCCGGCCCGGAACCTCGACCGGCACGATCTGGGTCTTAAACCGGCCCTCGTCGATGGCCCGGATGGCCCGCCGGTGGCTCTCCAGGGCGAAAACATCCTGGCGCTCCCGGCTGATGCAGTAACGCTCGGCCAGGTTCTCGGCCGTCACCCCCATGTGGATGTGGTAAAACGGGTCGTTAAGGCCCCCGACCAGGGCATCCACCAGGGTGTCGTCCCCCAGCCGGATGCCCCACCGGGCCTTGGTCAGCCAGTATGGGACCCGGCTCATCGACTCAACGCCCCCGGCCACCGCCACGTCCGCCTCCTCCAGGCGGATCATACGGGCCGCCGTGCAGATGGCCTCCAGGCCCGAACCGCACCGCCGGTTAAGGGTGAGCCCCGGAACCTCGACGGGCAACCCGGCCTTAATGCCCACAACCCGGGCGATGTACGGGTCCTCGGGAGCCGTGTGCAGCACCTGCCCGAAAACCACGTGCTCCACCTGCTCGGGCCGGACCCCCGCCCGCCGAAGGGCCTCCCTAACCACCGTCGCCCCCAGTTCCGAGGCCGGCACGTCCTTCAGGGAGCCCCCGAAGGTTCCGATGGCGGTACGGACCCCACTCACGATAACCACATCGTCGCGGGACATCGTACTCCCTCCCATCCGATGGTCTTCGCTAAACCCATTGTAACACCCGCCCGGGCGCCGCTAACGGCTGGTCACCCTATTGGCGAACATCTGTCGCAGGTCCTTCTTTAGGACCTTCCCCATCGGGTTGCGGGGCAGGCTCTCCAGGAAGAAGACGAATTCGGGCTTTTTAAAGCTGGCCAGCCGCTGGCGGCAGTACTCCATCAGCTCCGCCGCGGTCGCCTGCATTCCGGGCTTGAGTACCACCGCCGCCGCCACCCGCTCGCCCCACTCCTCGTCGGGGATACCGAACACCGCCGCCTCGTCCACCGCCGGGTGGGTGTGCAGCACCGCCTCCACCTCCTCCGGGGCGATGTTCTCCCCGCCCCGGATGATCATGTCGCTTTTGCGGCCCGCCAGGTAGACGTAGCCGTCCTCGTCTACCCAGCCCATATCCCGCGTCCGTACCCAGTCCCCCGCCAGGGTCTGGGCGGTTTCGGCCTCCCGCTTCCAGTAGCCCTTCATCACCCGGGCCGACCGGATGGCGATCTCCCCGATCTGACCGGGCGGAAGCTCGTTGCCCTCTTCATCCAAGATCTTAAGCTCAACGTCCGGTAGGGGCCGACCGATGGAGGAGAGCCGCTTAAGCTTCTTCTCCACCTCCTCGGGCGTGCCTTCAAGCCGGTGGTCCTCGGGCCCCAGCACCGTTACCGTCGAGGTGGTCTCCGTCTGGCCGAAGGCATTGATAAAGCCCACCGTCTTGGGAAACCGCTCGATGGCCCGCCGGATCACCGGCAGGGGCATCGGGGCCGCCCCGTAAGAGAGGACCTGCAGGCTGGAAAGGTCGGTCCGGTCGAAGTCAGGGTGCTCCAAGATCCGCTTAAGCATCGTCGGCACCACGAAGGCGTGGGTTATCCGCTCCCCTTCGACGGTTTTAAGCCAGAGGCCGGGCTCGAACTGGGCCAGCATCACCAGCCGCCGGCCGGTATAAATGTTGGTCATAATCGAGGTGAGGCCGGCAATGTGGTATAGGGGCACCGCCAGCAGAAAGGCCCCCCGGTCGGTCCCATCGGCCGGCTCCACGGAGTTGAGCACGTACTCGCTGAAGTCGCCGTAGGTGAGCATCACCCCCTTGGGCAGGGCAGTGGTGCCACTGGTATACATCAGGACGTTAAGGTCCTCGTCGGCCACGTCGGCCTCCGCCTCCACAGGCTCGGCCCCTGCAAGCAACTCCCCGTACGGGACCATCCCCGGTCGGGAACTTTCAATACTTATGTAAACTTTCACCCCGGTAAGTTCTGGCCTCAGCCGGTCGATGAGCTCGACGTAGCGGTCCCCCACCATCAGCGCCGTGGCCTCGGAGTCTTGGAGCATATAGCGCAGTTCCTCCAGCTTGGCCCGGTAGTTGAGGGGGATAAAGACGATGCCCAGCTTGGAGGCGGCATAATAGGCCTCGACGTACTCGTTGCAGTTGGTCTGGAGCACGGCTAGCCGGTCCTCCCGGCCGAGGCCCAGCCCCCGCAGCCCCCCGGCCAGCCGGTTCACCCGGTCCTGGAGGGTCTGGTAATCGAACCGGCGGCCTTCGAACTTAAGGATCTGCTGCTCGGGAAACATGGACGCGGGGATGGAAAGGAACATCGCTGTGTTCATGGCCCTTCACCTCAAACCGGAAGGTTAATCCCGCCAGACTTCAACCCAGGTAACCACCGTCACCTGCCGCAGCCGTACCCGCCGGGCGGCGCGGTCCGACCATCCCAACAGCCACCGCACGAGCCAGAGGGCTGCCCAGACCAGTCCGCCCATCGTCGCCGCCCGCACCGCCCTTACCCGGAGGTCAGGCAATGGCCGGGCCGCCAGGGCCGGCAGTGGCCGCTCGGTCGCCTTGAGCGCTGGGAGCGGCGGGTTTTCCATCTCCTGCCGCTGAATTATAAACTAATTAGCAGTGGACACGCGGCTGGGAAGATTCGCCGAGGGGTTTATCGAGGCCGGCTGGCTGGCCGCTGCCATCCTGGTCCCCCTCTTTTTTAACGTTTACTCGGCCCGCATATTCGAGCCCGATAAGCTAACCGTCCTGCGGACCGTCGTTCTGCTCACCCTGCTGGCCCTGGTGGTTCGCCTGGCCGAATCGGGTTTCCCCCCCATCGTTAATATAAAAAAAGCCATGGCTTCGTTACGGGCGCGGCCCCTCCTGCCGGCTGCCGGCCTCTTCGGCCTCGTTTACCTTCTGGGCACCCTCACCTCCCTGAACCCCGAGGTAAGCTTTTGGGGTTCGTACCAGCGGCTCCAAGGAACTTTCGTTAACCTCTGCTACCTGGCCCTCTTCTTTCTGACGGCGACGTTCCTTCGGCGTCCGGAGCAGGTGGACCGGCTAGTCACGGTCATGCTCCTTACCAGCCTGCCCATCGGCCTTTACGGCCTGGTCCAGTATATTGGGGGCCTGCCCGGCTCCCCCATTCGTGACCCCCTCCCTTGGGGAAGCGACGTGACCCAGCGGGTCACCTCCACCATGGGTAACCCCATCTTTCTGGGGGCTTGGCTCATCATGGTCGTGCCCCTCACCCTGGCCCGGCTGATCCCGGCCCTGGCCGAATTCCTCCGGCAGGCCAATGCTCCGGGCCCCTTTCCGTGGCGCAGTTGGGGCCGGGTCGCCGGCTACAGCCTGCTCCTGACCATCCAGTTGCTGGCCATCCTCTTTACCCAGAGCCGGGGACCGTGGCTGGGACTGCTCGCCGGCCTTTTTATCTTCGGGATTCTGACGCCCCTCTGCCTCGGCCGCCGCCGGCTGGCCCTGGGGGTGGCCGTCCTGGGTCTGGGGGCGGGAACCTTCATCGCCCTGCTCAACGTCCCCGGCTCGCCCCTTGAGCCCCTCAAGGCCGCCAATCGCTACCTCGAGCGCCTGGGAAGCATCACCGGGGCCGAATCGGGCACCGTCCGGGTCCGCCTCCTGATCTGGCTGGGGGACGGGGTCGGGCGGGGGGCAGTGGGGCTCATCACCGAAAACCCCTGGCGGCTTCTGGTCGGCCACGGGCCGGAGACCATGTACTTCGCCTACGGCCCTTATTACCCCCCGGACCTGGCCCACTACGAGGCCCGAAATGCCAGCCCCGACCGGGCCCACAATGACCTGCTCGATTACCTCGTGACCTTGGGCGTTTTGGGCCTCGGGTCTTACCTGCTGGTGGTGACCGCCTTTTACTGGCAGGCGTCCCTGGTGCTTTTTAAGGCCAAGGAACTTTCGGCCCAGCTCCTGGTTATCGGCCTCGTCGCCGGGGTCACCGCCCACCTGGTGGAGACCCTCACGGGAATCGCCATCGCCGCAACCCGAACCTACTTCTGGCTCTTCCTAGTCATTGTGGCTGCCCTGGCCGCCCCCAAGCCTGCCCTCGGGCCCGCCGGGCCGGCCCCAACCCGGTGGGAGCGCGGCCCAGCTCCGAGGTCCCGGCGGCCCACCCCAACCCCGGTGGACCGGTCGCCCCACTGGGGCCATATCCTGGTGCTCTATTTGGTAACCAGTGGTGTGCTCGGCCTTCAGGTGGTCCTGGCCAGTATTGCCCCGGAAAGCTTTATCCGCCGGCTCGACCCGACAACCTTCACCCTGCTGGGCCTGGGCTGGCTCGGCCTCGGCCTGGTACTGGCCGGGTTGGCCCTAGCCGACCGGTCAAATTTCAACCAGCTGCGCCCTTGGCGGGGGCCCCTTCTGCCCCTTTACGGCGTGCTGGCGGGGGGCGTCCTGGTTTTCCTGGTGGGTTCGGTGCTGAGCGTGGTCGTAGCCGACATGTATTTTAAACAGGGGCAAGTTCTGGACGAGCGCCAGCGCTTCGACCAGAGCATTCCCGCCTACCTGCAGGCCCTGCACTGGCAGCCTCGGCAGGACTTTTACTACATCTTTCTTGCCCGGGCCTACATGGAGCTGGCCCGCCGGACCCCGGAGACTTCCCCCAAGGGGAGCGTCCCTGAGCCCCGCCGCCTGGAGGAGTTGCCGGTCTCCGGCGCAGGCCTGGGCCGGGAACAGCTTTTCACGGCCGCCCTTTTCGCCCTCGAAGAGGCCTACCGGATAAATCCCCGTAACACCGACAACTCGGCCAACCTGGGTCGCCTCTACCGGGTGTGGGCGGAGCTCACCCCTGACCCCGCCCTCAAGGCCGATCGCTTCAGGCAGGCCGAAACCTACTACCGACAGGCCACCACCCTAAGCCCCAACACTGCCCACCTATACACCGAATGGGCCGCCGTCCGCCAGCTTCAGGGCAACCTGGATGGGGCCGAGGAGCTCCTCCGCAAGGCCCTGAACTTGGACCCCAAGTACGCCCCCACTTACGCCCTCCTGGGGGATATCAACCTGGTCCGCTCGGAGCTGGACCGGGCCGTCGAAATGTACATCCGGGCTGTGGAGCTGGACGGGGGCCTGGTGGGGGCATATAATGCCTTAGGCCACCTCTACTCCCGACAGGGGAAACGGGACGCGGCCCTGGCCGCCTTCAAACGGGCGGCCGAGCTGGCCCCCCGTGATCCCACAATCCGGCGCAACCTGGCCCTGGCCTACCGGGATGCCGGCCTTAACCAGCAGGCGATCCAGGAGCTGCAGGTGGCCATCAACCTCGCTCCCGCCGACCAGCAGGCGTCCCTGCGCCAGCTCCTCCAGGAGTGGCTGAGGTCTTAGGCCGGTGGCAGTTTACTTTCTGATTTTCCTCGTCGCCCTGCTCCTCTCCCTCACCATCACCCCCGCGGCCGGCCGCCTGGCCCTCCGGACGGGCATGGTTGACCGGCCTTCGGCCCGGAAGCTCCACCGGCACCCTGTCCCCCTCCTTGGGGGGGTGGCCATTTACCTGGCCTTGGTTGGGGCGGTGGTAATTTTCAGCGACCGGGCCTACCTGGCCCAGTTGACCGGTATCCTGGTCGGGGCGACCGTGGTAAGCTTCTTCGGCCTCTGGGACGACCGGAGTGGTCTGCCCCCCCTGGTAAAGCTGACCGGTCAGCTGGCGGCCGCCAGTATCCTCCTGGTTTTTGGGGTCCAGGTTCAGCTCTTCGAATGGGCCCCTATAAACTACGCCCTTACCCTCCTCTGGGTGGTGGGCATAACCAATGCCCTTAACCTGCTGGACAACATGGACGGCCTGTCGGCGGGGGTGGCCACGGTGGCCGCTGGGTTCTTCTTGGTACTGGCGGCCATAAACGGTCAATACCTGGTGGGGGCGCTGGCGGCGGCCCTCACCGGCGCCTGCCTCGGATTTCTCGTTTACAACTTCAACCCGGCCCGGATCTTCATGGGCGACAGTGGAAGCCTCTTTATCGGCTTTCTGCTGGCAGTGGTGGGCCTCAAGCTGCGGTTTGAAAACGTGACTACGGTGACCTGGATGATTCCGGTCATCGTCCTCGGGATACCTATTTTCGACACCGCCCTGGTCACCCTTTCCCGGCTGCGGCGGGGCTTGAACCCCTTCACCACCCCCGGTAAGGATCATCTTTCCCACCGGCTGGTCAGGCTCGGCCTCACCCACCGGGAGGCGGTGCTCAGCATCTACGTGGCGGGGGTAGCCCTCGGGCTCATCGCCACCCTCTTAAGCCGAGCCAATCCCGCCGAGGCTTACGGGGTGTTCGGCGTGCTCCTGGTGGCCGGGTTCCTGGCCCTGATAAAGCTGGAGGCCGTTTACCGTCACCAGACCGGTCTATGGTCTGGTGACGGATCTGAACCAGGGTCCGGCTAAAGCGGCTTCAGGACCGGCTTTCCCGCGGCACCGACCACTCCCGCAGGGCTACCCCCTGCCAGAGGCGGGTTCCCCCGTGTGTCCGCCGGGGCTGAAAACCCCGGCGGCGGAGCTGGAGCCCGAACAGGTTCTGGGGCAAGGGAACGCGGCCGGTCCGGGCGCACCAGGCCCGGTAGGCTTGATAAAGGGTCCCGGCGGGGACGCGACCCGGCGGGTCGAGAACACAGCAGTCCTCTAGGAAGGCCGTAAGCGCGTCCATCCGGCTGCGGTAGGCGGCGGTGGCCTCCTCCACCCGACGGGCACTGCCGAGGCCGCTGCGGAGCCATAGGCCCGCCCCGGTGAGGGCCCAGTTTAAAATGCCGGAAAGCTCGAAGGCCAGCTTCTCGGGCAGGTGCGGGTCCTGCTCCTCCGGCCGCAGGGGCCGGCCGAAGGGTATAACCCGGGCCGCCTGCCAGACCTCTGGACCAGCTGCCTCCAGGGCCGGGGACTTTTCCCCGACCACCACCAGCTTGACGGCCGTCCGACCCCGGCGCCGGTCCCCACCCCCCCGAAGGATATCCCCGGCCAGTTGCCGGATGAGCCGTTCGGCCAGCCGGATATCGGCCGCGGGCTGGTCGACCGCCACCAGCCGAATGCCGGCCAATACCCCGGGCCGGCTCAGCCCCCGAAGGAGGGCCCCGTGGTCTGCCGACCAGGCGTAATCGCCCAGCAGCCGCCTGACAGTGCGGATAAAGGTGGTCTTGCCACTTCCGGGCGGTCCCAGCACGATGAAAAAGACCCGCTCCGACGCCTCCCCGGTCAACAGGTAACCGACCAGCCTCTGAATGTACGCCTCAAATTCGCGGTCACCCTCGGTGACGCGCCGCAAAAACTCCAGCCAACGGTGTGCCCTGGCCTCAGGATCATATGTCACCCCGGCCAACCGGGTGATGAGGCGCCCTGGCTCGTGGGGGAGAAGCTGACCTGTCCGGATGTCCAGCGTCCCGTTGCGGACGTTAAAAAACAGGGGATCGGCGTCCAGGTCACCAAGGCGGCAGTGGAGGAGCCGTTCCGCGTGGGCCACCATGGCCAGCAGGCGGCCCCGGGCCTCGGACCGGCGGGCGTGGTCGGCCAGGGCCCGCCGGCGGACACCCTCCTCCGTCTGGGCCGCTTCCTGATAAAGGCTCCGGACTACGGCCGTGGCCATCCCCAGAAGTTCGGCCGTGCTGAGCGGGGCCCAGCGGCGCCCGTCCCAGCCCAGCCATCCCAGCTCGTCGACGAAGCGGAGCCGGGTGCCAAAGCGGGCCGCAAATCGTCGCCCATTCCCGGCGTCGGAAAGCTCCAGGTCCGGCGCAAACCCGGCGGCGGGAACCCGGATGCCCAGCCAATCCCTGAGGCGGTCAGCCCCGTCCGTTCCCAGCAAATCGGTCAGAACCGGCCAGGCCATAAATTCAGCCTCGGGCCCAAGGCCCCGGATGGCCTCGTCTTCCAGGTCCAAAACTCGCCGACGGTCCCCCGCCGCCTGACAGACCACCATTAAAAACTGGCGGATGTCCGCGGGCTCCCACCCCGCCTGGGAAAGAACGGCCGCCACGGCCAGGGGCAGCCGGGCCCAAACTTCGGCGTCCTCACCGGGCCACGACCTGACCAGGAGGGCGGCGGCCGCCAGTCGACCCACGGCGGCCACCAGTTCCGGGGTGGCCACTTCGGCCGGCCGGCCGAATCGCTTCCATTCGGGGATCAGCCCCTCTTCGGATGGGGTCGGTGGGACCGGCGCGGCGCTCCCCTCACCCCACAGCTCCACCAGGGGCTGGGGGCCGCGGGGGTCGGAGAAGCGGGCGGTTCCGGCCGGCGGATTAGTAATGTACCAATAGCCGCTAGGTGAAATTCGGTTCCTGGGGCCGTCGGCCACGGCGGTTCGGGGAAGGAAGGCCGGGGCGAGGGCCACGGCCTCCGGGCACCCGAGGCCCACCCGCACCAGCCCCCCGGAAGGGGAGCCCAGGAGGATGGCCACCCCCATATGCTCGGTGAAAAGCCGGTCTAAATCGCCCTGGATCAAAGTCGGGTCGGCCCACCCAGCCCAGTTGGGTGGATTCCCCGGTCGGTAGGGCACAGCAAACCAGCCCCGCCGAAGGTACTCCCGGGCTGCCGAAGCACTGGACCCAAACTCGACGGTCATCCCCGCTTAGCCCGCCTCTTCCGGCCTGTTGATAATTACTACCACAGCCGCCGGGGCCGGGCAAGGACGGCCCCGTATCAGTGCCGGGTCGGCGGAACCACCCAGCTTATGCCGTCGGTTTTACCCAACAGGTAGCGTCCGCTGGGGGTGAGCAGGAGCTCCTCCCAGGGCTTCAGTGTGAGGCTGATGGGCTCTTGTCCCTCCAGCCGCAGTTCCAGCCGGCGCGGCCGGGCCCAGGCCGTAACCGCAAGTTCCCGCCCCAGCCAGCGCAGGTTGAGCCCCAGCCGACCCCACTCTTCGGGGAGGTTGGGTGAAAAGGCGAGGCCGCCTGAGGTGGGCCGTAGGCCCAGAAAGCCGAAAACGGCCGCCTGCCAAAGTCCCCCCAGAGCCCCGGCGTGGACTCCCGCCGCCACATTTCCCATCCGGTCGGCCAGGTCGACCTCGGCCGCCAGCCGGAAATATTTCCGGGCCTTGTCGGCATACCCTAAGCGGGCGGCAACGGCGGCGTGGATGGCCAGACTGAGGGAGCTTCCGTGGGCCGTTCGCGGCTCATAATAATCAAAATTAGCCCGGCGAACCTGGGGTGGGAACCGGTCCCAGAGCAGGTAGATGAGCAGAACCACATCCGGCTGCTTGATTATTTTCGAACGCCGGACCCGGTCTGCTCCCAGGAGGACGTCGATGGGCACCTTCCGGTCCCGGTAGGCCGAAAGGTCGATATCCTCGAGGCCAAAGTAGCCCCGGAATTGCTCAAAAAGTCCGGTCTTCGGGTCGAAACCGGTGTACATTCGGGCGGCCACTTGGGCCCACTCCTGTGGCTCGCCCAAGTCAAGGCCCAGCCCTTCGTAAAGCCGCCGCCAGTCCTCCGGCCAGCGCTGTTGAAGGATGTAAACGGCCTCGGCTGCCCGCTCCAGATTCCACTGGGCCATCATATTGGTGTAGGCGTTGTCATCCACCCCTTCGTGGTACTCATCGGGCCCGATTACCCGGTGAATGTGGTACAGACCGTCCCGGCCCAGCCGGCAGCGGCTGGCCCAGAAGCGGGCCGTCTCCACCAGGATCTCCGCCCCGGCCTGTCGGAAGAACTCGTCGTCGCCGGTGGCCTGCCAGTAGTGCCAGACGGCATAGGCGATGTCGGCGCTGATGTGGTGCTCCAGTTGCCCGGTTAGGATGGGTATAACCCGCCCATCTGCCGCCAGGGCGAAGGCCGGGGTGGCCTCCTCACCGGTGTCTGCCGACTCCCAGGCATAGAGGGCTCCCCGGTAGCCCTGACGTCGGGCGTTCAGCCTGGCCGCCGGCAGGGTTCTGTATCGGTACATCAGTAGAGCCCGGGCGACCGCCGGTTGGGTAAAGACGAAGAAGGGCAGCATGTAAATTTCGGTGTCCCAGAAGACGTGCCCCTTGTAGCCGGGACCCGTCAGGGCCCGGGCCCCCACCGAGGCCAGGTCGGTCTCCGGGTTTGCGGCGCCGCTCAGGTGGTAGGCCGCAAACCGAAGGGCCCGCTGGGCGAACTCATCCCCCTGGACGGTTACGTCGACGGTCTGCCAAACCCGGTCCCACCCGCAAAGGTGCCCCCGTACCAGGCTTTGGGCACCTTGGGCGGCAAGCTCCCGGAGACGGGCCATGGCCTGCGCGGCCGGGTCCGGTGTATCGTGGGAGCAGAAGATGACCGCAAATCGGTCCAAGCGGATCGGTTTACCTGCCTCGGCCGAGAAGGCCCATCGAACCAACACCTCCCCATCCCCTCCCTTGACCTCTGGCTGGACGTCCGGCGACGTTTGGTGGCCGATTCCGAAGGCTACTTTGATACCCCCGCGAACCTGCCACTCGACCAGGATTCCCTCGGGCCAAACCTCCAACCGAGCCGGGTGAGGCTGGCCGTCGGCCCTGCGCGGGGGGGCGAACCGGCTTTCGAGAACCACCTTTCCCGAGTAATCCTCAGGCACGAGCACCACCGACTGGAGCAGGGCATGGCGATCCCCCAGGGAGGCCAGCCGCACTAGGGAAGTCCGGGTGGTGCGGCCGGCCCCATCCCGGCAGGTCCACTCCCGCCAGAAGAGGGCCTGACGCAGGTCAAGGCCCCGCCGATGCTCGATGTTTTCGGCGGTGTCGGGGCTTAGCGCCTGCCCTTCGACGCAGACCCTGAGGTTAGTCCAGTTCGGGCCAACCGCCAGCTCCGGCGGGGCGCCCGGAACCGGGCCGTCGTCGAAGACCCCCGCCAGGTAGGTGCCGGGGGCGCTGTGGGGGGTCCCCTCGGGGAGGGAAGCCCTGACGCCGGCGTAGCCGTTGGCCACCGCGAAGAGGGCTTCAAAGGCCCGCTCCCGGGTGGGCTCATATCCCGCCTGGATCAGGCACCAGTCCGGGTCCTTGAAGGGCACCGCCGGGAGCCGGAGTCGGGCCGGGTCAAGCCCCGCCCAGCAGTCGGCAATGGCCCGGAGCAGAGCCTGAAAGCAGGCCGGACCGCCCCCGAGGTGGACCACCGGCGGCGGGACACCGTTAGGCTCGGCCCCCACCGAGACAGTGGGGGCGTTTGCCAGCTCCGGAATAAGCATGCGGAAATCGCTGCCCTCCAAGCCCCCCACCGGGCCGAACTCATCCCCGCCCAGGAGAATCTCTTCGGGGGCAATTCCCCGTGGGCGAGCCAGCTCGTTGACCACCCACCGGATGCTGTCGGACTTATCCGTAAGGCCGACCTCGATGTGCTTTACGTCGCTGGTAATCCGGGGATCGGCGAGGCCTTTGGTCAGTGCGACCTTGTGAGCAAGCCCCATCGCCTCGGCCAGCCCCCCCGCCAGCCCCCCACTTTTCAACCTCGATTCCACCACCCGGAGCAGCTCGCCGATGGCCGATTTTGGCGGATCGGCCCACTCGGGGAGGGGGATCAGGTCGACCTTGCGGCGGTTAAGCCGGTCGTAAATAACCCGGATTTCGAGGCCGGTCCTCGCCCGAAGCTCGTCCCGCAGGGCGTCAGCCACCTCCGTAAGGAGCCGGTCTTCTTCGGGGGTTGCCACCCGCCGCCAGCAGACCACCGGCCGGCCGTAGACGTCGAATCCGAACACTTCGGAGCCCCGGTTGGCCGCAACGAAAAGGTTCATCTTGGCCGGGCCGCACAGGCGGGAGGTGAGTTGCCGGTCGATGTTTTGGAAATTTGTGCCCGTGATGACGACCACAAAGACCCCGGCCCGCAGCAGCCGCTCGATGACGTCCCGGATGGACGACGCGTCGGCCGTTCGACTGACTACGGCGGTCCCATCCCAGTCGAAGGCAACGACCCGGAAGGGTTTGATTAATCGGGGAACTAGGTCGGGCGTCAAGCCGGGGCAGTTGCAGGCCAGCTCGGTGGGCGCGGCCTGACGGACGGCCTGGCCTGACCTCCGGCTCAGGCGACTCTCGGCGGGCACCGTTTCACCCCTCAAGGTTTAGGTCAACAGGGGTTACGAAGGGGATAACCCCCTTCCACTTTTATTATCCACAACTGGGGAAGTTTGGAGATTGGCAGGCTTACTGACAATGGAGTAAAAAGAAGAGGCGGCGGGCGGATTCGAACCG
>Ga0209989_100118_pt1 | contig 14362 bp, 10 predicted proteins | sample Antgeofumaro1A2B_FD_188083 | JGI IMG/M metagenome (GOLD analysis project Ga0209989, IMG submission 188083) | Geothermal fumarole subsurface microbial communities from Mt. Erebus, Antarctica - 1A2B (SPAdes) (version 2) | ecosystem: Environmental > Terrestrial > Volcanic > Fumaroles | place: Mt....
TTGCCCTGAAGGCCAGGCCCGGACCCCGGACGGTTGCCGGGCTTCATCGGGCCGTCTCCCTCCACCGCTCTTGATGAGGGCCTAGCCACTATTGAGTTGTTAGCTTAATTTAGCATACTCCGGCGGCCCCGTCAAGTTCTGCAACCAGCCTGTCTGCCAATGGCTTTTTTCGATAAAGTTAGACGCAGGACAGGCAAGCTATTGGCGTGCCCCCTAAACCCTCCCGGCCATCGGGGTCGCCCGGTCTAGGCTCTGGCCGCCCACCAGTTGATGAGGATGAGGGCGGCCCAAACCACCAGAATGCCGGAAAGGCCGGCGGTGGCCCCCGCCGTGGCCGTGAGGGGTATCCCGAAGATCAGGGTGACAATGAACCAGGCCAGGGGCGGTTTCCGGCGGCGTTCCCGGAGCCGCTTCTCCACCAGGGTGTCGAGCCGCCTTTCGAGCTTGGCCAGGAGGGCCTCGGCCACAGCGTCCTCCCACCCGGGCCCCAGCTCCCCCAGGGCCCCGGCGTAGTCCCGGACCTGAGCCCGCAGTTCCGGGTCGTTGGCCAGGCTCTTTCCGGGCATCTTCAGCCTCCACCCTCAGCGGCCCGACCGCGGGGCGTTTTCCCTTAGGATTTCGTTCGCCTTGGCGACGGCGTCGTCCAGGAGCTTCTTGACGTCCACGTTGGGGTCATTAATGACCCGACTCATCACCTCCTGGTCGATAATGGTGCGGACCGGGTCGTAGCCGGCTACCGGCGACTCCACCATGGCGTACTGGAGCCAGTCGAAGATCCGGGCGTAGGAGCGGGCCACCGGACCCCACTGGGGGTCCCGCTCGAAGGCGGAGATCACGTCGGCTTTGGCGCTCTGGCGGACCGGCAGGTAGCCGGTGTTGACCGCCCATTTGACCGTCTGCGGCCGCTCCCCCAGGAACTTTATAACCAACCAGGCGGCAAGCTCCCGCTCGGGGGTGGTCTTGAAGACCGAAACGCTGGCCCCGTAAAGATTTATGGCCGGCCTTTCGGTGTATGGGGGGAGGGAGATATCCCAGTTAAACTTGGCGCCCTTTTCCACAGCTTCCCGGTAGAAGGGCAGACCCGACGAGGAGGCGAAGACGAAGAGCACTTCCCCGTTGCCGAACCGGTTCTGCTCGCCGAACCGTTCGCCCACCGGGATCTCGACCGCGCACTTGTTTTTAAACATCCGTTGGATCATTGCCAGGCTTTCGACCCCGGCCGGGCTATTGAACACGTAGGCCGACCCGTCCGGACTGAGGATCCGGCCGCCCCTGGAGAAGACCATCGAGGCGAAGTTAGAGGCGTCGTGGCGGAAAGCCCAGCCGTACTTTCGATTAGCCGGGTCGCTGGCCTTGCAGGCCGCCTCTTCCCAGGTCTTCCAGTCCCGGGGCGGCTCGGTGTAACCCAGCTGGCGGAGCCAGTCGGCGTTGTAATACATCACCTCCACCGAACGCTGGGTCGGGAAGCCCAGTCGCTCGCCCTTGAACTGGGGGTTGGCGTCGCTCTCCAGGAAGATGGGAAAGTAGTCCTTAAGGTCCTCTTCGGTGAGGCCGTATTTTTTGCTCTTAATAAAGGGCGTCAGGTCAATGATGGCCCCCTGGTTCCGGTAGAAGGCCGCCTGGTTCTGGTAGGCAACGGCGATGTCCGGCGGCTGGCCGGCTTGAATGGCGGCGTTTATCTTGTTGTAAACGTCGTTATAGGATGCCCCGGCGATTTCGGCCCGGGCCCGGATCCCGTAGGGGTTGGTCCGGTTAAACTCATCCAACATCGACTGGATCAGCTCCTGGTCTCGCTGGGGGCGGTTGTGCCAGTATACCACCTCGATGTTTTTGCCCGTAAGGTCAATGGCGTCGACCATCTCGGGGGTGGTCGGGGGATTGGTTATCCCGCCCGGACCGGGCTGAGTTGGGGCGGCCTGGGGCACGCAGGCCCCTAAAATGGCCGCCAGTCCCAAAAGAAGGGTTAAAACCCGCCGAAGTCTGCCCGCAAACATGGCCTCGAAGCCTCCTTACCTCTTAATCCCACTGCTAAGAAAACCTTCGGTGAAAGCCCGCTGGGCTACGAAGTAAAGGCCGATAATCGGGACCACCATCATGGTGGCGAAGGACATCAGCAGATGGGTGTTGACGCCGCCCTCCCCCACCATGAACTGCTGCAGGCCCACCGCCAGCACCCGCATGCTCGGGTCCCGGGTGACCAGCAGGGGCCACTGAAAGGCGTCCCAGGCCCAGATGAAGTTGAGGACGGCGATCACCACCAGGGCCGGCCGGCTTAGGGGGAGCAGGACCCAGAGCAGGTACTGGAGGTGATTGGCCCCATCGATCCGGGCAGCATCGTGGAGCTCCCGGGGAACCTGCAGGAAATGCTGCCTTAGCAGAAAGATGCCGAAGACGCTTACCGTGAAGGGCACCGTTAGGGCCAGGTAGGTGTTGTACCAGCCAAAGTTGAACATCATGACGACCTTGGGCACCAGCACCAACTCCCCGGGGATCATGAGGGTAGCCAGGATCCCCAGAAAGACCAGGTTCCGGCCCGGCAGCTCGACGTGGGACAGGGCGTAGGCTGCCAGCAGCGACGTGAGTACGGCCCCGCCCACAATGACCCCGCTGACGATGAGGCTGTTGGCAAAATAGCGCACCATAAGCCAGGTTCCCCAGTGGGGATCCCAGCCGGTATGCCGGACGGCCTCAATGTAGTTCTGCCACTGAAGGGGCTCGTCGCCCAGGGGCCACCAGGGCCAGAGGTTATTGGTGATTACGCTACCATAAGATTTAAGGGAGCTGGCTACCATGTAGGCGAAGGGCAGGACCGAGAGGGAGGCCCCCGCCATCAGGACCAGGTAGATAATGAGCCGACCTGCCGGCGGCCGGGGCCGGAAGGTCCTCAGCCCGACGGGCCGGACAACAGGTAAATCGAGCAGCCTATTCATAGACGACCCTCCGGCCGGCAACCCGGTTCTGAACGATGGTGAGGACCAGAATTGCCGAAAACAGGATGAATGAGAGGGCGGCACTGTAGCCGTACCGGTTGTACTCGTAGAGCTGTCGAAAGATATAAATGCTGGCGGTGGTTGTGGCCGTGCCTGGACCGCCCATGGTCATAATGTAGATGTGGTTGAAGGCCTTAAAGGTTCCGATAACGGTTATGACCGATAGGAAAAAGGTCGTTGGCGAGAGGAGGGGAATAGTGACATGGCGAAACAGCGCCCAGCCCTTGGCCCCGTCAACCCGGGCGGCGTCGTAGAGCTCGGTAGGGATGTTGCCCAGGCCGGCCAGGAAGATGGTGATGTCATAGCCGACGAAGACCCAGGTGGTGTAAATAAACACGGCCACAAGGGCCAGGCTGGGACCGTGGGCCCAGGCGGGGAGCTCCACCCCCAGCCCCCGGGCGACCAAGGCAAAAACTCCAGTTGGCTCGGCCAGCCAACGGGGTTGGGGCAATCCCAGGGCCCCCAGAACGGTGTTGATAAGCCCCCGGTCGGGGTTATAGATATAGGTCCAGACGGCGGCAGAAGCCACGGTGGAGGTTACGTACGGCAGGAAAAAGATCAGCCGGAAGAGCTCCTGGCCTTTGACCTTCTGGAAGAGCAGATAGGCGAAGAAGAGCCCCAGCCCAAGCTGGACAGGGACCGACATCAAGGAATAGGTGGCGGTGACCAGCAGGGCGTGCCAGACCTGGGGATCCCGGAAGGCCCGAATGTAATTTTCGGCCCCGATGAACTCGGCGCACCCGAGGCGCCAGCTGCACAGACTAATATAAAGGCCGTAAAGGATGGGAAAGAACTCGAAAACGGCCAGTAGGATGAGGGCCGGGGCCAGAAGGGCGTAGCCGAAAAGGACTTCCCGGAGCCGACCGGGGACTCCCTTCTTCGGATACGCAAGCTCCTTCTTACGGCCCAACATTGGGGGCTGCCTGCCGACCCAACCGGACTCTCCCGGCGGTACCTAGGCCGCGGGGCTCACCCAGGCCAAGGCAAAAGTTGACGTTTCCTGGGGCGCAAAACGGACCGCCGCTGGCGCCCATCTTTCCCGTCGATTATACAGGTCTGTTCGGCAATACGCCAAGGGACTTTGCCGCAAGTTAATACCAGTGGAAGGTCCGGGCGGCCACAATGTACGCGGCCGCGCCCCAAAGACCCAAGGCAAGCAGGTACGGGGCCACCTCCACCAGGCCGGCCCCCTCCCCGGCCACGAGCCGCATGGCCGTATTTAAGTACGTCGAGGGCATCAGGTCAGCAACGACCTTAAGCCAGCCCGGGAAGACGTCCGAGGGGTAAAAGGTGCCGCCCAGAATGAATTGGGGCAGGACGAACAGGTTGGCCGCGGGGATCGCCCCCTCCTGGCTGTTCCAGTAGCCGCCGATGAGAAACCCTACTCCAAGGAAGGCTACCAGTCCGAAGGCCGAAAGCAAAAGCATTAAGAGAAAGGTCTTCCAACCCTCGGCCAGGTAGAAGCCGAAAACCAGCGTACCAACCAGGAGGATCACCACGGTTTGGAGCACCCCCATCAAAAGCCGGGCCGTAGCCTGACCCAGCAGGATGACCGGACCGGGAACCGGGGTTGCCAGTAGCCGCTTAAGCACCAGGGTGCGCTTTAAGCCTATCAGGCCCCAGACCGGACTGAAAACGCCAGTTGAGAGGAGGGCCCAGCTGATCTGGCCGGGGAGGGCGAAATCGATATACCGCTCGTAGCGGCCAATCACCTGGACGGTTTCGACGCTAAGGGGCGGGTTCGAAACCCCAGCCAGCTGAAGGTTGGCCTCGGCTACCGCCTTTTCCACGGCCAGGGTGGCCAGCCGGCTCTGGGGGTTGGTCGGGTTAAGTTCCAGGGTAACCCGGGACCCATCGACCCGCACCAGGCCGTCGACCCTTCCCAGGCGGAGCCGGGCTTCGAGCTCAGCGGGGGACTCGTAAACCAGGGTGACCCCTGGGCTTGCGGCCAGGGCCCGTACCAGGGGATGCTCCGCCGGACCGATTACCCCGACCCGGACCCCGCCCAGGACGCCGCCCAGGACGCCGCCCCCGACGAACCCAAAGATGGCCACAAAGGTCAGGGGAAAGGCCAGGCCGAATAAGATCACCGAGCGGTTTCGGAGCAGGGCCAGGAAGGGATACCAGCTGGCGACCAGGTAGGCCCGGAGGTACACCTTTACTCCTCCCGGAGGGAGCGGCCGGTTAGGTGGATGAAAACGTCTTCCAGGGACGCCTCCTGGCGGACGACAGGCTTGCGGAAGCCGGTGGCCAGCAACTCCTCGATGAGGCCCCGGGGGGTTCCCAGGCGAATAATTCGGCCCCGGTCCATGATGGCCACCCGGTCGCAGAGCTGCTCTGCCTCCTCCATGTAGTGGGTGGTGATGACCACGGTGGTGCCCTCGGCCCGAACCTCCCGAATCAGGTCCCAGAGGTTTCGGCGAGCCTGGGGGTCTAGGCCGGTGGTGGGCTCGTCCAGGAAGATAACCTTGGGCCGGTTAAGGAGGCTGGTGGCCAGGGAGAACCGCTGTTTCTGGCCACCGGAGAGCTTATCGAAGGTGCTGCGGGCCTTATCCTCGAGCTGAAACCTTTTCAGGACCGCCCGGGGGTCCACCGGGACGCCATAGAGGCCGGCAAAGAATTTTATAAGCTGGGTGAGGGTGAGGTCCGGGTAAAAGCCGGCCGCCTGGAGCTGGATGCCGATGACCGCCTTTACCCGGTCGGGGTGGCGCAGGGCGTCGATGCCGTCGACGTAAATCTCCCCGGCGGTGGGCCGCTGGATGGTCTCGATCATCTCCAGGGTTGTGGTCTTCCCGGCCCCGTTCGGGCCTAGGATGCCGAATATCTCCCCTCGCCTCACACCGAAGGAGATGCCGTCGACGGCCACGACGCTGCCGAAGTGCTTGCGGAGGTTTCGGACCTCGACGATGGGCTGGGTTTCCACGGCCTCGGCTAAATTAAATAACTAAACCAGGCTTTCAACGGCCTTCCGGATGCGGGCCACGGCCCGCTCCAGGTTTTCCAAGGAGTTGGCGTAAGAGAGCCGCAGGTAACCGGTCCCGGCCGCCCCGAAGGCATCCCCCGAAAGCACCGCAACCCCAAACTCGGAAAGGAGCCGGTCGGCAAACTCCCGGCTGCCCAGGGGCAGCCCCTTAACGGAGGGGAAGGCATAGAAGGCCCCCTGGGGCTGCAGGCAACGGATGCCCGGGATTTCGTTAAGGGCCGCGGTCAGGAAGTCCCGCCGGCGCCGGAACTCTCTCACCATGGTCGCTACGGAGTCCTGGGGTCCGTCCAGGGCGGCCAGGCCGGCAAACTGCACGAAGGTGGCGGTGCACGAGACGCTGTTCACCATTAGGCGGATGATCCCGGGAACCAGCCCCGGCGGAAAGACCCCGTAGCCGAGCCGCCAGCCGGTCATGGCGTAGGTTTTGGAAAAGCCGTCTAGGATGATGGTCCGCTCAGCCATGTCGGGCAGGGAGGCGAGGCTATGGTGGTCGACGTCGTAGATTATCCGGCTATAAATTTCGTCCGAGAGGACGTAGAGGTCGCGGCTTCTAACCAGGTCGGCGATGGCCTCCAGGTCCTGGAGGGTGAGAACGGAGCCGGTGGGGTTGTGGGGCGAGTTCAAGATTATGAGGCGGGTGCGGTCGGTGAGCCTGGCCCGGATGTCAGCCACGTCCAGCCGGAACCCCCGCTCCTCTCGGAGGGGTACAGGTACGGGGGTGCCCCCGGCGAAGCTTACGGCCGACTCATAAATGGGGAACCCAGGGTCGGGGACTAGTACCTCGTCGCCCGGTTCGATGAGGGAAAGCACCGTGAAAAAGATGACCGGCTTTCCCCCGGGAGTGATCACCACCTGCTCCGGGTCGACGTTGATGCGCCGGGTCTGGCTGACGTAGCGGGCCACTGCCCGCCTCAGCTCGGGCAGGCCCGCGGACGGGCCGTAGTGGGTGTGGCCGTCGAGCATCGCCCGGTAGGCGGCCTCGATGATATGGCGGGGGGTGGGGAAGTCCGGCTCCCCGATCTCCAGGTGGATGACCTCCAGACCTTCGGCCTCGAGGCCTTGGGCCCGAACCAGGACCTCGAAGGCGGTCTCGGTGCCGAGCCGGCCCATTCGACTGGCAAGCTTCATAGCTTTCGCCTCCGGGTGGGATGTTTTTAAGCGGTTTCGGAGCCCCGGCCGAGCTCCCGGGTCACTGAGATGACCCCCCGGATCCCCTCCAGCTTGGCCATCACCCGGCTCAGCTGGTCAAGGCCGGTGGTCTCCACCGTGAGGTTAATGACGGCGCTCCGGTCGGGGCGGACCCTGGTCGAAACGTACGTGATGTTGACCTTCTCCTCGGAAACCACGGCCGAAACGTCCCGGAGCAGGCCCACCCGGTCCCAGGCCTCCAGTCGGATGGAGGCCGGGTAGACCTGCCGGGGCGACCGGCCCCAGGACACTTGAATGAGGCGGTCCTTCTCGTCCTCATTGAGAACGTTCGGACAGTTGCGGCGGTGGACTGTCACCCCCTTGCCCCGGGTTATGTAGCCGATGATGGGGTCGCCGGGGATCGGATTACAGCACTTAGCCAGGTTGGTGAGCAAGTCCCCGATGCCCATGACGTCCACCACCGAGTAGGGGGCCGAGCCGTCGGTTTGAGGTGGGCGTTCGGCAAGGGGCACCGCCTCGGCCGGGGGCGGCTCCGCCACCTTGGCCCCAATCTGGTGGGGGTGGATGTCCCCACAGCCGACGGCCACCAAGAAGTCATCCACTTTCTCGTAATTAAAAAGCTTGGCCAGATCTTCTAGGGCCATCTGAATGCCCAGCCGCCGCAGCTCCTTTTCAACCAGCTCCCGGCCCCGCTCGATGTTGGAGGCCCGCTCCTGCTTGCGGAACCACTGGCGGATCTTCTCACGGGCATGGGAGGTGCGGACGTAGCCGAGGTTGGGGTTAAGCCAGTCGCGGCTGGGGCCCTTGCTCTGCTTCGAGGCAATGATCTCGACGACGTCGCCATTTTGGAGCTGGTAATCCAGGGGCACCAGCCGACCGTTTACTTTGGCCCCAATGCACCGGTGGCCCAACTCCGTATGGATCCGGTAGGCGAAGTCGATGGGGGTTGAGCCAGCCGGAAGCTCCTTGAGCTCCCCCTTGGGAGTGAAAACGTAGACCTGGTCCCGGAAGATGTCTGACTTTACCGACTCGACGAACTCCAGCGCCCCTTGCATGTCCCGCTGCCACTCCATCAGCTGGCGCAACCAGGCGATCTTGTCCTCGAACTTCGGGTCCTGATGGCGGCCCTCCTTGTACTTCCAGTGGGCGGCCACCCCGTATTCGGCTACCCAGTGCATCTCGTAGGTGCGGATCTGGACCTCCAGGGGCCGGCCGTCCAGGGCGATCACGGTGGTGTGGAGGGACTGGTAGCCGCTGGGTTTAGGGTTGGCGATGTAGTCGTCGATGTGGCCGGGGATTGGGTGCCAGATGCTGTGGACTACCCCAAGGGCGCTGTAACAGTCTTGGACAGTGTGTACCAGGATGCGCACCGCCAGCAGGTCGTAAATCTCGGTGAAGTCCTTGCCCTGCTCGGCGTATTTGGCGACCTTCTGGGCGATGCTGTAGATGTGCTTCGGCCGGCCGGTAACCTCGGCCTTGATGCCGGCCCGCTCCAGCTCCCGCTTCAGGACTTCAACGACCTGGCCAATATACCGCTCCCGGCTTGCCCGACGGGCCCGGATCAGGCGGGCGATCTCCCGGTAGCGTTCGGGCTCCAGGCACCGGAAGGCCAGGTCCTCCAGCTCCCACTTAAACTGCCAGATGCCCAGGCGGCCGGCCAGGGGGGCATAGATGTCCATTGTTTCCTGGGCCACCCGCCGAGCCTTCTCCGGGGGCAGGGCTTCGAGGGTCCGCATGTTGTGGAGGCGGTCGGCCAGCTTGATCAGAACCACCCGAATGTCCTCGGCCATGGCCACGAACATCTTCCGGAGGTTCTGGGCCTGCTGTTCCAAGAGGCGCCGGTCGGTGAGGTTCGACGGGGACCACTGGATGCGGGAGAGTTTGGTCACGCCCTCCACCAGCCGGGCGACCTCGGGACCGAAACGCTGCTCGATGGCTTCGAGGGGGACGTTGCAGTCCTCGACCACATCGTGGAGGAGGGCGGCAGCGATGGCGGCGGCGTCTAGCTTCAGGTCGGCCAGGAGGAGGGCCGTCTGGAGGGGGTGCTCGATGAAGGGCGTGCCCGAAGCCCGGACCTGGCCGTCGTGGGCCTCGGCGGCGAAGTCTACGGCGGCCTCAACCAGCGCCACCTTCTCGTGGGAAAGGTATTCGCTAACTTTGGTGATCAGTTTTTTTACCAGACCCTGGACTTCGGTCTGAACCGTCGCCATGGTGACCCTTTGCACCCCCACCGGCTTCCCGTAAACAGTATAAAGAAAGGGCCTGGTCGGGGACCAGGCCCAGGTTTGACCCGCAAGGTTACTGGGCGGCAAGCACCCGCCAGGTCGAAAAGGCCACGGCGGTGGGGACGCACCGCCGGACCGGTAAATACATCCAAGCTTCACTCGCCGGGGCCGCGGTTCTAGTTTAACCGCAATATGTTGAGGTTAAGTAGGTTGTGGACCCCGAGATACCGGGCTGCGGGGCCAGGATTCGAACCTGGAACTTCGGATCCAAAGTCCGACGTGTTACCGTTACACCACCCCGCACCGCTTTTGATTATAAGCTATCGGGCGGGCCTATTGCTTTCTTCGGACCGGCCAATACGTGCGGTATAATGGTGCCGGAAATCTTTAAGCGGAGGTGATCCCATGTACCGCATCACCCTAATCCCTGGGGACGGGATTGGGCCCGAGGTCGTGGACGCAGCCCGCAGGGTCCTGGAAGCCACAGGCATCCCGTTCGAGTGGGACGTTCAGGAGGTGGGCGAGGCCGTCATCCCCAAGTACGGCACCCCCATCCCGGACCACGTCATCGAGTCCATCCGCCACAACAAGGTGGCCCTTAAGGGGCCCATTACCACCCCGGTGGGCTACGGCTTCAGAAGCGTCAACGTGGCTATTCGCAAGGCCCTCGACCTCTACGTCAACTTGCGGCCGGCCAAACTTTATCCCGGGGTCCGCTCCCGCTACGAGCGGGTCGACCTTATCGTCGTCCGGGAGAACACCGAGGACCTCTACGCCGGGGTTGAGTTTGAGCAGGGCACCGAGGAGTGCCGTAAGGTCATTAACCTCATCCGGGAGCTGAGCGGCCAGCCGGTTCGGGACGACTCCGGGATCAGCATCAAGGCGATCTCCGTCACCGGCAGCCGCCGGATTGTTAAATGGGCCTTCGAATACGCCCGGAAAAACGGCCGCAAGAAGGTAACCGCTGTCCACAAGGCCAACATAATGAAGTTCACCGATGGCCTCTTCCTTAGGGTTGCCCGGGAGGTAGCCCAGGAGTACCCGGACATCGAGTTCGAGGACCGCATCGTGGACAACCTGAGCATGCAGCTGGTCCAGCGGCCGGAAGAGTATGATGTCTTGGTGCTGCCCAACCTTTACGGGGACATCATCTCGGACCTTTGCGCCGGCCTCATCGGGGGGCTGGGGATTGCGCCCGGGGCCAATATCGGGGATGAGGCGGCCGTTTTCGAGCCCGTCCACGGCAGTGCCCCCAAGTATGCTGGCCAGAACAAGGCCAACCCGACGGCAACCATTCTGAGCGGGGTGCTGATGTTGCGGCACCTGGGCGAGACGGAGGCGGCCGACCTGGTGGAGCGGGCCGTAGCCGAGGTGATCCGGGAGGGCAAATACGTAACCTACGACCTCAAGCCGACCCGAGACGACCTGACAGCCGTGGGTACCCGGGAGATGGCTGACGCCATCATCGCCAAAATGCAAGAGCTACGCCAGAAAGCTGGCGTGGGTGCCGGTCGGGCCGGGTGATCAACCCGGCCCGACCCTTTTAAGACTCCAGGGCCTCCCGAAGGCGCTGAAGGCGCTCCTGCTGCCGGCGAAGGCGCTCCTCCTCCCGCTCGACCACGTCGGCTGGGGCCTTGGCCCGGAACTCGGCGTCTTCGAGATGGGCCCGGAGCCGGGTCACATTGGCCTCAACCTCGGCCAGCTCTTGGGCCAGCCGGCGGCGTTCGGCCTCCAGGTTAATATGGGCCCCTACCAGCACGTAGCCGGTCGCCCCCAGGCCCACGATGCGAACGGCCCCATCAGGCCGTTCGGGCAGGGTCGTCCTAACTTCCACCGGCCTGGCCCGGGTGAGCTGGGAGATGACGGGCGCATAGGCTTCCAGCAGGTCTCGGTGTTTATCTGAGGCCAGAACCACCTCGACCCAGGCCCCGGCCGGCACCCGGAAGTCGGCCCGGACGTTGCGGACCCGCCGGATGAGGTCCATCAGCACCTCAAGTTGCCGTTCGGCCTCCGGGTCGAGGCGGGCCTCTTCCGGCTCGGGATAGGAGGCCACCATTATCGCTTCAGGCAGGGGGTGGCCAGCGGCCCGCCGTTCCCGTGTGAGGTGCTGCCAGAGTTTTTCGGTCACAAAGGGCATGAAGGGGTGAAGCAGCCGTAGGCTCCGTTCGAGAACGGTGTAAAGGACGGCCGGACTCGTATCGGGGTGGCCCAGCTCCCGGGCCCGGCGGCTCTGGACCTTAGCAATCTCGATATACCAGTCGCAGAATTCATCCCACAGGAAATCGTAAAGCAGCCTCAGGGCCTCGCCCAGCTCATAGTCAGCCATCAGCCGCCGCACCTCGGCCGTCACCCGGTTTAAACGGCTCAGGATCCACCGGTCGGCTTCGGTAAGGTCGGCCGGAAGCTCAAGGCCGGCCCGGCCGGCTCCGGCTCCCAGCGCGAAGCGGGCAGCATTCCAGAGCTTGTTGGTGAAGTTGCGGCCGGCCTCGACCTTCGGGATACCTAGCCGCACGTCATTGCCGGGGGTGATCCCCACCGTCAGGGCGTAGCGGAGGGCGTCGGCCCCGTACCGGTCGATGATGTCCAGGGGGTCGATTACATTGCCCACCGACTTGCTCATCTTCCGGCCCTGGGCGTCCCGAACTAGGCCGTGCAAGTAGACGACTCGGAAGGGTACCTGCCCGGTGTTGCGCAGGCCGAGCATGACCATCCGGGCCACCCAGAAGAAGAGGATATCGTAGCCCGTCTCCATCACGGACGTCGGGTAAAAATATCGGAGGTCTTCGGTTTCGTCGGGCCAGCCCAGGGTGGAGTGCGGCCACAGGCCTGAGCTAAACCAGGTATCCAACACGTCGGGGTCCTGCTCAAGCCTGGCCGAGCCGCACCGGTCGCACCGTTCGGGGTCCAGCATGGGGTCATCCCTGGGAGGGACGACGGTGGCCCTGCAGTCCTGGCAGTACCAGACGGGAATGCGGTGGCCCCACCAGATCTGGCGGGAGATGCACCAGTCGCGGATATTTTCAAGCCAGTTGGCGTAGACCCGGACGAAGCGCTCCGGTATGATGCGTATCTCCCCGTCCAGGACGGCCTTCAGGGCCGGCTCGGCCAGGGGCCTGGTTTTCACGAACCACTGGAGGCTGATGATGGGCTCAACCACCGTGTCACACCGCTCGCAGTGACCGATGCTGTAGCGGTAGGGCTCGACCTTCTCGAGCAGGCCCTGGGCCTTAAGGTCTTCGACAAGGCGGCGCCGGGCCTCATAGCGGTCGAGGCCGGCGTAGGGGCCGCCGTTTTGGTTAATGGTGGCGTCTAAGTTCATGATAAGGACCCGCTCCAGGCCGTGGCGCTGGGCGAGCTCGAAGTCCACGGGGTCGTGGGCCGGGGTAACCTTAACGGCCCCGGTCCCGAAGGCCGGGTCTACGGCCTCGTCGGCAATTATCGGCAGGAGCCGGCCGATAACGGGCAGCCGGGCCTGCCGGCCCACCAGGTGCCGATACCGCTCGTCTTCGGGGTGGACAGCTACCGCCGTATCCCCCAGCATCGTTTCAGGGCGGGTGGTAGCCACCACCACGTAGCCACTGCCGTCCTCCAGGGGATACCGCAGGTAGTAAAGATAGCCGTCGGTCTCTTTGTGCTCCACCTCCAGGTCGGAGAGGGCAGTGGCGCAGCGGGGGCACCAATTGATGATGCGCTCACCCCGGTAGATGAGGCCGTCGTGGTAGAGGCGGACGAAGGTCGTGCGCACTGCCCGGGACGGCCCCGGGTCAAGGGTGAACCGCTCCCGGGTCCAGTCGCAGGAGGATCCGAAGCGCCGGAGCTGATAGGTTATCCGCTGGCGGTAGCGATTCACCGACTGCCAGACCCGGTCGATGAACTTCTCCCGGCCCAGGTCGTGGCGGGTCAGCCCCTCCTCGGAAAGCTCGCGCTCCACCACTACCTGGGTGGCGATCCCGGCGTGGTCGGTGCCGGGAAGCCAGAGGGTGGGTTCGCCCAGCATCCGGTGCCAGCGGACCATAGTGTCCTCAATGATCATGGTGAGGGCGTGGCCGATGTGCAGTTCGCCCGTTACGTTGGGGGGCGGCATAATTATAGTGAAGGGCTTGCGGGTCGGGTCGACGGTGGGGGCAAAGAAGCCACGCTCCTCCCAGAAGCGGTAAACCTCCAGCTCGTCGGTGTGGTCATAGGTTTTCGGGATCGTTTCCAGCATCGCTGTACCTCCAGCACCAAAACTTTGCGCCCCCGCCGCAAGGACGGGGGCGCCGTGGTACCACCTTGCTTCGGCCCGCTAAAGCAAAAACTTTTGCTTCAGCGAACCCTCATTGTCCGGTAACGGCCGGTCCGGGGCAGACTACTCGGGTGCCCCTTTCGCCTGCCCGACTCCCGGGCGACCTTCGGCGGTCCGCCTGCGGCGGGCTCACAGCCTCCGACCCACCGTCTCTGTCAGGCCGGCTTCCGCCTACTCCTCCCGTTCGTCGTCTTTAGCTTATTGGTGCCTTTCGATTTTGAATTCTAAAGGGCAAACCCCCTGTTGTCAAATAAAAAGCCTTGGTTGGGGCCCGGAACATTGGTCAGGGTACGGCCGCAGTCGGCGCTCCCGGGGTGGCAGGGTATACTTTAAATCGGCGAACGACTGTTTTCGAGGATGTCTGCCTTGTCTTCCAGGCCCCGAACCTTCGTCGCCTCCCGCCTCGTGGAGGTCAAACCCGACCCCGACTATATCCGGGCTCAGTTGGCTCAGGTACCCGAGCGGCCGGGGGTTTACCGCCTCTGCGGCCCAACCCGGGACCGCACCCTCTACGTGGGGATGACGGCAAACCTCCGGGACCGGCTCACTACCCACCTGCTCCGGGGTAGCTTGCCGGAGCCCCGGCTTCGCCGCCTTCGGTCTGAGCTCCGCTACTTTGAGTACTTCGTGGTCGAAACCCTCAGCGAGGCCAAGAACCTGGAGCGGGCCGTCATCGAGAGCGAAAAACCCGAGCTCAACATTCGCTTCCGGGACGACAAGAACTTTCCCT
>Ga0209989_100119_pt1 | contig 14342 bp, 12 predicted proteins | sample Antgeofumaro1A2B_FD_188083 | JGI IMG/M metagenome (GOLD analysis project Ga0209989, IMG submission 188083) | Geothermal fumarole subsurface microbial communities from Mt. Erebus, Antarctica - 1A2B (SPAdes) (version 2) | ecosystem: Environmental > Terrestrial > Volcanic > Fumaroles | place: Mt....
CGACGATTATGTGCCTGTAGACAATCTCATCGCTCCCCTTTTCGAGGAGCGCTTCGGCTACCGTCGCCAGCATCAATGAGGCGTGGCCACGGTGCGCCGAGCGAACAAACAAGGAGAGCCCTGGGCAACGCTCCGGCGGGGAACCGGATCGGACGAGTACGGTCCGAGCCGTCTGCCGCAAAGCGGACCGGCCAGGATGCGCGGTCAGCGCCGTTTTTTCCTGCGCCCTGCGACCTCGTCGGGAGTCAAAGCGCCCAGGCGCTCGAACAGGTGAGCCAAAGAGGCCTGCAGTTTGCGGAAGTCGTCTTCGCACAGGCTTTCATTGGGAGCATGGGCGTAGGACAGAGGATCTTCGATACCCAAGAGCAAGGCGGGGACGTTGCCGAGCAACTCGGTGAGTGGACCGACGAATCCGATGGTGCCCCCGCAGCCGATGGCGATGGGTTTGCGACCGTACCCCGCTTCCAACGCTTGCAGAGCTGCCTGAAACGCCGGCCCTTGCGGATCGGTCATCCACCAACAGACCGGAGGTCCATAAGGGGTCACCCGCACCTTGACCCCCCAGGGCGGGTCCTGGGTCAGCAGGCTTTTGAGAGCTGCAAAAACCTCGGCAGGCCTTTGATCGGGCACGATACGCACGCTGACGATGGCAGCCGCTTTGGGCAATACCTGATTGGAGGCACTGCGCAGCGAGCTGGCTTCCTGGGCGATGACGGTGACGGCAGGCCAGCGCCAGGTTTGCTCGTAAGGCGAGACATTTTTCATATTGGCCCAGCGTACGCCAGGTAGCAAACCGAATTCGCTGCGCAAGCGCCTGTCGTTGCGAGGCAGTCGGGCGAACATCTTCTTCTCGCTGGCAGACACGCGTCGTACTCGCTTGTAGAAAGCGGCGCTGGGAATGCGCCCGTTGTCCCAGTACAAGCGGGCCAAAATGACATCGAGCGCGAGGGCGGCGTCCGGTAGCAAGCCCCCGCCCATGCCCGAGTGCACCGGTCTTTCTAACGCTTCCACTTCCACCAGTGCAGCGACGATCCCGCGCAGAGAATAAGTCAGACTCGGCAAGCCGCTTTGCAGGTTTTCCGTGTCGGTAACCACGACACAATCAGCCTGAATCTGGTGGCGGTAATTCCGGAAGAATTCCATAAGATGCCGCGACCCGACTTCTTCTTCGCCTTCGACGAGCACTTTGACATTGATGGGCAGTGCTCCGCGGACTTTCAGAAAAGCAGCCACCGCAGCCAGGTGGGCGACGATAGCCCCCTTGTCGTCAGCGGCTCCTCGACCATACAAACGCCCGTCGCGACGTGTCAATTGCCAGGGATCGGATTGCCATTGCTCCAGATAATTGACCGGTTGCACGTCATGATGCGCATACAAAAACAAGGTCGGTCGGTCGGGAGCGTGCAGCCAGTCGCCATAAACGTAAGGATACGAACCAGGCTGGCGCAAGATCTGGACATGCTCTAGTCCTGCCCGCTGCATGAGGGCGCTGACCAGTTCGGCGCTGCGATCTATCTCGGCAGCGTGTTCGCCGTCGGTGCTGATGCTGGGAACAGCGACCAGGGCACGCAAGTCCTCGACCGCCTGACCGTAATGGTTGTCCAGCCAGTGAACAATATCGCGCATGGTGTAACCCGTCTGCTTGGCGTCCGGCCGCTTCGGCAGTGCTGCCACCTGGCACGCGTGCAGCGCTAGCGCCCGCCGAAGGGCATCTGCCTCGTCCTTCGCACGGTTGCCCTATTTGAATGCAAACAGACCGCCATCGTCAAGCCTCTAATGGCCGGCCGACCCTTATTGCACAGTATACCGAGAGGACCGACCGAAAAAGCCACGGTGTGGGACCGACAACGACGCGCCCCGAGCGGCTATGTCCGATGCCGAAGGCAAAGGAGTACCATGGCGGCTTGCCCAAAGACGCGCCCGCTAGAAGCAGAAAAGCCTTCTCGTCTGTGCAACGCCGACCGTCACGGTGCCACTTTCTTTCCCGTACCTGCACACCATCCCCAAAGCGCGTCGAGAGCCTTTCGGCTGACGCTTTTACGGGTGATATGCGCGGCGCATACACAGTACGGGGCCGTCACACACAGATGGCTCTACGCGGGTGCTGGTTGCGCAGTTCGACAGGTGCTGTACTCGGAGGTTTCTCGAACGGCCACAGCTCGAGCAAAAAAGACCGGCCCTGGGCCGAAATCCCAGGGCCGGCACAAAGTAATCGGCAAACACAAAGCCACAAAGATGCTAGGAGACAGCTGCGGGTTGAGCGGCACCCGCTGGCTGCTCCGTCGCGGCGTCTTCTCCGACAAAACCGAGCTTTTTATCGCCTTCGGCTTCGAGCAAAACGACGCGGATGACTCGCTTGCCGGCGAAGTTGCCGCGCAGCAACTCTTCGGAAAGCGGATCCTCGAGCAGATGCTCGATAGCTCGACGCAGCGGACGGGCACCGAACTCGGGGCTGAATCCCTTGTCAATGAGGAATTCGCGCGCCGTAGGTTCGAGGACCAGTTTGAGCCCCTTGTCTTCGAGTCGCTTGTAGACCTTTTCCAGCTCGATGTCCACGATCTGCTGCAAGTCTTCACGAGTCAGCGGACGGAAGACAATGATATCGTCCAAGCGGTTGAGGAACTCGGGCCGGAAGTGAGCTTCCAGGGCCTGTTTGAGAGTCTCTTTCATTTTTTCGTAGGTGGTGTCGGCATCGCGCTTGCTGAAACCGAGCGGATTGCGGTTGGTAATCTGCTCGGCGCCGGCATTGGTGGTCATGATGAGGATGGTATTTTTGAAGTCCACGGTACGGCCGAAGCTGTCGGTGAGCCGCCCCTCTTCCATGATCTGGAGCAACATGTTCCAGACGTCGGGGTGGGCTTTTTCGATTTCGTCGAGGAGGATGACGCTGTAAGGCCGGCGTCGGATTTTTTCGGTGAGCTGACCGCCTTCCTCGTAGCCGACGTATCCGGGGGGCGCACCGATGAGCCGGCTGACGTTGTGTTTTTCCATGTACTCGGACATGTCGATCTGGACCAGGGCGTTCTCGTCGCCGAACATGAACTCGGCCAATCGTTTGGCGAGCAAAGTCTTGCCCACACCGGTCGGACCAGCGAAGATGAAGCAGCCGATGGGCCGTTTGGGGTCCTTGATGCCGGAGCGACTGCGACGCACGGCCCGAGCGATAGCCGAGATGGCTTCCTTTTGACTGACCACGCGCCGGCCCAGTTCTTCTTCCATGCGCAAAAGGCGCGTGGTTTCTTCGTCGCTGAGACGCTTGAGCGGCACGCCGGTCATCTTGCTGACGACCTCGGCGATGACTTCTTCGTCCACGACGCCGTCCACTTCGCTGGATTTTTCGCGCCATTCCTGGAGCAAGGCCTCTTTTTTGCGTTTGAGTTTGTCGGCCTGATCGCGCAGGGCGGCAGCCTTTTCGAAATCCTGCTCGGCGACGGCAGCCTCTTTTTCCTGGTTGAGCCGCTCGATTTCCTCGTCCAACTCGCGCAAATCCGGGGGACGCGTCATAGCCTTGAGCCGGATGCGCGCGCCGGCTTCGTCAATGACGTCAATGGCCTTGTCGGGCAGGCAGCGCCCTGTGATGTAGCGATCGGACAGTTCCACGGCGGCTTCCAAGGCGTGATCGGTGTACTGGACACGGTGATGGGCCTCGTAACGATCGCGCAAGCCGCGCAAAATCTCCAGGGTCTGTTGCTTGCTGGGCGGATTGACGATGATCTGCTGGAAGCGTCGCTCCAGAGCACCGTCTTTTTCGATATATTTGCGATACTCGTCGAGCGTCGTGGCGCCGATGCACTGGATTTCGCCGCGTGCCAATGCCGGTTTGAGCACATTGGAGGCGTCAATGGCTCCTTCGGCACCGCCGGCGCCCACCAGGGTATGCAATTCGTCAATGAAGAGAATCGTATTGCGGGCACGCCGCACTTCGTTCATGACCGCTTTGATGCGCTCCTCGAATTGGCCACGGTATTTGGTGCCGGCGACCATCATGGCCAGATCCAAAACGACGATCCGCTTGTCGCGCAGCAGATCTGGGACATTGCCGTCCACGATCATTTGGGCGAGTCCCTCGACGATGGCCGTTTTGCCCACGCCGGCTTCTCCGAGCAACACCGGATTGTTTTTGGTGCGTCGGCTCAGGACCTGGATTACGCGCTCGATTTCGTTTTCGCGACCGATGACCGGATCGAGCTTGCCCTGACGGGCCAGTTCGGTCAAGTCGCGTCCGAAACTGTCCAGTGCCGGCGTCTTCGATTTGGAAGCCTTGCCTGCCGCTCGCTCTCCTCCGCTATCCACTGCGTCTGGCATGTTATGCCCCAAGAGATTGAGAACCTCTTCGCGTACTTCGTCCAGCTTCAGTCCCAATTGCATCAGGACTTGAGCTGCAACCCCTTCTTGCTCGCGCAAAAGACCCAAAAGCAGATGTTCCGTGCCGACATAATTATGGTTGAGATTGCGCGCTTCCTCGATGGCATATTCGACCACTTTTTTGGCCCGAGGCGTCAAGGGCAGCTTGCCCATGGTGACCATCTCGTTGCCGGACGAGACGAGTCTTTCCACCTCACGCCGGATTTTTTGCAGGTCCACGTCCAGGTTTTTGAGGACGTTGGCGGCGACACCCGATCCTTCCTTGACCAGACCGAGTAGGATGTGCTCCGTGCCCACGTACTCGTGATTGAGCCGCTGCGCTTCTTGATTGGCCAGTTGCATCACTTTGCGGGCACGGTCGGTAAATTTCTCGTACATCGCTCTGCGTTCCCCCAAACTTTTCCAGTCATGGCGGGTAAGCCCGGGTACATAATACCCCAGCAAGTCGGGGCAATGCCAGACCGGCTTGCGCATCCGCCCGACCGGGACTGGTCCTCTAACCCATTATAGCCCCCTGTGCAAGTGGTGACATTGCCATCGCGGTCCGAGTCCGGGCAGCACGGCTTCGAATCACCTGGTACGCGTTGAGATTTGCTAAAAGACAAAAAGACTCGGGCAGTTTGCTCAGCTTCATGCAGCCTATCCAGACGTCCCAACTTGACGTCCGGCATCCGGTAGACCGACGTGATTCTTTACCGGCGCATAGCGTCCGGCCCTGGTTCACCAGGGGCCGCACGTGTCGTGCACCCGCCTTATTTTTGCGGGCGCTGAGTATTGAAGATCCGCGGGTCGAAAGGATCGGGGCGTGCCGGTCTAGGCTGCTGACTTTGTCCTGGAGGACGCGATTGTCCCACGATTTGTCCGCCGGGCAAATCGGGCGCCGCTCCTGTGGGCAGTCGTGGTCGGTATGCCTCGGGAGTTGCGTTGTAAAACGAGCGGATGTCACCTGGCATGAAACCATTCGCGGCAGAGCGCCGGCGCAAAAAGGACCCCAGACCTGGGATAGGATCGCCGCCCATACTGGGGCGTGCGAACAAACGTTTGAGTAGATCCAACGGCCCGGCGCGCGTCTGGGGAGCGCCCGTATTGCCGGCAGCCGCGGGCGTGCTATCGGGAGACGAGGTGCTCGGCTTGCTTTCACTGGGGCCAGCAATTCCTGAAAACGGCGACGGCGCTTCCTGCCCATCGGCGGGACGAGCTGGCGCAGTTTGCTGATCTTCGGCAAAAGCACTCTTGGCCGCCGATGAGGCCGACGATTCCGATATCAGCAAGTCGCCGTCCGACACGCGTCGCGGATCCGGCTTGGCGCAAGCCACTGTTTTCACCCATTCGTCGAGGATGCGGTACGCCGCGGCATGGGGACCGGCCAAGGGTGGCCGACGTGCTCCCCCGTGCGCTTGAATAGCCTTGATCAAAAGCGGACTGTGCTCCGGTGCCTCCATATCTATAGCAGCAAGCACTTGCAAAAGGTTTTGCCGCGTCAGCGCGGGCGTCTGCATATGTGCACCCACAGGACGCGTAAGCACAAAACTGGTGGTCCGACTGTCGGCGCTATGGCATCCCGATCCGGCACACGAGTTAAATAAGATCGGCTGCACCCGCCGGGTGAAATAACTCATGTTCTCCGGCGTGGTTGCCGAGATTGCCAGCCCGGAGGGGGAATCAGTGCCAGTGGCATTTGGTTCGACCGCCGAACTACTTCTGGCCAACAAAAGGCATAGCGCCGAGCACAGGGGCCACGCGCCCAGTATCCACAGTAGCCTGCTGCACGGGACAGTTTGCCGCATCTTTCGCATACGAAGTCGGCGTATACCCGTTCTCTCCGGCGTGTCAAGTCAATCAATGGCAGGTCGTCGCGCGCAGATAACACTTTATGCAGTAAAGAGTTGCAACATGGGCTGGGCTGTGCGCTTCAGGAGCGTGGATGAGAACGGCGATATCCTGCCAGGAGGCGGCCAGGAGTTAAGTGCGTGTAAATCTGTGTGGCGCTTAGATTTCTGTGCCCTAGAAGCTCCTGGACACTGCGAATATCGGCGCCTCGGTCCAACAAATGCGTCGCAAAGCTATGGCGCAAGGTGTGAGGCGTGGCATGTGCATCGGCTCCGCATCGGACTAGGTACCGTTCCAGGATGCGTCCCACACTGCGCACGCTCAAGCGGGTGTTGTTCTTGTTGAGGAACAGGGCTTGGGTATCGCCGCAGAGTTTTTGCAGCCTTTCCTGCCGGATGGCAAGCCAGCGGCCCAGCGCCCGACATGCCGCGCTCCCCAGGATAGCCAACCGCTCGCGTTTTCTCTTGCCGCGTACTCGGACAAAGCCTTCGTGTAGGTCCAGGTCATCCACGTTCAGCGACACCAATTCGCTGACGCGTACACCCGTGCTGTAAAGTGTCTCCAACAGGGCACGATCTCTGATGCCCAGCCAGGTATCTGCAGAGGGGAGGTCCAAAAGTCGAGCGATATCTTCTTCGGGCAGGAAGCGAGGCAGGCGCCTTGGCAACTTGGGTGCTCGAAGTGGACGGGTAGGGTTTTCTGCGATCACGCCGCGCATGAACAAAAAGCGGCAAAAAGAACGTACGGCTGCCAGCCTGCGGGCGATAGTCCGAGCCGAGTATTGTTGCCCATGCAGCCAGGCGAGGTACTGCCGTAATGCCTTTGTCGTCAGCACACGAGTGACATCCGCTCCGGCTTGGTCAGACCCGAGATAACCCACAAGGGATTGCAGATCTTCACGATATGCTTTGATCGTGTGGGCCGAAGCATTGCGCTCCGTGTCCAGGTAGCGCAGGAAGTCGGCGACGGCAGCCGGTATGCTCAGCTTGCCCAAAACCTGTCTCCTGTCGGGAGGAAGCGCCGGGTCCGCCAATCGCTTGTCCCTTGCCTGCGAACCCTTTCGGTGAGGACCGCTGCATCTAACCAGCTGAAACTGAGCGCCGGATTGGCGGCATACTCGCGGAACAGGTCAATAAGCTGCTCCCGGCTGGCAGAGTCGTAAACAAAGACGTACCGCTCGTCACCCTTGATCAGTGCCAGGATATTGACCTCACGCGGCACGGCTTTGCACTCCTCGAAGAGGGCGGCGCGCTCGGCCCGCAGTGACTATTCCAAATGGATGAAACCCACCTGGCAAGGCACGCTTGCCTGAGCGGGTCCTGTGTCTTGTCCGCCAATAAGTATCGAGCAATGGACGACGGTCTATTTGAGCGATCTGCCTCTGTGGCGGCGCACGCTCGGCGTCTGCCCCCACATGCTCTTCACTTTCGATTTTGTCCTACCTTTCGCGCCGGTCGCACCCACAAGTTCTGCACTTGGCCTGCAGTCATAGTCGGGTCGTGCCGTCAGCGAGCGAAGGAACCGTCCGCTCTGTGGCGCTCAGATCAGATCGCGTAAGCTGCGCAGGCCGATCTCCTCGCGGGCTACGAAAGGCTCCCCGTAGGCCACGCCGATCGCCCAGCCCCAATAGCGCGCGCGATCACGAATATCGTCGAGCAAGGTCGGCGGCTCCTCAGACCTGCCCACGACCATTTGCGACTGATAACTAGCCACTGCCCGCATTTTGGTTTCCAGATGCGCCGAAATATCCACCACGAACGAGGGACGCGGGTGGATGCGCAGGTGCAAGCTGAAGTAGTAATAGATGCGATCGGGTAAAAACGGATCTCCTGGCAAGTCGGTCTTGGTCAACTTGGCCCAGAAACGGGCTGCGTCCGCCAGACTGCTCGCCGCGACATGGTCCGGATGACTGTCCTCCCAATACGGAGCGAAAAGAATGCGCGGACGGAGCTGTCGGATCGCCCCTGCTAGCTTGGCACGTGCGGTCAGATCGGGGACGAGCGAGCGATTGGGCAAGCCCAGCTGGCCGCGCCAATCCAGCCCGAGGATCTGGCTGGCTCGCGCTGCCTCCTGCGCCCTGGTCTCCGGACTGCCGTGCGGCGTAGGCTCGCCATCGGTCAGATCCAACACGCCTACCGCGTGTCCTTCAGCTTTGAGAAGCGCTATGGTCCCCCCCATACCGATTTCCGCGTCATCCGGATGGGCTGCAATCACCAGAAAATCCAAACGCATCGGTACTGCTCCACGATACGAACTGCTCGCAAACACAACGCCGGACTCGACCGACTCGGCTGACGCAATATGGCTTCAACCAGTCTCTCGGGACGAACATAGTTGCCAGTCCCATGCCGCTTGCGATACGCCTGGGCTAATCGGCCGCTGGAGCTAATAATAGAGTGAGCAAAGTCTTCGTCCGCGCCAGGAAAATTCAAAAGGCGAAGACGAGGAAGGCGCCTTATGAGCAAGAAGAAAAAAATCCGCGTCGAGCTACGGAAAAACCGCTATCGTCCACCGCGGGAAAAAGATTGGACGCGGCGCTATTTACAGGCCGAGCTGGACAGCGACCAGGTGAGCGGAGCAGAGCGCGTACGCGCTCGTGGCGAGCTGTCCCGACGCCGCACGCTGGTTACCGACCGTCCGGAAGCAGCAGGCGTCCCCGCCCCCATGCCTGCCGTTGACGAAACCACCTGCCGCAAAGGCCGTGTTGTGCGCTTGCACGGCTTGTGGTGCACGGTAGCCGACGAAGAAGGCCGTCAATACCGCTGTGCCGTGCGCCGACTGCTGCGCACGCTCGCTACCCACGAGCGCAATATCGTCGTCACCGGCGACCGTGTCTGGTTTCGTCCGGTCACGACTCACGAAGGGATGATCGAGCGCATCGAGCCACGGCACGGGCTGCTCACACGCGCGTCGCGGCATCGCGAACACGTCATCGTCGCCAACGTGGACCAAATCGTCATCGTCGTCTCTTTGCGCGAGCCGGAACTCAAGCCCCACCTCATTGACCGCTTTCTGGTCAGTGCCGAACAGGGCCACATCGCACCCGTCATCTGCCTCAACAAGGCCGACTTGGTAGACCCCGCGGCTTATCAGACGCTGATCGGCATCTACAGCCAACTGCACATTCCGGTGCTGTTGACCAGCGCCACCACAGGATGGGGCATAGACCGGCTCCGCGAAATCCTGCGCGGACGGCAGAGCGTTGTCTGCGGCCAGAGCGGCGTGGGCAAGTCCTCGCTACTCAATGCTGTGCAGCCTGGCCTCGGCCTGGAAGTGCGCAGTGTCAGCGAGGCCACCGAAAAAGGACGGCACACGACCACCACTGCTTCGCTCATCCCCCTGCAGATAGGCGGCTGGGTCGTGGACACACCCGGCATCCGGCAGTTCGCCCTGTGGGATATCCTGCCGCAACAATTGGAAGGCTTTTTCCCCGAGTTTCGTCCTTATGTCGCGCTGTGTCGCTTTCCCAGTTGCACGCATGTGCACGAAGAAGGATGTGCCGTCCGACGGGCCGTGCGTCGCTATCGCATCGCCACCCAGCGCTATGAAAGCTATGTCGGCCTGTTCACCGGAGCAAGCCCGGATTGAGTAGCAACGCATCAGGCAGGGCGTACGTGTGGCAGGCCTCAAAGCCATACCAGCTGGCGGCTGTCTACCACCGGTCCTTCGAGGCAAACACGACGATAATCCCAACCCAGAGGAGAAGCCGGATCGTGCCAGCGTGCCACGCACCCGAAACATAGGCCGATGCCGCACGCCATAGGCGTCTCTAGAGATACCCAACACGTTACACCGCGGCGCAGAGCTGCCTCGTGGGCTGCGCGCAGCAGCCCTTCCGGCCCACACGCCGCCCACACTTGTCCTTCCTCTGCAGGCAATCTTTGCTCCACCAAGTCCATCACTGTGCCGCGAAAGCCGACCGAGCCATCTTCGCTGGCCAAGTGCACGCGCACGCCGGCGGCCTCGAAATCTTCGACACACGACAGGTACGCCGCCGACCGGACCCCGTAATAAAGTGTTACGTCCGTCACCTCTTCCGCAGGCGGCGCTTGCCCATAGCCGCGCAGTCCCCGCACCTGACGTGCCCAGGAAAGAAAAGGCGTGTGGCCGATCCCGCCGGCGATCAGTATCAGCTGTTTGTGTCCTGCCAGGGGCGGAAAGGGGCGTCCCAGCGGACCGGTTATATCCAGCTTGTGCCCCACGCCGATCTGGGCCAACAGCCGGGTCATCTTGCCGACCACTCGGTACACCAAATCCAAACAATCGTCCGGCTGACGGTAACTGGCCAGGTCATAAAGTGCCAAGGCACGGGGAAGCAAAGGATCGCTCAGCCCGGGAAGACGCACCATGAAAAACTGCCCAGGCCGCGCCACAGGAGCAATGTCCGGCACCCACAGGCGTAGCCGGTAAATATCCTGTGCCAAGCGCAGGTTGCCGATCACTTCCCCCCGACTCGGCCGCCAGCTCATGTGCTTTGCCCTCCCCAACGATGGGCACGCAATACGGATGTCGCCGACATTGCGCAGGAGCCTACCTTGCCGCTGCGCGACTGATTGGGCGTCGAAGATGCTAGCATGTGCCTCGAGTGCCATTGTCGCCCCCAGCGGTGCCAATGGCAAATAGGACTTGTCGAAGCACAGGGAAGCACTCTTTCGTGCTGGATCGCACCCGCACTGCAAGGAGATACCGAGTCGGCATTTCCGCCAGGCGCGCGGCAAAGGAGAAGGCAAACTAGCGTGCGCAGGCTGGAAAAGCATGGCGGCTGGCACTAGGTAGGGCTGGTCACGGCACAACGCCCTCGGGTGCTCGCTGGTTCGCTGCGCGGCCCGTTTGCTGAGCCAAGCAGCGGCGGAAGTATGCGAGCGTGCGTGCCAGTCCCTCGCGACGGTCGGTGCGCGGCTCCCAGTTCAACAGCTTGCGCGCCAAAGAGATATCGGGCCTTCGCACCCTCGGATCGTCTTCCGGCAGCGGAGCGAAAACGATCGGACTTTGGCTGCCGGTCAGCTCGATGATTTCCTTGGCAAAATCCAGTATGCTTACCTCGTTGGGATTGCCCAAATTGACAGGGCCCGCGTAGTCCAAGTGGAGCAAACGCACAATCCCCTCGACCAAATCGTCAATGTAGCAAAAGCTGCGCGTCTGCGAACCGTCGCCGTAGACCGTCAGAGGATCACCCCGCAAGGCTTGTGCCATGAAATTAGGCAAAGCACGTCCGTCGTCCAAACGCATGCGCGGGCCGTACGTGTTGAAAATGCGCACGATATGAGTATTGAGGCCGTGGTAGCGATGGTAGGCCATAGTCAGAGCCTCGGCGAAGCGCTTGGCTTCGTCGTACACGCCGCGCACACCGATCGGATTGACATGGCCCCAGTATTCTTCCCGCTGGGGATGCACTTCGGGATCGCCATAGACTTCGCTGGTGCTGGCCAACAGATACCGAGCCCCTTTGGCCTTGGCCAGTCCCAAGGTATTGTGTGTGCCCAAAGAGCCGACTTTGAGGGTCGGGATAGGATGCCGCAGGTAGTCCCCCGGACTGGCCGGCGAGGCAAAATGCAGCACGGCATCCACTGGGCCGTCCAAATGCAGCGGATGCGAGATGTTGTGCTCGATCAATTGAAAGCGCGGATGTGCCGTCAAGTGCTCGATATTTTCGCGGCGTCCGGTAATGAAGTTGTCCACGCAGATCACTTCATGCCCATCGGCCAAGAAGCGATCGCACAGATGGGAACCGATAAAGCCGGCGCCGCCGGTGATAACCACGCGCACTGCTTTGCCTCCCACGAGCGACACGCCTTCCCGCGTACTCTGCCTGACAATCCTATCTTGTGTCCCGTGGTTTGGCAAATCCTCCGAGCTGTCGCCGGCCCAAGGCTGCCGCGATCCGCTCGCCGCTTCAGACACGGCCAAGAGGACCAGAGTGCCCGGCCAAAGGCACAAGCTTTCCCGAGACCTTGTTGCCAAGCCCAGGTGCCGACAATCCGGATGCGGCAGAGGTACGGGCAAGCCGGGCATGTCCAGCCGTCACTCGCAAGGACCGTAACTGCGCACTGTATCCACGAACGTTTGGAAGTTGACGACCGGCGTGCACGGCTCGACCCCGTGATTGAGGTTGACGATGTGCCGTCGGCCCCCGGTGGCCGCCATACAGGATAGCGTCGCCTCCCGGACCTCGGTCGGCATGCCTTGGGCCAGCAGCTGGGCGTCCACATTGCCTTGCACCACCACGTGCGGGTACTGCCTGCGCACAGCGGCCAGATCGTGCCGCGTGCCCAGGCTCACGGCCCAGGCGCCGGATGTCATCATCGGCTCGATGTGCGGGCACTCGCGTACAAACAGTAGCGAAGGATACTGCCGAAGTGCCGCGAAGATCCGGCGATGATAGGCCGCCGCCCAGCGGGCGTATTCGTCGGCATGCAGTCCCCCTGCCCAAGTATCGAACAGTTGAAACGCATCGGCGCCCAATTCCATCAGATCGCGCACGAACTCGACCGTGGCCACGGCGATCCGATCGAGCAATTCCTGCCACGCTACGGGCTGTTCAGCGGCAAAGGCACGCACGCGCTCCAGGTTTTTGCCTGCCCCGATGCAATAGCTAGCCAGCGTGAAGGGGGCGCCCGCAAAAATCAAGATCGGCAAACTGCCGGCGACTTGTTGGCGCACGCGCTGCAACACCTGCCGCACGTGTTCGTAACCACTGCGCGGCGCCGGTGCTTCGAGCCGGCGTACAGCGGCGACGTCCTCAATGACGCGAGCCGGATGAGGACCGCTTCCCGCCCGCAAAGCAAACGGCAAGCCCATCGCTTCGGCCAGCGTCGTGATGTCGTAAAAGAGGATGAGCGCGTCCACGCCGAAGCGCTGCGGCAAAAGCGAGGCAGCAGCCGCCCGCTCCACGTCCCGCGTGAACTCGTAAAAGGTCAGCCCGTCGCGCAGCTCCTGAAACGCTGGATCCCAGCGACCTGCCTGGCGCATCGCCCAGACCGGCGGTCGTTCCGTCCACTCGCCCCGCAACGCGCGCACGAACAGACTGCCACCACCTTCGCTGTGCCGCACCCCAGACGTGTGTGTCATCGCTCACTTGGTCCCCACATACAGCGTGGCAATCCCCCAGGTCAAGTTGTGCCAGTAGACCTGACGCAGGCCTTGGGCTTGCATCATCTGTGCGAGTGCCGCTCCACACGGAAAGACCGAGACGCTCGCTGGCAGGTATTGGTACGCTCGCTGCGGACTGCGCGAGATGACCTGCCCGACGCACGGCAGCAGCTTCTGGAAGTACCAGCGATAGATCCGTCCCAGCCCGCGATCCGCCGGCTGGGAAAACTCCAGAATAGCCACGCGCCCCCCGGGCCGAGTCACACGCACCATTTCCGCCAAGCCGGCGCCCGGATCCGCCATATTGCGCAATCCGAATGCGACACAGACAATATCGAAACAATCGGAGCGAAAAGGCAGGCGCAAGGCATCGGCCTGGACCAATACAATGCGTCGCTGGGCAGCGCGACGCCGGATCTTGCGCCGGGCACGGATCAGCATCTGCTGGCAAAAATCGGCCGCCACAATAGGCGTCTGCCCGTGTGCCGCTCGGTCGTAAGCGAGCGCCAGGTCCGCTGTACCTGTGCACAAATCGAGGATGGGGCATCCCGCTCGTGGCGGCACCAGCCGCGTCGTGCGCCAGCGCCAGTACCGATCTACGTTGAGACTCAGCAAATGATTGAGAAAATCGTATGTCGGCGCTATGGCACCGAACATGCGCCGAATGCGCTCCCCCTCCTTGTTGATTAGAGTGTCCATGGCGATTGGCTCCTCGGCAAGCGGCGCACTCGGGCTAGGTGATCGTTGCCGCATCGCTTCCATATGCCCATTGTAGGGTCGGGCAGACAAGTCGCCGGTGAGCAGCGTGCGTGCTGCTTGCGTCGCCTTGGCGCAGGGACAACGAAGCGGTGTCCTCTAGGCGCGACAGCAGCGGTCTGTTCGGCCTATGGGCCCGTCGCCGGCTCGTATAATTGGCCAGTAGGCATGGACTCGGTCCTGGATGGAAAATCGGACTAGCGGGGAACGCAAGTGGCGTCGTGTGGCAGGAGGAGTCAGCAGCGTGCGCCCGGTCAAACTGCGGCGGCAAGGCGAGGACCAACTGGTCATCGAATGGAGTG
>Ga0209989_100120_pt1 | contig 14032 bp, 13 predicted proteins | sample Antgeofumaro1A2B_FD_188083 | JGI IMG/M metagenome (GOLD analysis project Ga0209989, IMG submission 188083) | Geothermal fumarole subsurface microbial communities from Mt. Erebus, Antarctica - 1A2B (SPAdes) (version 2) | ecosystem: Environmental > Terrestrial > Volcanic > Fumaroles | place: Mt....
TTCATCGGGGCCCAGCTCGCCTACCGGGGGGGTGGTCCATGGGTAGGGTCTACCTGGTGGGAGCGGGGCCCGGGGATCCCGAGCTCCTCACCCTCAAGGCCTACCGGCTTTTGAAGCAGGCCCCCGTGGTCCTTTACGACCGGCTGGTGGACGAGCGCATCTTGGACCTTATCCCCGGAAGAAGGGTCTACGTGGGCAAGGAGGAGGGGGAGGGCCTGAAGCAGGAGGAGATCCACCGCCTTCTTCTGGAGCACGCCCGCGCCTACCCCATGGTGGTCCGCCTCAAGGGCGGTGACCCCTTTGTCTTCGGCCGGGGTGGGGAGGAGGCCCTCTTCCTCCTCAGGCACGGGATCCCCGTGGAGGTGGTCCCCGGGGTGACCAGCCTCCTCGCCGCGGGCCTTCCGCTTACCCACCGGGGGCTCGCCCACGGCTTTGCCGCGGTCTCGGGGGTCTTGGAGGGGGGCGGCTACCCGGACCTCAGGCCCTTCGCCCAGGCCCCCACCCTGGTGGTCCTCATGGGGGTGAAGCGCCGGGTCTGGATAGCCCAGGAGCTCCTCCGCCTGGGCCGAAGCCCCGAGGAGCCCACCCTCTTTGTGGAAAACGCCTCCACCCCCAGGGAGCGCCGCTGCTACGCCCCGCTTGGGGAGGTGGCCGAGGGCCGGGTGGAGGTGGCTCCTCCCGCGCTTTGGGTTCTAGGGGAGGTGGTGCGGGTCCTCGGTTCTAGCCCAGAGCCGGAAGGGGCCCAAGCCGCTTCGCGAAGCGAACGCCCCCAAGGGGTCCCCGGTTCGGTGGCCCTGGTCTAAGGAGGTAGGCCTTGGTGGAGACCCTTGACGCGGTTGAGATCGGGGAGGACGAGAGGCTGGATCTGGAGAACCTGGCCACGGGGGCCTTCCACCCCCTTAAGGGCTTCATGACCCGGGAGGAGGTCCTTTCCGTGGCCCACGAGATGCGCCTTCCCACGGGGGAGGTCTGGACCCTTCCCATCCTCCTTCAGCTGCAAAGGAAGCCCCGGGTGGGCCGGGGGGATACCGTGGCCTTGGCCCATGGGGGGGAGCGGGTGGCCCTTCTCCACGTGGAGGCGGCCTACGAGCTGGACCTGAGGGCGTTGGCCCAAAAGGTCTTCGGTACGGACAGCGAGGCCCACCCAGGGGTGGCCAGGCTCTACGCCAAGGGACCCTACGCCCTAGGGGGCCAGGTGAAGGTGCTGAAGCCCAGGGCCAGGGGCCCCCTGGAGAAGACCCCAGAGGAGGTAAGGGCCTTTTTCCGAGGGCGCGGGTGGCAAAAGGTCGTGGCCTTCCAGACGAGGAACGCCCCCCACCGGGCCCACGAGTACCTGATCCGGCTGGGCCTGGAGCTTGCCGACGGAGTCCTCGTCCACCCCATCCTGGGGGCCAAGAAGGCGGACGACTTCCCCACCGAGGTGATCGTCGAGGCCTACCAGGCTCTCCTGGAGGGGTTCTTGCCCAAGGAGCGGGTGGCCTTCTTTGGTCTGGCCACGCCCATGCGCTACGCGGGGCCCCGGGAAGCGGTCTTCCATGCCCTGGTCCGCAAGAACTTCGGGGCCACCCATTTCCTGGTGGGCCGGGACCACGCCGGAGTGGGAGAGTTCTACGATCCATACGCTGCCCATCGCATCTTTGACGCCCTCCCGCCTTTGGGGATCGAGATCATAAGGGTGGGGGCCGTCTTCCACTGCGCCCTTTGCGGCGGCATCGCCTCTGAAAGGACCTGCCCCGAGGGCCACCGGGGGGCCCGCCGTTCCATCAGCATGACCAAGGTCCGGGCCCTTTTGCGCGAGGGGAAAGCCCCACCTCCCGAGCTCGTCCGTCCTGAGCTTCTGCCCATCCTCAGCCAAGGGGTTTCCAACAGCTGAACATCTTAGCGACAGGGTAAGATCTCACATTAGTGCACTAGGGCCCACCACCAGGATGTGGACCTAACCTTACCCCCACCCGCTCCCATGCCCCCTCTTGGGGTTTGGCCCTTCGGGCCAAAACGACCGATGGGCCTTGGTCATTTCTGGACTCACGATACGTACACCGAACAGAACCAAAGTATGCTGGCGCGTGACCTGGGGTCCATGTATCCCCGCGTTGAAATGCGGAGCACCACAGCCCCCCAGACCTCCCGTTTCTGTAGATGGACGTTTGACCCAGGCCTATATAATTAGGCCATGATACAATCTCTCCGCAAATATGAAATCGGGCTCACCACCCTCGAGCTCCTCCTGGTGGTCGCGGTTTTGGGTATCCTCCTCTCCATCGGTATACCTTGGGCGGCGGGCCTTCTCAAGGGGCAGGAGGCTCACTCGAGCCTCAACTCCCTGCGCCAGGCTTTCTGGCAGGGGGCGACGCTGGCCTCGAGCCGGGGGGAAAGGCTCGAGCTGGTGCGCTCGGGGAATAGCCTTCTCCTGAGGCCTCAAGGGCGCACCCAGGTCCTTCGCAGGTGGGATCTCAGCCAGGAGGTCTCCACAGACTTGCCCCCGGGTCAGCTGGCCGTCTTTACGCCTCCGGGGAAGGTGGAGCTCTCCCCCTCCTTTCCCAATCCCTTCACGGTGAGGGCAAAGGGGAAAAGTTACCGCTATTTGGTTTCGCGGATCGGTGAGGTTAAAGTTGAACCATTGGCCCCTTGAGGTGCGAGGTGGAACATGAACGGTAAGGCGTGGGGCTTGACCATTATAGAGGTGCTGGTGGCCATAGCCGTACTCGGTCTGGCCATGGCCGCCTTCATGACCTCCTTGATGGGGGGCATCCGGGAAATCGGCCGGGCGGGAGGCCGAACGGAGGCCACCCAGATCCTCAACTACCTGGGCCGGAGGCTGGTGGAGGGGGACCCTGCAGTCCTTCCCGCCTCCGGTAATCGCTCTTGGGACTACGGACAGCTTCCCGGGGCTTTCCCCGACCTGGCCCGCGAGGCGTCAGTTCACCAGTACCGGGCCGGGGTTGAAGACCGAGGGGTTCCCGACTGGGCACAGGGGCTTGCCTTGAGGGCGTACCGGCTTCGGGTTTGTTGGCGCACCCAGGGGCAGGAGTCCTGCGTTGTTGCTTTGACCATGGGGCCTGAACCTGGTCAAGGGGGGTCTGCCCCCCCCCTTGCCGGGGATCAACTAGAGGGGCGTAGAGATGATGGGGAAGAAGGGATTTACACTTTTGGAACTCCTCCTTGCCACGGCGCTTTTGGGGCTTATTCTGGCCATGGCCTATGCTCCCCTCGTACAGTCGCTTCAGATTCGTAGCGATCAGGAGACCGCCGCCTCGGTCCAGGCCAGGATGCGCCGGGTGTTGGAGGTGTTTACCCAGGACCTGAGGAGTGCAGTCTTTGGGGCTATTACCAACACACCCTATCCCTCCTCGGTCACCAGCGTCTCTTTTGCTTTGATCGAAGGGGGAGCAGGCTACCCTGTTTTGCCTCATGATCAAGGGGGGAGCCAGAGTTTCAGGACTGCTTCGGAGACCAAAATCCTTCAAATGGTGGCGGACCAAAGCCAGGTGGACATCCAGCGTGGGGACAATGTGCTAATGGTCAATGCCAGTGGCCAGGCGGTCCTTCTCCCAGTGACCAATGTCAACCCGGTGGGTGGGGAGCCGAACCGTTGGCACATCGTCCACGCGGGGTGTGGAAATACGATCGACTATACCCCCAACACCCTGCTCTTCCGGGTCAGGACCCTAGGCTTCAAATACCGCGCGGATACGAGAACCCTCCTGGTGAACGATGGGCTCGAGATGCCCCTGGCCTTCGAGATCTCACGGTTCCGGATAGACTACGTGTACCGCACGGGAAGCGGCAACGAGGTGATCAACCCTCCGGGGTACGCTGCTTCCGGTACCCCTGCGCAGGTGTTCAACTATGAAGGAAGGCTTTATACCCTCCGGCGCCTTCAGCTGGTCTTTGCCTCCGAGGAGCTCTCCCGAGGGAAGAAGGTGGAACGAACCTACACGGGGCAGGTGGAGCTTTCCAATAACCCCACCTATCAGGTGAAGGAGGTGGTGCCATGCAGATGAAGGCCAGGGGTGTGGCCCTTGTGGTGGCCCTGGTGGCGGTTTTGGTGGTTTCAGGGGTAACCGTGCTCCTTTTCACCAGGACCATGGGGGAGATCCGGCACAGCCGGGACAACCTGAGCATTGTGCAGACCCTGATGCTGGCCCGAGGGGTGGCCACCACGGGGGGGCGGCTGCTTTCTGGTCCGGTTCGTGAAAGGCTGAACGCCGTGGTCCGGGACACGGCCCGGGACACGGGGCGCTGGAGCTATGGAATGGGGGCCGGGAATGCCCCTGATCCTGTGAGCGTGGCCAGCGATTTGGCCAAAGTGGCCTCGAGGCTTCAGGGTGAGGTCGACGGGATGACCTGCACCCTTAGCCCTGTCCCTGCGGAGCCCTCTTTAGCAGGCCGGCTCCGCATCCACTTTACCCCTTCTGCGTGTGGAGAGGGCCTGCCCCCGAGGGTTCGACTGCCTTCCGGCCGGTTCGTGGAAGGAACCCCCCGGACCGGGACCGGGGCGGCCTCCAATCAGACCTATGCCCTCCCCTTTGTCATGGTGGCGGAAGGCTTACAGGGGGAGTCCAAGAGGCGGGTGATCCTCCAGGGGGAGTTCCGGTTCACCGTAGGCCGCTCCAGCTTTGCCCGGTATGCGCTTTTTACAAACGTCCATACCCTTTCGGAGGGGACGGAGATCTGGTTTACAGGGCGGACGCTTTTTGACGGCCCCGTTCACACCAACAGCAACTTTCGCTTCTACCGAAACCCCTGGTTCGGCGGTGAGGTCACGAGTGCGGGCTGCCAGAACCCAGGGGCCTCGAACTGTCAAGGCCGGACTACGCCTGGGGGAGTCTTCTATGGGGTGGGCCTTGTCCCCCCAGACCGGATGAGTCCCAGCGCGGCCAACCCCAGCTACACCAACGCTTACGGCACACATGCCCCTGAGTTCACCTCCGGGGTGGACTGGAACGCTTCCTTTGTCCCCCTACCTCAGAACAACCAGGATCAAAAAGCCGCTGCCCAACAGGCCGGGCTCTACTTTGCAAACGACGTGCAGCAGCTTTTCTTTTCCCTTCAGACCGATGGGCTGGGGCTGAAGTACCAGTACATCCGCGTGACGGCTTGTAAAACCCCAAGCTGCAACCAGACGGAAACGAAGGAGTATCGGTACCAAGAAGACCGGCTTCTTTACGAAAAGGTGGGGAACGCCTGGATTCCCGTTGTGAGAAACGGTAGCCCAGTTTACTTTAACGGCGTCATCTTTGTTGAAGGTGCCGTTCAGGACCTCCGCGGGCCGGATCGGACCAGGGGCGATGACCCCCAGACCGCAGGCCCCGCCCTGGCGGAGTTTGCCCAGATCACTGTGGCTGCCAACCAAACTCTTAAGATCACTCGAGACCTCAAGTACGAGGCCCCGCCCTGCACGGGTGTCCCCACCCGGCTTCCGAACGGAACCGTTCAACCGGCCTCCTGTGATAACCTGGGTGCCCGAAACGTCCTCGGCCTCTATAGCCAAAACGGGGATGTGCTCATCAGCCGTGACGCCCCCAGCGACATCACGATCCATGGGGTTTTGATGAGCGGACGGGGGGTGGTCGGGGTGGAGGACTACAACACCATCCCCGCCAAGGGGGAGGTCCGGCTTCTCGGTGGCCTTATCGAGTACTACTACGGGGCCTTTGGGACCTTCGATAGTCAGACGGGTCAAAACAGAACGGGGTACGGAAGGCGGTTCACCTATGACCGCCGGATGCTCCAAGGTCTGGCGCCACCCCTTTTCCCCACCACAGGCCAGGACCGGGTATTGTCCGTCTCCTTATTCAGCTACGGTCAGAGGGAGCAGGTGTACTGACTGGGCGGGGTGGGGCCGTAACCGGCCCGGCGAGCGCCCACGCCTTCTCCCTTCCCTTAGAATGAATTGCAACTACAGGAGGGTAGCATATGGTCAAAACTGAAGCGTTGACCAAAGACTATAAACGTCTTCGTGCAGTAGACGCGCTCAGCTTAGAGGTCCGCCCGGGGGAGGTCTATGGTTTGCTAGGCCCTAACGGCGCTGGCAAAACCTCCACCTTGCGCATGCTGGCCACCTTGATTACCCCCACCCAGGGCACGGCCAAGGTGGGAGGATTTGACATTTGCACCGAGCCCCTCGAGGTCCGCCGCAACCTGGGTATTGTCAACGGGGGGATGCAGGTCTACGAGCGCCTTAAGGGCCGCGAGGTGCTGGAGTTTTTTGCCGGGTTTTATGGACTGGCGGGTCGGCGGTTCCAAGAACGCCTGGAATGGGTGGCGTCCCTGTTGCTGCTCGAGGAGGCGCTCGACAAGCCAGTGCGCAAAATGAGCAGTGGGATGCGCCAGAAAATCGTGATTGCCCGGGCCATCCTCCACCAGCCCCAGGTCCTCCTCCTGGACGAGGCCACCGCTGGCCTCGATGTCTTCGCTCGGCGGGCCTTGCTGGATTTTGTCAGAACCTACCGCGATTTGGGCAAAACCCTTATCTATTCCACCCACGTGATGAGCGAAGCCGAGGAGGTGTGCGACCGGGTGGGCTTCCTGTACAAGGGGCGCCTGATTTACGAGGGAAGCCTCCAAGAGGCCCTCCAAGAGGGTGAGGGCAGCCTCGAGCGAGCTTTCATCCGCAAAGTGCAGGAGGTGGTGGCATGAACAATGCCCTAAGGATCTTCGGCAAGGAGATGCGCTCGGTGCTGCGGGAGCGGAGAGTGCTGTTCACCACCTTGGTCCTTCCTATCCTGTTGATGCCGTTTTTGATGTATGGGCCAGCCATTTTCTTTGGCAAGGTGGCCAAACAGACCGCGGAGGCCACGCACAAGGTGGGGGTTCAGAATCTGCCCCCCGCGGTGCTTGAGCAACTGAAGCAAGCCAAGCTCGAGCCGGTACCCACAGGCGACCCGGTCCAGGCCGTTCAGAACGAGGTGTACCCAGCAGCCATCCGGCTCGAGGGACAGGCCTTCACCATTTACGGACGGCTGGCTGGAACCACCCAGAGCAGCCTGGTGGTCGAGAAGATAGAAAATGTCCTGCGCAACTATAAAGACACGTTGGTGGCTCAGGCCCTGCAGGAGCGCGGGCTTTCAACCGATATCCTTGAGCCCGTCACCGTTCGCGTCCAAGACGCCTCCCGCCCTCAGGAAAGGGCGGCCGGGTTGTTCGCCTTTTTGATCCCCTACTTCCTGGTGGTTTTCATCCTAAGCGGTGGCCAGGTGGTGGCCATTGACGCCACGGCGGGGGAGAAGGAAAAGGGGACCCTCGAGGCCCTCCTCAGCGTGCCGGTGACCTTGAGGCAGATCGTCCTGGGCAAGCTGATGGCGGTGCTTGCGGTGGCATTGGCCTCGGCGCTGGCGGGGGTGGGCGGGATTGTGCTGGGGAGCACCGTCATGCGGGGTTTTCTGCCCAAGGAAATGCTAGAGAATACCAGGCTGGTCGGGGGGCTCAGCCTCGAGGCCACAGGCTATCTGGCCTTGTTGCTCACCGCGGTGCTGTTTGCAGCGTTTATGGCTTCTCTGCAGCTTGCGCTGGGGATTTACGCCCGCACCTTCAAGGAGGGGCAAAGCTACATGGCCCCGCTGCTTTTGGTGTTCATCGTTCCTCTGCTGATGCTGCAATTTTCCGATTTCCTCACCCAGCACAGCGGGTATTACCTGATTCCCGCCTTCAACGTAATGCTCCTACTGGACGGCTTGGTCAAGGGCGCGGCCGAACCTCTCCAGATGCTCCTTACCTGGCTCAGCAGCCTGGTCTACGCAGGGCTGGCGCTGCTGCTGGCGGTGTGGAGCTTCCAGCGGGAGGAAGTGGTGTTCAGAAACTAAGCCATCGGGGCAGATGTCCTTCCGGTGTTTCCTCCGGGAAGCAACTCCAGCCGCACCGGGTTTGGCTCGAGGGTGAGCTCCGCCCGCAGGGCGTCTATGGCCTCGTCAAGCCAGCGAAGCTCCCATTCAGGCGACGTGCCTTTTCGCCGCTTTGTAGGTCAGGTATATCACCGCCACGTTGAAGGCCAAAAGGGCCAGGACGGCTTCAGGATAGCGACCCGCACCCAAGCCCACCACCAGGCTCCGCCCCCCGTCCACTGCGTAGGTCAGGGGGTTGATCTGGGCTAAGGCGGCCATCCCGCCGGGCATCCGGTCCAAAGGCGCAAAGGTGCTGCTGAGGAAGACCGCGGGCAGGCTGACCAGGCCGGTTAGGGTGTAGAAGTGCCCGTGGTAGGGTACCCAGAAGGCCAGGGCCAGCGAGGCGGCGGAGACCGCCGACCCCATTAAAAAGGGCAAGGAACAAAACCCCAAAAACGGCCCCTACCCCCGCGGCAAACTGCACGCCGAACAGGGCAGCCATCGCCAGCACGAGCAGGGCCTGGACCGCGCCAAAAGCGGTCACGAAGAGGAAGCGGCTCGCGACCAGGGCCATGGGGTGGGCGGGGGAGGCCAGAAAGCGCTCCAGAGCACCCCGCTCCCGGTCCAAAAGGACATCCAGGCCCCCCATCAGGGCCACGTTGAAGACGGTCCGCCCTCGGCCCATCCGGGGCTTGCGGCCGCTTGCCAGAGGCTACCGAAGAGGAGAAACCAGAGCACGGGCTGGCCGATGGCGATGGCCTGGTTTAAGAGGTCCCGCCGCAGGCGCCAGCCCCAGCGGCGAAGGAAAAGGGCCGTGTGGCGGAGAAAGCGAACGCCTTCAAGCCGGCCCCTTTCCTGAAGGGAGGAGGTGGGGTCCGCAGGGGTTTCTACCCGCTTTTCCCCGGGGATGGGGGTAGGCCCAGGTTCCTCCTGGCGGGGCGGAGGGACATCTCGGCTCCACCGGGTCACACGCCCGGTATAGGGTTGGCTGCCAGAGGCCCCTGGCTTCTCAGGTTCGGCCCGTGAGCAAGAGCCGTAAGAAGACGGAATCGGAAAACCCGGGGCTGACCAGGGCCTGCCGCACCACCACCAGGCCGAGTCTGCGGCTTACGTAAAGCCGTTGTCCACCCGCTCCAGCGGCGATGACCAGATCCTCGACAAGGGGGAAGGAGGCCAGGTCGGCAAAGGGCTGGCCGACCTGGCCAATGGCGGCCCGTTGGGCCGGGTCGATGGGTCGGGCCAGCCACCAGCTAAGGCCGTAGAGGGGGTTAACCTGGGAGGGCTCAAAGCACCTGTCCAGCAGGGCGGCATCCACCACCCGCTGCCCTTGCCAAACCCCCCTTGGCGCACCAGCTCGCCAAACCTGGCCCAGTTGCGGGCGGTGAGGAAGGCCCCGGAGGGGAGGTGGGGATTGCCATCGGGCCCCCTCCGCCAGAAGGCGTACTCGAGTCCGATGGGCTGGAAGATGCGGCGCTGGAGGTAGGCCAGCGGATCGCCGCCCAGCTTGCGGCGCATCACCTCTCCGAAGATCTGAAAGGGGACCGGGCCATAGGAAAAGCGCGTTCCCGGTGGTGCTTCAGCAGGGGACTGGACGGCTTCTTGATAGGTGGGGATTCGGCCCAGGTTGCCCCCGGGGATGCCGCTGGTCAGGTTGAGCAGCTGCCGGAGGGTGATCTTTTCCCGCAGGGGGTCACCTTGCCACTCGGTCAGGGTTTTGCTTGCGGGTTCATCCAGCGAGAGCAGCCCGTCTTGCTGGGCGGCTATGGCCATGACCCCGCTAAAGCTCTTGGTCCCGCTGGCCAGCTCGTGGGCGCGGGTGGGGCTGCCGCCGTTGGGGTAGTCCTCGAACACGGTCTTTCCGTCGACCATGACCAGAAGCGAGATGCCCCGGTAGCGAGCAGAGTATTCCGCGGCAAGCCTGTGGTAGGTGGGGTTGTTGGGGTTGGTCTGGGCGTGCCCCCTGGGAACCCCCATCAGGGCGGCAACCAGGCCTTTGAGAAGGGTGCGGCGGTTCATAAAGCCAGGGGCTTGCGCCGTGCACTCCGCGGTCACAGCAAAGGCAGGGCGGGGAAGTCCTGCCCCAGCACCTGGCGCACGTCCGCCTGGATCCAGCGGAGCGCGGCCGCATAGGCCTGACGGAAGTCCGTCTGGTACTTCAAGGCGTCGAGGTTGAGGTCCTCGAGGTTGGGCTCGCCGCCGTAAAGCCCCCCCTTGACCCCACCCCCCAGGACCAGCATCAGACCACCTTCCCCGTGATCCGTCCCTTGAGAGGCGTTTTCCGCCACCTGGCGTCCGAACTCGCTAAAGACCAGGATCATCACGTCCTTCTCCCGGCCCATGGCCCGGAGGTCCTGCCGGAGGGCGCTCAGACCCTGGGCCAGCTCCCCCAGAAGCTCCCCCTGCCTGGGGGGCTGGACGGCGTGGGTGTCCCAGCCCCCCAGGGCCGTGTAGTAGACCTGGGAGCCCAGCCCTCCCGCGATCATCCGGGCCACGTCGGCCAGGGCCCGGCCAAAGGGGGTGGCCGGGTACTGGGCCTGGTTCCGGTAGCTCTGAACCGCACCCACCCGCCTGAGGGCTTCCTTGAGCCGGAGCATGGCCTGGCGCACCTCCTCCGCCGTACCCTGGCGGACCCGGGAGAGCTCTTTTTCCAAAGCGGTTTCCAGGGGTTTAGGCAGGTGCAGACTGAAGGCTTCCACGCTCGAGATCGCGGGGGCTCTTTTCGTCCTGCCCACCAGGGCCTGGGGGGTGCTCCCGCCCAGGAAGGTCTCACAGAAGGGGTCTTGCTGGGTGTCGCCGAAACGGCCGAGCCAGCCGGTGTTCTCCTGGCGGCTGGGGTCCGCGGTGTGCCAGATGGAGGTGGAGATGAAATGGCTCCGGTTGGGGTTGGGGTACCCCACCTGGGGGATCAGGGCCAGCCGCCCCTCCTCCCAGACGGGCATCAGGGGCCTGAGGGCCGGGTGGAGGCCGAGGTTCTGGCCCCGGACCCCCAGGTCCAGGGCCTGTTGGGCGGGGATCCCGATGGTGGGGCGCAGCCGGTAGTAGAGGTCGTTCCTATAGGGGATAAGGGTGTTCAGTTGGTCGTTCCCGCCGAAGAGGTTGACCACCACCAGGATCCGTTCCGACGACTGTGCGGCCAGGGCGCTTCTCAGGAAAAGTGAGGGTGCCGCCTGCCCTAAAGCCAAAGTGAGAAGGGATTTTTTAATGAAATTCCTTCTGGTATCCGTCTCCTGCAAAAACCCGTCCATAGCTTCCCCCTAAAGGAGCTGGGCCTCCGGCCGCACCAGGGCCAGGGGTCCGTCCGCTCCCTCCATGAAGACCGATAGGTCCAGACCCTTTTCCTTTCCCGAGAAGGCTCCCAGAAGGTTGAGCCGGGTGAGGAGGGCGGATTCGCCAAGCCAGGCCAGCCCTCCCTCCCAGCCCTTTGGGCTTGGGGGCTCGAAGGGAATCTGGCCCATGGCGGCAAGGGCTTCCATAAGCCCCCCCTTTTTGGCCAGCGGGACCTCCCGGAGGCCTGCGGCGTAGGCCAGGCCGACCAGGTATTCCACGGGGCTTTTCACCAGGGCGTTCCGGTTCTCCTTGGCGTAGAAGGCGGGATGGGTGAAAAGCCAGCGCAAAAACCCCCGCGTCCCCTCGGACCTTAGCGCCTTAGCCCCTTCCTCCACAAGGTCCTGGGGAGGGGCGGGGTTCAGGTAAAAGGCGAGGAGCTTCCGGGCCAGAAACCGGTAGGTCTCCGGGTGGTCGGCCAGGATGGCCAGGACCTCCTCCCCGTCTTTCACCCTCCGGCCCAGGAAGGTCTTGGGCTCCGGGTCGTGCCACCTGGGGTTGAAGGCGAAGGCCAAAGGGGTGTTGGGGTCCCGCTCCCCCGGGTTGGGATTCCGCACCGTCCAACCCGTGAAGGCGCGGGCGGCCTCGCGGATGTCTTGCTCGGTGTAGTGGCCTGGCCCCAGGGTATAAAGCTCCAAGAGCTCCCGGGCCCAGTTCTCGTTGGGGTGCTCCTTTCGGCTTTGTGCGTTGTTTAGGTAGAGGAGCATGGCCGGATTTCTGGCGATGGCCCGGAGGAGGTCCCCATAGGGGCCGTAGCCCAAGGTGCGGAAGGTGGCGAACTGCTCCCAGAAGTCCGCCCCCTGCGCCCCCATGGTCTGTCGGAAGGCCGAGGTGAGGTGCCCGTGCCAGAAAAGGACGAGCCGCTCCGCGGCCGGGGTGGGGGTGGTGAGCCAGTGCTCGAGCCAGAGGCGCACGAGCTCCTGGAGCTGTTTCCCCCGCTCCTTGGCCCCGGCCGTGGTCCGGAAGGGGGGTGCGGGGGCCGGGTCCTTTAAAACCTCCTCCACCGCCCTCTCAAGCCCCATCTCCGCCAGGCCTTCGGCCTCCTCCTTCCGGCCGCGGGCTGCGGCGCGGCGCAGGAGGTGGGCCGCCTCGGGATACCCAAACTCGATGCCCATTGTGCCCCCAAGCTACCCCCTCTTCCTGAAGCCGGCAACGCCCATTTCCTTAAGTGAGGCTGAAGGGGGCGGTCGAGGCCGGGGGTTTTACAAGCGATTCTCGTTTCTAAATTAAATAAATCCGATCGGGATACTTGACTTTATCCTGCGTGCGGGCTATACTCGCCGCCATGATCGCACGCGATCCAAACGGCCTTCTTAGGGTCCTTCCCCTGGCTCTGGTTTTCTTTCTGGCCGCCGCCTTCCTCTACCGCCACCTGGCCGTGGGCGGTCCTCTCGACCCCCAGAGCCACGAGGCCATCGCCGCCAGGGTTCTGGACACGGGGGTCCTCATCTTTCGCGAGGGCCTCGAGGCGGTCTTGGTCCTCGCCGCCCTCACCGCGGGCCTTCTCAGGCAGAACCCCCAGGCCGCCCGCCCCATCGCCCTGGGGGCGGGCCTGGCCTTTTTGTTCTCGGTGGCCAGCTACTTTTTTCTCGTGCGCGTGATCGGTTTGGCGGAGGCCTCCTTCTCCGAGTACCAGGTCCAGGCGGCCACAGGGCTTCTGGCGATCCTTGTTCTGCTTTTGGTGATGAACTGGTTCTTCCACCGGGTCTACTGGACGGGGTGGATCGGCCTGCACCAAAGGAAGGGCCAGACCCTCCTGGCCCAGGGCTTGGCGGGGGGGCTTTGGCTTCTGGGCTTCAGCGCCGTCTACCGGGAGGGGTTCGAGGTGGCCCTATTCTTGCAGACCATCCGTCTGAGGGTAGGGGAGGGGGCGGTGCTGGAGGGAAGCCTCCTGGGGCTGGCCCTCACCCTGGCGGTGGCCTACCTGACCTTCCTGGGCCACCGCAAGCTGCCCTACAAGCGGATGCTGGTCTTCACGGGGGCCCTGCTCGGCCTGGTCCTCCTGGTGATGGTGGGGGAGGAGGCCCAGGAGATGCAGCTTGCCCGCTGGCTCCCCACCACTCCTCTTTCCCTGCCCATCCCCGACTGGATGGGGGTCTGGTTCGCCCTCTTTCCCACCCGGGAGACTCTTTTGGCCCAGGCCCTGGCCGGGCTTTTAGTCCTGGGCAGCTACCTCTGGTCTCAGCGCCAGGCCAGCCGCTCAAGGTCCAGGGGCTCGAGCCCGACCTCGAGGGGATAGAGCTCCCAAGAAGACCGCCTGTGCTGGGGCCTTCCTGCCCTCCTTCCGACCCACCGCCTTCGCGGTAGGGTCTGGGTTTCGCGGTGGGCCAGGGCCGGACCCCGGCCCCCTCCTTGCCCCTGGGTTCCCAGGGGTGCAGGCGGTTCCACCTCGGGCTGGGCCCAAGCATTGACCCGTGAGGGGAATCGCCCGGCCCACCACCGGGATCCGGACCCGATCCGGTCACGCGGGCGTCTGAGGGGAAGGGGGGCTGGGCCCCCCCGAAGCCTGGGCGGTATGCTCCGCCCTGGATCGGTGGGAAAGCGCAGGGGATCAGTCTCCAAAGATCTTGCCCGGGTTGAGTGTAATCGGCCAACACATCTGAGAGGCTGTCGTAAAAGTCTACTATACTTGAAGGGTGGCTTCTACACGTAGGTTTTACCCCAGCGACCTCTCGGATGCGGAGTGGGTTCTCAAGGTACGCTGACGCGTGACCAAGGTACGCTGACGCGTGACCAAGGTACGCTGACGCGTGACCCCGGAACCCCTCATCCCCGCCCCCAAGCCGGGCTGCTTCCCGAAGGGAACACCTAGAGGCCGCCCGGCAAAAGTGCCTAGAAGGGAGATCGTCAACGCCATACTCTACGTCCTGGGAAACGGCATCCAG
>Ga0209989_100121_pt1 | contig 13869 bp, 3 predicted proteins | sample Antgeofumaro1A2B_FD_188083 | JGI IMG/M metagenome (GOLD analysis project Ga0209989, IMG submission 188083) | Geothermal fumarole subsurface microbial communities from Mt. Erebus, Antarctica - 1A2B (SPAdes) (version 2) | ecosystem: Environmental > Terrestrial > Volcanic > Fumaroles | place: Mt....
TGGGCAATCCAGGACCAGGGCGAGTGGCTGAAGAAGTGGGGCTGGATACCGCCCCAGTTCGGCAACTCCGGTATCCCGATCCCGCCCTTCCACCTGCGCGACCCGCGCGACCCGACGCGCAACCTGCCCATGGGCTATAACCTGGTGATGGAGTACGACCCGGTGTTCACCGCGGCAGGGATGGTGCGCGTCGATCAATACGGGCGGCGACTGCCCCCGATGCCGCGCCTGCCGGTCTGCCCGGGACTGCTCTACATGGGGGAGATGAGGTGAGATGGCTTTCCGCCTTAGCACCGCTTGCGTGAACGGGGAATCGATCCCGAGCAGATTTGAGCCGAGAGAAGGGTGATGGCTATGCGAAACCGACCGTTTGTGCTGATATGGCTTGGCGTCTTCGCCATCTGGTTGGGGCTGGTGCGCACCGCCCAGGGCGATGCCTATACTTACACCGCCGTGCGCAAGCAGATCCGCGTCTGCGTGCTACAAATCGGCAATAACCCAGTGCTGACGCCCTTCGTGTGGTATGTGCTGGACCGGCGAACGGACTATAAGCCCGCCGGCTGGGATTTTGTGAACCCGCTGGCAGCACCGGGTAGCCGCAAGAACACGGCGCCCTACTGGGTGGTCAACTTAGACACGGTCTCGATGGAAGACCTGCGCCAGTTCGATGCCGCAGTCGTCGCCACACAGGGCAGTGCCATTGCCTTTACCCCCGAACAGCGCGAAAAACTGCGCAAGTTTGTGGACGCCGGCGGTCTGCTCTGGATCGATAACCAGACAGCTTATACCCTCGACCCACGCGCCCCGCTCTTCCTAGACCTGCAGTTCAATAATGAAGGCTTGACGAACGGTCTGCTGGTCTATCCCACCCACCCATTGGTGAACGCTCCTTACCCGATTCGCGTGGGCGAGCTGAACCAGATGGGAGCGGGCGTTCGCGGCTCGCTGAGTGCTGTTGGCGCGGATCTCAACGCTCCCCCTGCGCCGGGTATCTTGGCTCCCATCGCGGTGCGACAGGATAATCGCCGACCGGTGCTCGTGGCGGGACAATACGGGAGCGGCGCGGTGGTGGTCTCCTCCATCGGTATCGCCTACGCGCTCAGTCAAGCGGTTGCACCGCCGGGTGTGCCTGTAGCCAGCGATAACTTCGCCGCGGCGGCGCCCCCGAACCTGAAGTTTGGCTACAATGTGGTGCAGTGGGCGTCGGCGTTCACCGCCCAACGCAAGAACGCACGCCGTGGCTCCGGCACTTTCGAGGACATCGGCGCGCCTCTGGTGGAGAAATGGGGATTGACCGGACTGCAGGCGGTGGGCACGTTCGCCTCCGCCCCGGTGTTTTACAACGGTGCGCTGTTCGTGGTCGGTTCCTCGCCGCTGGGTGGACTGCGCCTCTACTGCTTTGACGCCAACCCGCGCCGCGATATCGACGGCGACGGCAACGAAGACGATGGCTTGCCCGACCTGTGGCAAAGAGGCACGCCCTACGATGAAATCTGGGAGGCTCCGCTGGGGTCGGAGCCGGTTTCCACCCCGCAGATCGTGGAAATCCCTACCACCAGCAACGACCCGCTCCAGCGTGCGCTGGTTGTGGTGACGCTGAAAAACGGCACGGTTCAGGCATATCGCGCCTTTCCTCGCACCGGCGGCATCAACTCGCCCATCGCAGGGCTCTCGGACGGCTCGAACCTCGTCTGGGAGCGCACCCTGCCCAACGCCGTCACGTTTGACACCGACACCGTCCCAGTTCCCGCTTCGGCGGAAGGACTGCTCGTGGTGCCGGCTCTGCAAGCGGGCACGGGCGGTAACAACGGAAGGCTGTACGTGCTGTGGGCGGCTACAGGCGACGTGATGAACTCCGGCAGCTCGGGACAGGACTGGATACAACCCCGAACAAACCTCCCACCGATACGTGGCGGTGTCACCCTTGGTTATGTGCAGGATAGGGGGCAGACGGGCGAAGGGTCCATCGCCTCTGACCTGATGGCATATGTTTCCACCGCGCCCAGCTCCACTACGGGCACGCTCACCAGTGCGGTCTACGCCTTCTGGCTGGGCACAAAAGGCGAGGTGTTGAGCAACCCGAACAACGACAAGCGCACCTTCGTCACCCGGGCGCAAGGACGGCAACTGCATATCTTCCTGGCAGACCCATCGAGCCCCTACACCGCGCTGAACCCAGTGGTGTGGGTCTACAATCGCCAGACGGACGGCTCGCTCGCGCTGGTAGACCGGTATAACCTGCCCGACTCGCGCGTGACGGTCAACGCGGGAACCATCCAGTTCACCAATCCGCCGGCAACCAGTCCCGTGGTCATCATGAACTACTTCATCGACTGGGGCAAGTCGCCGGGCACTCCTGTACGCACCAGCGTGGGCATCGCGGACATCGTGCCCAACCCTAGCAAGACCATCATCGAACAGCCCGCGTTGGACGCCGCCGATAACGTCATCTACACCACCGATAATGGCAGTATCTACGCTATCCTAGAACAGCCGGGCAACCGGACGGTGATGCGCTGGCGCTGGCAACTACATGGCGGATATCCGGATTTTAAGCCAGCGCCACCCTCTTTGCAGCTCAAGCACACGCTCTTTGGCACGCCATTGAGGAACCCCAGTGAGTATATCGGCATCAATCCGGGCGGGTTCACCGCGCCGCCCGCCGTGTTCGGCGATACCACCTACGCCGTCGCCGAGGCACGGGCGAACTTCGGTCCGCCTGTCGGGGAGATCCCCGGCACGGTGCTGATGGCGTTCAGCAACAACCCGCGCGTGGAACTGCGCCTGCGAGATGAAAACGGCAACCCTGTTGGCATCCCGAACAACGCTACCCTGCAGATTCGGCAGGTGGACGTGATACGCAGTGCAGGAGGCACATCGCAATACACCTACGTCCAGCCAGCGCAGTACTCCGTGAACCGACCGGCTGGGGTGATTACCATCAACAACATGATGCCCGGTTCAGGTGGTGGCGGCGCGATATTCGCCTTCAGCCTGTCGCAGCCCACGCTGGTGGTAGTGACCGCCGGTAGCGAGCCCCCGCGCCAGTACTTTATCCAGCCTTCACAATACAGCAACCTGAAGTGGTTTATGTTCCTCCCGGCGGTGCGGGTGAAGGCGTCGCCGGTGGTGGCGGGCAATGTGGTCTATCTGTCTGCCCAGGTCGATGCGCCGGGGGTGCAGGTTTCCACGGTGATCGCAGTTTCGGCGGACCCCACCGCCACCGACCCCAGCATCCAGCAGGGTGATGACGTGCCCCTTATCACCCAGGATTCGGATAAGCCGAACCACGTGCTGTGGCCCGCTCTGGGCAAGCCCGCCGATTACGGCTACGACCCGAACAACCCGGCAACGTGGGGACCCGCGCTGATGAACCTGCTAACTACCACGTTGAACGAACTGCGTCGGTCGCAGGTGGGCACCCAGGGCATCGCGGCGGTCGCGGTATCCAACGGTCTGCTCGCGGCGGTAGGCGACACGGGTATCAAGGTGTTCGAACGCCAGATGACCCTCATCGCCGATAGCCATCGCTTGTTGGAGATGGATCCGGGCGGCAAGGTGGCGTGGAGCATGGACGCTAGCAGGCTGTGGGGAACCGCGTCGGGTGGCTCCGCGCCGGTGATAAGCGTCACGCCCACTTCTGTGGCGCGCCCCGCAAGGGTATACCGTACCAGCGCGAACGAGATGCTTGTGGTGGATACCGGCAACAACCGCATCGTGTGGGTGGACAGGTCCGGCAACGTCACCGCGGAACTGCGCCGGTTTGAAAACCCGCCGCGCCTCGACCTGGCCGACCCCACCAAGCCACCGGCACCGCTGACGCCGGGTGACCCACACGAACTGCGCGAGCCGCAGGACGTGAGTGTCTACACCGAATATGTGCCCAAGCAGTCCTCGGGAGGCAACCGCCTCAATCCCTTCGAGGACGCGCAGGACCTGGAGTTCTGGGTGCACTACCTGATTGCCGACACGGGCAACGGGCGGCTGATTGACGTTATCGACCGCTACGTCGCCGACCCCACCACCGGAGCAGTTGGACCGCTCATTGCCGCGCGACAGCTGTTCTGGACGAGCGCAAGCGGTGCGGAGAGGCGCAAGTATCGCTACACGGGCATCCAGCGCATCGTGTCGGGTTACAGTGGTGGCGCGCCGGTGTTCACGCTGGTGGCGACGGTGGCGAACTATCGTGTGCGTCCGGACGGCACCGGTGAGGAAGGCGTCGGGGGCACGGTGATGGTGCGTACCATCGGCGCAGGACTAGACATCACCGAGGCGTTCAGCGAGGTGCTCCTGCCCAACGAACCCATCGGCTCCAACAGGCGAGTGCCCATCGGCAGTCCTAACAGCGTGCAGGTGTATCCGGTGCGCTATGATAGCGCCACGGGAACCGTCGTCTATAACATCGTACTCGCCACCGATAAAGGCGTGTTCGACCTCGAGCGGCTCGCGCCCAACCAGTGGCGCATCAAGTGGCGGCTGACCGATGAGGTCTACCGCAGTCTCACGCATCTGCGTGACCGCATCACCGGACCTCAGCCTGTGGATACTTACATCAGCCGGGCGATCCCGCTTTGGGCTGTGAGCGCAGTGCGCCTGCCAAACGGGCACTACCTGATAACCAACGCCTACCGCGGGCTCTTGCCCGACAGCGGACGGTTCAGCGGAGAGGTATTCGAGATAGACCCCCGCAACTACAACCCCGGCGCAACGCAGGTGGTGAACGAGATCGACGGACCGCACACCTATCTGACCGATGGCATGAGCCCCGAAGACATCGTGTGGTGGACACCGCGACGGGTGAAAAGCTGGGCGAACGTCAATGAGGTCATCAGCAGTGATTCCTACCGAATCGACGCGCCCTTCTACGCGGATAGACCGTTTTAGCGGGCGATAGCATAGCGGAGCGACACGAACGAATCCCTGAACCGCTTCGTCAAACAAGATGTAGAGCACACTGCCGAGTGAAGTGAGGGTGGAGACCATATGGCAATAGCAAAAAACTGGTTCGTGGCATGGCTTATCGGAAGCGTGCTATTGACACAGGGCATCGTGTGGGCGGACGACTTTCCGATGTTCCGCCTCAATCCCCAGCGTACGGGTGCGACAAACCTCAGCACCGAGCCCGGTCCGGGCAGGGCATACCTGCGCTGGTGGTGGCCCGCCCAGCAAGATAGAGGCATTACGCTGGAGATAGACCGGGACGGACTGAACCGCGCGGGGGATTATACCGTCCTGCAAGGCGCGGTGACCACTATCAACATCACCGATGCCAACGCCATTACCGACGGTTTCCGCGACTCCTACGACTACGCCACGGCGGTCAACCCCAGCAACGCCGATGACCCCACCAGCGGCGCAACGGTGACCGTCCGATGGCGCAACGCCACCCCGAACGAGCTGGATCCCAACGACCCCGCCTACAACCCGCTTGTTGCCAAACCCACCCGCTATCAAATCGCCGTGTGGTTCCCCTCCAGCGGCACGGCAGGCAACCGCAACGTGCGCGAAGCGGTTTATAAAGTGCGCTATCCGACGGGCACGAACACCTACGGCGAGGTGATCCTAGTCATAAACCAGACCGCTGGCGGGCGATGGGTCCGCCTCGGAAGCGCAGGAAGCGCAGCGTATCTCTTCAACTCGACTACCAACAAGTGGGAGCGCACGCAACTGCGCCGTGACCTGACCTTTCCCTTTGACGGGCGTCGTCCCGTAGAGGTCTACGCCTACAACACCTCCACCCACACCGATGAGGACGGCCACTTCGACGACGCCGGGCGGCTGGTGGTGTTCGACGGTGTGCGCTTCATGCCCGACCTCGGCGCGTTCTACTCCTCGCCCGTCGCGGCGACGATACAGGTTGCGCCCGGACAGTTGGTGCAGAGGGTGTACATTGGGCGCATCGAGCGCGTGCCAGATACCGATGACCCCACCGCTAGCATAGAGATCGGCGTGATGTACTGCTTTGACAACGCAGGGCGAGTGGTCTGGCGCTATCCGCTGAACGTCACCGGTCAACGTGCGGTCACGGTGGACAACGCCGACGGTGCCCCAACCTTTCAGGCAGACCCGGGATGGTCCGCTCCACCTGCCCCCCAGCCCGATCCCTTCGGCACCAGCTATCTGCAAGCGACGGTCACCGGAGGCACCGATCCCACCACCTGGCTGCGCGTGCGCTGGCAACCCGACCTCCAGCCCTCTGACGGCGCAACAACGGCACAATATACGGTCTACGTCTGGCTGCCGCAGAGCGATGGTAGCGTGAACCGAACAACGGTCGCCCGCTACATCGTGCACCACGAAGACGGCGACACGGTGGTGGAACTGGACCAGACGCAGAACACCGCCGGTGGACAGTGGTTCAGCCTCGGCACTTACCGGATGCGGCAGGGCACGAGCAACTACGTGGAACTGGTCAACTACTGCCGTAAAGCCAGCGAGGTCACCGAAGGGCGCGTGGTGATCGCCGATGCGGTGCGATTTGTGGAGCAGGGAACCGGCGCCAGCGGCATCTTCTCCACACCCGTGGTGCAAACCGTGCCGATGCGCCTACCGGGCGGAACCGTTGCCGACAGACAGGTGGTCTTCTTCACAGCGAACGATGGCAAAGTCTACGCGCTGGACGCGGTGGGCAACGGCGATGGCACTACCTTCTCCTACTGGGTGTATCCGGAAGAGCCACTGAACGAAAGACCCGTCGTTGGCTCGTTTGGCTACTCCTCGCCGTTGGTGGTCAACATCGCTACGAGCGGCTCACCCGACTGGCGGGTGTATGTGGCCAACTCCAACGGGCGTGTGTACTGTCTGGACGCCAGCGGAAACGGCGATTTCAACGCGAACGATGCCGGCACGACCGACCGAATCTGGATATATCCCTCTGCCGACAAACCAGCCATCGTGAACGGCTTCGTCTCTTCGCCCGCCTATAACCGCACCAGCGGCGTTGGCCCGACCATCTTCGTCGGCGGCCTGGACGGACGCCTGTACGCGCTGGATGCCGAAGGCTCGGGCGGCACGACCACCGAGCGCTGGATTTACCCGGGCAAATACGAGCCTGCTTCGGGTAACGACCCCGCGTTAAACGAGCAACTGCCTCTGGACCCCATCTCCACCACGCCTGCCATCTTCGACGGTAAGGTCTACTTCGCCGCCTCCGACGGACGGGTATACTGTGTGAGGGAGAGGGGCACCGGACGCCGGCGCACCGAGCGCGTGTGGGTGTGGCCCTATGCTGCTAACCCGCCCGTCAGCACCGCCGGCGATGAGAGCCCGGTAGCGCCTTTCCTCTACTCCTCGCCGACGGTCGCGCCCCAGGTCAACACAATTACGGGCGTGCGCGATGTGGTGTTCATTGGCGACAGGGGCGGTACCGTCTACGCGCTGGACGCGCAAGGCACCGGCGACGGCAAGACGGTGCTGGTGTGGCAGGATGTCACCGACCCGATGAACCCCGTCGCATCCCCCAGCGGCTCGATGGGTGCGCCCATCTACTCGTCCATCACCTACACCCAGATCATCCCCAGCCGCTCGGCTACCGGCACACTCCCCTTGCCCGCTATCGTGTTCGGCTTGATGGACGGTAAGGTGATCGCGCTCAATGCCTTTAACAGCGGACCGGGAACCTTCCGGCAGGTGCTGGACAATAACGGCAATCTGCTGAACGTGCGCGGCGACGTGCTCTGGGGCTGGCAGACGCTGGGAGAGGCGGTGTTTGCCTCGCCCGCCGTGGCAAACGACTGGATGTATTTCGCTGGAGACGATGGCATTATTTACGCCTTCTCACCAACGGGCGGCTACCTGACGCCCGGCGAGCCGCCGGGGGCGGAACTGGTGGATGCTTCGCTGTCGCCGGAACTGACCAACCTGAAGGTGGAGGTCTTTACGGCGGAGGAGTATGCCGACATCGTTCAACGCCGCACCCGCACCCCTGAAGAGGTGGTCGCGGGAGGGCACACGCGCAAAATCGGCTACGAGTGGGGCGATACGGTCTACGTCATCGCCTACGGGATGCAGGGGCTGGTGCCACCTGCGCGCTCCGTCACCCTGAGCCTGCGCAGTCGCGCCGCCACGGTGAACCGTACGGTGGGCGTAGTGCCCTACGGAACCGATGTGGGCGTCAACCAGAAGTGGATGGCGTATCATGCCTTCCGCATCGTCCCGACGCAGGACGGCGATGCCTGGACGCCCGGCGCACGCTACGCCGCCGCGGTGCGCGTGACCGCTACAACCACCACCGGCGGCGGGCAACAGCAGGCGACCATGACCCTGGAGCGCACGCCTGACCCCTATTTCGAGTTCACCATCGCTCACCCGCTGGCACTGCGCGTCCTCAACCCCGACGGCACTATCAATCCCAACCCCGCCTTCGAAGTGGGATGGATCGGGCAGACTGTGGTGGGCAGTTCGGTGCCGCAAGAGCTGAGCATGAACGGCAACGCGGGCAAAAACCTCGCCTGGGTGGTGATGGGACTGGTGCCTCACGGGGCAAGCGGTAGCAGGCTGATCCAGATCGCCGACCGCTCGAAGGTCGCCTTGCTGGGTGGAGACCCGCTCCGGGTGCGCGTTGCGCGAGCAAACCTCGCCTGGCACAACAACGACGACGGCTCGCTGGCGGTGATTAACCCCCTGCCCTGGGACGACCTGCCGGTGAGTATTCCTAACACCAGCGTAGACTACCCGGACATCCCAGAGCGGGCAATGCGAGTGTCGGCAGGCGGAGTGGACCTCTACGCTTCCTCGCGCGGCGCCGCACTGGCTCCGCCAACCGACCCGGTGGGTGTCGCTCCCGACTGGACAAGCTGGACGCTGGTACCCACCACCAGCGAGGTGATGGTGCAGGTACCGCGTTTCCAGCCCGCTAACCTGGTGGGCTTTGACGGCACCAATCCGCTCACGGCGCGCGGATACGCCACTCGCTTCCGAACCCCCATCCGCATCTACGTGGATGTGAACAACAACGGTCAGCTCGACCTGCCCGGAGGCCCGGGACTGCGCCAGACGCCGCCGGTTACCCGTGAGGAACCGTATCGCGAGTTCCGCGTGACGCTGGGGATACCCCCGGACATGCGCCTGCGGGTGGAGGAGGATACCATCGATATCGGAGCGGTGCCACACGGCTTCGGCATCCATTCCGACCCAGCAACGCACCCATTCCGTCCGCCCATCTCGGACAGCGACCCCGTCTACCAGAACGACCCGTGGTACCGCGCGCTGAAGCCGTTCTGGAAGCCGTTCACGGTGCGCAGTCTCAGTAACGTCAACCTGCTCAACGTGCGCGCCGTCGGCTCGGTGGACTATCTGGATGCGGGGGGCAACCCGGTCTTCCAGAACCCTCTGCCCGTCACGCTGAGGAGCGACCAAGTGAACCCGTTCTACTGGGAGGTCAGCCCCATCGGCGACCCAACCTTCACCTTCCACAAGCCTGCGCTGACCGCCGGCTGGGTGCGCCGGTCGGACGGTAGCGTGGTCCAGCAGAACGTGTTCACCTCTATCGACGCCGTTTACGACCCGATGTGGCTGACCATGCGACCGCCCCAGTATAACGGCTTCCCAGGCATGCATACCCTGCACAAACCACGCCCGGATAGCAGTCCCACCGTGCTGTCTATCCCCGATAAACCCTATCCGAAAGCCGCGGGGGGCGCGTTCGACGATGTGCCAACTACCAAACCGCTGGTCAGCGTGCAGGTTCCGTTGGGCACACCGGCGGGAACTTACAGCAACCTGATTCGCGTCTTCGAGGCGGCGTCTTGGAACCCCTACGTACTCGGCGTTCTGGCGAACAACGAGCCTGCACAGCCGGTCAGTGAGCCGACCATGCGGGTGAAGGTAACGGTCACCGAGTCCCGCCTGACCAATGCCCCGTCCAGCGGCTCTCTGCCACAGGTGGATACAGTCTGGCAGGGCATTCCGCCTCAGCCCGGACAGCCGGGTTACCTCGCAGCGAACGTGCAACCCTCTGCGCTGATGAGCGCGGACAGCATGCTTCTGGCGTGGAGCAGTAACTGGAGCCGGAACCGCGTGGTGGAAGACGGAACCGGCAGCTACCGCGAGACTCAACCATCCGGCAGTAACGCCTGGTTCCTGCAGGTGGCGGTTCTGCCGCGGGACGCCCAGCGCGGCGTCTGGGTTCCTGCCTCGCCCACGCAGTGGTGGAGCGGACGCAGTGTGGAGTATCCTCGCGACCCCACCAACAGCGCGGTGCGCGACAAATACGGCCAACTGTTTACCACCCTGCCGGGCACGGTCATCCCGTCCTCCATCAAGCACTATGCGCCCACCTTCTTTGTGACGGGTGGACAGCCCTACCTGCTGTGGCAGGGGCAAGCGGCGAAGCGTCAGAGCGATGGCTCCGTCCTCGTGGAGAACGTGACCTTCGTTGCGCCGATAGTGAATGGCGTGCCCGGAACGCCCTTTGCGCTGGGCAACGATGCGGCGCTGCCGCGATTCCAGCCGCGCGTCACGGTGGTTGGCGGCGTGCCCGTGATGTTCTGGTACAGCGGTGCCAGCGGACGCTACACGATATACTATAACGCCTGCCTCGGCAACCCGCTGAGCCCCAGCGCATGGACGCGCGATCAGCAGTTGCCCGTGCCCGCTGTGGTGACCAACGCCTTCGAGCCGATGGCCATCCCGCGCCAGGGCGCCATCGACGTCATTTATACTGCTTCCACCAAGACGCGCCAGACCAATGAGATTCTGCTCACCCGCTTCAGGCTGGGAGGCGGCGGCAGGCTGGTGCCGGTCAACCTGCCCCCGGTACGCGGAGAGGTGCTCCAGCGCATCGGAACGACCAACGTCTGGATGTCGCGCGACCTCTCCTGGGCGCGAAACGACCGCATCCGCATCTGGCGCGTGGGCGACCCGCATCCGCTGGCGGCGAACGACATCCAGCAATCAGGCAATCCCGCCGTGTACTGGTACGACCAGCGGTTCGACTCCAACACGGGCATCCTCTACCTGACCCGCTATACCAACAGTGCGCGCACGCAGATCGACTGGCAGGCGGTCATCGACCTATCGGCGGGAACGGTGACCTTCCCGTACCGTGCGCCAGCTCGCACCGATGTGGTTTTCGCCGACTACACGCCGCGCGCCATGCGCCTGACAGCTAACCACGGCTGGAACTCGCTCGTGCCCAACGACGGCGTGCCGGTGCCACAACCCATTGCCTTCTACGCCGGTGCAAACAGTGCACCCACCGGCGGGCTGGAAAAATCGCAGAACCCGCGCTGGAAGTACATCCTGCCCGCGCTGAATAACCCGACCCAGTCGCCGCCTGTGGACCGGTTGTGGTTGTTCTACCGCAAGTCCACTGGCTCTGCCCCTGCTGAGGTGTTTGTGGCGAAGACCATGCGCCTGGGGGTGCAACTGCCAACACCTGTCTACACGCCGGTCATCACCGACGGACAGGGCGAGCGACGCCCTGATGTGTCGGGAGTGGTGGTGAACGGTATCAGCGCAGAGGTCGGACCGGTGGAGGTAGACTTCGCCCGCGGGCGCATCTACTTCACCGAAGCGGATGAGGGCAAGCTGGTCGGCATCACCTACGTCGGTGTGGACGCGCAGGGCAATCCTGAGCCCAACCCGCGCACGGTAGTGGGCGTGGTGCGCTGGATCGATGAGACCTCCGAAGCCACTGAAGGCTCGCAGGCATTGGTGCCGCTGGTCGGTGCAACCAGCGAAAGCAACCTGTTCGCGCTGAAGGACGAGTTCGAACCGAAGGTATGGCTGTTCTGGAACAGCACCCGCGGCGGTACCAGCGATCTGTTCTTCGAGGCGTTTAGTCCGAGGTTGTACTCGGACGTAGTGGTGCCGTAGCGGTTATAGCCTTGCCCCTCTCCCGCCGCGGCGGGAGAGGGGAACCGACCCAACCCTACACCTTCTGCTGGGGTAGCGGGGTGTGCTTCTTCTGACAGTTCGCACATAGGGGGCGGCCAAAGCGGTCTTCCGAAAGCTTGTACACGCCCTCCGTGATGACCGCGCCGCAGTCGGAACAGCGCAGGTCACGAGGCTTTTCCCGCTCACGCAGGGCGCCTACCGGGGAATCTACCGGATGTGCCACACCGCCTTCCGATAGCTCGGGCGCAAACTGTGTGCCAAAACCCGCAACCGCCAGCGCACGACCGATAGCGCCCGTCTCCGCCTTTTCGATGAAGTCGGGAAAGCCCTCGCGCGTCTCCATCTTGGTGCCGGTAGCGAGTACGTTGCCGTCCTCGTCCATCACCCGCGCCCGAAAGATGGCGATACCGCGCTCCACGTCCAGCTCCAGCGGCTCGGTCTCAACACGCCAGCTCGGATGCTCCTCACGAAACCATACCAGCCGCGCGGAAACGGGCAGATAGTAGCGTCCACCCTGCACCTTGATCAGGTAGCGTTTAAAGTTGAATGCCATCGTCGTTTCTCCCTCCTGTATCAAGCTGAACAGTCCTCCCCAGCGGGGCGGATACCATCGCGCCGCCCCGCAACAGCATGTCTCCGCCAGTACTGATGCATGTCGTGTAGACATACCACATAAAGTATACCATTATTTGTATACTATTTTCAAGAGGCACTGCTCCCCAAAGCCCAGAATCTTGCCCTCCTCGGTCTTCAGCGCCATCCGCATCCGCGCGGGGCTTTGTGCACCAGACGCCAAAGGCACCTGCAGAGATACCTGTTCGTAACGCGCCACAGCTTGCTCGATTCGCGCCTCTGCTCCCCAAGAGGTGTGCAGGCTTACCTCGCGTTTGCCTGCCGGTAGCCAGGTCGCTTCCCCGGTGTTCATGACGGTCACGCGCAGGCTGAGGGTATCTGCAGGCAACGGCTGGTCCGGCCCGATTTCGCGTGTTTCACCGTTCGCGTGCACCGCTTCAATGCGCAGGATTTGCGCGTTCAGATACTTGGGCGGGTTACTGCCGTTACAGGCTACCTCGCCAACTGCGACCAGAGGCACGTTCTCGCTGGTCGTGCCTGTGCCCGCGGTACGCAGTACTACCCGCTTGCCTCCTGCTACCGCCTGCAGATACTCCTGCCGGTGGCGTGCCCACACCTGCGAGAAGCCTCGCGGGTGCAGGTCGCGGTCGAAGGTGATCACGTGCACGTCGCGCGTGTCGGGCTGTTGGGGTATCTGTGCCAGTCGCTGTGCCCACTGTTGAGCGACCTTCGCCGCGGGGCGCAGGGTTCCATCGGGATGGACGATGCCGAAATCGCTGTTCTCGTCCACGCGCAATCCGCCCGGGAACCACCAGCCCGCACTGCCATCCGCCCGCGATTCCTCAATCATGCGGTACATCCACTCGTACACGTTGCGCTGGTAGGCGATGCGCTCGGGGGTGGTCTGCGGATAGATGGACGCGCCGAACTCCGCCCAGAAGACGGGTTTGCCGTGGCCTGCCCAGCGGGCGTAGGCGGTGATGAACCCCCCTGCCCGGAAGTTCTGCCAGTTTTCAGCCAGCGAATAGCCCTCCGGAGAGACGAAATCCAGAAACGGCGCGCCCGCTAGTAGGTCGTAGGGTATTCGGATGTCTGCCCATGGGTTGCCGTTGCCGCCGTAGCCCGTGCGTGCGCCGATGAGCCTACTCGGGTCTATGCTCCGGATGAAGCGCACCACGCGCCAGTAAGCCCGGTTCACGTGGTCATCCAGGAACCGCCGGTAGGCGGCTACCATGCCTTGCCACGCGCCATCGTTGAGTATCTGCTCGTCGGTCGGATTGGTGACCTCGCCGTCTTCGCGGGGTAGGTGATAGCCCCAGTCCCGCTCCGCGTTCTCAATCGAGCCGTACTGCTCGACAATCCACGCGCGCCAGGCGGAATCAAAACGCTTGCGCTCGGCGTGCGTGCCCCAGACGGGTTCCCAGGCGATGTCGTAGGCGAAGAGGTTGCCCCATTGCG
>Ga0209989_100122_pt1 | contig 13847 bp, 15 predicted proteins | sample Antgeofumaro1A2B_FD_188083 | JGI IMG/M metagenome (GOLD analysis project Ga0209989, IMG submission 188083) | Geothermal fumarole subsurface microbial communities from Mt. Erebus, Antarctica - 1A2B (SPAdes) (version 2) | ecosystem: Environmental > Terrestrial > Volcanic > Fumaroles | place: Mt....
GGCCTCCTGCCAGTTGGAGGGGGGTGACGGTCAGGCCCTGGCCGAAGGCGTTGGTCGCCAGGTTGAAGGGGTGCCAGCCGGGGGCGCCGGCCGGGGTCACCAGGCCGGCGGCCTCACCGGGCAGTTCGATCCCGGTGGGCTGGCCGAAGCCGAAGGCCCGGATGTACTGGTAGAAGCGCTCGGCGCCCAGGGTGGTGGCGGCGATGGCGGCCCCCACGTTCGAGGAGCGCTGGAGGGCCAGGGTCATCGTCGCCGTGTGCGGGGGACGGAAGATGGCGTTGCGCACCACGCCGCCGGCGTAGCGGAAGACCCCGGTCTCGTAGTAAGGGGTCTCGGGGGTGATGGCGCCGGCGTCGATGGCGGCCGCCATGGTGAAGACCTTGAACACCGAGCCCGGCTCGTAGCTGTCCGTCACCGCCGGCACCCGCAGCAGCCCGAGGCGGTCCGGCTCGAAGAGTTTGGGGTCGGCGGGATCGAAGGTCGGGCGGGCGGCCATCGCCAGAACCGCCCCGGTCCGGGGGTCGAGGACGACGATGGTGCCGCTGCGCGCCCGGTGCCGCTCCAGGGCGGCCTCCAGCTCGCGCTCGGCGAGACGCTGGATATAGGGGTCCAGCGTCAGGACGACGTCGGCGCCGGGGACCGGTGGACGGTAGTGCTGCCGGCCCAGGGCGATGGCCTCGCCGCCGGTGTCGCGTTCGGCCAGGAGTTCGCCAGGCTGGCCGGCCAGCAGGTGGTTGAGCCCGGCCTCCAGCCCGCTGAGGCCCTGGTGGTCGGCCCCGATCACGCCCAGGACCTGGCTGGCCAGACTGCCCTGGGGGTAGAGGCGCCGGGGGGCTGGGGTCAGCGAGACCCCGGCGAGACGGAGCCGACGGATCTGGTCGGCGACCTCGGCCGGGAGGGCGCGTTTCAGCAGGACCGGGCTCGGGCCGCGCCCCGCCAGCACCGACTCCAGCCGGTCGGGGGGCTCGCCGAGCAGCGGAGCCAGGCGCCGGGCCAGGGCGGCCGGATCGCCACTGGCCCGCGGGTCGACCAGGAGGTCGTCAAAGACCACGCTCTGGGCCAGCGGCTGGCCAGAGCGGTCGAGCAGGCGCCCACGAGGAGCGGGGATCGTCTCGCGCTTCCAGTGTTCGGCCCGGGCCAGTTCGCGGTAATACTCGTGCTGGTAGACCTGGAGGTAGGCCAGGCGGACCAGCAGGAGGCCGAGGAAGCCAGCGATGAGGGCGCCGATGGCGGAGAGTCGCCAGGGCGAGAGGGCGGGCTCGCGCATGACCTAGCCTCCCCCGCCGGCTGGTCGGAGGCTCTGCCAGAGGCGGTGGGGCCAGCCCGGTGTTGGCGTGGGGGAGGGGGCGGGTGGGCTGGCCAGGGCCGGCAGCGGCGGGGTAAAGAGGACCTGGGCGGGCGGGCCCATGTGCAGGCGGGTCTTCGCCTCGCGCTCGACGCGCTCCAGCGACTGGAGGTGGGTGATCTGCTGGCGCAGTTGCTGGTTACGGGCCTCCCAGCGCTGGACCTCGTCGGTCAGGGCCTGGAGATCGTAGCCGGTGGTGGCCACCCGGCTGGCCAGGGTCAAGTAGAGCAGGCTGAGGGCGGCGGCCGCCAGGCCCAGGAGCAGCAGGCGCCGGGGAAGGGTCTGGCGGGTGGGCCAGGCCAGAGGCCGGTGGCCGACGGTGAGACGAGTGGTGGCCGGGCGCGGCAGGACAAAGGCCATGGGACGTGCTCTCCTGTCCGGTGGTTTCAGACGAGGGCGGGCGTCAGTTTCTCGCCGGCCCGCAGCTTGGCGCTGCGGGCGCGGGGGTTGCGGGCGACCTCCTCCGGGGTGGGGGTGACCGGGTGTTTGGTCAGGATGCGGAAGGTGGGCGTGCGGCCGCAGACGCAGACCGGGATCTCCGGCGGGCAGGTACACGGGTTGGCCCGACTGAGCAGAAAGCGCTTCACGAGGCGATCCTCCAGCGAGTGGAACGAGATCACGACCAGTCGTCCTCCTTCGCCCAGGATGACCTCGGCCTGTTCCAGGGCTTCCTGCAGGGCGTTGAGTTCGTCGTTCACCGCGATCCGCAGGGCCTGGAAGGTACGGGTGGCCGGATGGAGCCGGCCCGGACGGGGCGGGACCGCCCGGCTGATAATGGCGGCCAGCTGGGTCGTGGTGGTGATGGGCTGACGGGCCCGGGCGGCGACGATCGCCCGGGCGATGGCCCGGGCGCGGGGCTCCTCGCCGTACCGGCGGATGAGGTCTGCCAGGGCCACCTCGTCCAGAGTGTTGACCAGTTCGGCGGCGGTCAGCGGCTGATGCGGGTCGTAGCGCATATCCAGGGGACCTTCGACCTGGAAACTGAATCCCCGCTCCGGCCGCTCGATTTGAAACGATGACATCCCCAGGTCGAACAGGATGCCGTCGGCCGGGACGAAACCGTGCCAGCGGGCGTGTCGCTCCAGATGGCGGAAGTTGCCGTGGACGAGGACATAACGGGGGGCGAAGGGGCGCAGACGCGTCTCCACGACCGCCAGGGCCTCCGGGTCGGCGTCGATCCCCAGGAGGCGTCCATCCGGGCTGGAGCGGCGCAGGATCTCGACGGCGTGCCCGCCGGTGCCGACCGTGGCGTCGATGTAGCGGCCGCCGGGGCGGGGCGCCAGATAGGTCATCGCCTCTTCCAGGAGAACGGGCACGTGGAGCGTCGGCGCTGACGTGCTCATCGGTGGTCCTCGACCTCGCCGTGGATCATAGGCCGCAGCGTCGGGTGATCAAGGAAAAGCCCTATTAAAAATCCTAGCCCGCCGGCTCGCCGTTCCGTCCAGCCCGGCGGGCTCCGGCGACTGTCCGTCCTTTCCTCTTGACAGCGGTCGTCGTCACCAGCATCATGGGCCCACCGGTCAATCGAGCCGGCCGACCGCGCGGCCGGCTGGTAGAGACCAGCGGGCCGGCGTGGGCGTGAGCGGTTTTCCCCGCGACCGTCGCACCGGCGGGTGGTCGCTGTCCCCGCTGGCGACCTCTGGCCAGCGCGCCCTGCGGAGTCTGACTCCCGGCCCACCGACTCTCACACCGGAGACAGGAGACGTGCCACGACCGACTCGACCGCTTGTGACTCCTCTGGTCCTGGCGCTGCTGGGGTTTGGCGCCATCGTCGGCAATTACCAGACCAGCGTCCCCCTCGGGATGAGCCCGGTTGTCGGGGTGGAGCGAGAAACACCGGAGACCACAGCCCTGCCGGTGGCCGTGGGGCTGGCGGAGGCATCGCCGGCTGTTGCGGCGTCCGATCGTGCGACAGAGGCCGGGGCTCTCCCTTCTGGGAGCGGAAGGGCACCGGGGTCCGCGGCTGACGCCGAACGGGGTGCTCTGACCAGCCGGTCCGGGCGCGATCCGGAGGTGGTGGAAGCCGTGCCGGTACCGACGCCGGGCGGGCCGGTGGCAGCGGCCGGGGCGCCGGCGATCTACGCCGTGCAGGCGGGAGAGACCGTCCCGCTTTTGGCCGAGCGGTGGGGGGTGACCGTGCAGGCGATTATCGCGCTGAACGGGCTGACCCCGCCGTACCGGGTGTCGCCTGGGCAGGTGCTCCGGCGGCCGCCGCCGGACCCGCTGGTCCAGGCCTGGCTGGCGCGGGCGGGGCAGGATCTGGTGCTGCCGGCGGGGGCCGGGCCAGAGGAGCGGGCCTTTTTCCAGCAGCTGGTGCCGGTGGCGCAGGTGGCCCAGGTGTTGACCGGGGTGCCGGCCTCGGTGACGGTGGCCCAGGCGATTCTGGAGTCGGACTGGGGGCGAAGCCGGCTGGCGCGGGAGGCGCGGAATTACTTCGGGATCAAGGCCACCGCCCGAGGGGGGACGGCCGGAGTGGTCTGGCTGCCGACCTGGGAGGTCGTCGGTGGGCAGCGGGTGATGGTGGTGGCGCCGTTTCGGGCCTATGCGACCCTGCGGGAGGGCGTCATCGACCACGGCTGGTTTTTCGTGGAGAATCCGCGCTACGCGGCGGCGCTGGCGGTGGTGGCTGAGCCGCGGGAGTTCATCCGACGCATCCATGCGGCCGGCTACGCGACCGACCCGGCCTACAGTCAGAAGTTGCTGGCTCTGCTGGAGCGGTGGGGGCTGGAGCGCTACGACCTTCCGGCCCGGTGAGCAGGTGGCGTGGGCCGTGGCTGGAGGACCGGTGGGACTTGGGATTTGACAGCGGTGGGGGGAGTTCGGCAAAATTACGGCTGGAGAGGTGGCCGAGTGGTTGAAGGCGGCTGTCTTGAAAACAGCAAGGCGCAAGCCTCGGGGGTTCGAATCCCTCCCTCTCCGCCGGGAAAAACCGTCGCCGGCGTGGGGTCAGGCTGACAGCAGCCTGCTGTCAGCAGCCACCCAAGACGAAAGCCCGCCAGCCGGACTTGGCTGACGGGCCAGGGTGTGCTACACTCATCCCGTCAGGCCACCGCACTGGCCTGGCCATGCCTCGGGCTGCTGCCACAGCGCCGGGGCTTTTTTGTGTTTGTGAATGTGCATCAAGCAGACGGGCATGCTTTCCCAATTCCCAGTCCCTAAAGCCTCAGGAATTGGGAAAAGCTGGCTGTCTGTTTCCCCTTCGGCCAGGGCCGGTGCGGCCCTGAAGCGGCCAGGCTGGCTTCCCCGCTTCCCGGTCCCTCAGGCGCCTGGGGGAGTTCGGTCTTCGGATCCGGTGCTGACCGGACTCGGTTCTCGGACGACTCGCTCCCGCTGGCCGACCCGATCGTCTCTCCTGGCGGAGAGACATCGGTCGACGCAATTCGCCAGCGAAGGATAAGGGCAGGGCAGTTTGCTCGCATCCGGGAGGCCAGCCCCAACGGTACGGATCTTGCCCTGGTCAGGCGACAAAACAACCCGCCCGTGGACCGGCTCATGGCTCTCGGGCGAGGATCGGGAGGAAAAGTCATGCCCTGCCTGAGCCGACGGGCGGTCTGGCCCCGCTTTCTGACCGGGACGCTCGTCGTCGCGCTGCTTCTCTTGTCCGGCGGGACGCTCCAGGCGGCCCCCCAGCCGGTCTGTCCACCTGGACCAAACTCGATCTCGACGGCGTCCGGATCAACAGCCTGGCCGTGGACCCCACCAATCCCGCCCTCCTCTTCGCTGGCTCCCAGGGCGCCGGCGTCTTCCGTTCCACCGACGCCGGCCGCTCCTGGCAGCCCGTCAACCGCGGTCTGGCTAACCTGGTGGTTAACGATCTCTCCATCGACCCGGCCAACCCGCTTGTCATCCTGGCCGGAACCGGCCTGGGCCCGCTGGTGGGCGAGCCAACAGCCGGCGTCTACCGTTCCCTCGACCGGGGTGAGACCTGGACGGTCGCCCTGCCCAACCAGGCGGTCCTCGCCCTGGCCCGCACCCCGCAGAACTCGCAGGTGGTCTACGCCGGCGGCGGTGGCGTCTTCAAGTCCACCAATGGCGGAGCCACCTGGACCCGCCTGACCGGCTTCAACCGGGCGACGGTCGGTGTGGATGTGCGCGGCCTGGCCGTCAGCCCGCTCGACCCCAATCTGGTCGTGGCCGTCGGCAATACTGAGGGCGGCACCGGCCAGGTCTTCCACACCACCGACGGCGGCACCACCTGGACGATGGTGCTCGGCAACCTGCCTTCGGTCTTCGCCGTCGCTTTCGCTCCCCCAACTGTCGGAAACGTCGTCCTGGTGGCCACTCAGACGGGCGTCTTCCGCAGCCCCGACGGGGGGGCTCACCTTTCAACAGACCACCGAGGAACTGGGCGAGATCACCGTCCTCTCGGTGCTGTTCAACCCCTTTGACGCCCGCCAGGTCTTTATCGGCACGCGCGGGCGCGGCGTCTTTCAGAGCACCGACGCGGGGAACTCCTGGAGCCCTCTCGGACCGGAACTCGGCAATCAAACGGTCCGCAGTCTGGCCCTCGACCGGACTTCCCCCCAGACCCTCTACGCCGGGACCGACGGTGGCCCCTTCGCCTTCGCGGCGCCACCACCGTTCCAGCCGGCGGTCAGCTGGTTCTTTGCCGAGGGCTCGACCCAGCCGCCCTTCGATACCTGGTTCCTGATCCAGAACCCCACCGACCAGCCGGCCCAGGTGCGCTTCACCTTCCAGTTGCAGCCGGCCGGGATGGTGGTCCAGGAGGCGACCGTCGGTCCTCGCGCCCGCTTCAGTCTCTTCGCCAACCCGATCCTGCCCAATGTCGCCTTTTCAACGCGCATCGACGCCGACCGTCAGATCTTCGCCGAACGGGCGATGTATGTGAGTTTCGACGGCCATAATGTCACCGGCATCGCCGGGCCGAACCGCCTCTGGCTCTTCGCCGAGGGCTCAACGCAGCCGCCCTTCCACACCTGGTTGCTTTTGCAGAATCCGAACGGCGAGCCGACGACCGCGACCATCACCTATTTGCGCGAGGCCGGCCCGCCGGTGGTCCAGTCGCTTGTTCTCTCCCCCAATGCGCGCACCAGCGTCTTCGTCAATCAGGTCCTGCCGAATGCGGCCTTCTCCAGCCGGGTCGAGAGCCCCCTGCCCATCGTGGTCGAGCGGGCGATGTACCGCTTCCCCGGCAACGCCGCCACCGGGGTCTCTGGCGTCAACGCCCCCAGCGCGACCTGGTACTTCGCCGAGGGCAACACCACCACTGGCTGGGATACCTGGCTGCTTTTGCAGAACCCGCACTCCACGCCGGTGAGCGCCACCATCACTTTCCTGCTGTCGACTGGGCAGCGGGTGACCCGGCCGTTGCTCCTGCCGCCGCAGAGTCGTCAGAGCCTCTTTGTCAATCAGGTGCTGCCGGGCGCCCGGTTCGGAGTTATTATCACGGCCAGCGCTCCGAATCATCGCCGAAAAGTCGCTCTTCTTCGGCGGCGAGCCGCGCGGCGCCGCAGCCACCCAGGGAGCCAGCGATCTGGCTACCGTCTGGAATCTGGCCGAAGGGGCGACCACCCCGCCGTTCGACGAGATCATTGCGATTCTGAATCCACACGAGGCGGCGATGAGCGTTCATATCGATTTTCAGTTGCCCAACGGCCAGGTTATCGGTCGCGACATCGCCCTCGGCCCGACGCGCAACCTGGTCGTCCGGGTCGACGACATCATTCCCAACGATGCCGTCTCGGCGCGGGTCACGACCAGTCTGCCGTCGGTGGTCGAACGGGTGATGTTTATTAACAAGTTCGGCGCAGTCGGCCTCCATAACTCGATCGGCATCCGCGACTGAGCGTCGACTGGCCGGATTCGCTCGCCCCCGGCGAGTGGTGTTCAGGGGCTGCCGGTGCCGGGTCGGGAGGGCGGTTGACAGGGAGCGCTCCCCCGCCTATCATCGGCGCCGGTCTGAGGAACGACGCCCGGTGGTGTGGTGCGCGCCCCGGGACGTCCGGCGGGTTGAGTTGTGGCCCCCTTACACCGTGTTGCCGGAGGGATGACGACCATGCCCATCGAGTACGTGCTGACCGGGCCCTACCGGATCGAGTACCGTTCCTACGAGGAGCCACCGCTCGGCCCCCACGAGGTCCGGGTGCGGACGATCGTCTCGGGGATGAAGCGGGGAACCGAACTCAACCTCTATCGCGGCACCGCTCCCATGCACAGCCAGCGCTTCGACCTGACCTATCGGGTCTTTCTCCCCGAACCGTCCGAGCGGCGCTACCCGATGTGGCTGGGCTCCTGGGGGGTGGGCGAGATCGTCGAGATCGGCTCAGCCGTCATCCGCTTCCGGCCCGGCGACCGCGTCCACGGCCCGATGCGCCACCGTCCAACCAATGTCTTCCCCGAAGATCGCCTGCGGCCGCTCCCTCCAGGCCTCGACCCGCTGGCGGCCCTCTGCACCGACCCGGCCGAGTTCGCCCTGACCGCCGTCCACGACGCCGGTCTCCGCGTTGGCGACCGGGTGGCGGTCTTCGGCCTGGGGGCGATCGGGCTGCTGGTGGTGCAGCTGGTCCGCCTGGCCGGCGCCCGCCAGGTCATCGCCGTCGACCCGGTGGCCCGCCGCCGCGCCCTGGCCGGGACCTTCGGCGCCGATGTCACCCTGGATCCGACGGCTGAGGACGCCGGCCTGGCCATTAAGAAACTGACCGGCAAAGGGGTGGATGTGGCCATCGAGGCTTCGGGCGTCACCGCCGCTCTCCACCAGGCTATCCGGGCCACCCACCTGGGCGGCGAGGTGGTCACGCTCGGCTACTACCCCGACGGCGCCCCGGACCTGCGTCTGGGCGAGGAGTGGCACCACAACCGTATTACGCTGCACTCGAGCATGATCGTCTGGGGCTGCCCCCACCGGGCCTACCCGCGCTGGGATGAGGCCCGGGTCCTGGAGACCGTCGAGGAGCTTCTCTGCCAGGGCCGGCTCCGCACCGACGGCCTCATCACCCACCATTTCCCCTACCGGGAGGCGCCAGCCGCCTATCAGCTGCTGGATACCCGGCCCGATGAGGTGATCAAGGTGGCCCTGCACTACGAGGGCGAGGCCTGAGCCGGCGCGGCCCCGACGGCGCCGGTCTGGTAGGCGGCGCAGAGGTCGGTCAGCGGACAGAGACGGCAGCGCGGACGCCCGGCCCGGCAGATCCGACGCCCGTGCCGGATGAGCAGGACGTGCAGGGGGTAGGCGAGGTCTGGCGGGACCAGCGGCTCGACCTGGCGATGGGCGGCCTCGGCCGGCACGCCCGGACCGATGATCCCCAGCCGTTGGAGCACCCGATGGATGTGGGTGTCAATGGGGAAGGCCGGCCGCCCCAGGGCGAAGAGCAGCACACAGGCCGCGGTCTTGGGCCCCACCCCGGGCAGGCTCTCCAGCGCCGACCGGGCCTGGGCCAGCGGCCAGTCGGCCAGCTGGTCGAGCGAGAGCCGACCGAAGCGCGCCCGGATGGCCGCCAGCGCGGCCTGGATCCGCCGGGCCTTGACCCGCCCCAGTCCGCTGCAGCGGATGACCGCCGCCAGATCGTCCACCGGCGCCGCCAGCACCGCCTCCCAGGTCGGGTAGGCCGTCCGCAGGGCCGCATAGGCCCGGGCGCTGTTATGGTCGCTGGTGTGCTGCGAGAGGATGGTCTGAACGAGGACGCCAATCGGATCGCCGGTCGGGCGCCAGTCCGGCCGACCGTAGACCGTCAGCAGACGCTGGACAAGGGTGGAGAAGACCGTCGGGGTGGGCGCGGTCAACGGACCGGGACCTTGCCTTTCCCCTTGCACTTGGGGCAGGTGCCCTCCAGCCGGTGCCAGCCGCCCGGCTTCGAGGGGTCGGGCCAGCGTTCGTTGACGTGGCCGGTGCCCTGGCAGCGGGTGCAGGCGATCTTGGGGCCGGTGATGAACCGCGACATCAGGAACACGGCCCCGATCATCAAGATCAGCGTGAGCAGCGCAACTTCCATGGAGGCCCTCCTCACGCGGCCGATGCGCTTTAATTATGGACAGCGCCCATGGTCCTGTCAAGTTGGCTGCTTATCGTCGGGATCGGCCGGCGGAGCCAGGTAGTCGCCCAGGGCCCGGCGATAGAGAATAAAGCCACCCAGAGCGAAGAGGAAGGCCGAGACCAGCGCGGTAGGGCCGTGGCCGGTGGCCTCGTAGATCTGGGTGACAAACCCCCAGAAGATGATGAAGGCGAGAAAAAGGCCCAGGCCCAGGGCCACCCGTCGGCGCCAGCGTCCCACCGGGGGCGTGCTCACCTCCGCGGCCAGCCCAGGGCCAGAAGCGCGCTCCCCAGCCCGACAAGGGCGAGCGCCCTCTCCAGTGCGTCGTCCCAGACGAAAAGATCCAGCGCCACCAGCCAGACCCGGGCCAGGAGCGGCGAGCCGGTGCCGACGACCCAGTCGGTCAGACCGGTGACAGTCAGGCCGGTCTGCAGGCTGTCCTGGCCGAGAAGCCAGGCCAGAAGGCCGCTGCCAAGGCCCAGGCCGGCCACCAGCCACCGACCAGGCGGCCGGCGCGGCGCCGGAAGATGGTCAATCGAGAGTCCAGAGTCGGTCACCGGTGGTCTCCTGCCAGTCGACCGGACCGGATCATAGGCCGGGTGCGGCGTGGTGTCAACTGGTGAGGCGGTGGAGAAAGGGGACGCGAGCGCGCCTCTCCCCATGCTATAATCCCCTGCGCACCAGAGGAGCAGCAGGGATGCAGGGCAGCGACATCCTCGCCGGCCTCAACCCGGCCCAGCGCGCCGCCGTCGAGACCATCCAGGGTCCGGTCCTCATCCTGGCCGGGCCCGGCTCGGGCAAGACCCGCGTCATCACCCACCGCATCGCCTACCTGGTCCGCACCGGGGTCGCCCGACCCGAGGCCATCATGGCCGTCACCTTCACCAACAAGGCCGCCCGCGAGATGCGCGAGCGGCTGGCCCGGCTTCTGGGGCCGCGGGCCGGCGGCCTGACGCTGGGCACCTTCCACGCCGTCTGCGCCCGCATCCTGCGCCGCGACGGCGCCGCCCTCGGCATCGACCCCCACTTCGTTATTTACGATGAGGACGACCAGGTGGCCCTGGTCCGCCGGGCTCTCCAGGACCTCAACCTCGACGAGCGCCAGTTCGTCCCCCGCGTCCTCAAGACCCTGATCGGCGAGGCCAAGAGCGAATTGCGCGATCCGCACCAGTTCGCCGAGTTCGCCAGCACCTTCCGCGAGCAGGTCGCCGCCCGGGTCTACCGCCGCTACCAGGAGCTTCTGCGCGAGGCCCACGCCCTCGACTTCGACGACCTCATCTACTGGACGATCCGCCTCTTTCGCGAGCAGCCAGCGGTGCTCGCCAGCTACCAGGATCGCTACCGCTACTTTCTGGTGGACGAGTTCCAGGACACCGACCGGGCCCAGTACACGCTGATGAAACTCCTGGCCAGCCGCGACCGCAATCTCTGCGTGGTCGGCGACGAGGACCAGTCGATCTACAGCTGGCGGCGGGCCGATATTCGCAACATCCTGCACTTCGAGGACGACTTCCCCGACGCCCGCGTCATCTACCTCGAACAGAACTACCGCTCGACCAAAACCATCCTCGAAGCCGCCCGCCACGTGATCGCCGCCAACCTCCTGCGCAAGGAGAAGCGGCTCTGGACCGCGAACGAGCAAGGGCCGCCCATTCAGCTGGCCGAGACCGCCACCGAAGAAGAGGAGGCCGGCTACGTGGCCGGCGAGATCCTCCGGCTGGTCGAGGAGGGCCCCTACCGCTACGGCGATATCGCCGTCATGTACCGGACCAACGCCCAGTCGCGGGTGCTGGAACAGGTGCTGGTCCGCCGGCGCATCCCCCACACGGTGATGGGGCTGCGCTTCTACGAGCGCAAGGAGGTCAAGGACCTGCTGGCCTACCTCCGCCTCCTGCACAACCCGGAGGACAGCCTGAGCCTGCGGCGGATCATCAACGTCCCGCCGCGCGGCATCGGCGACCGCACGCTGGGCGCCCTCGACCTCTGGGCCCGCCAGCAGCGGGTCTCGCTCTGGACGGCCCTGCGCCGGCTGCGGGGCGACGAGCCGGCCGCCGCTCCGCCCCCGCCCATCGGCGCGCGGGGAGCCCAGTCCCTGCTCGACTTCCTGGCGCTGATCGAGGACCTCCAGACGGCGGCCCGCCAGACCGACCTCCTCACCCTGATGGACCTGGTCCTCCACCGCACCGGCTACGCCGACCACATCCGCGACGGCACCGAGGAGGGCGAGGAGCGCTGGCGCAACCTGAAGGAGCTGGCCACGGTCGCCCTGCCCTACGTCGACCTGCCGCCGCCCCAGGGACTGGTCGCCTTCCTGGAGGAGACGGCGCTGGCCTCGGAGGTGGATACCCTGCGCGACGACAGCGACGCGGTGCGGCTCCTCACCCTGCACGCTGCCAAGGGGCTGGAGTTCCCGGTCGTCTTCATCGTCGGTCTGGAGGAGGGCCTCTGCCCCCATAGCCGCTCACTGGACGACCCGGTCCGGCTGGAGGAGGAGCGCCGCCTCTTCTACGTGGGGATGACCCGCGCCCGCGAGCGGCTCTACCTGGTCTACGCCCTCCGCCGCAGCCTCTACGGTGGGGTGACCGAGAGCCAGCCCTCGCGCTTCCTCGGCGACATCCCGCCCCACCTGGTCCGGACCCGAGCCCGCCCGTCCGCCCGCCTGGGGCGGTCCCCCGAGACGGCGCCGGTCGCCGTCCCGGCCGGGCCGGCCCAGCCGCGCTTCCGCCCCGGCGACCGGGTGCGCCACGCCACCTTCGGCGAGGGGGTGGTGCTGCAGAGCACCCTGAGCGGGGGCGACGAGATCGTCACCGTCCTCTTTCCCCGTGTGGGCGAGAAGCGTCTGCTGGCCGGCTACGCCCCGCTGGAACGGCTGCCCTGAGGGGCGGTCAATCCTGGCCGTCGAGCAGCACCTGCTGGGCCAGCGCCCGCCCCCGGGCGGTCAGGCGCAGAAGACCGTTCTGCCGCTCGACCAGCCCGGCCTGCTCGGCCCGCCGGGCGACCTCGCGGGCGAAGGCCGGCTCCCAACGCAGGTGCTGGGGCAGGGCGGCCAGGGCCGCCTCGTCGCGCTCGGCGACCGTGCCCTCGTGGGTCAGAAGGTGCATCACCAGCAGCCGCAGGGCGAACTCCCACCGCTGACGGCGGTGGCGCCAGAGGCGGATCAGCAGCCCCCGCTGCGGAGCCCCCAGGAAGGCCAGGGCGAAGAGGAGCCCGCTCAGGCTGACCATCGAGCCGGCGATCGAGGTGTCGAAGGTGTGGGCCAGCCAGTAGCCCCCGACGGCCGCAGCCCCCCCCAGAAGGACGGCCAGAACCAGGACCACCGCCAGCCGCTCGCTGAGCAGCAGCGCCGTGGCCGGCGGCACGATGAAAAGCGCCACCACCAGCACCGCCCCGACCGCGTCGAAGGCCCCGACGGCGGTGAGCGAAACCACGCCCAGGTGCAGGGTGTGAACCAGGGCCGGCGAGAAACCCAGGGCCGCCGCCAGAGCCGGATCGAAGGCGGTCAGCTTCAGTTCCTTGTACAGCCCCAGGACAAAGACCAGGTTGAGGAGCAAAAGCCCCCCCATCAGCCAGGCCCGCCGTGGCCCCAGGTCCAGGTCGCCAATGGTCAGACGGTCGAAGGGGACAAAGGCCAGTTCGCCCAGCAGCACCGCGTCCACGTCCAGGTGGACGCGCTCGGCGTACCGCGAGACCAGAATGACCCCCAGGCTGAAGAGCAGCGGGAAGACCAGCCCGATGGCGGCGTCCTCGCGGACCAGGCCGGTGCGCAGCAGCAGCGAGACCAGCCCGACGGTCAGCAGCCCCGTCAGGGCCGCCCCCACGACGAGGAGCGGCGAGTGCAGGTCCCGCGTCACAAGAAACATCACCACGATCCCCAGGAGCACCACGTGGCTGATGGCGTCGCTCAGCAGCGCCACCCGCCGCAGGACCAGGAAGGTGCCCGAGAGGGCGCAGGCGACGGCCGTGAGCACGGCGACCAGCTGAATCTCCAGCTGCAGACCGATCACGGCCCACCCTCCGCCGGGACCTGTCTTGCGGCTGGCTTCAGGCCCGGCTGTTCATCCTCCACGACGAGCGGCCCCAGAAAGTCCCGAACGGCGGCCAGGCCCTCCGGGGTGAGGACCCAGCGGTCGTCGCCCGCCGGGCGGACCCAGCCCCGCGCGGCCAGGTCGCGCAGGACGGCGCTGGTGCCGCGTCCGCCCAGCGCCTGCAGGGCCTGGACCGGGTGCGGGTGGAAGGGGTCGCCGTGCTGAACCGCCAGCCAGTAGAGCTGACCGAGGATCCGCAGCGGCCGGAGCGCTCGCTCCCGCCGACTGGCCAGCAGCCAGCGCCAGAGGAGCCCACGGTGCGGGGCCAGAAGCAGCGAGCCGTAGACCAGCAGACTGGCGCAGACCACGATGGTCGGACCGGTCGGCAGACCGTCGCTCAGGCTGCTCAGGAGCACCCCGCCCAGGCCGGCCAGGGCGCCGAAGAGGGCGGCGAGCAGGACCATCCCCCCCAGCCGGTCGGTCCACTGG
>Ga0209989_100123_pt1 | contig 13784 bp, 10 predicted proteins | sample Antgeofumaro1A2B_FD_188083 | JGI IMG/M metagenome (GOLD analysis project Ga0209989, IMG submission 188083) | Geothermal fumarole subsurface microbial communities from Mt. Erebus, Antarctica - 1A2B (SPAdes) (version 2) | ecosystem: Environmental > Terrestrial > Volcanic > Fumaroles | place: Mt....
GCCGGGCTACCCACAATTTCACCCCTACCATGCGGCCGTCCCGCACACACCGGTCTATCTCTTTCACACTTTGTTCGGGGTATTTCCCGCTCACGTAGACAAAGCCAAAAGCGCGATCGTGATAATGGCTCAGGGCCTGCAGGACTTGGTCGTTTTGACGTCTCAACTCCTGAGGCGTAGGATCGTAAGCAAAAGGATAGCCCATGAAAACCACGATACGCTCGATGCCGGCCCTGGCTGCGTACCGCACAAGCCAACCCATTTTTTCGTCCGGCGTGCGTCCGTCGGCGCCTGCCAGATGCGTATGCACGTCCCAAATCTTCGCTAGTTCACTCCGCATGCCCGCCCCATCGAGTCGGCGCCAATAAAGTATCGTACCAATGTTGGCAAACTTGGGCGTAAAAGTAAGGTTTAAAGCCCGTGTTAGCCGTGAATGTTGAGCAGCGCATCCCAGCGGGCTTGCATAGAGGCCCTGCTTTGTGGATAGTAATCAGGAAGTCTTCGTAGCGTCCAGAGACAGAGCAAATGAGGAGGTGCATAGGGCGATGAAAGCAGGGCACCCGCCAGGCCTGGCTGTTCTCTTTTTTACCGAGTTGTGGGAGCGTTTTAGCTACTACGGGATGCGAGCGCTGCTCATTTTGTACATGACCAATCATTTCCTGTGGTCCCAGGACAAAGCCTCGGCGTACTACAAATGGTACACGAGTCTGGTATATTTTTCGCCTTTATTGGGTGGGTATCTGGCAGACCGTTGGTTGGGCAATCGGCTAGCGGTCATCATCGGCGGAACGCTCATGGCCATCGGTCATTTTCTGATGGCTTTCGAACAATACGAGATGTTTTTGAGCGCGTTGATTTTTCTCATTTTGGGCAACGGCTTCTTCAAGCCCAACATGTCCACCCAAGTAGGGCGGCTGTATCCCGAAGGAGACGCGCGGCGCGACTCTGCTTACACCATTTTTTACATGGGGATCAATCTGGGGGCGCTCCTGTCGCCACTGATATGCGGGACCCTAGGGGAGGGGGTAGGTTTTCACTGGGGCTTCGGTGCTGCCGGCGTGGGAATGGTATTGGGACTGATCATCTACCTGGCAGGACAGCCTTGGGTCGTGGAAGTAAGTGGCAGCTCCAAGACGCATGCAGTTGCTGTAGAGGTAGGGGCAAGCGAGAGGCCAGCGCACTGGTTGAGCCTGCTTTTCCGCAATGTGCTGGCCATAGCAGGCGCAGTGCTGGTCGCTGCATCCGCCGTGGGCATTTTAGGCCGTTTGGGGTGGTTGGCGCTCGATTCGGTGCCCTTGCTCAGCACCCTCACGTTGGACAATGCAGCCGCACTGGGCATTGCGGGAGTGGCTGCCTCGATCATGGCCTGGATAGCCTTCCAGCTCGAGGGCGTCGCCCTCGATCGAGTGACCGCGATCTACGCACTGTTTCTGTTCGTCATGTGCTTCTGGGCAGCCTTCGAACAGGCTGGCAATGTCATGAATATTTGGGCCGACAAGCACACGGCCCGCCAGTGGGTTGGCATCGAGGTACCTGCAACCTGGTTTCAGGCGGTCAATCCGCTGCTCATCGTGCTTTTGGCTCCACCTTTTGCCATGCTTTGGACTTTCTTGGCCCAGAAAGGGTGGCATATGTCCATCCCTGCGAAGATGGCTTGGGGCGTGTTTTTGATGGGCCTCAGTTTTACCGTCATGATCGGTGCTGCCTGGATGGAAGACAGACCGACCGAGACGACTTTGCCCAGTCTGCCTCCTGGACTGGCGCTCAACCAGCATGGACAGGTATGCATTGTCGGGGGAGCCGAAGGGCTCGAGCCGGTCTCTTTCGGGCGTCTGCTTTACGATCCTGCTACCGGCCGCCTGGCCTTGCGAGGAGTGTTGACCGATTTGGAGCGCGACCGCATTCTGCGTGCCACGGCACCACGCGAGTACCGGCAGGCGGTCGAAGAACTGGTGCAGCGTGCGGATAACGCCGCCGAAAGGGAGCGACACTTCGAAGTCCGCGTCCAGTTGGATACCTTGCCCAAAGATTTCGATTTCCGCTACACGACACTGGATTTGGAAAAACATCGCGTCGGCTACGACCCGCACAGCCAAAGTCTGGTGGCACGCAAGCGCTTGGCCGACCGCGAGCAAAAGCTCCTGCTTTTGGCTGCCGTAGACGCACCGCTGCGCCAGGCTCTCGAGGAACTCGTGAGGCAATCGTCCGCTTTTCGAGTTTCGATGTGGTGGCTGCTGGTGCACTATTTGCTGGCTACCGCGGGGGAGCTTTGCTTGTCGCCAGTGGGTCTTTCCATGGTCAGCAAATTATCGCCTGCTCGATTTGCCACCATGTTGATGGGCTTATGGTTGATGACCAGCTTTTTCGGCAATTTCATCGCCGGCGCTTTCGGAGAAATCTGGGGTACAATTACACCGGTAGCCTTCTTCAGTACTTTCGTGCTGATCCTCATGACTGCGGCATGTATCCTGGTTGTGTTGATTCGGCCTATCCGGAAGATGATGCACGGCGTCAACTGAACAGGCGGTATCCAACAAATGAAGGAGGTGTCACATGGCGAGCGTCTTGGAAGAGCGGGTAACCGGAACCGGTCTCAAGGAGGAACTCAACCCGTATCTGATGGCAAATCAGCAATTCGACCGTGCGGCACGGTACTTACCCGGCCTCAAAAAGGGATTGATCGAGTTCCTCAAACGACCCGCCAAGGCGATCATCCTCGAATTTCCCATCGAGATGGACGATGGCTCGGTCAGGATCTTTACCGGCTACCGGGTGTTGCATAGCCGGGTACGGGGGCCGGGCAAAGGGGGTATTCGTTATCATCCCGACGTCACATTGGACGGAGTGCGTGCTTTGGCTTCGTGGATGACCTGGAAATGTGCGGTCATAGACGTCCCCTTCGGCGGAGCTAAAGGCGGCGTGGTATGCAACACCAAGGAACTTACCCAAGGCGAGTTGCGTCGCATTACGCGTCGTTACATCTCCGACTTGGGCGACAATATTGGCCCGTACGTGGATATCCCGGCGCCAGACATGTACACCGACGCCCAAACGATGGCCTGGATTTACGATACTTATGACATCATGCATCCCGGGCGCAACAATCTGCCCGTGGTCACAGGCAAGCCCGTAGACATGGGCGGGTCGCTGGGACGCCGCGAGGCCACGGCACGGGGATGTCTGTTCGCCACACAACAGGCCCTGTTGCGCGGGGTAGTGCGCGGCTTGAGTAGCGTGCGTGGCGCGCGCGTGGTGATCCAAGGTTTCGGCAACGCCGGTTCTATCGCCGCCCAGCTGTTCCACGAACAGGGCGCCATCATCTTGGCCGTCAGCGATTGGCGCGGTGGTATCGTACGCGAAGGGGGATTGGATCCCGACGCTGTCATCGAACACAATAAGCGCTGCGGTACGGTCGTGGGCTTTCCTGGCGCGCGCACCATTACCAATGACGAACTCCTGACCCTGGAGTGCGATATCCTCATTCCAGCAGCTCTGGAATGCCAAATCCGCGCCGACAACGCTCACAAGGTGCGCGCCCGGTTCGTTTCCGAAGTGGCTAACGGGCCGACTACGCCCGCTGCCGATCGCATCCTGTTCGAGCGCGGCATTCCGGTGTTGCCCGACATCCTGGCCAATTCCGGCGGGGTGACCGTGAGCTACTTCGAATGGGTCCAAAATATTGACAACGAGCGCTGGGACGAGGCAGAGGTCAATGCCAAACTCAAGGTAAAAATGGAGCGAGCCACCGATGCCGTCGTCGAGCGACAACGTCAGCTCAATAACGACGTCGCCAGCGGCAAGTTGAAGGCCGCCGATGGCAGCTCCTTGGATCCTGCCGATTTGCGCACGGCTGCCTGGGTCCTGGCCATCGAACGCGTGGCCAATGTCGCTTTGGAACGCGGCATCTGGCCATGAGTCGTGGGACTTCGCAGGCACTAGCTTCGCTGCGGGCGGCTGCTCTAGGCCGTCCGCATTTGCCTCATCGCCGCGAGCGTCGCCTTCGGCGCGAGGATGGCCGGTTTACCGGATCCGCCTGATAAGCCCGCAAAAGGTACTGGGCTGTTTCTTCCGCAGAGTCGCTCAAATGCCATAGGTCCAGGTCTTCGGCGGAGATATAGTTTCGGGCCAGGGTTTGCTGCTGTAGCCAATCCAAAAGTCCGCGCCAATAGTCCGTACCGAACAAAACCACCGGAAAGCGATGCAGCTTGCCCGTCTGCAGCAACGTGAGCGCCTCGAACAGTTCGTCGAGCGTGCCGAAACCTCCCGGGAAGAGCACAAAGCCCTCGGCGTATTTCATGAACATCACTTTGCGCACGAAAAAATAACGAAAATTGACAGCGATTTGCACGTAAGGATTGATCCGTTGCTCCTGCGGCAACTCGATATTGCACCCAATCGAGACACCACCTGCCTCGACGGCACCGCGATTGGCAGCCTCCATGATGCCAGGGCCGCCACCAGTAATCACGGCGAAGCCGAGTTGTGCCAAGCGCGTCCCTACTGCTCGCGCCGCCTGGTACATGGGGTCGTCCGGCGGCGTCCGAGCCGATCCGAACACGGCGATAGCCGCTCCGATGTCCGCCAGGGCATTGATAGCATGGACGAACTCGCTCAAAATGCGCAACACACGCCACGGATCCTCGCGAGTAAAGGCCGCTAGTGCTAAGTCGCGCGGTCGCGGCCGCGGTAACCGACCGCGTTGTAGTAACAGCTCGTCCTCGGTCGGCAACCCTGTTCGCGCCACCCGGCTCAAACTGGGATTGACGACGCCCTGGCTTGTCTCATGGGGAGGAGCATCGGATGCCATAAGCTCTTACCTTGCCGGTACTTATGCCATGTGCGCAAACGCGTTGATGCATACATTGATGCATGTTTTTCGACTTTGCCAACCTGGCAGCTTTAGGTTCACAATACGGCAAACAAACAGCATCGTCTCCCTGAACTCTACGACTGGTTGATGCTCTTTCTAGAGGCTGCCGGCAAGCCGGAGTGGGCGCGCGAGGTGATAGCAGACTTAACATACATCAGCGGTTGGTCTGCTTTCCGTCTCCGGCTCGCCTTCAGTGGCATGTGCCAGCGGTGCCGCAGACGCAAGGTCTTTGCCTGCGGGTACTGTCCCTATTGCTACATGCTGTCGCGGTATCAAAAGCGCGTGTTGAATCGTTGCCGGAGAGCCATAGGCAACGACGGCGGGACAGGGAAAAAGAGGAAACCGGTATCGGTTGAAACAGACCGAATCAGGGGCATTGGAATAGGCAACGACGGCGGGACAGGGAAAAAGAGGAAACCGCAGAGTACGCAGAGGACCGCCGAGAACTCTCGAGAATCTCTCCGTGCTCTCTGCGTCCTCTGCGGTTCAATGTGCTATAGACAGGGCGACCAGCTATAGCCAAGCGCACAGCGGTGAAAAAGAGCGAACCGCAGAGTGCGCAGAGGACCGCCGAGAGCCCTCGAGAATCTCTCCGCGCTCTCTGCGTCCTCTGCGGTTAAATCCGTGCCCCCCAGCTGCAGCAAGCAAGTCTGCTGTCTCTGCAATTAAATACGTGCTCCCCGCCTACACCGGGCAGGTCTGTGAACCGTCGAGCATCTCTCCGCGCTCTCTGCGCCCTCTGCGGTTAAATCTGCGCTACATGCAGTTGAATCAACTCGTTAGCGAACAAGCCCTGTCGCTCCTATTTGCGTGCAAGGAGCAGCCAGAATTGAGCAAAAACCCATAGGCCGGTTGGTTCTTATACCCCTTGCGAGAGCCGCTGGGGGCCGGCACGGGGCTGAGGTGACAGGAAAACCCAGGATTCAGGCTGGCCGGCGCGTTTTCGACAAGCACGTCAGCCAACGCACGTTTGTAAAGCGCATCAGCTCGCACGTGTTTGACAAGCAAATGCAACATTGGGTAGCAGTGCCCAAGACGGACGCAGGAGACCTGGAACATGCCGCGCAAGAGCAAAAAGGCAGGCAGAAACAATGTCAGAGACTTCCGCCATGCCGAGGCGGGCCCGTCTTCCGGGGCGGCATACATGGAGATACATGGAGCTCGGCACAGTGTCCCGTGTTGTCCCCGGCGTGTCCCGCACCTGGCGATCGTGACCCTGGTACCGGCAGCATACAGCAGGCCTCATGGGAACGCCACCGCCGGCACCGCCACCTGGTCCTGGTCCTGGCCTGGTACCGGCAACACACCGCCGGCATCATGGGAACTGGACAATTTCCCGATGCCCAAGCTCTCCGCTACAATAGCGCCCAGCGGCGTGGCGTTTTTCAACTGCGCCCAGCTCGAAGCACAGGAGCTCAGTGTTGCGAACGGACGACGAAAAAGGCACGTGACAGGCAGGCGAGCTGAAGGAGAAACTTCATGAAGGCCAAGACTTTAGCTATTCTGCTGCCGGCGGTGTTTTTGTGTGTCGCTGCCACCTCCATCTCCGGACACTCTGAAACGCCCGACCGTGGCACGCCCGTGCGCTGGAAAAAGACAGTGATTGACCGCAAATTCCGGTCCGAGGGTATAGCTGTCGCCGATGTCAATCGGGACGGCAAAAGGGACCTGATCGCCGGCGACGTGTGGTACGAAGCCCCATCGTGGACGATGCATGTTCTGCGGCCCATCGCTCGCGACTATGGGGACGGGGCGGAGGGATACAGCGAGTGCTTCGGCTGTTTCAGTGACGACTTCAATCAGGACGGGTGGCCGGATGTCATCCTGATTCCGTTTCCTGGCGCTGCCTGTTACTGGTACGAGAATCCGCGGAACAGCCGCGATTATTGGCGGCCGCATTTGATCTGGCGCAGTGCCTGCAACGAAACACCCCTGTACGCAGATCTTTTCGGCACCGGCAAGCGGCATCTGATCATGGGCATCCAGCCAGAAGGGCAAATGTGCTGGTTCGAAGTCCCTGCAAATCCGACCCAGCCGTGGATACCCCACGCCATAAGTCTTGAAAAGTCTCCGGGCACACAGCCTTTCTACCACGGTTTGGGCGTGGGCGATGTCAACGGCGACGGCCGGTTGGATGTCATAATTCCACACGGCTGGTGGGAGCAGCCGGAAAACGCTCAGAAACGCAGCGCCCCGTGGACCTTTCACGCTGCCAACTTGGGGGAACCTTGTGCCGACATGTATGCGTTCGATGTGGACGGCGATGGGTTGAACGATGTCTTGAGCAGCTCCGCACACGCTCGCGGCATCTGGTGGTATCGTCAGCTACCTGGCAGCAATGGAGCGCAATTCGAGCGCCATTTCGTGCTCGAAGACTTTACACAGACCCACGCGCTGCACTTCGTGGACATAAACGGTGACGGCGTGCGCGATCTGGTTACCGGCAAGCGCTGGTGGGCGCACGGTCCCAAAGGAGATGTGGATCCGAACGCGCCGCCGGTCCTGTACTGGATCGAACTACAGCCCAATAAGGGTGGCAAACCGATATTCATCCCGCATCGGATTGACGACCAATCAGGTATCGGCACCCAATTTGTGGTGCAGGATGTCAACGGCGACTCGTTACCGGACATCGCCGTGGCCAATAAGAAGGGGGTTTTTCTTTTCGAGCAAGTACGGTAACGATGCGGCTGCGTAGGCGGCACACGAGTCGGACTTGTGCCAGAAGGCTTTTTGCTTTAGTTTGCTACACGTGACTGTCTTGTCGAAAGGTACGAGCAGGCATGCTCAGTCGCCGGGTTGCTGAAGAGGAGCACGTGGGCAATCGGCCGACGCTGGCGATCGTCGTGGGCCTGGGCTGGGGCGCCAGGAATTATCTGCTCAGCGACACTTTGCCCGAATTGTGCCGTTTTGTCCGTCCTATCGTCCTCAGCCCGTTTACCTTACCTACCGACTTACAAAAATACTTGGGCACCTTCGATGTGCCGACGCTGAGTTACGAACTCCCCGAACTCGGACGCCGGGGCGATTTCCTATTCGAGGCGAGTTTGATCGCCTACTTCCACGTACAGCCCACCCGAGCGCATCGGAGGCGACTGGCCGAATGGCGGCGGCAACCGCTGCGTCGGCTATTGATCGGAGCCTTGGCGCCCGTCCGCCATTGGGCTTTCCCCATTTTGCGCAGCGGCTTTTGTCGTTACTTGTCCACTCTGCCGGCTGTGCGGCACCTGCGCCGAATGCTCGTGCAATGGCATGTGGATGCGATTTTTTCTACCAATTGCTTCGAGATCGGCGAATGGCCTGCGGTGGTAAGCGGCAAATTGCTGGGGCTGCCTGTGATCACAGCCATTACTTCCTGGGACAATCCCACCACCAAGCGCTTCCGCGTCGTGGATTACGATGCGTATCTGGTGTGGGGCGAGCAGATGAAACGCGAAGTGCGGCAATACCTGCAGGTACGGGACAGCGAGCGTATCTTCGTGACGGGGGCGCCGCAATTCGATTACTATTTTCAACCGCGCTGGCATCTGTCCCGCTCGGATTTTTGTAGCCGCCTGGGCCTAGATCCGCGGCGCAAGATCATCGTGTATTCCACAGTCACGCCTGGAATCATGCCCCAGGAGCCGGCCATGATTGCACTCGTACACGATGTGGTCAAGCATTTGCCAGGCGCGCCTCAACTGCTGGTGCGCCTGCATCCGAAAGATCGCCTGTCGCGTTATCACTGGCTCCGGCAGCATCCCGAGCGACAAGACATTGTCTGGACACTTTCCGGAGTCCCCTATGACCGAGCCCGAGACAACTGGTGCCCGGTCCCGGCGGACATGGAGCTGGCTGCCAATACGGTGTGCCATGGCGATGCCAACGTACACTGCCGTTTTTCCACGATGATGTTGGATTTTGCGGCGCTGGACAAGCCCAGCGTGGTGATCGGTTTCGATCACGAAGGGCGCGTTGCCGAGGGGCAGATGTACAGCCATTACGAGCATTTGCAGCCGGTGGTCGAAAGCGGGGCTGTAGCAGTGGCCTGGTCGGTCGCCGAATTGCGCACCTATCTCGCCGAGGCGCTGGCCGAGCCGGAAAAGCGGCGGGTGGCTAGACACATGGTCCTGCGACGCTTAGTGGGGACCTTGGACGGCCAGTCCGGCCGTCGGGTCGCCCAAGCGATCCGGCAAGTTCTCCATAGCCGAAGCAAGCTGGCCAAAGTTGCTTGAGCTTGGATACCGGGCAGCAGTGTTTCTAGGGGCTTTCCCGACAAAACGGCACGATCCGAGTCCCTAGCGGGCGTTCCCATATGACGGACGTATCGCTGACGATCTTGGTCCCGACGCGTGGCGGTCTTTGGCTGAGCCGATGCCTGCATAGTGTGCGGCAACACGCACCACCCCATACCCAGGTGATAGTTGTTTGCGACGGCCTGCCCGCAGAAACGTGCCGACGATGGCAAGTGCGCTATCCCGAGATGCACTTTTTGTCCAAAGCTCCGCCGGGGGGGTTTTGCCGTGCTGTCAACTTTGGCCTGCAGTATGTGCAAACGCAGGTTGTGCAGCTGCTCAACGACGATACGCAAGTCGCTCCCGGATTCGCCGAACCGGCGCTGCGGCATTTCCTCGACCAGCGAATAGGATGTGTGGCGCCCCTGGTCCTGCAACTGCAGCACCCCGACACGGTGGATAGCATGGGCATCGCCTACCACATCTGTGGCTGGGCCAGGAGTCGGGGACACAATCACAAGCTCCAGGAAGTCTCTCTAGTCCCCGGACCGATATTGGGCGCCAGCGGTAGCAGCGGCTTTTACCGCGCCGAGGCTCTGCGCAAAGTAGGCGGTCTGCAGGAAATGCTCGACGCCTACTACGACGATGTGGAGTTGGCTCTGCGGCTGCAACGGTGCGGCTACCTGGCCCGCTTCGAACCGCAAAGCAGGATATTCCATGCTGGTTCCCTTTCCTACAATCGCTCTTCAGAGCGTGTAATCCGGTTGATCGCTCGCAACGAGGAGGTGGTTTTTTGGATGCATTTGACTGGCTGGCAGGTGCTGCACGGCCTGGTGCCTCACCTGGGCTTCGTGGCGATCAGACTGTTGTGCAAATGGTGGCAGGGGCAAGCCGCTTGTTTTCTGCGCGGCAAATGGGAGGCCCTGCGCTTGGCCAGCTGGATACGGGAGCAAAGGCAACGCTTCCGGCAGGCTTCCTGGGGCCCGGCAGCCGTGGAATCCGGGTGGAAAGTGTTGCAGGAAGGCTGGGCTTTTCTCCGAGATAGAAAAATGGCAGCCTGAGATTTCTTCGACTCACCGCCGAATCACAGGAAAGAGCGCATGATTTCTGCAGAACTTTTGCAAATCCTGGTTTGTCCCCTGGGTAAGGCTCCTCTACGCCAGGAGGGCGATACCCTTGTTTGCACACGCTGCGGACCCCGTTTCCGCATTACGCGCGAAGGGTTTCCCAATATGTTGATCGAGGAGGCCGAATTACCCGAGGGCACCCGATCTATCGAGGAACTGCCCTGCGTCTGCCGCCGAACGCTTCCATTCCCTGGCCATGACCATAGTTAGAGGATCCTCCGATTTGGATCGGTTGCGCTACGTGACCAGAGCCAGCAGCAATGCTACGGGGCGAACGAAGCACCGTCTGCGTCGTAGTGCCCAAGATCCGACACACGTCGCCGCAATCTACTACCCTACTTCGTTGCGCAAGGGCAGGGCAGTCATCTCAGCCATTTTGGCAGCTTGCTTCCTGAACGTCCTCGCGGAAAACAGCGCCGGCCAAACCAAAAGAGCGTTGACTATATATCCGCTCACGAGTATCAACACTGCGGCAGACGATTATGATCCATGCCTGGATCCCAGCGGCCGAGAGTTATACTTCGTCTCCGAAGTAAACGGACGCGCGCTGCTCCACGTCGCCCGGTGGAAAGAGAACGCAGGCATCCGGGCGGAACGTGCAAGTCAGGGTTTTTCCGCGGCGACGTGTGTGGAAGAGCTGGATAGCGTTCGATTTGGCGACACTAGCCCATTCGTACTGCCGCCGGAAAAGGACAAATCCCAGTACTTGTTTTTTGCCACGCAGCGTTTCAGCGACGACAAGAAAGTCAATTACGATCTGGCTTTTACGCGCCGGCTTCAGCTCAAGCAAGCGTTTTCGGCAGCCGCTGTGGCCCCGCTGCAGGCGCTCTGTAGCGAAGCGGACGAACAACACCCCTGGGTGGTACGGGTCGGCAACGAGTATGAAATTTATTTCAGCAGGTGCACTGCAAAGGGATGGCACCTATACGTGGCGCGGGCCAGCACACCGCGCACGCCTGATGAACCGCAGAAATTACCTTTCCCAAGCGGATTTCATCATGCCACGCTGAGCGCCGATGGGTTGACCATGTACTTGCAAGGGCCCGTGGATGGCTCACGGCAGGGCATCTATATAAGCCGACGGGCTAACGCACGCTCGCCGTGGTCCCAGCCGAAACCTCTGGCAGATCTCAATGCCCAAGGGGGTCCGCGCGGTGTCCTGAGCCCGTCGCTGAGCCGCCCCCGGGGGACGCTGCTGTTTTTTGCCTCCGATCGCGCCGGGGGTAAAGGGGGTCTGGACCTCTACGTCGTCGAAACTAGAGAGTTGCCCGAATGAATACCCCCGTGGGCCTGATCTAGCTGCCACCTTTTTGCACCGGCGCCTCGAGTTTGAGCAACTCTTCGATGTCTTTGACGCGATCGGGATCGCGCGCGCGCTGCTCTTTGACAAAGGCGGCGGCACGTTCGATGCTCGGCGGACAAGACAAGGCAAAACGGATAATTGCCCGCTGGATGATGGGTACGTTGTGGCTTTCCCGACCTGCTAAGTCAATAATCCGGTCCGCCACCTGCCACTGTCTCCATTTGCGCAGGTCCTCGATCGCCAGATCGGCGATATCGGGCTGATCCAGTAACGGTTTGAGCCCCTCCAACAAAGTCTTCTGATCCACGATTTCGGGGTGGTTTTCCCACAAGAACCGCACCGTACGCAGACCGGCGTAGCGGCGCACGAATTCTTTTTGCCCATCCGCCAATAAAGCACGCAAATAGCTCCAGCCTTCTTTCGGTTTGAGCATGACATATCCAGCCAAAACGCCGTCTATGCCGGAAACCAGCCCACGCTGAGGGTCGTCGAGCAATTCCAGCAAGGCCGCAGCATCCTTTTCGCGTCCGCACATGCCCAGGATGAGCCCATAGAGCCCGAAGCGGTAGGGAGGCGTCTGCGGATCGGCTAGCCATTTGCGCACGCGATCGGCTATTTTGTCGCGCTCCCCTTGGGCCACCATACGGCCCACGTCATCGTAGGAGGCATTGGCGAATTCCTTGTATGCGTCCGTGGAGATTTCCACATCCTCGTGGTCCAAATACTGGAAGAAAAATGCCAGTCGTTGCGCTGCCGGCTGAGTGCGAATGGTATTCGCACCGCGCAAATAGCCCACGATGTCTTTGGTCTTGACGGGTATGCCACGATACGGGTCCAGACGGCCCTGGAACACGTCGCAGAAGATCAAGAACTTGACCTTGCTGTTTTTTTCAACGGGGATGTAACGCGGCAAAACTATAGTCTTCTTGTCCTTGATGAAGTCGTGGGGCTTGACCACTTCCTCGATGATCAGGTCCGTGGTGCCCGCGTCGAGCCCGTCACCGGCGGCGTTCAGACGAGGATTGGCGAGGGTTCCGAACACGACCAGTGCTGCCTGTTGCACCTCCATAGACAGAGTTTGCCCTTGCATCGAGCAAAAAGGACACGCTGTGGCAGGGCAGGGGACGCCGAAAAAAAATCCCCATGCCACCGTCAGCACGGTCCCGAACAATATAAGTCGTCGCGTATGGTTCTGCATGCCTTTTTCTCCTGACCCGCAGCCCCACCGGCAGCATTACCCTCGTCTACATCCCGAGGCGCTCTGAGTCCTCTTGGCAAAGGCCCTTGACACGGTACGGCGTCGGGTTCGTAGAACTGCCGACGCACACCGGCAGACGGACCTTGGCTCTGTCAATTGATATACGGATTGGCGGGCATTTGACTCGGCTGGACGACTGCGTTGCGCAAATAAGGCCGCCAGCGTCCGTCGGGAAATTGGCGAAAATCTATGCGCCCACGTGCAGTGACCCAGGCGCCGGCCTGGACATCCAACGGCCGCAGGCTGATCCCGACGACGACCGCCGGGCGCGCGTCTGCCAGGCAACAAGCCGTACGCAGTCGCACCAATCGAAACACCCGCGGATCCCCGGCGGCAGGTTCGAACAGGCCGCTCAATTCCACGAGCCGATAGCTACGCCAGAGGGTGCGCTGGTCTTCCGATGCGCCGATATTCTCCAATACCGCAAATTCCGGCCGAAACGGCTCGGCTCCTTGTGCCGTTTGTTCATCGAAACGGTCTATGGCCCACTGCAGCGAGGCACTTTCCGGCATATGAAACGAGGAGGCCACGCAAGCCCAGGACCGTGCCCAGGCATCCTGGGCAAAAACGAGCAGCCCCAGTTCGGCGAGTGGCTCAGCGATGCCTGCGCCCAGTGGCACCTGCGGACCGTGCTCGCCTGCCTCTTTGGCCCGGTCTCGGGCGAATTGCCGGATCAGCCGGTCGTAATTCAACGGCAACAGGTACAGCATCAGCGGAAAAACCAAGACTGTATAGCGCCAGGGTGCCCAAGCGTGACTGTGACCATGATCCCCGTGGCTGTGATCGTGATGCGAATGTCCGTGACCATGATCGTCCGTGCCGTGCTCAGCATGGCAGCACGCATGACTGTGCGCCTCTGTGACCATGGCATCCCATTGCCGAGACAACTGCCATACAGCGACGCCGCGGAGTAGGGTCAGGATCAGGAGGACGATGCCCCCGATCAATATCATCATCTGGATCCATCCAACGACGATACTCAAAAGCGTTTGCTGTCCCACAGAGGTCCGGG
>Ga0209989_100124_pt1 | contig 13752 bp, 13 predicted proteins | sample Antgeofumaro1A2B_FD_188083 | JGI IMG/M metagenome (GOLD analysis project Ga0209989, IMG submission 188083) | Geothermal fumarole subsurface microbial communities from Mt. Erebus, Antarctica - 1A2B (SPAdes) (version 2) | ecosystem: Environmental > Terrestrial > Volcanic > Fumaroles | place: Mt....
TTCTACATCTTAAACGGCACCAAGATGTGGATCTCCAACGGGGGCGAGGCGGAGTGGGTGGTGGTCTTCGCCACCCTCAACCCCGAGCTCCGGCACAAGGGCGTGGTGGCCTTGGTGGTGGAAAAGGGCACCCCGGGTCTCTCTGCAGTCAAAATCCACGGGAAGATGGGGCAAAGGGCCAGCGGCACCTACGAGCTCGTCTTTGAAGACGTCCGGGTGCCGGTGGAAAACCGGCTGGGCCAGGAAGGGGAAGGGTTTAAGATCGCCATGAACACCCTGAACAAAACCCGTATCCCCGTGGCGGCAGGAAGCGTGGGGGTGGCCCGCCGGGCCCTGGATGAGGCCAAAAAGTACGCCCAGGAGCGGGAAGCCTTTGGCCAGCCCATCGCCAACTTCCAGGCCATCCAGTTCAAGCTGGCGGAGATGCTCATCGGGATTGAGACCGCCCGCGTCTACACCTACTACGCCGCCTGGCTTGCGGACCAGGGTCTGCCCCACGCCCACGCCAGCGCCATCGCCAAGGCCTACGCCAGTGAGATGGCCTTTGAGGCCGCCAACCAGGCCATCCAGATCCACGGGGGGTACGGGTACGTGCAGGAGTTCCCGGTGGAAAAACTTCTTCGGGACGTGAAGCTCAACCAGATCTACGAGGGAACGAACGAGATCCAGAGGCTCATCATCGCCCGGCATATTCTGAGCGAGTAAAAGGCTTCCCATAGGGGAAGGGAAAGGAGTGGCATGAAGTTTTTTGCGGTCATCCGGCAGGTCCCAGACGGAGAGAGCAGGCTCAGGATCGAAGGGGGTAGGGTCAGCCTCCAGGGGGCGACCCTGATCCTGGACCAGATGGACGAGTACGCAGTGGAAGAAGCCCTTCGGCTTAAGGAAAAGCACGGGGGCGAGGCCGTCGTGGTGGGGTTTGGCCCCGAGCGCACGGAGGAGGCCATCCGAACCGCCCTGGCCATGGGGATGGACCGGGGCATCCACCTCCTGGCCGAGGGGTATGTGGACCCCGTGACCGAGGCGGAGGCCTTGGCCGAGGTGTTAAGGGAGGAAGCCCCCACCTTGGTCCTCACCGGGGGTCAGCAGGCGGACTGGGATAGCCAGGCCCTGGGCCCCGCCTTGGCCGAGGCCTTAGGGGTGCCGGTGGTGCCTTGGACCACCCAGCTGGAGCTCGAGGGGGAGACCGCTAAGGCCAAGCATGACTTGGACGAAGGCGCGGAGTGGGTCCGGGTCCGGCTTCCCGCCGTCTTTACCACCCAACAGGGCCTGAATGAGCCCCGTTACCCCACCTTGCCGGGGATCATGAAGGCCAAAAAGAAGGAGATCCGTAAGGTTCAGCCCTCCCTTAGGCCCAAAGTGGTCCTTCTGGAGGAAACGATCCAGGAAAAGGCCCGGCTTCAGAGGATCCTGGACGGCAAGGACCCCGTGGCGGCGGCCGAGGAACTGGTCCGGCTTCTGCACGAAGAGGCCAAGGTGATCTGAGGAGGGAAAGAATGATCCTGGTGGTCCTGGAACACGACGGAAAAACCCTTAGGAAGGGGGCCCTCGAGGCCTTAAGCCGGGCCCGCGCCCTCTCCCAGGGCTTGGGCCTCCCCGTCCATGGCCTTCTCATGGGGGAAAACGCGGAGGGGGCCGTGGAGGAAGCCCGGAGGTATGTGGAGAAGGTCCACTTAGCCAAAACGGGGCCCTACACCGCAGAGCGCTTCGCGGAGGGGGTCTTCCAGTCGGGTAAGGAGGCCAAGGTCATCGTGGCCCCAAGCACCCGCCAAAGCCGCTCTTACACCGCACGGGTCGCCTACCGGCTTCGGGCTGGGCTTCTGGAGGACACCCTTGAGTCCTGGACCGAAGGGGGGGAGGTCTACGCCAGGCGCTACGCCTACCTAAACCGCGTCCTCCAAACCCAGAAAGCCCCCCTGCCCGTGGTCCTCACGGTCAAGCCCAACACCACCCCTTTGGCCAAGCCCCTGGCAAACCTCGGTGAGGTGAAGGAGATTGCTGTGCCCCAGGTGCCCACGGTGGAGGTGCTGGAAAGGCTACAAGAAGAAAGGAAGGGCGTCTCCCTGACCGAGGCCGATGTGGTGGTCACGGGTGGCCGGGGAATGGGAAGCCCGGAGGCCTTCAAGCTGGCCGAGGAGCTGGCCGCCCTCCTAAAAGGCGCGGTGGGGGCCACGCGGGCGGTGGTGGATGCGGGCTGGCGGCCCTACTCCGAACAGGTGGGCCAGACGGGGAAGACCGTCCAGCCTTCCTTGTACATCGCCTTGGGCGTCTCGGGAGCTGTCCAGCACCTTGCCGGGATGAACAAGAGCAAGTTCGTAGTGGCGGTGAACAAGGACCCGGAGGCCCCCATCTTCAAACACGCGGACTACGGGATCGTGGGGGACGTGCACCAGGTCCTGCCGGCCCTCATCGAGGCGGTAAAGAAACTAAAAGACTAGAAGGGAGCCTCTAGGACCCCTTAGGAGGTGCGGTTCTCCCCGCCCTCCTTTTCCTTTGGAGGCGGAGCCCCTTCCCCGAGCCCCTGGGCCTCGGCCGAGGCCTCCCCCCCGGGCTTGTCGTCCGCCCTTGGCTCCTTCAGGGGGGCCTCCTTCCTCCGGCGCAAAAGCCAAAGCGCCAGGGCCAGGAGGAGGAGAATGAGAAGGACCCCAGCCAGGAAGGTCCAGAAGGAAGCCGTCCCACCGCTTTCGGGCTTGGGGAGCTCCGGCAAGGCCAAAGGCGGGGTGCGGGAGGCCTGCTCTTGGGCGAACCTTTGCTCAAGGCCAGAGAGCCTTTCCCCCAGGGCCTTCAAACTCTGGGATTGAGCGGACACCGCCGTTTCCAAACGGAGGATGCGGGCCTCGAGGTCCGAAAGGGTTCTATAAACCCAGTACGCTCCCAGGCCTCCGAGGACCACCACGAGAAGAACCAGAACCCAAAGCAAAAATCTCTTCATTCTCTCACCCCCCTGCGCCCAAGACCCACTATACCGCACGGGCCCTGCTAGAATGAAGGCCGCTATGGCCGACAACGCCCGCCTGCTTCTGGACGAACTCCTGGCCGAGTTGGAGGAAAGGCGGAAAAGAGTCCTCCTCGGAGGGGGTGAGGAGCGGATCAAAAAACAGCACCAGCAGGGCAAACTCACGGCCCGGGAACGCATCCACCGACTTCTAGATGAAGGAAGCTTCGTGGAGCTCCTGCCCTTTGCCGAGCACCTGGAAACCGGTTTGATGGAAGGCCTGGAGGCCCCGGCCGACGGGGTGGTGACGGGGTACGGCACCATCCACGGCCGGCTTGTCTTCGTGTTCAGCCAGGACTTCACCGTCCTCGGGGGCTCCTTGGGAAAGATGCACGGGCGCAAGATCGCCAGTCTGATGGACATGGCGGTGAAGGTGGGGGCCCCCATCATTGGGCTCAACGACTCCGCGGGGGCCAGGATCCAAGAAGGGGTGGACAGCCTCTCCGGCTACGGAGAGGTGTTTTACCGAAACGCCGTCTACTCCGGCGTAGTCCCCCAGATCTCCGCCATCTTGGGCCCCTGCGCGGGGGGCGCGGTCTATAGCCCGGCCATGACGGACTTCATCCTCATGAGCCGCAGCACGAGCTACATGTTCATCACCGGACCCGAGGTCATTAAGAGCGTAACCCGGGAGGAGGTGAGCTTTGAGGAGCTGGGAGGGGCGGACGTGCACATGGAAAAAAGCGGGGTGGCCCACCTCGAGGCCGAGGGGGACGAGGCGGTTTTGGACCTCATCAAGAGGCTCCTTTCCTACCTCCCGCAAAACAGCCGGGAGAAGCCCCCCGTCCTCGAGGCCAAGGACCCCGTAGACCGGGAGACCCCTGAGCTTTTGGACCTCATCCACCCCGACCCCAAGCGCCCCTACAACATGCACCAGGTGATCCGAACCCTTTTGGACGAGGGGGAGTTCCTGGAGATCCAGCCTGCCTTCGCCCGGAACATCATCGTGGGCCTAGGGCGGCTCGGAGGGATGCCGGTGGGGGTGGTGGCCAACAACCCCCGGTTCATGGCCGGGGCTTTGGACATCAACGCCTCGGACAAGGCGGCCCGGTTCATCCGCACCATGGACGCGTTCAACGTCCCCCTCCTCACCCTGGTGGACGTGACGGGTTTCCTGCCCGGCGTGGCCCAGGAGCATGGAGGGATCATCCGCCACGGAGCCAAGATGCTCTACGCCTATGCCGAGGCCACCGTACCCAAGATCACCCTCATCACCCGGAAGGCCTACGGGGGGGCCTACCTGGCCATGAACTCCAAGGACATGGGGGCGGACGTGGTGCTGGCCTGGCCCACGGCCGCCGTGGCGGTGATGGGGGCCGAGGGGGCGGCGAACATCATCTACCGGAAGGAGATCCAGTCCTCCCCTACCCCTGAGGAGACCCGCAGGAAGAAGATCGAGGAGTACCGCCAGGCCTTTGACAACCCCTACGTGGCCGCCGCCCGCGGGTACATCGACGACGTGATCGACTTCAAGGACACCCGCCGCCTCCTGATCCGCCACCTCCAGATGCTCTGGGACAAAAAGGAGGAACGGCCCTGGAAGAAGCACGGGAACATCCCCCTCTGAAGCCCTGACCTCACCGCCCGGGGCAGGCCTTGGGCGGTGTTTTTAATTGTGAATTGTACTACATCAAATTCTTTCACATGAAACTACCCTGGAAGGGTGAGCTGGACGATCCTCACCCAACTCTGGCGCCTCAACCGGGTGCTCCGGGAGGAGACCCTTCCCACCCTGGAGGCCTTAGGCCTCGCCCCCACTGATCCCTGGCTTCTCGCCGAGCTGGAGCACCACCCCTACCCCTCCCTCCTCGTCCACAAGACCCAGATCCCGCCCCCCACCATCAGCCACATGCTCAAGCGGCTGGAAAGGCTGGGCCTGGTAAAGAGGCGGCTGGAGCCTCAAGACCTGAGGCGGTACCGGTTTGAACTCACCGAGAAGGGTCGTCAGGCCCTGGAGGAAAGCCGAAAGGCCATGCAAAAAGCCCTGGAGAAGCGGCTCGACCGTTTGATGGATGAGGAAAAAACGCTCTTGGAAGGTATTCTTGATCGGCTCCTCGAGGAAGAAAGGGGGGAAGTGCTATGACCAATGGAAAACCAAGCCGGATGAGCCCCGAGGTGCGCTTTACCCTGATCGGCATCACCCTGGGCCTGTTTCTGGCCGCTTTGGACCAGACCATCGTCTCCACGGCCATGCCCAAGATCATCGCGGACCTCAAGGGAACGGAGTACTACGCCTGGGTCACCACCAGTTACCTTCTGGCCTCCACCGTCTCGGCTCCCATCTTTGGACGGCTCACGGAGCTGTTCAGCCGGAAAAGCATCCTTCTCATCGCGGTGGGAATCTTCCTTCTGGGCTCGGCGCTTTCAGGGCTTAGCCAGAACATGGCCGAGCTGATCCTCTTCCGGGGGGTGCAGGGCATCGGAGGCGGGGCGCTTTTTGCCCTGGCCCTCACCACCCTCGCCGTCTTGTTCCCCCCCAGGGAGCGAGGCCGTCTCGGAGGGCTTTTCGGAGCGGTCTTCGGCCTTTCCAGTGCGGTGGGCCCCTGGCTTGGGGGGCTTCTCACCGACCACCTCTCCTGGCACTGGGTCTTCTACATCAACATGCCCGTGGGGGCGGTGGCCCTTTGGTTCATCCTCCGCTACATGCCCAGGCTCTCCCCCGAGCATCGGGAAGGGTTTGACTACCCGGGGGCCCTCCTCCTCGTGGCCTGGACGGTACCCCTGATGCTGGCCTTCTCCTGGGGAGGCAGCACCTACCCCTGGAAAAGCCCCGAGATCCTGGGCCTTTTGGCCTTGAGCCTACTGGGGCTTCTGCTATGGGTCTGGACGGAGCTGAAAGTGGAGCACCCCCTTTTCGACCTCTCCGTCTTTCGCATCCCCACCTTCTCCCTGGCGGCGGGAGCCAGTTTCTTTTATGGCCCGGCCTTTTTAGGGGCGGTGGCCTTCTTGCCCCTCTACCTCCAGGTGGTCAAGGGGGTCTCGGCCTCCGCCTCCGGGGTGACCGTCCTGCCCCTCACCCTGGGGGTGATCCTGGGCTCGGTGGGCGGGGGCACGCTGGCCAGCCGGCTAGGTCGGTACAAAACCATTCTCATCGGAGGAAGCCTCTTTCTGCTGGGGCTTTTTGTACTGCTTCACTTCATCCTGGAGGCCTCCACCCCCTTGGGGCTTGTGGTCTTCCTCTTCTTCCTCCTGGGCCTGGGGCTTGGCCCCTCGCAAAGCCTCCTCAACATCGTGGCGCAAAACGACATCCCCATGCAAAGGATCGGCTCGGCCACAAGCGGGGTCCAGTTCGCCCGCCAGATCGGTTCCACCATGGGCCTCGCCCTCTTGGGCACGGTTTTGGCCACGAGCATAAACCAGGCGCTCTGCCGGGTCTTCCCAGAAAGCGCAAGCTGCCGGCCCGGCGCCGTGGTCCAAAGGACCACGGAGGGGACGGGGTTGGACCTGGACAAATCGTTCAAGGACCTCGAGGCCAGGATCACAGCCGCTTTGAAGGGGGACGAGGCCGCCTACGAGGAGCTAAAGAAGGATCAGAACCTTCCCGAAGAGGTGAAGAAGAATCTGGTCAAAGGAGGCCTCCCCGCCCAGTTTGCCAAGACCAAGGCCCTCCTCCTTGCCGCCTTGGAAGGGGATCCAGAGGCCTGGGAAGCGGTGCAAAAGGACCCCAACCTGCCCGAGGCGTTCAAGGCCAGACTGCCCAAGGGTGGCCTTCCTGAAACCTTCCGGGAGACGGAAAAGACCCTCGAGGCGGCCTTAAAGGGCGATCCGAAGGCTTGGGAGGCCGTCCAGAAGGACCCCAACATCCCCCAGGCGTACAAGGCCCGCATTCCCAAAGGGGGGATTCCCGGGGCGTTCGCCCGGATGAAGGCCCTCGTCTACCGCGCCCTCGAGGGGGATGAGGCGGCCTACCGGGCGCTGGTTCTGGATCCGCGGGTGCCGCAGGCCCTTAAGGACCGCTTAAGCCCGGGCGGGGTTCCCCAGGGGGTGGAAAGGGGGCTTGCCGCCACCTACGCCCTTTTGGAAAAAGCCCTCCAGGGGGACGAAAAGGCCAAAGCCCGCCTCCTGAATGACCCCAGGCTCGACCCCAGGCTGAAGACCCTCCTGACCAGTCCCCCGCCTCCACAAGCCCTTCCCCAGGCCCTGGCCCAAGTGAAGGCGGGCCTGGAGGCCCAGAAGCCCCGGCTTGTGGCCCAGGCCCTGGCCGAGGCCAAAAAGCAGGTGGGGCTGAACCTGGAAAAGGCCGAGCAAAAGGCCCTCTCAGAAGCCCTTTCCGCTTTGAAAGCCGGCCTAAAGGAGGTCCAGAAAAAGGCCCTGGAAGAGGCCCGATCCCGGCTTCTCTCCGCCTTAGACCAGGCGGAGGAAAAAGCCCTCAAAACCGTGCCCCAGGAGGTCGTAAAGAGGCTGGAGGAGACCAAGGCCAGGCTCCAGGAGGCCTTGATCCAGGGCATCGTCGCGGCGGAAAAGGGGATCTTCCTCTACTCCGCCTTCTTTGTTTTCCTCTCCCTCCTTTTGGTTTTGGGCATGCCGGACAAGGAGCTCAGAGGAGGGTTCGGGCCGCAGAGGCTGGCAGAGTAAAGTGGAAAAGGATGAGGGACCCCTTCCTAGAGGCCCTGGAGGCCTTCCCCGAGGACCTCTTAGCCAAAGGGGAAGCCTACGTGCGAAAAGGCCGGGTCCTGGACCTGGTGCGCCTGGGGGAGGTCCTCCAGGCCCGGGTCCAGGGAACGGCCCCCTACCCTTACCGGGTCCGCCTCGAGCCCGGCCTAACGGGAACCTGCACCTGCCCCTACCCGGGCTGGCCCTGCAAGCATGCGGCGGCCGCCCTTTTGGCCTATGAAAGGGCCAAGGAGAAGCCCAAAGACCTCCTAAAAGCCCTGGAGGCCCTGCCCCCCGAGGAGGCCAAAAGCCTCCTTCTGGCCTTGGCCAAAGCCCTCCCCCAGGTGGCGGAGGCCCTTTCCGGATACGCCCTCGACCCGGAAAGGGAGGTTTTACGCCTGGCGCGCCTTCTCCCGAGTCCTGAGGCCGAGGCGGAGATAGGCCGGCTCATCGCCCAGCTCGCCTTAAGGCAAAACGCCCCGGCCCTCCTCCGCCTGGCCCGGGCCCTGGAAAAGGGGGCCCCGCGGCAAGGCGACTGCACGGCGGCGAAAACCCTGGCGCGAAAGGCGGTCCAAAGCTTCGTGGACATCGCGGGGGCCAAGGGGCTGGAAGCGCTTTTGGAGGCCCTTTCCCAAGGAAGCCTGGTGGCGGGGGAAGGGGTTGAGGCCCTGGTTTTGGCCTTCCCGGAAACCTTGCCTGAGGCCGAGGCGGCCCTCTCCCGCCTCCTAAAGGCGGCACGCGGGGAGAGGCGCCTTTTCCTTTACGGGCTGCTCCTCTCCCTCCTGCGAGCCCTGGCCCCAGAAAAGTACGTGGAGCGCCTCAAGGAAGGCCTTTCCGAGCCCTGGGAATACGCCGAGCTCGTCAGGACGCTCTTACAGCTGCAGCGGAGGGAGGAGGCCCTCCGCTACGCCCGGGAGGGCTTGGAGTGGTTCGGGAAAACGGAAAAGACCCTGCCCCTCCTCTTCGTCCTATGGGAGGAGGGCAAGGACCCGGAGGCCCTGGAGGCCCGCTTTTGCCTTAGGCCCACCCTGGAGGACTACAGGGCCCTAAGGGAGGCCCTGGGCCGGAGTCTGGCCGCCAAAAGGCCCCACCTGCTCAGACGGGTTAAGGACCTCGCCCTTCGGGCCCGGATCCTGCTTTTGGAGGAGGACTTCAAGGGGCTGGAGCGGCTTTTGCAAAGCCTCTCCCCCCTCGAGGCCCCCCGGGTGGCCGAGGCCATCCAGGAAGCCCTCCCGGAGGAGGCGGCCCAGCTTTACCTCCAAGGGGCCGAGGCCAAGGTGGAGGAGAAGACCCGCTCCGCCTACGCGGAAGCCGCTTTTTACCTAGGCCGGGCCGCACGGCTTATGAAAAGGTCCCCCTCCGAACTGGCCCAGGCCCTTTTGGCCCGCTACCCCAGGCGGTGGGCTTTGAGGGAGGCCCTCGCCCCCCTCCTAGGGGACGAGAAGGCCGCCCTTGCCGAAAGGCCCCCTCCTCCTCTACCCTGAGGGTGTGAAGCCCCCTCTAACCGAAGCCCAGGAGGACTACCTGAAGGCCATCCTTCTCCTGGAAGAGGAGGGCGGACGGGCCACCACCCAGGCCTTGGCGGAGGCTTTAGGCGTCCGGCCCGCCTCCGTCACGGAGATGCTCAAGAAACTGGCCGAGCTGGGGCTTGTCCGCCACACCCCTTACCGGGGGGCGGAGCTTACCCCTTTGGGGCGGCAGGTAGCCTTAGAAGTGGTCCGCCACCATAGGCTCCTGGAAACCTTCCTCCACCAGGCCCTCGGCTACAGCTGGGAGGAGGTCCATGCGGAGGCGGAGAGGCTGGAGCACCACATCAGCGAGGCCTTTGAACACCGCATCGCCGAGCTTCTAGGCCACCCCGAACGCGACCCCCACGGGGACCCTATCCCCGGCCCCGGACTCGAGCTGGGCCTGGACGAAGGAATGGGCCTCCTCCAGGCCCCCCTGGGGCAGGCCCGCCTCCTCAGGGTTCTGGCCCAGGACCCGGATACCCTGAACCTCCTGGCCCAGCTCGGTCTCCGGCCGGGCCAGGAGGTCGAGATCCTGGAAAGAAGCCCGGAGGGGATCCGTCTTAAGGTGGGGCGGAAGACCTACCTCTTACCTCTTTCCCTGGCCCGGGCCCTAAGGGTTCAAAGCGCCGTAGCCCCCCCATCCACGGGAAGCACCACCCCGGTGACATAGTCCGAGGCCGGGCTCGCCAAAAAGAGCACCGCACCCCCAAGCTCCCCGAGCCTGCCCGGCCGGCCCAGGGGGAGGGTTTGCTGAAGCCGGGCCTCTATCTGGGGCAAAAGCCTCTCCGTCATCCGGGTGGGGAAAAACCCGGGGGCGAGGGCATTCACCCTGATCCCCCACCGCCCCCACTTGACCGCCAGATCCCGGGTCAGGGCCACCACCCCCCCCTTGGAGGCGGAGTACCCCACGGCGTCCAGAATCTCCGGGGGCTCCCCCTTGAGCCCGGCCACGGAGGCGATGTGGATGATCTTGCCGTATCCCCTTTCCCGCATCCTCTGCGCCGCAGCCCTACTGGCCAGAAAGGCCCCCAGGACGTTCACCTCCAAAACCTCCCGCACCTTTTCCGCGGGCATCTCCCAAGACGGGGCTCCCCAGGTCACCCCTGCGGCGTTGACCAAGACGGTAAGCGGACCAAGGGCCCTTTCCACCTCATCTACAATGGCCTGAAGGCGCTCCTCGCTGCGCACGTCCCCTTCCAGGTAAAGGGCATCCCCAAGGAGCGCTTTGGCCTCTGCGAAAAAGGCGGCCCGCCGGGCCATCACCGACACCTTAGCCCCCGCCTCCTTCAAAGCCAGGGCGGCCTCCAGGCCAAGCCCCCTGGACCCCCCGGTCACCAAGGCCACCTTCCCATCCAAGCGAAACTGCTCGAGAAACATCCCCCACCTCCCAGAAAAGGGCCTGCGCGGAGGAACCGGCCTAGGACCGGCCCTCTCCGGGGTACCCTCCCTCCTTCCGATAAAAAGTGGCCTTGGCAAAGGCCACCGGGTTACCCCCCTCGTCCAAGACCTCCCCGGCGGCGTGGAAAACCCGCCTGCCCGGGGCGAGAACCCAGCCCCTGGCGCGAAGAACCCCCTGGCGCACCGGGGCCAAATAGCTTAAGGAAAGCTCCACCGTGACCACCCGGGCCCCGCTTGGAAGGAGGCTTTCCACCGCCTGGCCCAAGGCGCTGTCCAGAAGCGCCGCCAGGATTCCCCCGTGGACCAGGCCCTGGCCCTGGATGAACTCCTCCCGCACGGGCAGGAGAAGCTCGGCCTCCCCCCCTTCCTTCCGCAGGACCCGGGCCTGGAACCAGCGAGCGAACGGGCTCAAACCGGCCTCCTCCGGACCATGGTTACAAACTCCCCCTCCTGGACCAGTTCACCCCGCTGGTTATACACCCGCACCCTCTGGACCAGGATCCCTCGGTCGGGCTTGCTGGTCTCCCGCTTCTCCAGGACCTCGCTCTCCCCCCGGACCGTGTCCCCGATGAACACCGGCTTCAAGAAGGCATACTTTCGGATCTCCAGCCAGGCGATGATCGTGCCCTCAAACTGTCCCGCGCGCTGCCGAAGACCCGTAAGCATGGAGAGGACCAACAGGCCATGGGCGATGCGCTGGCCAAAGGGGGTGGTCTTGGCGAACTCGAGATCGGTGTGGATGGGGTTGTAATCCCCCGAGACCCCGGCAAAGTTCACCACGTCCGCCTCCGTCACCGTCCGGGCCGGGGTCGTGAACCGCTGACCCACCTCGAAGTCCTCGAAGTACATGGGCATAGGCCTCCTCCTCTATTCAAGCCCCGTATGCGGCATAGACCAGGGTCCTAAACCGAAGCCACATCTTCTGGCCAAGCCGGGAGAAGAAGGCCCCATCGGGCCGCATCACGGAAAGAAGGCTTGGAGCCTGGACGAGAAGGACGGCGGAAAGACCCGCCTTGGGATCCACGAAAAAGTAGGTTCCCGCTAGGCCAGCCCAGTTCACCTCCCCTGGGTTTCCCGGGCTTAGGCTGGCCTCCTTCCGCACCGCCACCCCTAGGCCAAAGGTGTACCCCGGGCCCGGGGTGTACTCCTCCCCCCGGGCCAGAACCCCAGGGTAAAGGGGGCCCAGGTGATCCTCCTGCATAAAGTCCAGAAGCGCGCGGGAGACCGGCCCAAGACGGGTCCGGAGGGCCTCGGCGAAGCGCAGGTAGTCGTCCAGGGTGGAAAACCCTCCCGCCCCGCCCACGTACCGGCCCTCCTTGGGCTTAGGAGGGATCAAGCGGATGGGCGCCTGGGTCTCGGGGTCCTGGGGAAAGGGCTGGGCCAGCCGGGCCTCGTCCGCAGCAAAGCCCGAGTCCTTCATCCCCAAAGGCTCGAAAAGCCGCTTCCGCATAAGCCGGTCCAGATCTTCCCCCGCAAGCTCCTCCAGCAGGTGGCCCAAAAGATCGGTGGAAAGCCCATACTCAAAGGTACTTCCCGGCTGGAAGCGCAAGGGGAGGCGGAAAAGGGCCTCCAGGAACTCCTCCCGGGTTTGATTCATCAGGTCCACCCCGGCCTCGAGGTAGAGCCTTTTGACCGGGGACTGGAAAAAAACGCCGTAGGTGAGGCCGGAGGTGTGGCGGAGGAGGTCGTAGACCAAAACCGGCCTCCTTGGGGGCTCGAGGCGGAAGCCTTCCCCCTCCTCCACGGCCACCATGGGACGAAACTGGGGGAAGTAAAGCTCCACCGGGTCCAAGAGGGAAAGCCTGCCCTCCTCCACGAAGGAAAGGGCCAGGAGGCTCGTCCAGGGCTTGGTCATGGAGTAGACGCGGAAAAGGGCATCCTCCCGCATGGGAGGCCCCTTTGGGCCCATCGCCCCCACCGCTTTCCGGAAGACCACCTCCCCGTCCTTCATCACCCCGGCCACCGCACCGGGAAAACTTCCCCGCTCCACCTCCTCGTTCAGCCATTCCAGTAGCCCCATAGACCACCCCTTTAGGCCGGAGCCGCCCCGACCGTCCGGCCGCCATCCACAAAAAGCACCTGGCCGGTGATGAAGCTGGACTCGTCCGAGACCAGAAAAAGCGCGGCATAGGCCACCTCCAAAGGCTTCCCCACCCGCCCTAAGGGCGTGGCCGCGATGGCCTTTTCCCGCACCTTCTCCGGCACCTGGGCCGTCATCCGGGTCTCGATGAACCCAGGGGCCAGGGCGTTCACCCGGATGCCCCACCGCCCAAGCTCCAGGGCCAGGGTCCGGGTAAGCCCCACCACCCCCGCCTTCGAGGCCGAGTAGTTGGCCTGGCCCAGATTCCCCAGGTACACCCGGCTGGAGGTGAGCACAATGCTCCCAGGGTTCTTCTCCCGCATGGCCTCGGAAGCCGCCTTGGCCACCAGGAAACTCCCCGTCAGGTTGACCCGGATGACCCGTTCCCAGTCCTCCAGCGTCATCTTCCAGTGAAAACCGTCCCGGGTGATCCCCGCGTAATGCACCACCCCATCCAGCCGGCCAAACGCCTCCAGAGCCCGGCTGAACCCCACCTCCACCGAACGGGGGTCCGCCACATCCATGACCACCCCCAGGGCCCCCATGGCCGTAGCCGCCTCAAAAAGGGGCGCCTCCTCCAAATCGCAGGCGATAAGCCTCGCCCCCTCCCGGGCAAAGAGCTCCAGCGTGGCCCGGCCGATCCCATGCGCCGCCCCGGTGATGAGCACCACCTTCCCGTCCAGCCTTCCCATCCCCTCCTCCCCTCAGCCAAACGCCCTTATCCCCGTGAGATGGGCTCCGATGACCAGCTTCTGCACCTCGCTCGTCCCTTCGTACAAGGTGGCGATCCGGGCATCCCGGTAAAGCCTCGCCGCCTCGTACTCCTCAAAAAAGCCGTAGCCCCCGTGAATCTGGATAGCCTTATACGCGGCGCGGTTGGCCGCCTCGCTGGCGAAAAGCTTGGCCATGGAGGCCTCGAGGGTGAACCGCTCCCCGGCTTCCTTCTTCCTGAGGGCGCTTTCCACCAGAAGCCGAGCGGCCTCGAGGTCCACCCTCATCTCCGCCAGCATCTCCTGAACCAGCTGGAAGCCCGCGATTGCTCGGCCAAACTGGTGACGTTCCTTAGCGTAGGCCAAGGAAAGCTCCAAAGCCCGCTTGATGATCCCCACGCTCCCCGCCGCCAGGGAAAGCCGACCCACGTCCAGTGTGGAAAGGGCGATCTTGAACCCCTCCCCCTC
>Ga0209989_100125_pt1 | contig 13749 bp, 12 predicted proteins | sample Antgeofumaro1A2B_FD_188083 | JGI IMG/M metagenome (GOLD analysis project Ga0209989, IMG submission 188083) | Geothermal fumarole subsurface microbial communities from Mt. Erebus, Antarctica - 1A2B (SPAdes) (version 2) | ecosystem: Environmental > Terrestrial > Volcanic > Fumaroles | place: Mt....
GGTAGGTATTGCCCTCGCTAATAGGCACGTATACCACCACCGAGGGCTTGGTGGGCACCGGGGTGGGTTGGGGTGTTAACAGGGGACGACGGCTGGCGTACCAGTAACCCCCTCCAAAAGCCAGTATCGCCAGCAGTAGCACGGTCGATATCCAGCGAATCTTCATGACCTAAAGCGGCTCCGGTATCTGGATGCGTTCGTCTTCACCCTTGCTGGAGGCAGGGCGTACTTCCATTTCCTGCTGTGCCATCTGCGATTCCTTCTCCTTCTCGCCCTCGATGTACGCTTTCAACCCCGCTACGATCGCTTCGGCGACCTGCTTCTGGAACTTGGGGTCTTTCAGTTTGGCGCGGTCGTTGTCGTTGTTGATGTATGCGACCTCGATCAACACGGCTGGCATCTCGCTCCGGCGCAGGACGGCAAAGCCCGACTGGTAGATGGCGGTGTCGGTCTGCGCGCCGCGGTTGGGCAGACCTGTCACGGCAGAGAGATGTTTCTGGATCGCCTGCGCCAGCGCACGCCCATCGGGGTCGGAGGCATGGTAGTAGGTCGTGGTGCCGCTGGCGGAGTTGGGCTTGGGGGTGGAGTCGCAATGGATGCTGATGAAGAAGTCCGCGCCCTTTTCGTTCGCCAGTTTGGGACGGTCGTAGAGGTCGACGGTGCTGTCGTCCTCGCGTGTCAGGGTGACGGTGGCTTTCTCCTTCGCCAGTAGGTCACGAACCATCAGCGCGATGGCAAGGTTAATATCCTTCTCGTAGACGATGGAATCCCCGTCTCGCCCTACCGCGCCTTTGGAGGTGCCGCCGTGTCCGGGGTCTATCACGATGTGCTTCTCGGAGAGTTTGCCGTGGGCGTTGCGCGGTCGGTTGACGGCGAGGGTAATCACAGGCTTTTGCTTGTCGTACTCCACACGGAGGCTGGCTGCGCGCGTGGTGCGAATCAGCAATGCCGAACGCACTCCCTTGTCGTCTCCAGTGAACTGCACCGTTTCGATGAGCGGATGCGTGATGTTCCAGTCGGCGGGCAGGTTCGCGCCCGGTTTGACCTGCGGCATCTCCAGCAAGGTGGTGTAGCCTTCCTTCAGCGGGCGCAGGCGCACCGGCACCTTGCGGCTGAGGGTCATCTGTAGGCGTGCACCGTCCTCATCCTTGTGCCATTCCACCTGAAGCAGGTCGGCAGGTGGCTGAGATGGGGTTGTGGTCTTGGCAGGAAGGCTAGCGGGGCGGGGCTTGTCGTTCGAGGCACCCCCCAGCGCCAGCATGGCTTCACTGCCTTCCGGGGTGGTGGAGAACGCGAACGGCGTCTGCTCGCGCAGGTCTAACACCATGCGCACCACACCCTCCTTGAACTGTGCCCAGCGTAGTTTCTCCACCGCTGTAGGAACATCGCCCTCAGGCTGAATAGCCTCGGCAGGCAAGGTACACGGGGAGATGTCGATCACCACGCGCAGAGGCTCGCGCAGGGTAAAAGTACGGAAGGTCACTTTGTCGGAGGTCACCACATGCAGGACGCTCTCGTCCCAGCGCAGTGCCTGCAGGGTGGGCAGGCGGGCGTCTGATTCCGCCTGCTGGGCAAGCAGTTGCCCAGCGGTGCACCCGACCATGAGTACCGCCATCAGCACACGCCACGCCGTTGGCACTACGCCACCTCCTTACTTGTCCGAGATATTCTCGCCTTGGGTGCAAATCTCCTCTTCTAACCAGCTGGCGAATGCATTATTGATTTTCGGCACATCGATCTGGGCAATGAAGTTGGTATAGGAGATGTGCCGACGCACCTCTTCGGCGATGGCTTCATACCGCTCGGGCAGGGTCTTGACGATGAGCACCGTCTCGGGCTCTTCGATGATTTCGCCCTTCCAGCGATAGGCGCAGGTAATAGAGAACCAGTTGGTGCAGACCGCCAGCCGTTTCTCCAGCAGGGCGCGGGAGATCGTTCGCGCCTCCTCGTCGGTGTTCAGGGTGATGTATAGGATAACCATCGCGTCGCCTCCACCTGACGAAACTGGTAACAGTATACCGTATCGAGGGACGTTCTCTGGAGGGCGAGGCGGATGCCGAGCCAAATACCCCCTCCCTGCCTGCAGAACGGCTCACCGGGAGGTTCGCCTTCCAGAGGCAAGGACATTCTCTCCCCGACCGCGAAAGCTATTCTGACATCTGCCACAACTGGAGGAGACGTTTCGGGAATGGTGTTGCTTGCCGTTTTGCTGGCGACCGTTCAGTCGGGCGTTCAGTGGGGATGCACACACGCCCTGCACAACGTGTTTCGCGACGCCCAACCGCCTGCCCAGCTCCAGCGCGAGGTGCGAGTATCCTCGGCTCGCAACCAGTGGGTCGGCGCGCAGATCGTCTTGCGCTCGCCGACCGCCGAGCGGGTGCAGGATGTGGAATGCTCTCCTCTGCAAAGGCAGGTTGGCAAGGGGACCGTCCCCGCGTCGGCGTTCTGGTACGCCTTTGTGGAGTACCACCGCGTGAACAAGAACTCGACAGCGACCCCCGCGGAGGAACTGGTGCGCAAAGCCCCCGCCGATTTCCCCGATGGTCTGCTGGAGCAGAGGGCGATAGACCTTCAGCCGGAACAAAACCAGCCGATATACGTGCAGTGGCGGGTACCCACCAGTGCCCCTGCTGGCGACTACCGTGGGACGGCCACCATTCGACTGCAGAACGGCGTGTTGAAGGTTCCGGTGCACCTCACCGTGTACAACCTCACGTTCCCCCAGCGTACGCGCCTCAAGGTGACCATCTGGATGAACGATGGTGCGCTGGCGAGGCATCAGGGAGTGGAGTATCTGTCGGAGGGGTTCTGGCAGGTTCTTCAGCGTACCGCCCGCCTGATGCGCCAGCATCACCAGAACACGATCTGGACGCCCTGGTCGCTCACTCGAGCGGTCCGTCGCGAAGACGGCAAGGTGTCCTACGACTTCGGGCACTTTGACCGCTGGGTGGAGACCTTCCTGAAGGAGGGGTTTGAAGTCATTGAATTGCACCATGTGGGCGGGCGCGAACATGGGCAATGGGAAGACAAGAACTTCGTCGCCTGGCCTCTGCGGTGTCGCAACGAGAAGACCGCTCAGGACGAATGGCTTCCCGTCGAGGAATGGCTTCCTGCGCTTCAGGAACACCTGCGCGAGAAAGGGTGGCTGAGCCGTATGCTCTTGCATGTGGCAGACGAGCCTATCGAGGTGAACGTGGACTCGTGGAAACAGCTCTCGGAACGGGTACATCGCCTTGCGCCCAACCTTCGATGGGTGGACGCTATTCACGTGCCCAATCTGGAGGGCTATCTGGAGGTGTGGGTGCCGCAACTGAACTTTCTGGCGCAGTGGTTCGAACAGTTCCAGCAGGTTCGAGGACAAGGCGCAGAGCTATGGTTCTATGTGGCGTGGCTGCCGCAAGGGCAGTTTCCCAACAGGTTGATCGACTGTCCGCTGATTAAGACGCGTGTCATGCACTGGCTGAATCATCTTACCGATACCACTGGCTTCCTGCACTGGGGGTATAACTTCTGGGATGCGCCGTTTGACGAGCAGTTGGCTCCGGGCGATAACTGGATTGTATATCCGGGCAAGGACGCGCCGCGCAGTAGTCTGCGCTATGAGGCGATGCGCGAGGGCATCGAGGACTACGAGTACCTCTGCCTGCTGGAGGGGAGGGCACAGCAGGCCGCGAAGCGGCTGAAACTGACCGACTTCGACGCCAAAGCGTGGGCGAAGAGTTACACCCGTCTGGTCGCGCCGGGGTATACCACTTACACCCGTAATCCCGAACGGCTCTATACGGTGCGGGATGCCGTTGCACGCGCGATAGAGAGCCTTCAGCATCGAACACTGCCCCTTCTGGCGTGGCAGAAAGGGCGCGAGGGCGAGCAGGTAACCATCGAAGGCGTGACCCTGCCCGGCGCGAAGGTGTATTGCGGGAACGCCACTGCCACCGCGAACAGCGATGGACGGTTCGTGTTGAAAGTAGCCCGTGCCGAGGGTGGGATGGTCATTCTGGAGGTTCGGCATCTGCGCACGCGCAACCGTCTGCCGGTAGCGGTTCCGTGACCGTCTTACGCCGCCTCCAGCACGTCCAGCGGGGGAGCGTTGGAGGAGATGAACGTTTTGGCGGTGACCTCCTCCAGAGTGGTAATGCCCTGAACCACCTTCTCGATCCCGTCCTGTGACATCGGCACCATGCCTTTGCGCCGGGCGGCTTCGAGAATCTGACTGCTGGGAACATGCTTGACGGTCAGTTCGCGGATGTCGTCGTCCACCACGAGGATTTCATGCACGCTGATGCGCCCCAGGTAGCCGCGTCCCCCACATGCCGAGCATCCTCCGCCCCGATAGAGCTTGTCCACCATCCGCCCGAGGACCTGTATCTCCGTCAGGCTGGGTTCGTACCCCCGTTTGCAATGCGGGCATATCACGCGCACCAGTCGCTGTGCCACCACGCCTGCCAACGCGGAGCTGATTAGGAACGGTTCCACACCCATGTCGATTAGTCGGGGGATTGCGCTCACCGCATCGTTGGTATGCAAGGTGGAGAGCACCAGGTGCCCCGTCATGGCGGCACGGCAGGCGATTTCGGCGGTCTCCTGGTCGCGGATTTCACCCACCAGCACCACGTCCGGGTCCTGGCGCAGGATAGCACGCAGTTGCGCGGCGAAGGTCAGCCCTGCCTTCTCGTTCACGTTGGACTGATTGATGCCCTCCAGTTCGTACTCAATCGGGTCTTCGCAGGTGATGATATTGCGGCTGACGGACTGGATTTTGCGCAGAGCCGCGTACAAGGTGGTGGTTTTGCCAGAGCCGGTGGGGCCGGTGACCAGAATAATGCCGTTAGGCTGTTGTAACAGCCAGCGGAAGGTCATCAGGTTGCGTGGTGCGAAACCCAGCTCCTCTAGTCGGCGGATGTTGCGGTCGCGATCCAGCACGCGCATGACCACACGCTCGCCATACTGGATGGGCAGTGTGGAGACACGCAGGTCTACCTGTCGCCCCTCCACTTTGATGGTGATGCGTCCGTCTTGCGGAATGCGCCGTTCCGCAATGTCCATATCCGCCATGACCTTGATGCGCGAGATGCACGCTGCCATCAACTGGCGAGGGATATTGCGCACGTGTTGTAGTTCGCCGTCGATCCGATAGCGCACCTCCATGTGGGTGCGGCGTGGCTCTAGATGAATATCGCTGGCGCGCCCGTTCACCGCATCCAGCAGTAGCAGGTTGACCAACCGCACGACTGGGGCGTCTTCCACCGCTCGCCGGAGGTCTTCGAGGTTCTCCTCCTCGCTCTCGTGCGTGGCTTCTACCCCGGAGATCACGTCATCCAGCGATTCGGCGGTGGTGGCGGCCGTGCTGTAGTGGAAATCGATGGCTTTGAGCAGGTCTTCGGGGTCCGTGTAGACCACCTTGATATACATGCCGGTGTGGCGATGGAGGACATCGATGGCGTCAACGTCCAGCGGGTTCGCCATTGCCACCACCAGCTTGTTGTCTTCAATGCGCAGGGGCAGTGCCTTAAGGGTTTTCGCCATGTTGGCGGACATTCGGGTTACGGCTTCTGGCTGGACGCTTTCGGGGTTGACCTTTTCGTAGTCCACATCATATTGCTCTGCCTGCGCCTCGGCAAGCTGGTCGGCGTTGATGTAGCCGAGACGCAGGAGCACCTGCCCCAGCAAGCCCCCGTTTTGTTGTTGCTCCTGCAGGGCTTCCTCGAGCTGTTCGGGAGTGATGTATCCTAGATCTATCAGTATCTCGCCCAGTTTGCGCCGACCGTACATTGTAGCCGTCTCCGCTTCACCGTGAAAAAAACAGGCGTGCTGACCATCCGCCGAACGCAGAAGCACCTACTTTGCTCAGAACGGCACCGGTCGCAACGGCAGATAGCCTGCAGAATCTGCCCCATATCGTATTATCGGCAGGGGTGGGCGATACGCTTAGTGGCGCGGTGGGCTACAGTTCCCGTCGCCATTCGAAGGCGGAGATGAGCGTCGCCTGGTCGGCGTAGTCTAGGTCACCGCCGACGGGCATACCGTGCGCCAACTGCGTGACGCGAATACCCAGTGGCTTGATTAGGCGCGAGAGGTACAGTGCGGTGGCGTCTCCCTCGATGGTGGGGTTCATCGCGATAATCACCTCTTTCACCTGGCGCGACTGCAGTCGCTGGAGCAGTTCACGTACGCGCAACTGCTCGGCTCCCACCCCATCCATCGGCGAGATCACGCCCTGCAAAACGTGATACAGCCCGCGGTACTCCTGCGTCCGCTCGATAGCCATCAGGTCGCGCACATCCGCCACCACGCACAGCACGGAGGCATCTCGCGAAGGGTTGCGACAGATGGGGCAGATCTCCTCGTCGGTGAAGTTAAAGCATTGCTTGCAGGTGGTGATGCGCTCCTTGACCTCCAGGATCGCCTCCGCCAGCATGTGCGCTTCCTCCTCCGGCATTCGCAGGATATGGAACGCCATGCGCTGAGCGGACTTGGGTCCTACACCGGGCATCTTTTCTAGTTCGCGGATCAGTTTCGCTAAGGGCTTGGCGTACTCCATCGCTCAAAACAGATTCCCTAGGTCGATGTTTGGCATTCCCGGAAGTGAGGTCATACGCCGGGCGGCTTCGGCGACCGCTTGCTCGCGCGCCTCGTTGACGGCAGAGACGATTAGGTCCTGAAGCATCTCTACATCGTTCGGGTCTACCACAACCGGATTGATTTCAATGGAGATCAGCGCACCGGTGCCGTCCACCACCGCTTTGACCACACCCCCGCCTACGGAAGATTCCACGCGCAGGTTTTTCAGCTCTTCCTGCGCCTTCCGCATCTGTTGCATGGTTTGCTCCAGCATCCGCTGGAGGTCACGGGGATTCGCCCCGAAAGGGTTACGCATGACTAGCCTCCCTCGATCTCGATGTAGCCGTTGAAAGTCTGTGCCACTTCCTGCGCGTATTGTTCACCATCTATCTCCTCGACATCCTGCGTCTGACGTTCGCCCGCAGGTGAGTCGTTTGCCCGGCGCAGTTCACAGCGCAGGCTGATCGGCTTGCTACCTAGGATGCGTGAGATGGTCTGCTCTACAAACTGGCGCCGCTTTTCCGATTGCATCTGCGAGAAGGGGAACTCGTTGTGAAACTGCAGAACGATGACGTTCTCGCCTTCCGCGCGCACGGGAGTGGCATCGCGCAGAACCTCCGCGCCGCCGCGACTTCGCTCCGCAACCCGGGCGATAATCTGCTCCCATCGTCCCTGCACCAGCTTCAGCAGGGCGAGAGCCTCAGCGTCGCTTTCCGGTGCGGGAGAAGGCGAGCTAGGCGGCGCGGTCTCGCTCGAAGATGTCTCACTTGGGGCGGCTGGCTGGGCATTGCCGACAGGAGCTTTCTCGGCGGTGCTGTTTTTGACGCTGGCTATCTGTACCATCGCCATATCCAGTAGGACGCGCTGTTGGGGAACGTTGCGCAATTGCGCCTGTGCCCGCACCAGGATGTCCAGCATCTGGCTCAGGGCGTCAGGGGTGAAATGCTGAGCCTGTGCCTTCAGACCGGCAAGGTCTGCAGGGGACAGACTCTCGTCCAGTGCGCCTACGCGCGCATACAGCAGGTCGCGCACCCGCTGAGCGATGGCTTCCAGAATCGTGCGCACACTGCTCCCACGTCGGACCATCTCGTCGCCGGCGAGGAGCGCTTTCGCCACGTCGCCGCGCGCGGCGGCGTTGATCACCGCCCCTACTGCCTCCTCGTCCGCGATGCCCAACACCGAGCGCACGGTTTCATAGTCTACATGCCTATCGGCATACGCCAGCACCTGCTCCAGCAGGCTCAGCGCATCACGGAAAGAGCCATCCGCCGCCCGGGCGATCGCCTTCACCGCTTCGGGCTCGGCGGTTAGACCCTCCCGCTCCAGTACGGTATTGACGCGCCGGACCAGGTCCTCTAAAGAGGCACGCCGGAAATCGAACCGGATACACCGCGAGCGGATGGTGATCGGCACCCGCTGCACCTCGGTGGTTGCCAGTACGAACACCACATGGGGCGGGGGCTCTTCCAGCGTCTTGAGCAGGGCGTCGAAGGCTTTGGCGGACAGGTCATGCACCTCGTCGATGATATAGACCTTGTAACGGGCTTGCTGGGGCATGTACTGCGCGTTTTGGATGATGGTTTCGCGCACATCATCGATGCCCGTTTCAGAGGCAGCGTCCATCTCGATCACGTCTACCGCCCTGCCTTCGCGGATGGCAACACACGTGGCGCATCGGTCACAAGGGGTAGGGGTGGGACCCTGTTCGCAGTTCAACGCCTTCGCCAGCAGGCGGGCGGTGGTGGTCTTGCCGATGCCGCGCGGTCCGCAGAACAGATAGGCATGGGCGACCTTGCCCGTTCGGACAGCGTTTTGCAACGTTTGGGTCACGTGTTGCTGTCCGATCACGTCCTCGAACGTCTGCGAACGGTACTTTCTATAGAGCGCGATGTGTGCCATAGTCTACAGGTTAGCGGAAAGCCATTCCTTCAGCGCGTCTACCAGTCCGGGCGCCAGAGGCACCTGTGGATTGGTCAGAATCTCCTGCGTATCGCCGGTGGGTGCCACTTTGAACGCATGCGCTGTGCTTGGGAGTACTTTCAACACGACCCGGCTGTTTCCTGCGTTGCGTGCCTGTTGGTACAGCAGTTCGCCATCTTGTTTAGGCGACACCCGTGTGTCCAGCGCACCGTAGAGCAGGAGCACCGGCACTTTCACCGCTTTCAACCGCGCCACCGGGTTCTCGAAGTAAAACTCCTGCAGGTAGGGGCGGTCTGGCATCATGAAGTAGGGCGCGACGTCTTCGTGCAAGGGGGGTAATGGCAGGCGATAGTACAGGGCGGCAAGCGCCGCGTCGAAATCGCCGAGCCGTTGTTGAATCTTGTCTGCCGGAATGCCCTCCCTGCGCCAGCGCTGTTGGAGGTTCTCGCGCAGGATGATGGCAGGGGTGCGTCCGGGCGGTGCCAGGCACACCAACACTTTCGGGGGGGTTGGCAGTTCACCCGCCAGCGCCATGCCGATGAGCGCGCCGTCCTCATAGCCCAGCACGCCCACGCGCTGGGGGTCTACCTCTGCCTGCTGGCGCAAGAAGTGGAGTGCTGACACCGCATCCTGCGCCGCCTGTGTCAGGGAGATGTTGTCCTGTTCCCCTTTGGGAAGGACGCTGGCGCCGATTCCGCGCTTATCATAGCGCAGGGTGACGTATCCCATCTGTGCCAGCTGTTGTGCCAGCTGGCGATATAGGTCGGTTTTGAGACCGTCACCGTTACCGTTGCGGTCCACCGCCCCGCTACCCGGGATCATCAGCAGGGCGGGCGCGCGGGCGATTCCGTTTGGGGTAGTCAGCATGCCTGCCAGCATCACATTGCCACTTGGGATGCGCACCTCGCGCTCCGCTGACCGCGCTGTCGTTGCCAGCACAAGCGCACACCACAGGCAGATTAACAGTAGCGTATCTCGTTTCATCATGTGGGGAACCGAACGGCAAGAGTGATAGAGTAGCCGTGCACCTGCCGTTGATGTGCGCCTTCCGGGTGTCGACCCGCGCAGTTAACTCCGGCTGGGTAGGTCTGCGGCACACGGAGCGCGTGCGGACCGTTGCTTCCTTCCGGACCTGGCGGGGTTGGCACGTCAGCCGTTGCGCAGGGCCCAGCCATCAACGCCACTTACGCAGGCACTGCCCACAAGACCACACCGCGGGCAGGAGTTCACCCCCGCTATAGCGGATTGCGGGTACAGGGCACCGCTAGCTCCCCGGCTAGCACGGCTACTCTATCACTATTTTAGCATATTCTGCCTATTCCTGCACCGGATAGTCGGTGGCTTCGCCCTTGCCGCTTAGCAGTTGTTCGCGCGTCAGCAGAAGATGCTTGCGCACACGGCGCACGGGCACAGTATACCGCTTGCCGTCCTTGTCGACGGTGGTGACTTCATCCACGCGCAGGTATCGTTTGTCCGTCAGCCCCTCGCCGCGCCAGCCGATGCGGTCCTGCGTTTGTGGCGGCGCGTACAGCGGGTTGAAGCGTACTGTGACCACATAGCGCGGAGCCTTGAAGCTGTACATCATCGGATCTTTGCTCATGTCGATCTTGCGCTTGAACTTGCCCTTGATGATGGCTATCTGCTCCTGCATGATGGTCACGTCGGGCACGTCGAAGGTGAACACCTTCTGCCGCCACACCTCGCCTGCCTCTTTCTCATCGGTGGGAAGGATGGAGGACTTGTAGCCCTCATCGCGCAGGACGACGTCCACCCGTCCGGGGCGGAAGTCCATCTTCTGCATCTGCGGGTCAAAGTAGTTGCCCAAGTCCACTGTGCCCGACACCTCGATGATCTTGGGTTCCACCACACGCACCTTCACGTCGAACTTGACGTCAATAGGTGGCTGGATGTCTGGTGGCTGTTTGAGGTACCGGTTATACTGGCGCAGTTCGGTGAGGGCGTAGTTGTGCTTGGCGACGTCCACGTTCACCTGTGCCATGAACTCTTTCGGGTGCGCTTTGGCATACTGCTCGTGCTTTTGCAAGATGTCCTGCCAGGTGAGCAGAGTCTGGTCGATCAGCCCCGCTTTCTCCCAGGCGTGTGCCAGCATATGCCTTCGAGCGGGCGGGATACCCGGCGAATACTCGTCTGGGCGGTCGGGGAAGTCGTACGCCTTCTGGAACCACTGTACGGCGTTATGCGCCTGCTTGATTTTGTCGTACCACATCCAGCCCATCTCAAAGTAGATGTCGTACACATCGGGGTTGTTCTCCACGCCCTCTTCCAACAGTTTCAGCGCGGCGGAGAGGTATCGCCGGTCGGAACGCTGTTCGGTATCGGTGAAGTTGTAGCCGATGTGCCACGCGCCGGTGCTGTACACGTCCAGGTTGTGCGGATCCAGCCACGTCACCAGCCGAATGATGGGCAGGATGGCATCGTAGTTGCCTTCGTGGAAGAAGGAGTCCGCGCGCACCCACAGTGCGCCTGCCACCACTTCGCGGAAGCCGAGCATCGTGCCGAAGATGTACTCGGTAGGCAAGCCAGTCATCTTGCCGAACAGCCCCTGCACCTTCGGCTCGAACTGCTTGCGGTGCGGGTCGATAGCGGTCTGCAAAACGGCGCTCAGCGCCCACAGCACAAGAACAGCAAGTATCAACGGCGTGCGTCGCATGGTTACACCTCGCGCCGGTCGAAGATAATGACCGCGATGATGAGCAGAACCGCGATGTACAGGATGGCGTAGCCGATGTTCTGGATATAGTACACCCCTTCGTTAATAATGCGCGTCTCGGGGTGAATGATCTTGTTCTGGATGTTGAAGTTGCCGAAGTTCGGCAGGAGGTAGTGCAACACCGCGCCGATGCCCTTCTGGAGCACGGTACGGTTCTCACCCTTCATCAGCGATTCGGTGACGCTGGAGAGCGTGCCGATGATGTATACCCCGAGCGACATGAAGAAGTTCACGAAGGGGGTCAGGAACACCGAGAAGAAGATCGCCAGCGACACCAGGATGCTCATCTGGAAGAAGATCATAACGAACCCTTTCCAGAGGTCCAGAGCCTGTTTGGGCGTGCCGCGCCATGCCACCACGACGAAGAATACGAGCCCCATGAACAGGATGTTGAGCAGCATGGTGAGGATGCCGCCCAGAAACTTGCCCAGCACAAACTCGTATCGCTGGACCGGCTTGGACAGCACGGTGTAGATGGTGCGGCGTTCGATCTCGGCGGGTATTAGCGAGATGCCCATGACGATGCAGATGAACATGGACGCGAGCTGGATGACCCCCAGCCCCAGGCTTTTGAGCAGGGTCAGCTCCTCCCGCGGGGAGAGGAAGCTGAACAGGGGCGACAAAACGATCAGCACCAATGCCCCAAACAGAAACAGAAGCACCACACGTCGGCTTAGTGCCTCGCGCACGGTGTTGTAAGCGATCGCAAGCACTGCCGTCATTTCTTTTCGACCTCCTCAATCGTGGAAACGAAGAGTTCTTCCAGAGTGCGCCTCTGCGGAATGAGCGAGCGGATGATCCCGTTCGCACTGCGGATGATGTCTACCACTTTGTTCACGGAGGCGTCATCTGGCTGTTGCACCACCACGCGCCCGTTCTGCCGCTGAACCTGTCCGCCCAACGCGCGAATCTTCTCGGCGACGCCGTCGTCCACGTTCTCCGCGACGATTTCCACGCGCCCGCTGGGCAGAAGCTCGTCCAGCTTGCCCGCCTTCAGCAGTTTGCCGCGATTGAGGATGGAGACGCGGTCGCAGATCAATTCCACCTCCAGCAATTGGTGCGAGCTGAGAAAGACGGTCTTGCCCTGCTGTTTGAGACGCATGATCAGGTCGCGGATTTCGATGCGCGCCATCGGGTCCAGACCCGAGGTCGGCTCGTCCAGGAACAGCAGCTCGGGGTCGTTGATCAGTGCCTGGGCGATGCCGATGCGCTGGAGCATTCCCTTCGAGTAGTTGCGCAGGGTCTTGTCCCCATCGCGCGACAGCCCCACCATCTCCAGCAAAGCCTCCACCTTCTTCTTGCGCTCGCCGGCAGGAACGCCAAACAGGCGCGCATAGAAGTCCAGCACCTGACGCCCGGTCAGGTATTCATAGAAGTAGGGGCTTTCGGGAAGATAGGCGATCTGCCGCTTGACGCTGACGTCGCCAATCGGCTTGCCCAGCACCCAGGCGTCTCCCTTGGTGGGGAAGATCAGCCCGAGCAGCATCTTAATAGTTGTGGTCTTGCCCGCGCCGTTCGGTCCAAGGAAACCGAAGATTTCTCCTCTGTATACTTCTAAATGCAGGTCATCTACGGCACGGACCATCTTACCGGTCGTCTTGTTGAGATACTCCTTGGTTAGACCTTCGATCTTGATGGCTGACTCCATCGTACGTGCGATGCCTCCTTTAGGTTGGCGCCAGTGATATGAGTTTTGTCGTAAAAACCACCGACGGATAGTATACCGAAAGCCCTGCCCGGTGTCAAACAACACCGCTCCGCAGCAGGGCTTATACAGTATATACGAGGTTGCCCGGTAAAAGGTGCCCATTGCACTGAAAGGTTTCAGGGGTTTTGTGCAAAAAACCGTGCGTTTACGGAGCCTTGACAGCTTTTGAGCACCACGCTAAACTGTTTGCAAAAGGGAGATACTGTGTTGAGCAACGGGGGGCTGAAGGGCTATAATAGGGGACGGAGGGAGGGAAGAGGACCCCAAAGAAGCCCGACTGGTAGAGCGCTTGTTTTCAGGGTTTAAACGGCTATTTGGAGAGGTGATGATGGGGAGGCGATTTGAGCGGATGGTGCAGGAGATGGAGATGATGGTTTTCATCCACAATCTGATGTTAGGCCTTGGGGGAGCGTTAGATCTTTCTGGAATGGGGGCTTGACAGGCAGGGGCAGGAGTGTTATCATGCAGGTGACTTCTTGAAGCCAGAGGTGACTCAATAAAGCAGTGTTTGTCCGGTACCCGCAAGAGACCAGTCACGGGCTCAGCCGAAGCGGTCCTCCCGATTTGAGACTTAACCGTCTGAACCGCATCGCCGAGTGGCTGGACAAATGGTGCAAGCCATAGGAGGTAGTCGAGGAAGGTGAATTGCTCTGAGCGATTTGATTTGTGGGCACGGTCATTGGGCATTGTGGAAACTCCACCTGACCTTGTCGCCTTTATGACATCCCTCGCTGTCCCACCGAAGCCGCACTGTCGCGTGTTGGAACCTGCCTGCGGATCAGCCCCCTTCCTTACTGCCTTCTCTGAGCGTTATGGCGATCATCATGAA
>Ga0209989_100126_pt1 | contig 13714 bp, 13 predicted proteins | sample Antgeofumaro1A2B_FD_188083 | JGI IMG/M metagenome (GOLD analysis project Ga0209989, IMG submission 188083) | Geothermal fumarole subsurface microbial communities from Mt. Erebus, Antarctica - 1A2B (SPAdes) (version 2) | ecosystem: Environmental > Terrestrial > Volcanic > Fumaroles | place: Mt....
ATAGCGGGTACATAGTCAGACAAGGACATTGAAAATCTGGATAAACTGACAATAATATTTGGTAACAAGCCTACCTATAAGGGATTGAAACCCCGATTCTGCGCAGGCTCTAGTCTAGTGAACCACGTAACAGGCCTACCTATAGGGGTTTGAAATTAGGGACTCAATCGCCCATTGCAGGTGCTCGCGAACGATGGTGGATGAGGCACTGGACCTGATGAAAGCGCAGGGGGTTAACATGCTGAGCGGCGTTCACTTCTTGCTGACCTACCAGTGTCCCTACGAGTGCGACCACTGCTTTGTGTACAGCGGTCCGCGCGCGCAGGGCACGTTCACCTTGGCTCAGGATAGTGGCGGAGCTGGAAGAGGCGCGTCGGTTGGGCACAGTGCAGACGGTGTTTTTCGAGGGCGGTGAGCCGTTTCTGTACTACCCACTGTTGCTGGAAGGCGTGCGACGCGCCGCCGCGATGGGCTTTCAGACGGGTATTGTCACCAACGGCTACTTCGCCTCCAGCGTGGAAGATGCCAAGCTCTGGCTAAAGCCTCTGCAGGAGGCAGGGCTTGGCTCTATCAGCTTCAGCGATGACCTCTTTCACAGCGGTTCGGCAACGGACACGCCGGCGAAGCGGGCACTGGCGGCGGCTCAGCAGATGGGCATCCCCTGCGGGGTGATCGCCATCAGCTCACCGACGGTCAGCGACGCGCAGGAGAACGGGTCGGCGAAGGGCGAGCCCATTGTAGGAGGGGGCGTGCGCTTCCGAGGGCGGGCGGTGGAGAGGCTAACCTACGGTCTGCCCACCCGCCCCTGGCACACCTTCACCGAGTGCCCCTACGAGAACCTGCGCGACCACGGACGGGTGCATGTGGACGCCTATGGAAACGTGCAAGTCTGTTGGGGATTGTGCATGGGCAACCTGTGGAAAACGCCTTTATCCGAACTGGTGCGCGGTTATCAGGCGGAACGGCACCCCCTATGCGCGCCGCTGGTGGAGGGTGGCCCCGCTGAGTTCGCCAGGCGCTACGGGTTCCCGGTGGAAGAGGGATATGTCTCTGCCTGTCACCTGTGCTATCTTGTCCGGCGCGCGCTGATAGCGCGTTTCCCCGAGTACCTCGCCCCCCGGCAGGTGTACGGCTTGCCGTAAGAGACGGTAAAAACGCCTCTTCCCGCTTCCGGAGGTTATGCTAACGCCGTTGTTGTCCTGCTGAGCGCTAGCCCTATTGTCATGCGGAACGCCATTGTTGTCATGCTGAACGAAGTGAACATCTCGTTGTTCAACGTTTTGAGATTCTTCGCTTTGCTCAGAATGACAATGGGTAGGCTCAGAATAACAGGGAAAAGTGGCTCAGAATGACAGCAAGGAGAAGTGGTTCAGCATGACGAGAAGGGGCGGCTCAGCATCATGACGAGAACACGTGGCTCAGAAGGACAATGGCACTGGCGTGCCACGATCGACTCTTCGTGGACGGGAGCGACAGCGACTTGCAGGATTCGCGCTCGATATGTCACAATATCATACGCGGCGGGCGTGGCACAGCGCACGCCGCGATAGCATGCGTACGGGGATTATCCCTCTCCGTACGCCACTCTCAGCGTCGGCGCACATCTGACGCATGCCAATCTGAGGAGGAGTTTATCGTGAAGGCTGAGGTACCTGTCAAGAAGTCCCTGCCAGAATCGCTGACCCCACAGCGCCTGGGGGAGCTTTACCGCACCATGCTGTTGATTCGCCACTTCGAAGAACAATGTTCCCCCGCCTACCGACAAGGCAAAATGGGTGGTTATATGCATGTGTATATCGGGCAGGAAGCCGTGGCTACCGGTTTCATCGCCCATATGCGCGAAGACGACTATATGATCTGTTCCTATCGTGACCATGGGCACGCTCTAGCACGTGGAACCGACCCCCGCCGGGTGATGGCAGAGCTGTTCGGGCGCTATACAGGCGTCTCCAAAGGCAAAGGAGGCTCGATGCATCTGGTGAATGTGGAGCGCGGCTTCCTGGGGGGCTACGGCATTGTGGGCGGGATGGTTCCGCTGGCGGTCGGTATCGGCTATGGCATCCGCTATCGCGGCGGAGACCAGGTGTGCCTATGCTTCTTCGGCGATGGCGCCATGAATATCGGTCCCGTTCACGAGGCGTTGAACATGGCAGGGGTCTACAAGGTACCCGTCGTCTTCATCTGCGAGAACAACCGCTATGCCATGGCGACCCCGGTCGAGTTCGCCTCCGCCGTGCCCAATCTCGCGGAGCGCGCCAAGCAATACGGTATGCCCACCAAACAGATCGAGGGCATGGACCTGCTAGAGGTCTACCAAGAGGCAGAAGAGATTATCCGCCACGTGCGCACCACCCCAGAACCCTACTTCGTGGAAGTCATCACCTACCGCTTTGAAGGGCACGGCATCGCCGACAACCCCACCAACCAAGCGCTCTACCGAACCCGCGAGGAGGTGGAGTACTGGCGCCAGCGCGATCCCATCGTAAACACCGCCCGCTTCTTGCTGGAGGGAGGTTTCGCTACCGAGGAGCAACTGCTAGAGTGGGACCACTTCGCCAAACAGCAGGCACTGGAGGCGGTCGCCTACGCCGATGCTAGCCCAGAGCCTCCTCTGGAGGAGCTGTATCGCGATGTGTATACCGATATGGAGGTGGAGGAGTGGCGGTAATCACCTATCGAGAGGCTCTGCGACAGGCACTTGCCGAGGAGATGGAGCGGGACCCAAGCGTGTTCCTCGTTGGGGAGGAGATCGGACGGTACCAGGGCACGTTCCGGGTGACCGAAGGGCTGCTCCAGCGGTTTGGGGAAAGGCGGGTGGTGGACACGCCGATCTCGGAGTCGGGCATCGCGGGGATGGCTATCGGCGCAGCGATGATCGGATTGCGCCCCGTTGCTGAGTTCATGACCTTCAGCTTCGCGCTAATCGCTGCCGACCAGATCGTCAACCACGCGGCTAAAATCCTGTATATGTTCGGCGGGCAGATTCGCGTGCCCGTGGTGTTTCGCGGACCGGCGGGCGGCGGAGCGCAGCTCTCTGCCCAGCACTCCCACAGCCTCGAATCGTGGTATGCCCACATTCCGGGGCTGAAAGTGGTGACCCCTGCTACGCCCGCCGACGCCAAAGGGCTTCTGAAAACCGCCATCCGTGACGACAACCCCGTCATCTTTATGGAGCACGCGAAGCTCTACTCCACCCGCGGGGAGGTGCCCGAAGGCGAGTATACCGTGCCGTTTGGCTTGGCGGAGGTGAAGCGTGAAGGGCGGGATGTGACCCTGATCGCCTATTCCCAGCCCCTGCTACTGGCACTGCACGCCGCGGAGAAGCTGGCGGAGACGGAAGGGATCGAGTGCGCGGTGATAGACCTTCGCTCTCTACAGCCGCTGGATATGGACACGGTGTTGCGCTCGGTCAGCAAAACCCATCGGGCAGTGGTGGTGCATGAAGACCACCGCAACGTGGGCTTCGGGGCGGAGATCGCGGCACGCATCCAGGAGTTCGCTTTCGATGAGCTGGATGCGCCCGTCCTGCGCGTGGCGAGCGCGGATGTGCCTATCCCCTACGCGCGTAATCTGGAGCGCGCCGCGTTCCCCAGCGAAGAGGATATTATCCGTGCGGTGAAGCGTGTACTGGCTTAAGGAGGAGAACGGATGGCACAGGTGATTATGCCCAAAATGGGCGATGGGATGTCGGAAGGCACCGTCCTGCGCTGGCTAAAGAAGGAAGGGGATACGGTGGAGGTGGGCGACATTCTCGCCGAAATCGAAACCGACAAAGCCAGCGTGGAACTACCTGCTGACATATCGGGCAAGCTGGTAACGATTAAGGTGAAGGAGGGAGAAACCGTGCCCGTCGGGGCGGTAATCGCGGAGGTCCTGGCAGAAGGGGAACAGCCACAAACTGCCGTGCCTGCCCCGCCGGAGCAGACCGCACCTGCCGAAACAATCGCCCCCTCGCCGGCAGGCAAAACCCTGCGTGAAGAGCCGCCGACCCAGGAGCGGGTGAAAGCCTCGCCGTTAGCGCGGCGGATAGCGCAAGAGGCAGGCATTGACCTCGCGATGGTTAAGGGCACGGGACCCGGCGGGCGGATCGTGGAACGCGATGTCCAACAGTTCCTTGCTTCCAGACAGGTGGCGGCTCGCCCACCCATCGTCGAGCCAACGCGCCCGACCGAAGCGGTGCTCGAAACACCCTCGCTGACCGGTGGGGAGCCTCTCAGCCGGATGCGCCGTCTCATCGCCGAGCGTACCACCCTAACCAAGCAGACCGTACCCCACTTCTATGTGACCATGGATATCGACATGAGCGAGGCGATGGCATTGCGGGAGCGGTTGAACGCCGCTCTGCCCGAAGACGCGCCCAAAATCTCGGTCAACGACCTGGTCACCAAGGCGTGTGCGTTGACGCTGGCGCGCTTCCCGCGCGTGAACGCCCTGTATCAAAACGAACGGATTTACCCCAGTAGCGAGATACATATCGGTATCGCGGTCGCCCTGCCTGATGGGCTGATCGTGCCTGTTCTGCGCCACTGCGAGCGCAAAACCCTTCGGCAGATCGCCACCGAGACGCGCCATCTGGTCGAGAAAGCGCGTGCCGGACGCCTCACCCCCGAGGAGTATACGGGCGCAACTTTCAGCATCTCCAACCTGGGCATGTACGGCGTGGACGAGTTTATCGCCATCATCAACCCACCGGCGGTGGCGATACTGGCGGTAGGCGCGGTGCAAAAGCAACCCGTCGCGCTAGAGGATGACACGGTGGTGGTGCGTCCGCGCATGAAGGTGACCATTTCGGCGGACCATCGCGCGCTGGACGGAGCCGTCGCTGCCGAGTTCCTGCGCGAGCTGAAGGCGATCCTTGAGAATCCTTATGTAATGGTAGAGTGACCTGATCTGGAGGGCGAACCTCCGGGCGAGCCGTCATCCTGCGGATGGGGAGGAGGTTTTCGGCTCGGGCGGGGCCTCGCCCTCCACTTTCTCGTCACCCTGAGCGTCAGCGAAGGGTCTCGTTGCTGTTGGAGGGCGAACGTCCTCGTGAGCCGAATCTGTTCCTCGATAGCGAAGGAACCAAGATGGGGGCAAAAAAATGGAGCGGCTCCGCAAAAAAACCTTGACATGTAGACCAATTTAGGTATATACTTTGTATAGTATCTGGGGAAGGAGGACGAGCATGACGCGAGGGCTGACGCATAAACAGGAGATGATTCTCCGCTTCATTTTGCACTACACGCGGGAAAACGGCTATCCGCCTACCATTCGCGAAATCGGGAACCAGTTTGGTATCTCCAGCCTGCGCGGGGTGACAGTGCATCTAGACGCCCTTCAGCGCAAAGGCTACATCGAGCGCGAGCATAAAAGCCGAAGTATCCGCGTGGTGCATCCCGAGTTCGCTCAGCATCTGGAGAGCTCGCCCGACGTGGCAATGCTTCCGCTGGTTGGTACCATCGCCGCGGGCACGCCTGTGTTGGCTTCACAGAACATCGAAGCGCTGATCCCGGTGCCACGGGAGATGGTGCACAACATCGAAGGCGCCTTCCTACTAAGGGTGCGGGGCGACTCGATGGTGGGCGAGCATATCCTACCGCGCGACCTAGTCATCATCAAGCCACAGAGCACCGCCGAGAACGGCGAGCTGGTAGCGGTGCTCATCGGCGACGAAGCCACCATCAAGCGCATCCAGTACGATAACGGCAGGATTCGTCTGCTTCCCGCGAACCCCGCCTACGAACCGATTGAGGTGCGCCCGGAAGATGCGCGCGTGATTGGCAAGGTGATCGGTTTACTCCGTTCCTACGACAGAGGGCTGGCTTATTGACCCCGGTGCTGTTCCTCCTGCACCAGCTGACGATATGCCTGTTGTAGATGAGCGAGGATGGGGTGCTGGGCGAGTGGTGCACCGTGCAGGTGGGTGACCGGCACGATTTCGCGCACGGAGTTTGTCAGCAGGACCGCCTGTGCCTCATGGAGGGCGTGTGCCGGGATGCGCTCTTCATTGCATGGGATGCGGAGCCGTTCGGCGATCTCGAAGACGACCTGCCGGGTAATGCCTGCCAGAATACCTTCTTGCAGGGGAGGGGTTTTCAGTCGCTCCTCGTGCCAGATGAAAACGTTGCTGATAGCTCCCTCCGTGACATAACCCTCCCGGTTGACCCAGATAGCCTCCTGTGCCCCGTGTGCGCGGGCTTGCAACTGTGCCTCGATATGCCAGGCATAACTGCCCCACTTTGGCAACTCCGCTTGCGCCGAGCGGGGGTCAGGAAGCAGTATCGCTTGGACTCCTGCTTGCCATTGCGCGCGCTGTTCGGCGGTGATCTGATCTACCACCAGAAAACAGCTTGGTGGGCAACGTTCCGAACCGGCGGTGACTGTGATGCGCAGGCGGGCATCCTCTTCCTGCAAGCCGCAGGCATCCAGGAGGCGGGCAGTCGCGTCACGAAGCGTGGAGAAACTCAGGTCAACCCGGTCCCGGCTGTGGGCAAACAGGTATAGCCGCTCCAGCCAGTAGCGCAGGCGCCTCAGGTGCGCTTCGAGCCGGAACGGATGCCCGCTATAACAGCGCAAGGTCTCGAACAACGACGCACCGTACAAGATGGCGCCATCGCGCACGTTCAGAGTTACCTCATCCGCTGGAAGCAGTTGTCCGTCCTTCCATGCCCAGTGCACCGCTTGTCCCTTGCTCCGAAAACTTCTCAATAGCCTCAAACCATCCTTGCGCCTTCGCCAGGGTCTCGTCGTATTCCGCATCGGCATCCGAATCGGCGACGATACCACCGCCGGCGTAAAAGGTGATGTAGTCTCCCCGCACGACGGCGGTCCTGATAGCGATGTTCAGGTCCAGCCCTCCGTCAAAACCCAGATAGCCGACGGCACCGGTATATACCTCGCGGGCAACGGGCTCTACCTCTTCGATAATCTGCATGGCGCGTATCTTCGGCGCGCCGGTGATGCTTCCGCCAGGGAAGGTGGCTTGAAGTAATTGTACCACGTCCACGTTGGGACGCAGAACCGCTTCCACCGTGCTGGTGAGGTGGTACACCTGCGCGAACCCCTCTAACGCCATCAACTCTGTGACCCGCACCGTGCCTGTTTGGGCTACCCGTCCGAGGTCGTTTCGCTCTAGGTCTACGATCATGACATGTTCCGCACGGTCTTTGGCGCTTGCACACAGTTCGCGGGCGTGGCGTAAATCCTCCTCAGCGTTGCTTGCACGGGGGCGCGTCCCTTTGATAGGGCGTGTGTGCACCCGCCGGGTGAGAGCACACACGTGCACAAACCGTTCTGGTGAGAGGCTGATGATGGTGAAATCTCCTGCCTGCAGATACGCCCCGAAAGGCACGGGGCTAACCGCACGTGCCTGCAGAAACAGCCCCGCGGAGGAGCCGTCCAAACGGGCGCGAAACGGCTGAGCTAGATTGACCTGGTACACATCGCCTTCGGAAATGTACCGTTTGATGCGGTGCAGAGCATGTCGGTACTCCGCACGGCTCCACAGCGACCGAACCTCCCCGCAACGAAAGGCAGGCACTGTCGAGTGAGCGGCTTGTTCCCGCAGAATGGACCGCCATCGTGCCGTCAAGGCATCGAGCCGTTCACCAGCACGTCGGCGTCCTGCAGAGCCGCGTTCTGGCAAACCGGTGGAGCTCAGAAGCACCTCGCCCCTGTGCAAGTCGACGGTGGCAATAGCATCATAAAAGCCAAACCAGAACAGGGGCAGGTTGTTCAAGGCGGGAAGCCGATTCGGACAGGGTTCCAGCAGTGCCTTCAGCCCATAGTTCAGGAATCCGATAGCGCCGGCGGGAAGCGGCACGGGATAGGGGTGGAGCGGAAGGCGATAGGTGTGCAGAAACCTCTGCAGTACTTGTAGGGGATTGCCTGTAAATAAACGGCATTCCCCTTGCGACCGCCACCATACGCCTTCCGGGCAGGCTTCCAACGTTGCGAACGGCTCCTGCGCGATGATACAATAGCGTGCCAATGGGAGGCGTCCCGCGGGTGATGGCTCTCCAGCGCTATCCAGCACCACAGTGCCCGACTGATGGAGGGGTAACTGCGCGTATATCTCCTGCAGACACCATCCTGCAGGCAGGGGGAGTACTGCCTGTAGCGGTATCTCGGTGGGGCATATCGCCAGTTGAACCGTTGTGCGCATGGTGGTTTCAGCACTGGAATTGGCTTCTGGCAACCTCTGGGAACGTCTTATTATAGCACAGCGGCAAGCGTGGTGAAACCGGGGGATGCACTCAGTCGTCTGAGCAGTTGGAGAAATGATAAAGAGAGGCTCATCCGTATGCTATAATGGAATGGATAGCAAAGCGAGGTTCAACGCGATGAAACGGTTTTTGCGAAGGGGTCTGATGCCTCTGCTCGTGGTCAGCTGGTTGTTCGGCGGGCTGATAACTGCTGCGTTTGTGCCCGCTCGTGGGGATGAGGACCCCGAGGTGCGCATGGGCAGAGAAGCCGCTCAGGAGATCGAGCGCACGCTTCGTCTGGTGAATGACCCTGCGCTGGTGGAACGGGTCAATCGTATCGGACAGGAGATCGCCGCCGTCGCCAACGCCACAGAGGTGCCGGTCACTTGGGGCATCGACAAGCGTTCGCAGTTTCAATATACGTTCAAAGTGGTGGATGACAAGGATGTCAACGCCTTCTCTCTGCCGGGCGGTTTCATCTATGTGAATAAAGGGTTACTAGACTACGTGCAGTCCGACCACGAGCTGGCGGCGGTACTGGCGCACGAAATCGCCCACGCTGCGCACCACCATCTGATGCGCCTGGGGCAGGAAAACGAGAAGATCAACCGTCGTGTTACCCTGCCTGCCTTGCTGGTGCTCGTGCTGACAGGAGCTCCCGCACGCGACCTGAGCAACGTGATGATGGGTGTGCAGTTGTACCAGATAGCCAAACTCAACGGCTACACCCAGGAAGCGGAGATGGATGCCGACCATGCTGCCATTTACTACCTGACTCGCACCAAGTACAATCCGGTGGGCATGTTGACCTTCATGGAACGGCTGGCACGCGATGAGGCGCGCCGCCCAGAGAGGCAGATGGGCATCTTCCGCACCCACCCACCTTCGCGAGAGCGAGCGCAGGCAATGCTGAACCTGTTCAAAACGCTGGATATCCCGGTCAATCGCCGAGCGGTCGCGCGCATCCTGCCTGTTGAACTGCGGGAAAAGACCGTGCAAAACTGCAGTCTGACCGAGGTGTATCTGGACAGCGTGCCCGTGTTCGCCCCGGCGGACTCGGGCGGCAAGAGCTCCGCCGAACGCGCGCAACAGATGCGGGAGCGGCTGGACAGCCTGCTGAACGGCGGCATCCAGATGTTCGACATCCGCCTTTCCAGCGATAAACGCACCGTCGTTGCCCGCAACAACCCGATCATCACCATCGAACCCGAGGATGCCACCCTATATGGCAAGAGCATGCAGGAGCTGGCGGAGCAGGTATCCAGCGCCATCAAGCGTGCCCTCTGGAACGAGATAATCCAGCGCGCCTACTGAAGCTCATTCAGGAAGATATTGCGAAACTCCACCCGGCTGCGATGGTTCTGTAGCCCGATGTATCCCCAGTTCGGGCGGCGATACAGCAGGTGCGTTCGCGGTCGGTTCGCGCTCAGGGCGGGGTCGTCCAAATGGATGTCATGCACCACCTGCCCGTTCCACACCACGCGCAGATGCCGATGCTTGAGCGTGATCTCCACCTGATTCCACTCACCGGCGGGCTTCGCCGGGTTCACCCGCGGCGCGACCACGCTGTACACCGCCGAAGTGCAGGTGTTGCTGGGCGGACTGTTCCCGTCGTCCTGAATCTGCAGTTCCATCCCCAGGCGTGAGCTTCTGCCGTAGTGCGGGGCGCGCAGGAAAATGCCGCTGTTGCCGCCGGGCGAGATGCGATACTCTAATCGCAGGATGAAGTCTCGGTACATCCGGTTGGAACGAAGCCAGCCGGTGCCTTCACTTAATCCGCTACACGCAATCACCCCATCCTGCACCGACCAGCACGCAGGACCAACCTCTCCCCAGCCCTCCAGGTTGACCCCGTTGAACAGGGACACGAAACCTTTCGGAGGGCGAGGCGGATGCGGGTGGGGTGGTTTGCGTCCCGCGCACCAGTAGACCGCGTTCAGCACCATCTGCTGGAACCGGGGATGATTCCAGGCGGATGGCGCGTGCCCCAACGCGGTAATGAAGACCCGCCCTTTACCCGTTCGCTGTGCCCACGCCAGGGGCTGTCCGTTGCGCTGGCGTGCCAGTATCTGCATGCCCGCTGGTGTCCCGCCTGCGCTCGACACGCGTGCATCGGTGAGCTGAAACGAGAGAATGCTCTGCGTCACGGGATGGTTGCCCGGCTCGATCTGCACCACCACGTTGCCAGGCGTTCCCTCGCCGGCAGGCGAATCGGGAGAGGCATGCAAGTGCACTAGCCCACCTCCGCGCTGGACGAAATCCTGCAGGGTTCGTTTCTGCTCCTCGGTTAGTACGACGCCGGGCGCAAACAACACAAGCACATCCGCGTCTTGCAGTTCCCGGGGCGTCAGCTGGTTGCGCAGAGTGAGCCGTATCTCATCGTGCCGTTTCAGAACCCACGACAGCGCGCCGACAAGACCTGCCGTATCGTGCCCCTCGCCCATAGCCACCGATACCATCCGAAGCGGTCTGGCGATGGCCACATTCTGCAGGAGCATCAGCATCAGCACACCTGCCCACAGTCCCTTGCTTCGCATACCCATGTCCTCCCTTGTTGAAAAAGATTCGTTGCTGGAGGCGACGCTCCCTGCCCCTTGACATTTCGCCTAAAGTGCGGTATCTATAAATTAGCACTCGAACGCATCGAGTGCTAATTTGCCGTGATAAGGAGGTGCATGCCATGCTCAGACCGATCGGCGATAAGGTGGTTGTGGAGGTATTTGAGGAAGAAGAGAAGACCGCTGGTGGCATCTTCCTGCCCGATACTGCCAAGAAGAAGCCGCAGGAAGGGCGTGTGGTAGCTGTGGGTCCCGGTCGGGTGTTGCAGGACGGCACCCGTGCCCCCATGTCGGTGAAAGTGGGTGACCGCGTGATATTCTCCAAGTACGGTGGCAACGAGGTCGAGGTAGACGGCAAGGAGTACACCATTCTGGACGAAGACCAGATTTATGCGATCCGCGAAGGCTAATCTCAACGGAGAGGAGGTGTTGAACGATGGCAGCCAAGCAGATTCTGTACGATGAGTCCGCTCGTCGGGCGCTGGAGCGTGGCGTCAACCTCGTCGCGGATGCGGTGAAGGTGACGCTAGGTCCTAAAGGACGCAATGTGGTGCTAGAGAAGAAATGGGGTTCGCCCACCATCACCAAAGACGGAGTGACCGTCGCCAAAGAGGTGGAACTGGAAGACCCCTTCGAGAACATGGGCGCGCAGTTGTGCCGCGAAGTTGCCTCGAAGACCAACGATGTCGCCGGTGACGGCACAACGACCGCGACCGTGTTGGCTCAGGCGCTGGTCGCCGAAGGGCTGAAGTATGTTGCCGCAGGTGGTAACCCGATACTGGTGAAGCGCGGTATCGAGATGGCGGTGGAGAAGGCGGTTGAAGAGATTAAGAAGCTCGCCATCCCTGTGTCCACCAAAGAGGACGTGGAGCACGTCGCCTCCATCGCGGGCAACGACCCCGAGATCGGTAAGGTCATCGCCGAGGCGATGGAGAAGGTGGGTAAAGACGGCGTGATTACCGTAGAAGAGAGCAAAGGCACGACCACCACACTGGAAGTGGTGGAAGGCATGCAGTTTGACCGCGGTTACATCTCGCCCTACTTCATCACCGACCCCGAGCGCATGGAGGCGGTGCTGGAGGATTGTTACATCCTGATCCATGAGAAGAAGATCTCCAGCGCGCAAGACCTCATCCCTCTGCTGGAGAAGATCGCCAACGCCCGCAAGCCCCTGCTGATTATCGCCGAGGACGTGGAAGGCGATGCGCTCGCCACGCTGGTGGTCAACAAGATCCGCGGCGTGCTGAACGTGGCGGCGGTGAAGGCGCCGGGCTTCGGCGAGCGACGCAAGGCGATGCTGGAGGATATCGCCATCCTCACCGGAGGCAAGTTCCTGAGTGAGGATTTGGGCATCAAACTGGAGAACGTGGACTTCAGCATGCTTGGTCGCGCCAAGAAGGTCATCGTCGCCAAAGAGGAGACCACCATCGTGGAGGGTGCCGGCTCGCGCGAGGCGGTGATGGGGCGCATCGCGCAGATCAAGAAGCAGATCGAGGAGACCGACTCCAACTACGACCGCGAGAAACTGCAGGAGCGTCTGGCGAAGCTAGCGGGCGGTGTGGCGGTGATTAAGGTGGGTGCGGCCACCGAGACCGAGCTGAAGGAGAAGAAGCACCGCTTCGAGGACGCACTGTCGGCGACTCGCGCGGCGGTGGAAGAGGGTATCGTGCCCGGTGGCGGTGTGACCTACCTGAACATTATCCCCGCGCTGAATGGCATCGGCGAGACGCCCGATGAACAGCACGGTGCGGCGATTGTGCGCCGTGCGCTAGAAGAGCCCCTGCGCCAGATCGCCGAGAACGCGGGGCTGGAAGGCTCGGTGGTGGTCGAGCGCGTCAAGAACATGGAGAAGGGCTGGGGCTTGAATGCCCTCACCGGGGAGTATGTGGACATGGTGAAGGCGGGTATTGTGGACCCGGTGAAGGTTACCCGCTCCGCTCTACAGAACGCAGCGTCCATCGCGGGTATGCTCCTGACCACCGAGGCGTTGGTGGTAGAGAAGCCCGAGAAGAAGGAGAGCAAGACGCCCACACCGCCGGATTACGAGATGTAATGGACGCAAGCCCCCGCCGAGGGGCGGGGGCTTGCCACTTTACGCCTGCGGAACACCTCCCACGAAATCTTCGTACGCCACGGCGATGCTCAAGAAGTAGAGCGGTAGCGTGAAGAGCAATCCGACGCCGCACAACAAAATCCCCCCGCAGCCGATAGTCGCCGCAACAACGTAAAACAGCGTCGCCATCAACCACTGCGACTTGAGCATCTCGAAGCTGCGGCGAATTGCTTCCACTCCGCTCGCTTTCCGGTCGACAACCAGCGGGATGCTGAACATCAGTAACCCCATCACCACCAATGCGGGCAGTATGCAAAGTGCCAACCCGATTCCCACGGCAAGAGTTTGCAACAAGGCGACGACGATCAGATCGCCGAGCACAGCCGTGACCTCTGTCAGCGATTCGAGCCTCAACCCCGCACCACGTACCTGTTGAATCGCCGCTCTCGGCCAGATTCACCGCCAAGGAGATCACCAACACGATCAGGCTAATCAGTAGCCACATGCCCATCTGGCTCTTGTAGAGTTCCCACGCCCTGCCGATGGCGTCGAAACGGATAGCACCCTGTGGTGGCATCGAATAGAATCTCCTTTCTAGGTATGGAGAATCGTTTTGGTGATGCGTGTCCCGATTCCTGCAATACCCCAAAGTCAAGGAGGGTCATCTCTTGGGGAAGATTTTATCGAGGTAGTTCTGCAAATCGCTGAGGGTGTTCGAGAAAAAAATTCTTGAACTGCCTGCCAGCGACCCATCACTTACCCCCATCGCACACACAACACACAAAAAACACACCACCATACCCACATTACAAAAACGCTCATACATCTCCTGCGCCCACAACCGTAACCCCCAACAAACCCCACGCCGCAAACGCACCTCCACATGCACCACCCCAAACCAACCCAAAGACCGCACA
>Ga0209989_100127_pt1 | contig 13701 bp, 9 predicted proteins | sample Antgeofumaro1A2B_FD_188083 | JGI IMG/M metagenome (GOLD analysis project Ga0209989, IMG submission 188083) | Geothermal fumarole subsurface microbial communities from Mt. Erebus, Antarctica - 1A2B (SPAdes) (version 2) | ecosystem: Environmental > Terrestrial > Volcanic > Fumaroles | place: Mt....
GCGTGCCGCGAGATTTCGCGCTGTCGCGTTTTGCCGCCGGCCTTGCTATGGCTCAAGAAGCGGGGATGCCGATCCTGCCCGCATTGCGCGTAAGTCTGGAAGCGACAGGCAACCAGGCGTTTGCCCAATCGTTCAAGAAAGCCGCCGAGGCAATCCGTCGAGGCGAGTCGTTGACCGATGCATTGCGGACAACCGCTCTTTTTCCCAAGGAATTCCTGGCGATCATGGAAACCGCTGAAGTATCGGGCTCGGTCGCCGAAGTGATGCAAAAACAGGCTGAGCATTACTTCGACCGGGCTGCACGGGGCCTGAGTTTCTGGATGCAAGTCCTGGGGTGGATCGTCTGGGGCTCGATCGCCGCCATGATCATCTTCGCCATCTTCAAACTTTACCTCTCGATCTTCGGGATTTATGGGCAGACCATGAGGGAGTTCGGGCTATGACTCCGCATCGAGGAACTGTCAACTCGGAGCGCTGCCTGGATAAGCCGACGGTCAGACCCTTGCCCTCGACCGTGAGGAAACGGCATACGACGCACACGTTTGGCGACGCACCTGGAACGAACAACGCGGAGGGAAAGCCGAATGGGTAACCGGCGCGAGTTGAAAGATAAAAGAGTGCTGATCACCGGTGCATCTCAAGGAATCGGGCGTGCTCTCGCGCTAGCCACGGCCCGCGAAGGCTGCCGGTTGGTCCTCACTGCCCGCACAGCGGATTTGTTGGACCAAGTAGCACGAGAGGTACAAGCGCTCGGCGCCCAAGTGGCAACCGTAGCCGGCGACGTCACCGACGCGAACGCTCGCCGTCAAATGCTCGCTGTGTGCCAAAGCCGCTTCGGCGGCTTGGACATTTTGATCAACAACGCCGGTGTCGGTGCCACCGGTCATTTCGTCGAAGCCTCTCCCGAGCGATTGCGCCGCATTATGGAAGTCAATTTTTTCGCGCCGGCGGAGCTGATCCGCGAAGCCTTCCCTCTCCTACGCGCCGGCAATCAGCCTCTGATCGTCAATATTTCTTCGATCGTCGGCAAGCGCGCAGTTCCGGCGCGCAGCGAATACTCCGCCAGCAAATTCGCTTTACAAGGCTTGAGCGAGGCGTTGCGGGCAGAATTGGTACGCTTCGGTATTGACGTTCTGGTAGTTAGCCCAGGATTGACGGCGACCCGCTTCGCCGAAAACATGCTCGAACACAAAGCGCGGGCGCCTATGGACCATATGCGCTCGTTGTCCCCCGAGGCGGTAGCACAGGCTACGCTGCGTGCCATGAAACGAGGGAAAAACGAGCTCGTGCTCACCTGGCAGGGCAAGCTCTTTGTGCTCGCCAGCAGATGGTTTCCCCGGCTCGTAGATTACTTCTCGGCACAGAGGGTACGTCGCCTGTATCCAGAAGACCTTGCCGAGTTAGCGAAAAGGCAAAGTGCTTCTGCTGCCGCCACCGCGCGCCGAACGGGATGAACAAACACCGATATGGAAGCTGAGGATCGGCCAAGAGTACCCCGCACACACCGGATGGAGACTCGAGCATGGAGAGCGAGTTCATCTTTGACAGGGCACCGTTTCGCTCCTGCCACGCCTCGACAATCGCTGAGGCGGAGCCTGGGAAATTGCTGGCGGCGTGGTTCGGAGGAAGCGGAGAAGGCCAGCAGGACGTGCGTATCTGGTTGTCATGTCGTGACGCAACCGGGTGGTCGCTGCCCGAAGTGGTCGCCGAGGAAAAAAGCGTGCCCTGCTGGAATCCGGTCCTCTTCCGCAGCAGTTCCGGCAAACTCATGCTTTTTTACAAAGCAGGCGCCAATCCCATGTCCTGGTCCGGCTGGGTGCGCTTTTCCCACGATGGGGGCTCGACTTGGACTGCCCCGCATCTTTATCCGGCGGGCATTCTCGGCCCGATCAAGAACAAGCCCATCCAACTCCAGGACGGGACTATCGTAGCGGGCACCTCGGTAGAATGTTATCGCGCCTGGGCGTGCTGGATCGAGAAGTCCCAAGACGACGGCCAGTCATTTCGACGCATCGGACCGATAATTGTACCGGGGCAGCCCTATGGCATCATCCAGCCCACGTTATACCGGTGCGCCGACGGACGCATAGTGATGCTGTGCCGATCGCGTCAAATAGGACGCATTTGCCGATCCGAGTCGCGTGACGCCGGAGAAACATGGACGCCGGCGCAGCCCACCGAATTGCCCAATCCCAATAGCGGTATAGACCTGGTCCGCACTGGCGAAGGCCTGTTGGTACTGGTCTACAACCCTACCACCCGCGGTCGCTCGCCGCTCAGTATCGCCGTTTCCAAAGACGAAGGACAGACTTGGCGTAAAGTGCTCGACCTGGAAACAGCTCCAGGCGAATTTTCTTACCCGAGCATTATCCAAGGCCAAGACGGCCGCCTGCATATCTGCTACACTTGGCAGAGGTTACGGATCAAGCATGTTCTACTCGATCCGATGAAGCTCAGCCGGTTCGCATAAGATCAGCCCTACTTCGATTGGAACCTGAGGAACTTGTCAAGGTGTCCGCGTCGCAGCCCGGGTAGGCGTGTGCACCCTATGACGATCGGTTCGCCCAGGTTACACGCATCGAGCACTAGGCGGGGCAATGTGCTAAACTTGTTGTAGGGAAAAAACCCCGCCGCCTTTCAGCTAAGCGAAAAGCAGCGGGGCCGGAACAGAGAAGAAGACGTAAACAGCCAACGCAGATTGTAACAAGCAGGCCCGTCGCGTCAAGAGGATTCGCGAAATTCACGTCTCGGAATCAAGTGCAAGCCTTTCAGTGACTTCTGGCGACCTGATGCTTCCCCCAGATCTCTTTCCCGCACCCCGCCCATGAGCGTTATTACTGAAGCCTTGCCGTGTGCATCGGCGCCGGTCACAATACATATCCGTAGTACGATGCCCGAGACGAGCTGATGCAGCCGCCGAGACACAAGGTGTCTTTGGTAAACAGGGGGAGTTATGCGAAGGGTTGCCGCATTTCTAGTAGGCTTTACGGCTTTCTTCGCTGCAGGCTCACTGGAATGGTCTCGATCGAACGGACAAAGCGCGTCCTCTGAAAAAAACGCTTTTGGGCGATCCGTCAAAATGTACTCGGTTCGGCTCAACGGACAGACCTTCACACTTCCGGAAGGGTTCGAAATCGAGGTCGTGGCGGCACCGCCTCTGGTGCTGCGTCCCATAACGGCAGCCTTCGACGAAGCAGGCCGGCTTTATGTAGCAGACTCGTCAGGCTCCAACGACAAGGTCGAAGTCCAATTGCAACAAAAGCCCCATCGCATCGTGCGGCTGGAAGATACCGATGGGGACGGTCGCTTCGATCGGCAAACTGTTTATGCTGATCGCATGATGTTTCCCGAAGGGACCATGTGGCTGGATGGCTCGCTGTATGTAGCGGCTCCGCCCAGCATCTGGAAGCTGACCGACACGGACGGTGACGGTGTTGCCGATCGCCGGGAGGAGTGGTTCCAAGGCAAGACGTTGACCGGCTGCGCGAACGATTTGCACGGGCCCTATCTGGGACGCGACGGTTGGATCTATTGGTGTAAGGGCGCCTTTGCCAAGCAAGACTATCAGCGAGCCAACGGTAGCGTCTGGTCCACGCGAGCAGCACACGTTTTCCGTGCTCCACGGCAAGCTCCGCGCGACAGCGCCACAGGTGCCATCGTTTCCAGTGCTGTCGAACCGGTTATGACCGGGGGTATGGACAACCCAGTGGATGTGGTCTTTCTGCCGCACGGCGAACGAATCATCACCTCGACGTTTTTGCAGCACCCGGGGGGCGGTCGTCGCGATGGGCTTATCCATATCGTTTACGGCGGCATTTACGGTAAGGACCACGACGTGATCTACGAGCACCCGTGGACCGGACCGGATCTCATGCCGGTGCTGACACATTTGGGTCCGGCGGCGTGTGCTGGCTTGTGCCTGTACGAGTCGGGCGCCTTCGGTCCGGAGTGGCGACACAACCTTTTTTCTGCGCTGTTCAACATGCGTAAAGTCATGCGCCACGTGCTGTTACCCGCCGGCGCCAGCTTTCAGTGCCTGGACAGCGATTTTCTTGTTTCGGACAGCCAGGATTTCCACCCCACCGACATCATCGAGGATGCCGACGGCAGTTTGCTGGTGGTGGACACCGGCGGATGGTACAAGCTGTGCTGTCCGACCTCGCAACTGGTAAAGCCGGATGTACTAGGCGCCATTTATCGCATCCGCAAAAAAGGCATGCCGCACCCAGACGATCCCCGCGGCAAGAGGATACCCTGGAATGATCTGCCCCCTGACCGGTTGATCGCGCTGCTGGGCAATGCGCGCTGGGCAGTGCGCGAGCGCGCCATAGAGGTATTGGGCCACCGCGGCACTGAAAGCGTGCCGGCACTACTGCGCTGCCTCGAGCAGCACAGTGATCCTGCAGTGCGGCTGAGTGCCGTTTGGGCTCTGGCACGCATTGCCGGAAAGGAAGCACGACAGGCCGTGCGCATCGCCCTAAGCGACAAGCACCCCGACGTAGTGCGTGCAGCGGCACACGTCGCAGGCCTATGGCGCGACCGCGAAGCGGTGAAACACTTGTCGGCTTTGCTGCATCAGGCCGATCCGGCTACCCAACGACCGGTTGCCGAGGCGTTGGGGCGGCTGGGGGATGCAGCTGCCGTTCCGGCCCTGCTGCACGCATTGGAAAGCGCCGCCGACCGCATCCTCGAACACTCGCTCATTTACGCTTTGATCGAGATAGGTCGAGCAGAGCCCCTGCAAGCGGCAACGAAGCATCATCATCCCCGGGTACGCCGAGCGGTTTTGGTGGCGCTCGATCAGATGCCAGGTCGCCCTTTGGCTGCTGATCAGCTTTTGCCGGCTTTGCACGATGCCGACGACGCTCTGCGCGAGACCGCCTGGTGGATCGCTGGCCGGCACCCGGAGTGGGGTGCAATGCTGGTCGAGGAGCTCAAGCGCCGCGTGTCCCAAGCACGCGACGACAAAGAGACGGGGGCCCTGGCGACGCTTCTGGCGCGCTACGCGCGTGCTCCCGCTGTTCAAGACCTGATCGCCGATCTGGCAGGCACAGACCCCACTCGCGGGCTAGCCCGTCGGCTGGGCTTGCGGGCCATGGCCAGTGCCTCTGTGCGTCGGCCGCCGACGCGCTGGCTGGAAACACTCACGGCCATTGTCCGTGAGGACAGCGGCGACGACGCCCAGTTAGCGCTAGCAGCTTTGCGCTCCCTGCCCGTACCCCAGCAACATATGGCACTGGTCCGAGACGGGCTTTTGTCCGTCATGGCGGACCAGGCGCGCCCGGTATCCCTGCGCGTGCAAGCTCTGGCGGCCATGCCTGGGGACCAGGTTCCGATCTCCGACCCCATGTTGCACCTGCTTCTGGAACATTTGCGACCCCAGCATCCCGTGCATGTGCGGAGCGCCTGCGTGGCTGCTTTGAATCGCAGCCGACTTACCGATGCCCAACTGATCGAACTAGCCCAGGCTTTGCATCTCGCCGGGCCTTTGGAACTCGAGCGTTTGTTGGACTGCTTCGCCCAATGCAAAAACGACTCGGTAGGGAGCAAATTACTCGACGCTTTGCGCTCATCCCCCTTGCGCTCTGCGCTAAGGCCGGACGCGGTGAAACGCAATACCGCCCATTTCGGCCCCGGCATCCAACGACAGGTCCAGGAGTTGCTCCAGGAAATCCACAGCGATCTAGCAGCACAGCAGGCACGTTTGGAGCATGTGCTGGGCAGCCTCAAGCCAGGGGATGTGCGCCGTGGTCAGGCTGTCTTCAACAGCCCCAAAGCCGGCTGCATTTCCTGTCACGCCATCGGCTACCTGGGCGGTCGCATCGGGCCCGATCTAACCCATATCGGCAAAGTCCGCTCCGAGCGAGACTTGCTGGAATCTATCCTTTTTCCCAGCGCCAGCTTTGTGCGCAGTTACGAGCCGATTGTGGTGCTGTTGCAAGACGGGCGTGTTTTCAACGGTCTGATCCAGAGCGAAACGCCGGAAGAAATCGTTTTGGCGACCGGCGCCGATCAGACAGTGCGCATATCGCGCGCTGACATCGAGGACATCCAGCCCAGCAAAGTGTCCGTCATGCCCACAGGGCTGGATCAAGTCCTCACGATCCAGGAACTTTCCGACCTTATCGCTTTTTTGAAGGCGTGTCAGTGAGAACACCGATGCCTTATCCGCGGTGGGGTCGAGGCGCCCGCCGGCAACCGGCGCGGCGTGGTCCCGTGACTGCAGACGACGGCGATGGACTGGTTGATCACTTTCCGGACTCGTATAATCAGGTGACAGTATCGGCCTGAGCACCACCGGGCACGGCGGAAGTGGGCGCCTGCTGGGTGGCAGCACAGCACGAGGCACAGCGTCAGTACCGCAAGACTGGGGAAAAGTCCATGCGCACGATTCGTATCGGCGACGTTACCGAAAAGGTGGTCGAACGCAACGATTATCCCCCGGAGCGCATCCGTTCCATCCTCGGGCAGGAAACAGTAGCCGTCCTGGGCTACGGAGTGCAAGGGCGTGGCCAATCCCTCAACATGCGGGACAACGGCGTACATGTCATCATCGGCCAGCGCGAAAATACTCGCAGTTGGGATCTGGCCGTGCAGGACGGGTGGCAACCGGGAGTGACCTTGTTCCCGCTGGAAGAAGCTGCCGCGCGCGGGACGATCGTCCAATACTTACTTTCCGATGCTGGCCAAAAAGAACAGTGGCCGCGGATCGAGCCTCACCTGACCCGCGGCAAGGCGTTGTACTTTTCCCACGGCTTCAGCATCATCTTTCGCGACCAAACCGGTGTCGTGCCACCTGCGGATATTGACGTGATCCTCGTGGCTCCCAAGGGATCGGGGACGACCGTGCGGCGTCACTTCTTGGAGGGACGTGGCATCAATGCCAGTTATGCCGTTTATCAAGATTACACCGGACGTGCACTCGATCGCTGCCTGGCACTGGGTATAGCTATCGGCTCAGGCTACCTATTTGAAACTACCTTTGAAAAGGAGGTCATCAGCGATCTCGTGGGCGAGCGCGGCGTCCTTATGGGGGCTATTTATGGATTGTGGCTGGCCCAATACGAAGTGCTGCGCGCACATGGGCACTCCCCGTCCGAAGCCTTCAACGAAACGGTGGAGGAGGCGACGCAGAGCTTGTACCCACTGATCGCCGAGAACGGTATGGACTGGATGTATGCGAACTGCTCGACGACCGCTCAGCGCGGGGCGCTCGACTGGTATCTGCGTTTCCGTGACGCCGTCAAACCGCTTTTCGAAGAGCTGTACGACAGAGTGGCGCGCGGAGAAGAGACCAAACGGGTGCTGGAGGCCAACAGCCGGCCCGACTATCGGCAAGAACTGGAAAAGGAATTGCAAGCCATTGCCGATAGTGAAATGTGGCAGGCGGGCAAGATCGTGCGCCAGCTGCGTCCCGAGCGGCAGCCGAAAGCAGGATAACCCATGAGCGCATCTCCGACGTTTCGTCCTTACGATAGCCTGCGCAATCGCACGTTTATCGGCTTGATCGTGGCACAGTTTCTGGCGGCTTTCAATGACCAGTGCATTCATGCTGCCGCCATGTTTTATGCCATCCGCAGCGATACGCTGACCGAAGCCCAGGCGATCACCCTCATGCCGATTCTGTTTTACCTCCCGTGGGCGCTGTTTTGCACGCTCGCCGGGTACCTTGCCGACCGGTTCACCAAACAGGCGTCGCTCATCTTCTGGAAAGCCAGCGAACTGGTCATCACCGGCGTCGCCTTGCTCGGCTTTTACCTGGGCACGGGGCACAACCACGCGCTCGGTCCTTGGCTAGTCTTGGCGTCGGTGTTCCTCATGGGGACTCACAGCGCCTTCTTTGTGCCGGCCAAGTATGGCGTCATGCCCGAGATCTTGTCGCCCGCACTTTTGTCCAAAGGCAACGGCATCCTGGAGTCCACTTCTTTTCTGGCGGTGATCCTGGGCACGGTGAGCGGCGGGATCCTGTCGTTCGTCTTTTCAGGGGCTGAGTACTGGATCGGGGTACTGCTTTTCGGGCTGGCCCTAGTGGGTACGGCAGCCAGTTTTCTGATCCAGTGGGTACCGCCGGCCAACCCGACGCGACCTTTTCCCTGGAATCCGCTGACTCCCCTAGGCCGCAATTTGCACATGCTGTGGCGGTCGCGCCCACTGGCTCTGGCCGTTTTAGGCATTGCCTTTTTCACTTTCATGGTGGCTTTCATGCGGGCCACAGTGTACATGCACGGCGAAGCCCATCACTGGACCGAATTCAAAACCAGTCTGGTGGTTGCGTTTGTCGGTCTGGGCATCGGTATAGGCAGTCCACTGGCGGGCTACTTGTCGGGGCACAAAGTCGAGTTGGGCTTGGTTCCCATAGGGGCCGTGGGCATGATCTTAGCGACTGCGGGGGCTGGTCTAGCCATGAACGGCGCCGTGCCTCTGGTCATTTGCATCATCGTCATAGGCTTTTGCGCAGGGTTTTACATCGTGCCGCTGTATACGCTGCTCCAACATCGAGCGCCGAAGACCAGCAAAGGCGATCTGGTAGCCACCAGCAATTTCATCAATGTCACGGGTGCCATCGTCGCCTCGGTTCTGTTTTTCGGCCTAGAAATGTTGGCCAAACGAACCGGTCTGGCCTACCCGCTAGAGCAACAAGCCATCGCCGAAGGGAAGCTGGTCGAGCTCAGCTATCGGCAAGGGCGCCCATGGAGTTTTGTCGTGGTAGCGGACGATGGTGTGTCGTATCGGCGCGGCCCTGCGGCACAGGCCATGCCGGATCCGGAGGCTGAGGAAGACTGGTTCGGGTGGGACACGTATTTGTCCAACGATGCCGTGATCGTGGTGCGCAAGCGCGGGCTGTTCACCCGTCTGCAGCCGGGCGACCGTGTGGTCATCAGCCGATACGAATTGGGCCAGCGCGAGTATCTGGAACTGCGACCCGCTGAACTGCCGGCCGAACCCGCTTACGACCTGGAACAGGTGCCTCGCTATCTGTTCTTCGCCGCCAGCCTGATGACGCTGGGCATTCTCATGCTGCTGTGCCGCAAATTGCCGGACTTTTTCATCCGCTCCCTTTTGTGGCTGCGCTCCTACGGACGCTATCACATTCGCGTCGTCGGTATCAAGCATTTGCCCGCCGAAGGAGCGGCTGTTTTGGTTACCAATTGCCATCGCTTTCAGGACAGCATGCATGTGCTGGCCGCTACGGACCGGCACATGCAGTTCATATTGATCGAGGAGGAAGCAGACGACGAACCGACGGCACTGCTGCGCTTTCTGGCCCGACGCACAAGCCTGATCGTTTTGAAACCGGGCGTCTCATCGGCGGAGGAGTACGAGGCCGCCTATCGCGCCGCCGCACAGGCGCTGCAAGAAGAAAAGCTCGTGGCGATCAGCGCTCCCGATTCGACTTCGCCGCCGGCTAAGATGCTCGTAGAGCGCATCATCGAAAACGCTACGCACGCCCCGGTCGTGCCTGTGTACTGCGGTACGTTGAGTCATAAACTGCAAGAACCTGTCAGCGCGCGCGCCCTGCGGCGCATCCGCGTCATTTTCGGCGAGCCCCTGCCTCCGCGCAGCTCCGTGGCCGAGGTACGGCAGGCACTGGCAGCCCTGGGCGACTGGTTCCAGACCGTGCAACCGACCACTACATTTTTGGCTAGCGCAGAGCATCCAGAATGCGTATCCGCATGGCCGAGACCGCCGGCAGGATCCCGCCCACAGCCCCCATCACGAGACTGAACGTCAGACCGACGGCCAGCGTCCGCACGTCCACGACCAAGCGCAGGATCACGGTTTTGCCGCCGCCCTGCCCGCTACTGACGATGCTGCTGGCTGTCCAACCATCGGCCAAGGAGCCGACCGCGCAACCCACGAGACCACCGGCCAGCGCCAAGAGGAGCGACTCCAGGAAAAACGACGCCAAGATCTGCCAGCGCGAGTAGCCTAGCACCCGCAACACGCCTATGTCCTTGATGCGCTGACTGATGGCGGCGAACATGGTATTCATGATGCTGAATACCCCACCCACGGCCATGACCGCCGCCACGAACATGATGGACACCAGGAATTGTTCGTTGGTGGCATTGAGTTTCTTGTAATAGTCCCATTCAGGCTGCGCTTGCACGGCAGCTTGTTTGAAGTTCTTGGTGAGGTGCTCGGCCAGCCGTCGGGCGCTGTCCAAATCGGCTGTTCGCAACACGATCGAGGTGTAGCGCTCTTTGCCGAACAGAGGGCCCACGACTTGGAACTTGCCCCAGATCTCCGAGCCGAAGGTCGAACTCCCCGGGCCCAAAATGCCCACGACTTTCCATGTGCGCGGGCCGAGCTCGAAGAGATCGCCCACCTCCAAGCGCGGCTTGTCGTACAAGCCCTTGGCCAGCTCCACGGCGACTGCCTCGCCGAGAATGGCCTGGATCACCTGCTGGCCGACACGGCCATCGGCGCTGGGCAATTCTTCCACGCCGGCTTCGGAGAACCATTGCCCTTCGATCAGGCTCAGGCCGTGCACGCGCGCTGCCAGCCGCGGGTCGTCCACACCGCGGACCTGAACGAAGCGCCGCTTGGGCCGACCAGGCGGCGCGTTGGGCACCGGCTGATTGACGATGATGTACACCTCCCGACTGCACAAGGCACGCCCCTCTTCGTCGCGCTCGACCCCAGGCTCCTGCTCGATATTGCTGGTGTCACTGTAACTCAGGTTGCTGAACAATTCGTCGGTAGCTCCGTCCGAGAGCACGATGACATTGCCCGACTGCCCGCTCCCCTCGGTCAGCCGATACATACCATTGACGAAAGCCAGCATCACCGTCAGCAGGGCCACGATCAAAGCGAAAGCCGATGCGGTGAGGACGGTCACGCGCCAGCGCACGAGCACATTGCGCATGTTGTAGCGCAGGGGCACTTTGCGGAATACCAGCAGGGCCACGAGCACAAGCAGCGCCATCGCCGCCGGCGACGCCTGATAGACCCATTCCGGCAATACCGAGTTCATAAACGAGCTTTTCTCCTGGTCTTGCATCGGCCAAGCCGCTAGCTCCACAGTTGGCCTCGGCTACTGCCAAGGCACGGGCAGCCGATCATGCCACTTTGGCGAACACTTCGGAAACGCGCACCGCGCGGGCTGTCCAGGCAGGCAAGATGCTGCCAGCGACGGCCGTCGCTGCACCCAGCACGGGCCCCCACCACAAAGACGCGCGCGGAACGAGAAACTCGGGAAAAAAGGCGATGGGAAACTTGAGCCCGCCGAACACGTGATTGATGACCCAAAAAGTAAGACCCGCGCTTGCCGCACCGCTGAGCCCGCCCACCAGCAAGGCCTCGCCCAATACCAGCACCAGCAAATGCCACGGACGATAGCCGAGCACTTTCATGACTGCCAGTTCGGTCAGCCGTTCGCGCACGCTGATACTGATGGTGTTGGCCACGACCAAGGCCATGGTCACCAAAACCGCCGGCGACAGCAACCAGCGCATGCCCCAAATCAAGTCCCGATAGGCATCGAGCCAAGTGGAGATGCCGGAGGCCGCCGTTTCGCATTTGACCGCGGGCTGCGTGTACAGCCCGGACGTCATGATTTGCTCGGCCACCCGGGCAAAGGCGCGCGAGTCCGGCACCTTCAGCCACACCAGGTTCAAGGTGCGATCGTGCATAGGATGGCGCACGCCCCGCTTGCGGTAGTAATCGTCGAGCGCATCGTTGAGATAGTCCCGATTCATGACCGCACTCTGGTCATAGCGCCCCTGGGGAAAAACACCTACGATCTCGAATTCCAAATCAATGCCTTTGTAATTCAAACTGCTGACCGTAAACCGCTCGCCCACTCGTTTGTTGAGCGCTTTGAGTCGCTCCTGGCCGACAATGACGCCGCGCTTGTTCTGTTCCATTTTGCGTATCAGTTCCGGATCGAGGGTATCCAGGTCATCCATCATCGTGCGCAGCTTTTTCGGCTCCATGGCAAAGAAGAAGATGAGGTTTTCACGGGTGCGTTTGTTGGGATCGAGCGTGCCGCCGTAGAATTGCCAGGTCATGGAATCGTCGGGAACGATATCGTCCGGCTTGGAGGCGGCGCCTCGGCTCAAGCTGTCCGCATACGAAAACGGCATCTGGCTCGGTATCTGCCAGCGCTCGGTCACGATGGCTTTCAAGTCTTTGGCGCGCTCCTGGGTCACCACATCCAGGAAATACAAAATGGACCATACCAGGATCACCACGAACACAAGCACCATGGTGGCGACCGCTGTCAGGCTCGTGCGCAGTAGATGCCGCCGCAGGTTTTTCAACATCAAGAGAAACAGCTTGAAAAACATGCTTTGGTCTCCGTATAGCCTGCCCCACCGTTACGGCGTGCTACGGTCGGTCACCGGTACGCTTCTGGGCACTGGCATTGGCCCGTCTTCCACAAGGCGGCCCTTGTCCAGGTGCAGTACGCGCTGTGCCCGCTCGGCAGCCCGTATATCGTGGGTGACCATAATGATGGTCTTGTCGAGTGCTCGCTGTAACTCGACCATGAGGTCGAGAATCTCTTTGGCCGACTTGGCATCCAGGTCGCCTGTCGGCTCGTCGGCAACCACGATCGTCGGATCGGTGACGATGGCGCGCGCAATACCGACCCGTTGCTGCTGGCCGCCGGATAGCTGCCCAGGACGATAGTACAGGCGGTCCGACAGACCCACCAGGTCCAATGCGGTCAACACCTGCCGTCGTCTCTCGGCTGCCGACATAGGCAACAACAGCAGCGGCAACTCCACATTCTCGTACGCCGTCAGCACCGGTAGCAAATGGTAAAACTGGAAAATAAAGCCTACATTGCGCGTGCGCCAGCGAGCTAGTTGGCTCTCGCTCAAGGCGGACACCTTGACATCTCCCACCCAGATTTCTCCAGCGGAAGGCTTGTCCAGCCCGGCGATCAAATTGAGCAGCGTCGTCTTGCCCGAACCACTCGGCCCCATGAGTGCTAAAAATTGACCAGGCGGCACTTCCAACGTCAGACCGTTCAAAACGTCAATTTGCTCTCCGCCTCGACGGAAGTACTTGTGCACATCGTATACGCGGACCAGTGCTTGCTGTCCCATGCAATCTCCTATTGCCTTGGCGCTTCTGCTTAGTTCGTGCATCTGCATGGCGCATCTGCATCGCTACAACCGACTGAGCATTGCGACAACCGGTTATTCGCCGCCATGCTGCAAGTATTTCACTCGTACAGCCCCCCTCTCCAGTCCCTAAGAAATTACTTTTTGCCCCAACAAAACCGAATATGTTAAACAGAATGGCGGACGCTTGACGAATGCTTACGGCTGGCGACCCGTGCTATCGGGCTTTTTCAAGAAGGTGACGATCGCCCCCATCTCCGGCTTGAGGTATACTCCTTCCTCGTCGCGCGGGACTTCGACTTTGACACGCACCGGAATGGCGCCCTTGGCCCGATCGGCGATCGGCATCAACCGCGACACATATCCTTTATAAATCCGCTCCGGAAAAGCCTCGGGACGAATGCGGCACGCTTGGCCTTTGTAGACCCGAGCTATGTCCCGCTCCTGGATGCTCAACTCGACCTCCAAGTCGGATAGGTCGGCCATCTCACACAGACTGGCCAAGGACCGAGCGCGTGGTTGTGCCCCGTGCCCAGGTAAAAGCCGAGCAAGGCGACGCCGGTGATGACCAGTTCGCTGGCTTTCCAGAAGATGAGCGACGCCTGTTTGGTGAACCGGTCGGCAA
>Ga0209989_100128_pt1 | contig 13597 bp, 11 predicted proteins | sample Antgeofumaro1A2B_FD_188083 | JGI IMG/M metagenome (GOLD analysis project Ga0209989, IMG submission 188083) | Geothermal fumarole subsurface microbial communities from Mt. Erebus, Antarctica - 1A2B (SPAdes) (version 2) | ecosystem: Environmental > Terrestrial > Volcanic > Fumaroles | place: Mt....
TCGCCTTTCGGAGGTAGGCCCCCACCGCCTGGCCGAGCCGCAAAACAAAGTCCGGGGTGAGGGGAGGCTCGCCGGCCACGCCGCGGACACCATCGGTGCAGATGGTCTACGGCTTTGCCCGCAGCCTCTTAAAGGCCTTAAAAGAGGATGGGCAGGTGGTGGTCGTGGTCTTTGACGCCAAGGCCCCCTCCTTCCGCCACGAGGCCTATGAAGCCTACAAGGCGGGGCGCGCACCCACGCCGGAGGACTTTTCCCGCCAGCTCGAGAAGGTGAAAAGGCTGGTGGACCTTCTGGGCCTCTTCCGCCTGGAGGTTCCGGGCTATGAGGCGGACGACGTTTTGGGCACCCTGGCCAAGCGGGTGGAGCAAAAGGGGATGGAGGTGCGCATCCTCACGGGGGACCGGGACTTCTTCCAGCTCCTCTCCGAACGGGTATCGGTCCTCCTTCCTGATGGGACCCTGGTCACGCCCAGGTACGTCCTGGAAAAGTACGGGGTGCCCCCGGAGCGCTGGGTAGAGTTCCGCGCCCTCATGGGGGACCCTTCGGACAATATCCCTGGAGTGAAGGGCATCGGGGAGAAGACCGCCGCCCGGCTCATCCAGGAGTGGGGAAGCGTGGAGAATATCCTGAAGAATCTGGAACGGGTGAGGCCGGAATCCCTCCGCCGGAGGATAGAGGAGAACCTAGAGGCTTTGCGGCTCTCTTTGGACCTGGCCCGCATCCGTACCGACCTTCCCCTGGAGGTGGACTTTAAGGCTATGCGCCGGCGAAGCCCTGACCGGGAGGGGCTTAAGGCCTTCCTCGAGGCCCTGGAGTTCGGAAGCCTCCTGCACGAGTTTGGGCTTTTGGGAGGTGAGAAGCCTTTGGAGGAGGCCCCTTGGCCCCCTCCGGCAGGGGCCTTCGTAGGGTTCGTCCTCTCCCGGAAGGAGCCCATGTGGGCGGAGCTTAAGGCCCTGGCGGCGGCCTCCCAGGGCCGGCTTCACCGGGCTCCCGATCCCGCAGGGGGGCTTGGCGGTCTGAAGGAGGCCCGGGGGCTTCTCGCCAAGGATCTGGCGGTTCTGGCCCTGAGGGAGGGGATGGCCTTGGACCCCACGGACGACCCCCTCCTTGTGGCCTACCTCCTGGACCCGGCCAACACCAACCCCGAGGGGGTGGCCAGACGGTACGGGGGCGAGTTCACCGAGGACGCGGGCGGAAGGGCCCTTCTTTCCGAACGGCTTTTCCTCACGCTTTTCCCCAGGCTTTCTGAAAAACTCCTATGGCTTTACCAGGAGGTGGAACGCCCCCTCTCCCGGGTTCTGGCCCACATGGAGGCCCGGGGGGTGCGGCTGGACGTACGGTTTCTGGAGGCCCTCTCCCTCGAGGTGGAAAAGGAGATGGAGCGGCTGGAAGGGGAGGTCTTCCGCCTGGCGGGCCACCCCTTTAACCTGAACTCCCGCGACCAGCTGGAGACCGTCCTCTTTGACGAGCTGGGCCTCACCCCGGTGGGCCGGACGGAGAAGACGGGCAAGCGCTCCACCGCCCAAGGGGCTTTGGAGATGCTCCGGGGTGCCCATCCCATCGTGGAGCTGATCCTCCAGTACCGGGAGCTATTCAAGCTTAAAAGCACCTATCTGGACCCCCTGCCCCGGCTCATCCATCCCAGGACGGGCCGGCTCCACACCCGCTTTAACCAGACGGCCACCGCCACGGGAAGGCTGAGCAGCTCCGACCCTAACCTCCAGAACATCCCCGTCCGCACCCCCTTAGGCCAGCGCATCCGGGAGGCCTTTGTGGCGGAGGAGGGGCATCTTCTGCTGGTGGCGGACTACTCCCAGATTGAGCTTAGGGTCCTCGCCCACCTCTCGGGGGACGAGAATTTGCAGCGGGTCTTCCGGGAGGGAAAGGATGTCCACACCGAGACCGCCGCGTGGATGTTCGGCCTGGATCCGGCCTTGGTGGATTCCTCCATGCGCCGGGCGGCCAAGACGGTGAATTTCGGCGTTCTTTACGGGATGTCCGCGCACCGCCTTTCCCTCGAGCTCGGCCTGGACTACAAGGAGGCCGAGGCCTTCATCGAACGCTACTTCCAAAGCTTTCCCAAGGTGCGGGCCTGGATTGAGAGGACCTTGGAGGAAGGGCGGACGAGGGGGTACGTGGAGACGCTTTTCGGAAGAAGGCGGTACGTGCCCGACCTGGCCTCCAGGGTCCGATCGGTCCGGGAGGCGGCCGAGCGCATGGCCTTCAACATGCCCGTCCAGGGCACCGCCGCCGACCTGATGAAGATCGCCATGGTCAAGCTCTTCCCTAAGCTAAAGCCCTTGGGAGCCCACCTCCTCCTCCAGGTGCACGACGAGCTGGTCCTGGAGGTGCCCGAGGCCCGGGTGGAGGAGGCCCGGTCCCTGGTCAAGGAGGGGATGGAGACCGCCTACCCCCTGGAGGTGCCCCTGGAGGTGGAGGTGGGGGTGGGGCGGAACTGGCTCGAGGCCAAAGCCTGATTCCGGTATAGTGACCCCCATGAGGCGCTACTTCGGCACCGATGGTGTCCGCGGCGTGGCCGGCGAGCCTCCCCTCACCCCGGACTTTGTTTTGCGGCTCGGCCAGGCGGTGGGGGCCTACCTCCGAAAGGCGAGCCCCCGGCCGGTGGTCCTCCTCGGCAAAGACACCCGGCTTTCCTCCGACCTCCTCGAAGCCGCCTTGGCGGCAGGCCTCATGAGCCAAGGGGTGCGGGTGGAGCACCTGGGCATTCTGCCCACCCCTGGGGTGGCCCACCTAACCCGGGCGCTTAAGGCGACGGCGGGGGCGATGATCTCTGCAAGCCACAACCCCTACCAGGACAACGGCATCAAGTTCTTTGGGCCCACCGGCGAGAAGCTCCCCGACGAGGCGGAGGAGGAGATCGAGGCCCTTTTGCAGGAGGCCCACCCCACCCGGGGCATCGGGACGGTGAGGGATTTTCGGGAGGCGGAGCGGATGTACCTGGACTTCCTTCTGGAACGGGCGCCCGATCTCTCGGGATTAAGGATCGGGGTGGACGCGGCCAATGGGGCCACCTACCGCCTGGCCCCCAAGGTCTTCCAAAAGGCGGGGGCGGAGGTCTTTCCCCTCTTCACCGCTCCGGATGGGCGGAACATCAACGCGGGCTGCGGTTCCACCCACCCGGAGGTCCTGAGCCGTCTGGTGGGGGAGCTGGGGCTGGACCTGGGGGTGGCCTTTGACGGGGACGGGGACCGGGTGGTCTTCGTGGACCGGAAAGGGCGGCTTTTCCACGGGGACCACATCCTTTACCTAAACGCGCTATACCGCAAGGAAGAGGGCGTGGTAGGCACCGTGATGAGCAACATGGCCCTGGAGGCCCGACTGAAGGAGAGGGGGATCGCCTTCTACCGGGCGGCGGTGGGGGATCGGTACGTTTTGGAGATGCTCAAGGAGAAGGCCCTCGTCCTCGGGGGGGAGCAGAGCGGACATGTGATCTTCCGCGACCATGCCCCCACCGGGGATGGCCTCCTCACCGCTTTGCTCACCCTGAAGGCGCTTAAGGCCATGGGTGGAGACCTTTCCGACTGGTACGAGGCCCTGCCCCTCTACCCTCAGGTCTTGGTGAACGTCCGGGTCTCGGACAAAAGGAGGGTGATGGCCCACCCCAGGCTCGAGGAGGCGGTGCGCCGGGCTGAGGAAAAGCTGAAGGGGGAGGGAAGGGTCAACGTCCGCCCCTCGGGGACGGAGCCTCTCCTTCGGGTCATGGTGGAGGGCCCCCAGGGCCTCATCCAGGAGGTGGCCCGGGAGATCCAAAAGGAGGTGGAGGCCTTGGATGGCGCACGCTAGGGCACACCTCGAGCACCGCCTCCTCCTTGCCCTTAGGGAGGAGGTGAAGGCTTTGGAGGACCCCCGGCTGTTCATGGTTAGCCTCCTTCGGGGGGAGCTCTCATCGGATGGCCGGGTCTACACCGTCTATATCGATGCCCTGTTTGCGCCTGAGGAAGCCCTTAAAGCCCTCTCGGGGGCTTCAGAACGGATTCTTTCCGGCCTGAACCGCCGGGTGCGCCTTAAGCGACTGCCCCGTCTGGAGTGGCGGTATGCGGGTTCCGATTAAGGTCCGGTATGCGGAGACCGACCAGATGGGGGTGGTTCACCACTCCGCGTATGTGGTCTACCTTGAGGCCGCCCGGGTGGAGCTTCTGGAAAAGGCGGGCCTGCCCTACCACGAGCTCGAGGCGCAGGGCCTTTTCTTTCCGGTAGTGGAGCTCAGCCTGACCTACCGGAAGCCCGCCCATTTTGGAGAGGTTTTGGAGGTGGAGGTTCGGCTTCTCGAGCTTTCCCCCCGGGCGCTTTCCTTCTCCTACCGGGTCCTGCGCAGCGGGGAGGTCCTGGCCGAGGGCCGGACGCGGCACCTCTGTCTGGTCCAAGGGAAGGCCGGGCGGATGAGCCCGGCGCTTTTGGAGCGGTTGCGTATGATACAATCAGGGTAGGTTTGGCGGATGGACTCCTTTGCCCTTTTTGAAAAACACATCAACCCCGGCCTGGCAGGCCTGCTTCGCTTTACCGGATTGGACCGGGTGGAAAGCCACGCGGAAGGCGTTTATGTCTGGGATACCACGGGCAAGCGGTACCTAGACTTCCTGGGACTTTACGGAACCTTGAACCTGGGCCACCGCCACCCCAAAGTGGTGGAGGCGGTCAAGCGCCAGCTGGACCGGATGCCCATGTCCGTGCGGGTTCTGGTCTCCGAGCCCACCGCCCGCTTAGCCGCGAGGCTTTCCGAGGTCACCCCAGAGGGCCTCGAGATGGTCTTCTTCGGAAACTCGGGGGCGGAGGCGGTGGAGGCCGCCTTTAAACTCGCCCGCATCTACACCGGAAAGCCCGAGATCCTCACCACGGAGGGGGGGTTCCACGGCAAGACCATGGGGGCCCTTTCCCTTACGCCCAAGCCCGAGTACCAGGACCCGGTGCGTCCCCTGGTCCCTGGCGTTAAGGCCGTGCCGTACGGGGATGCTCGGGCACTTGAGGAGGCGATCACCCCCAGGACGGCAGCGGTCATTGTGGAGCCTATCCAGGGAGAAGGGGGGATCCGGGTGCCCCCGGAGGGGTACCTGCGGGAGGTCCGGCGCATCACCCGCGAGAGGGGGGTGTTGATGATCGCGGACGAGGTCCAGACCGGCCTGGGCCGCACGGGCCGGCTTTGGGGCGTGGACTGGGAGGCGGTGGCCCCGGACCTCCTCACCTCGGCCAAAGCCCTGGGGGGTGGGGTGATGCCCATCGGGGCGGTGGTGGGGCGGCGGGAGGTCTTTGAGGTCTTCAAGAAAAACCCCCTGGTCCACTCCTCTACCTTCGGGGGGAACCCCTTGGCCTGTGCGGCCGCTTTGGCCGCCCTCGAGGTGACCCTGGAGGAAAACCTGCCTGAGCGGGCGCTCCGGATGGGGAACCGGCTCATAGAGGGGCTTAAAGCCCTTGCTCAGGCCTACCCCGACCTTATCCAGGAGGTCCGGGGCCGGGGGTTGATGGTGGGCCTGGAGTTCGTGGACGCGGACGTGGGGGCTTTGTGCGTGGCGGAGCTTGCTGAGCGGGGGGTCCTCACCGCCTTCGGCCTCAACAACCCTAAGGTGGTCCGCCTCGAGCCCCCCTTGATCGTGGAGGAGGACCACATCGATCAGGCCCTCCAGGCCCTGGAGGGCGCCTTGGAAGCGACCCGCAAGGCCTTTGAGGGCATCCTAGGATAGAATGCGGGAGATCCTGTACGAATTCTTTAAAAATAACCCAAAGCCGCATGGCCTAAACGAGATCTTAAGGAGATTCAAGCTGGAGAAGCGGGAGGCGAAGCGCCTTCTAGGGGCCATGGTGGAGGAAGGCCTGCTGGACAAGGTGGGAAGCGCCTACCGCCTGGCCGAGCGGGCGGTGGGGCCCATCAGCCTCCACCGGGACGGCTACGGGTTTGTCCGGGTGGAAGGGGGGAAGGACCTCTTCATCCCCCCGGGCTATACCCTGGACGCCTGGCCGGGGGATCTGGTGGAGGCCCGGCCCATGACAGAGGGGAAAAACGGACGGCCCTGGGGGGTGGTGGAGCGGATCTTGAAACGGGCCCGGACCCATCTGGTGGGAAGCTTAGACTTCCGGAAGGGGTACGCCCTCCTCCTGCCCGATGAGGCGGGGGTTCCGCCCCTAAGGCTCCACCCTGAGGGCCTGGAGGGCCTTCTGCCGGGGGCACGGCTTTTGGTCCGGGTGGAGTACGGGCCCAGGCCTTACGGGGTGGTGGAGCGCTTCCTGGGCCAAACGGAGACCCCTGAGGTGGAGACGGAGGCGGTCATCGCTAAACACGGCCTTCGGGCCGAGTTCCCTCCTGAGGTCCTTAAGGAGGCGGAGGCCATCCCCTGGGAGATCCCCGAACAGGAGATCCTGCGCCGGATGGATTTCCGGGGCCTTAGGGTCTTTACCATCGACGGGGTAGACGCCAAGGACTTTGACGACGCCATCCACATTGAAAAGGCCCGGACCGGGTACCGGGTGGGGGTTCACATTGCGGACGTGGCCCACTACGTGGCTGAAGGAAGCGCCCTGGACCGGGAGGCTTACCTCAGGGGCACAAGCGTCTACCTTCCAGGCCGGGTTTTGCCCATGCTCCCCGAGCGGCTTTCCAACGGGGTCTGTTCCTTGAGGCCTGGCGAGGACCGGCTCGTCCTCTCCGTGATCTTTGACCTGACCGAAAAGGGGGAGGTCCGGCGCTACCAGATCCGGGAGGGGGTCATCCGCAGCGTGGCCCGGCTCACCTACACCGAGGTGGAGGCCTTTGCCGAAGGGTCTGGCCTGGCTGAGGAACACGCCTTTTTGGCCGAGGATCTTGCGCTTCTTCTTTCCCTGACCGCCCGTCTCAAGGAGAAGCGCCTCCAGGGGGGGGCCTTGGACTTCGCCTTTCCCGAGGTCAAGGTGGAGATCGATGAGGAGGGAACCCTCCACCTCCTTCCCCAGGAGGAGCCCCGGGCGCGCAGCCTCATCGAGGAGCTGATGCTCCTGGCCAACCGGACCGTGGCCGAGCACCTTTCGGCCCGGGGGGTGCCCGCCCTCTTCCGGGTCCACGAGGACCCCATGGCGGAGGCCTACGAAAAGCTCCGCCAGGCCCTTTCCCGCCTGGGCTACGCCCTGCCCCCCACCCCCAGCTCCAAGGCCCTTCAGGAGGTCCTTCAGGCCTCGAGGGGCCGGCCGGAGGCCCAGGTGGTGGCCACCCTCCTCCTCCGCTCCTTGCGGCTTGCCCGGTACGCCCCCGAGAACCTGGGCCACTTCGGCCTGGCCCTGGAGCACTACCTCCACTTCACCAGCCCCATCCGCCGCTACCCGGACCTGGTGGTCCACCGGGTGGTGAAGGCCCTTTTGGCCAGGCGGCTTTCGCAAAGGAGGAGGGAGGTCTGGGCAGAGGCCTTTAAAAAGGTGGCGGAGCACGCTTCGGAAAGGGAGCGGACGGCGGAGGCCGCAGAAAGGGAGCTCACCAAGTACCACATGGCCCGCTGGGCCGAGCGCCACGTGGGCGAACGGTTTTCGGGAACGGTCTCTGGGGTGACCAGCTTCGGTGCCTTCGTGACCTTGAAAAACGGCGTGGAGGGCCTGGTCCGCCTCGAGCAGCTGGGCCCCTATGCCTACAGCGAGGAGGCCCTGGCCCTTCTCGGGCCCCGGGGGGCCCGGATCCGGCTCGGCGACCCCATGGAGGTGGTCATCCTGGGGGCCAATCCCCGCGCCAGGCAGGTTGACCTCGCGCCTTACAGGGAAGAACCCAAAAAGGCTAAGCAGGAGGAGAAGATGGCTAGAAAAGTTGTAGGACCCCCTGAAGGAAAAGTCAAGCAGGACCGGCCGGAAAAGGTCACGGTCCATCGGATGTACTTCGGCGAGTGGACCGGCTCTAAGGAGCCTTCTGGTTTGCCTTCGCCTAAGAGGCGCCGCTCGCGGCGCCGGTAAAGGCCAGCGTCCCGGCCCCTACCGCGCTTAAGGTGGGGGCCTCGAGGTCCAGCCGATAGGCCAGAACCTCCCCTCCTGGGGGGAGGGCCTTCCGGGCCGCCCGGACCACCTCCACCGCGTCTATGCGGGTGGGGTTCTGGCCCAGCGACCAAAGGGCCTCGTCTGGCCTTCCTTGGGCCAAAGCCTGGAGGAAGCCCATGTCTTTCTCCCTCGCCCTTTTCGCCACAGGCAAGGAGAAGGGGGCATCCCCAAACCTTGGCCCCACGTGGGAGAGGTCCACCGCCAAAACCAAGAAGGAGGGCCGGTCCTTTAGGAGAAGGCGCAAAGCCTCCTCCACCAAGGGGGTGCTCTGCTGGACCAGAAGGGGGAGGTAGCGGGCCTGGGGCCAACGGCCTTTGAGGAAGAAGAGGGGGAGTTCCAAGGCATGCTCCTCCCGGAAGGCCAAGGGGGTGTTGAAGAGCTCGAAGGGGAGGAGGGCGTCCAAATGGCGCAGGGTCTCCAGGTCGGGCTCCGCCGGGCCGAAGGGGGTCTCGAAGGGGACAGGCAGGGCAGCGACGGGCTCTTGAAGGGGTCGATGGGCCACCCCGAGAAGGAGGACCCGCTCGGGTTCAGGGGTGCGCTCCAAGGCCGCCAAAGCTGCCCCATAGACCTCGGGCACCCGGCCGGGCTCGAGGTGGGGCATGAGGAGGGCCAAAGCCCTGGGGGCCTCTCCTTCGTAACTTGCCCGGAAGGCATCTAGAAAAGCCCGGGCGGCTTTCTCCTCCTTGGGGTAGGAGAGGCCGGCCAGGCGCATGGGCCTTCGGGATCTAAGCCGTTCCTCCTCCTCCTTGAGCCGTTTTTCCACCTTTTCCGAAAGGAGGAGCCCCGATTCCTCGAGGGCCGAAACCAGATCTTCCAACTCCTTTTTAGGAACCAGGATCCCGTGTTGCTTGAACACTTCTTCCTGGATCTCTTCTAACGTTCTTCCGTCCATCAGGCTGAGGAGAAAGAGTCCACCCTCCGTGAGGAAGAGGGGCTTCTCGTACACCCCGTAGGGGTCTGTGAGCATAAACCCCCCTTCCACCGGGGTAATCTGGGGCGTACGGACGTGGAGGCGCATGCCTTCACTATAGCCCTCTTAGGAAGTCCATGGCCTCTTCCTTGTCCTTCACCCGCCCCTCCGCCTGGGCGAGAAGGAGCTGCCTTAAGGCCCGCCCCACCGCCGGCCCCGGGGGGAGGCCTAGAAGGGCCATGACCTCTTCTCCGGAAAGAAGGGGTTTTCTCGGAGGGGGTTTGGCGTGAAACTCCTGGATTAGGCCCTGAAGCGCCCAGGCCTCCGCCTCGCCCTTTTGCCGCGCCAACCGGTCTGCCGCTTGGAGGTAGAGAAGATCGGGGAGAAGGTCTTGGTGTTTAAGGAAAAACCTCTGTTTGGCCCGGGGCGTGGGGGGAAAGGGGTGCATGTGGGCCAGGATGAGGGCCTTTGTCCGCTCCACCACCTTTTTGGGAAACCGGAGGCGGACAAGCAGCGTCTCCGCTAGGCGGGCGCCTTCCCGCTCGTGCCCCGGGAAACGGTAGCGCGCTTGCGCCGCATCCCAGGTTTGCGTGAGGGCCTTGCCCAGGTCGTGGAAAAGGGCGGCCAGCCTGAGGGCCAGGGGGGCCCTTGGGTAGAGCCAGAGGAGGTGGAAAAGAACGGAGAGGCTATGGTCAAACACGCCCAGGAAGTGTCGCCCCAGCTGCTTCACCCCCTGGGTCTCGGCCAGCTCGGGGAGGTAGACCTGGAGAAGGCCCAGCCGCTTTAAAAGCCAGAAGCCATAGGCCGCCCTGGAGCTCAGGAGGATCTTTTCCAGCTCCGCCTGGACCCGCTCGGGAGCGGGGTGCGCCTCGGGGTGGGCCTGAAGGTGCTGAGCGTGCTTTAAAAGCATGCCCCGGGCGTTCGGCCCCAGGCCCAGGCTCAAGGTGACAGCGAGCCGCACCCCCCGGAGGCTCCGGAGGGCGTCTTGGTAGAGGTTCTCCTCCCGGACGGGCTCAAGGCGTCGCTTTCTCAGGTCTTCTGCCGCTCCCAAAGGCCCTAGGACCAGGTTGCCCACCAGGGCCAGGGCGTTTAGCCGGAAGTCTCGGCTTAAAAGGTCCTTCTCCAGGTCCTCGAGGGGGGCGAAGTCCAGGGTCAGACCCCGGGCCACCACCCGGTAGAGCCGCCGTTCTTCGTCCAGGGGGAAGGCCTGGCCGGAAAGGTGTAGGGCCGCTTCCTGGGCCGACCTTTCCGGGTCTTTAGCCAGAAGGTCCAGGTCTAGGGGCCTCCTTCCCAGGAGGAGGTCCCGCACCGCACCGCCCACCAGGATGGTCCCTTCCGGGATATAAAGGGGAGGATGAAGGGTTCCGATCGGACGGAGCATTTCCCCATTATGCCGCTTCGGGTGGGGATTACGGGAAACCTTGGGAGCGGCAAGAGCACGGTGGCCGCCCTTTTGCGAAGGCGAGGCTACCCTGTTTTGGACGCGGATGCCCTGGCCCGGGAGGGGCGGAAGGCCCTTGCGGGGAGGATCTGCCAGGCTTTTCCCGAGGCCTGCCGCGGGGGGGTTTTGGATGAGAAGGCCCTTGCCCGGATCGTCTTTTCCGATGAGGAGAAGCTCCGGACCCTAGAAGGCCTCCTTCACCCCTATGTCCGAAGACGGCTTATGGAGGAGATGGACCGCCAGACGGCCCCCATCGTCTTTTTGGAGATCCCCCTTCTTTTTGAGGTGGGCTGGGAAAAGGCCTTGGACCGGGTTTTGGTGGTGGCCGCCCCTTTGGAGGAGCGGCTTATGCGGGTCCAGATCCGCTCGGGCCTCTCCCGGGAGGAGGCCTTGAGCCGGGAAGCCCGCCAGCTGCCCCAGGAGGAGAAGCTTCGCCGGGCGGACTATGTCCTTTGGAACACGGGGGACCTGAGGCGGTTGGAGGAGGGGGTGGAGGTGCTTCTTAGGGTCCTCGAGTCCAGTCCTTGAGGTCTCTTAGGGCCACCCCCAGCCCCACGCCCAGACCGAAGAGGAGGTGGGCGGGGGTCTTGCCGAAAAAGCTCGTGATGAGGGGGAGGGCCAAGGCTGCCCCAAAAGCGGCCCGAACGGGGTGGCGGAAGGCGAGGAAGAGGAAGCCAAAAAGGCAAAGGACCGCCAGGAGAGCCCGGGGATCCACGGCGAAGAGGACCCCCAGGCCGGGGGCGATGGCCCTTTCTCCCCGGAAGAGGAGCCAAGGGGAGAAGGCGTGACCCCAGGTGGCCCCTACCCCCGCCAGGAGTCCCCCCAGGGGGTCTTGAGCCAAAAACTCCCCTAAGGCCACGGCCAAAACGCCCTTAAACCCGTCCAGAACCAGGACCATAATCCCTGGAACCGGCCCCAGGACTCGGAAGGCGTTTAGCCCCCCTGGGTCTTTGGTGCCTTCAACGAGCAGATTTTTGCCCCTCAGGGCCCCGAACCAGAAGGCGAAGGGCAGGCTTCCCAGAAGATAACCTGCAAGGAAGGCCTGGATCATTCTGTGACGACTCCTCGTTCTTCAGAACAGGGCTTCGCGGTTCTCAAGGTACGCTGCCGCGTGACCACGGGACGGCCCACACCGGACCCATCCCCGCAGGCTCCGTCCGGGCCCTGGTCAGAACGCGGATGGCAGCGGCCACGTCCCGATGTTGGCGGGTAGCGCATTGGAAACGGGCGTACCCCCGCACCCTGACCCCGGCGGTCCCGGCCTGGGGGAAGGTGAAGGAGCCGTCGCGCCCCTGCCCTCGGAAGCTGGGGTAGCCAGGGGTTTGGCCCCGCTTGACCCGGCGGAAGAAGCCCTGGTTTCTTTGCCCCGGTTCAGGGGCAAACCCTGAAAAGGCTTTGTCCACCCGCCCGATGACGTCCTGCAGGACCTGGGAATGGACGCCTTTGCACTCGGGGAGTTCGGCCCGTATCCGGGGAAGCCAGCGCTTCTTTTGGAAGCCCACCCTCCTGCCCGCCTTGCGGCAGGCGTCGCGGCGCTCCTGCAAGGCGGGGTTGTAGAGGGGACGGCACAGCCTAAGGGTGCGCTCCAGTTGGGCAGGTTGCAGCTTGGTCGGGTAGAGGCGGTATGTAAAGGCCTTACGCATCCTCGTCCACCTTGGTTGGTGGCTCGGGCCACTCCGCCTTATGATACCCCATTCCTTGCCCACCATCCCACCTGTCCCTGCGGGGCAGGTGGGGGGTCCATGGATCCCCGCGAGGAATTGGCGGGGGATTACCTCCCCCACGCCCCTCTTTTCGGAATCGGATAGGGACCACAACGCCGCCTTGGAGGTAGCCCTTACAGGGCCGACCCGGACCAAAGCAACCGAAAAAGGCTTGGCCTGAGCCCTGGTCAGGCCATAGGGCTGGACCGGTCCGAACCGATGCCCCTGGGTCAGCTCCGTTCAGCCCCAAAGGGGCCACATTTGGGCCCCCTTCTTTAGAGGGGGGAGGAGGTCACCTGTGCCCTTGCGCTTGCAGAGGGTTTTGGTATACTCCCCTTTGGGACGGGGAGTAGCGCAGCCCGGTAGCGCACCTCGTTCGGGACGAGGGGGTCGCTGGTTCAAATCCAGTCTCCCCGACCATCCCGCCCCCTGGAGGCACTCCAGGGGGCTATACTTTATTCCGTGCAGCTTCTTGGCGGCCTTGCCCTTTTTCTTTTTGGGCTTGGCCTTCTTGGGGAGGGGCTCGGGCGTCTTCTCGGCCGGGGGGGGCTGGCCTGGGGGATGGCCACCCCCTTCCGGGGGTTCATTTTGGGGCTGGGCCTGGGGGCGGTCTCCGCGAGCGGGACCGCCTTAGCCCTTTCCGCCATGGGCCTCCTCGAGGCCCGGCTGGTCTCCCTTTCCTGGGCGGTGCTCTTCGCGTTGGCATCGGGCGCCGGGGCGAGCCTTGCCGTGGTTTTTGCGGTCCTCAACCTGGGGGCGTTGGCCCTTCCCCTTCTGGCCCTAGGGTATTTCCTCGGCCTTGTGCCAGGCCTTTGGGCCTGGGGGCGGGCGGGGTTCGGCCTAGGCCTTCTCCTTTTGGGGCTTGGCGTGATGGGGGAGGCGGGGAAGGTCCTGGTGCAGGCCCCCCTTTTCCAGGTCCTTCTGAAGGTCCTTTCCGCTTCCTCCCTTGGGGTTTTTGCCCTGGGCGGGGTTCTGGGGCTTTTCCTCCATTCAAATGGGGTGGCGGCCTTGGCCCTGGCCTTGGCTTTGGGGGGGATGGGGGTGAAGGCGGCCCTGGCCTTGGTTTTGGGGGGTGGCGTGGGCTCGGGGGTTTTTCTGGTTTTTTCCGCCCGAGGGGTAGCGGGGCGTCGGATGGCCTACGGGGTGGTCCTTACCCGGCTTCTTCTGGGGTTTTTTCTGCTTTTGACTCTGCCGTTCCTTCCCAACGGACCCGTGGGGGGAGTGGTGTTCGCCGCCCATGTGGGGTTCCACCTGGCCTCTGCCTTGGTCTACCCGCTTTCTCCCCTAGACCCTTGGCCAAGTCCGCGGCGTAGAGCACCACCTCCCGGGTTAGCCGGTCCACCTTATCCTCAAAAAAGCGAACCTCTCCCTCCGAGACCGCTTCTCCTTGAGCGATCCTCCTTAGGGCCAGGCTCATCATCTCCCGCACCTGATCGCCAATCCGGCCCACCTCCCTCAGGGCCAGGCTGTAGGCCAAGGCGGGGGAGGCAAGCGCCTCCTCCGAAAGGTATTTGGGGGGCCGTCTTATCCTCCTCCGGTAAGAGG
>Ga0209989_100129_pt1 | contig 13587 bp, 12 predicted proteins | sample Antgeofumaro1A2B_FD_188083 | JGI IMG/M metagenome (GOLD analysis project Ga0209989, IMG submission 188083) | Geothermal fumarole subsurface microbial communities from Mt. Erebus, Antarctica - 1A2B (SPAdes) (version 2) | ecosystem: Environmental > Terrestrial > Volcanic > Fumaroles | place: Mt....
GGTGGTCGGGATGCGGCTGGCTTCCAGGATCGGTTCGCCCATGTCCACGCGCACACGCCGTACACGGCCATCTTCTGGGAATACGTGCAAGGCCAAGACGCCTCGTGCCGTCTCCACGAAGATTTGCTCGCGGCGCACCAGACCGTGGTCGTAGAGATATTTGGCCACGCAGCGAATGCCATTGCCGCACATCTCTGCCTCGGAGCCGTCGGCATTGAACATGCGCATGCGTGCGTCGGCACGCTCCGAAGGCAGGATCAAGATCAGTCCATCGGCACCGACACCGAAATGGCGGTGACTCATGGCGCGCGCCAGCGACGCCGGGTCCCCAGGTAGTACTTGCCGGAAGCAATCCACATACACATAATCGTTGCCCGCGCCGTGCATCTTCACGAATCGCATGGTTGCACCCCTGATACCGACGAGCCTGCCGCTACATGTCCCTGCCCCGGTCATGATCGCTTGCTGTCGCTGCGCCGTCAATCCCTGGGACGCAAAAGTGGGGGCTGAGCAGTCGCGCATCCCCGCGCTACTTCTTCTGCTTTGCGCAAAACCCTCAGTAGGTTGCCGCCCAGGATCTTGTGGATCTGCTCGGCGTTATAGCTCCTGTCGAGCAGTGCCTGAGTGATGTAAGGAAAACACGAGACGTCTTCCAGTTGCACCGGCGTGTGCGTAATACCTTCGAAATCCGAGCCCAAGCCCACGTGGTCCACGCCGGCGACGCGGACGATATGCTCGATATGGTCCACCACGTCGTGGATATCCCCGCGCGGAAAAGGGTTCTCCTTGCGCCACTGCTCCAGAGCCAGGGTGAAATCTTTTTCGTCGGGATAGCGCTTGCGCAACTGGCGCGCTGTTTCGAACATGTGCTGGGTAGCCCGCGCTCCTTCCGGAGTGATGAAGCCGGAAAAGAAATTGACCATGACCACTCCCCCGTTGTCGCGGATCTGTCGCAGGACCTCATCGGGTACGTTGCGCGGGTGAGGAGCCAAGGCATAGGCAGACGAATGGGAAGCGATCACCGGCGCCCGGCTGACGCGCAGAGCATGTTTCATAGTATCCACGGACACGTGCGAGATGTCCACGAGCATGCCGAGCCGGTTCATTTCCCGCACTACCTCTTCACCGAACGGGGTTAGCCCGCCGTGCCGCGCCGTGTCGGTCGCCGAGTCGGCCCAATCGAGCGTTTCGGTGTGGGTCAGGGTCATATACCGCGCGCCCAGGGCATAATACATGCGCAACACGCCCAAGGAATTGGCGATCGAATGCCCGCCTTCGATGCCGATGAGGGAAGCGATCTTGCCCGCCCGACGAATGCGGACAATATCGTCGGCGCTATAGGCCATCTCGAACACTTGGGGATAACGCCGCACCATCCGGTGGATGACGTCTATTTGTTCCAGTGTCTCCTGCACTGCGGTGCCGGTACGCATGGTGCGGGTAGATACATAAGCTGACCAGAATTGAGCGCCCACGCCCCCTCGTTGCAGACGCGGGATGTCGGTGTGGAAGTCCTTTTGCGGCTTGGCGATGTCTATGGCGACGAAAGCCAGGTCGTTGTTTTCACGGAAACGATAGGGCAAGTCATTGTGGCCGTCCACGAGGATGGCCTGGCGATGGATGTGCCAGGCCTGTTCGGTCATGTGCACAGGGCCACGGCGGCGCGCGCCTTTTCGCGCCGAATCCTCCTTGTGGTTCCGACTATCTTCGGCACAGACACCCACGTACACGAGCGCAGCAAAGACCAGCAATGCCGTCACGAGGCGCATAAACACGGTTGTGTTCCCCCATGTTCGGCCCGCGGTCCATGGCTTGGCGACGGCTCCGACGCCCGGACGACCTCCGGCATGAGCCGACTGGTACGGCGTACCTACCCATCGTCTCCGTTGGCCGGTCCCGACATATGGCCGTACTTGGCCGCCAGGAGCAGATAGTGCAGACCGCTCAGGGCCGTAACCACCGTTGTCGTATAAATCAGTGCATCGCGCACATGAGTGCACCAAGACGGTAGATCGGCGCGGACCTCCAAATACACCAACAAAACTCCCACGGTCAAGCACTGCAAAACCATCTTCAATTTGCCCGGCCAGGCAGCGCCAAAGGGACTGCCCTGCTGCTCGACGAAGCTGCGCAAGCCGGTAACCAAGATCTCACGCGTCCAAACGATGACTACAACCCATGCTGACAAGCCCGCTTCGGGAACCGGCAGGAGGAACACAAAGGCTCCCCCGACGAGGATTTTGTCCACGAGGGGGTCCAGGTTGCGCCCCAACGTACTGCGCAAATTCCAGCGGCGCGCCAGATAGCCATCCAGCCAGTCGGTAAACGCAGCGACGACGAAGACGGCGCATCCTTGCAGCCATGCCTGGCGACCGATCAGCCAGAACAAGACCACGGAGAGTACAAAGCGCAGCAAAGTCAATTGGTTGGGGACAGTGTACAGCGAGCGGTCTACCGAAGTAGGCGGGCGCGTGGCCAGGCTCATAGTCTGTTCCTTTGTGCCCCTGCTCTCGCCGGGGCATCGCTATGCACTCGTCCGATGAGGTCATAGCCGTCCGCACCGACCATGACCACTCGAGCCCAGTCGCCAGGCTGCAGCGAGCGGCTTTTGATGCGGACCACTCCGTCTATTTCGGGTGCATCCGCGTAGCTCCGAGCCAGAACCCAACCTGGCAGATGTGGATCTGGGCCATCCACCAGGACCCGAACCACTTTGCCGGTCTGTTGGCACGCCCAGGCATAGGCCACTTCTTGCTGGATTTCCATAAGTTGCTGCCGGCGCTGCTCCTTGAGCTCTTCTGGCAAGTGACCGTCGAGTCGTGCCGCCGGCGTGTCGGGTTCTAGAGAGTAGGAAAAAACGCCCACGCGCTCCAAACGCGCTCGACGCACGAATTCGCACAACTCGGCAAATTCGGCCTCTGTCTCTCCCGGGAAGCCGACGATGAAGGTGGTGCGCAACACCAGTCCTGGTATCGCCTGCCGTAAACGCTCGATCAGCCCCTCGATATCCCGGCGACTAGTCCGGCGCTTCATGCGCCGCAATATGCGGTCGTTGATGTGTTGCAGCGGAATGTCCAGATAAGGAACGACATGACGGGCATGGGCCAAGACCTCGACGAGTTCTTCGGTAAAGTTGAGCGGATAAGCATAGAGCACGCGGATCCACTCCGGCTGCACTTGGGAGTCCAGCAGGCGCAGGAGCCGAGCGAGCTGGGGCTCGCCGTATAAATCTATCCCGTAATAAGTCGTATCCTGGGCTACCAGAATAAGCTCGCGCACGCCGTCGGCTACCAATTCGGCAGCTTCGTCCAGGACTTGTTCGATGGGCTTACTGATGTGCTTGCCGCGCATCTTGGGGATGGCACAAAAGGTACACAGCCGGTCGCATCCTTCGGAAATTTTCAGGTACGCGTAATGCCGCGGCGTGATCCGCAGTCTGACGCGGTCGTCGAAAGTCCGTACCGGCGCCGGCCGAAACAGCATCCGCTGCTCGTGCTCGTCCGACAACACGTCTTGACACACCTGGGCGATTTCTTCCCGGCCGAAAACCCCCACGAAGGCATCCACTTCCGGTAACTGGCGGGCTAGTTCGTTTTGCAACCTTTCGGCCAGGCATCCGGCGACCACCACAGCCCGCACCTGGCCACGACGTTTCAAGGCCAACATCTCCTGAATGACGCCCAGGGACTCTTGCCGCGCCGGCTCGATGAAACCACAAGTGTTGATGACGACTAGATCGGCTCCTTCGGGTGCCGACTGGATGAGAAAGCCGTCCTGAGCTAGATGGCTCAGCATCCGCTCCGAGTCCACTAAATTCTTCGGACAACCCAAGCTGACGAAAGAGACAATCGGTGGCCTGACTTTACGCCGTGGCATACTCGGTTCCAAGTCAACCTGTTGGGCGTTTCATTCGGGCGTCCGTGACGAGGACGTGCCCATATTGTACGCTCAGTGCGCCGACGGGGAAATCCTGATCGAGGCGCTGTCCGCTTGCTGTAAGCGTTGACCCTGGAGGTCAGGTCGGCTCGCTAGTCAACGGGTCGGTTTCAGCGGTCAATAGTCGTGCGATCGGTCCGAATTGTCTGCCGCAGGGGCCGGCGACGTTCGCCAACTCGCGATGAGCCCAAACGATTTGCCCGCACATCTGGTCCGTAGGGCATTGTGGCAATGTTCGCGGAGGCAAAGTCCATAGCCTGTCCGGTGCTGCGCTGGCACTTGCCCCGAGCAGGTCGTACAGCCCCAATTGTTCCAGCAAAGCGCGACATTTGCCCTGGATGCCATAAAAGCTCACGTCCCCCATGGCACTGGTGCGACGCAGGCGTAGCAACGTACCCATCAGGGTACTATCCAGATAGGTGCATGCCGAAAGATCCACATGGACCTTTTTGCCAGAAGCCAGGGCATCCACAGCCGTGTGCCACAGGGCGGCGGCTAGCTCGAGGGTTACTTGGCCATGCAGTCGCAAACCGATCGCATCGGGGGTTTCGTACAGCAGGATTTCGCCTGGGGATGCCATCCTGTCCTCCTGCTCGGCAGGTAGCTGGTGTGCCGTCCTCGGTAACCAGGACTGCTTTGTAGTTTGTATGCGTTAGCGCTCCGGATTTTCACACATCCTTTGGCACCCAGCCATACGCGGCCAGACTGGGCTGGGCGCCATGGTGCAGATACGCCATTTTCAGCCGGCTCAGATAGTCCGCCGGCAATGCTTTGCGCTGTTCGTTGACGTCTATGCCGTACAGTTTGGCAGCGTTGAGGCCGAGTATTTTTTCCTTGATTTCTTTGGTAAGCGGGCGATAGCCGAAACGTTGCTGCAATTCAGGCGGAATCTGGAATCGTCGGAAGGCCTCGATTTGCCACTGCGGCGAGCCCCACCAGATGCTGTCTGTGCCCCAAACGATGTGGTCGGGTCCGAAGGCGTCGAGGATCTGCCCGAGAATATGGCCGCACAAGAGCGGTTGCAAGATCACCGTATGTCCGAAGGTGCTTCCCAGCTCCATATAAACATTGGTCAACTTGGGATCGGCCTTGCGGATTTGGCACAGCTCGGTGACCCACTCGACGTGGGGATCGGTCAGCAATTTCTCTTTGCGGATCTCACGGCCTCCAGTGAGGGAGCGAAAGCCGCTGTGGTAAATGATGAAGTTGAGGTCGGGGAAATCGGCGGCGGCCTTTTTGACATCCTTGGGATGGCAGTGTTCCTCGTTGAAGCCGAAAAGCGGCAAGCCCTTGTGTACGCAGATGTTGCGGATCCCCAATTTACGCGACTTTTCGAACATGGGATAGGCGAGTCGTTCGTCGTCGAGCCACCACGGGCCGCCGTCCTTGTCGCGCGGGAAATACAGGCCCGTGTACATTTTCCAGGCTTCGATTTTCAAGTCTTCGACCTGCCATTGCATGCGGTCGAGGTTGTACTCTTTGAGGTTGGGGGCGACCAGCCCGTGCGATAGAAGTCTGCGCGAGCCAGCCAAGCCGTTGACTTTGTTGCGCGTCTCGACCATGCGTTCTACGGGCAAAATGTTGCGGTCGGGTTTCTCGGGTATACCACTGATGACGCCCATGACCGTATCGCTGTCGAAAAAGATCTCTTTGATGTAGTTTTCCATGGCCAGATCTTCGTGCTTGTGTGTGTGGCCCTTCAGATCGGGATTGAAGCGCTCGGCTTGTTGACGGAACACGAGGACGCTTTTGCCGCGGCCGCGCGGCACGTCCACGTGGTGCGTTTGCACGTCGAAGATGAACTGATCCTTGGGCCATTTCTCGGCGCGCGCTGCCGGATCGAGCAACTCGGCGGCATCTACTTCGAAGTACGGGCCGAATACCTCGTTGAGGGCCATGAAAGCAGCCGCCATGCCGCCGGAAGTGCATAGAAATTGCCGCCGGTCCAGACCGAGCATCTTGCCGAACCGATCGGCCAGTTCCTGGATACGCGCCTCGACTTGTTTTTGCTCCAGGGTTTGCGGTAGTGGGTAAAACTCTTCGTTGCTCACTACCTGTGTCGGGAGCGGACTGAAGACGCATTTCTGCTCGTCACGGACATATTTCGGGATCCACATGGGTTTCCTCCCCACGTTAGCTCGGCGGCCGGTTGGCCTGCCGACTTGCCGCGGACCGACGAGTACATGACGGTCCTAGTACTTGTTCCAGCACGCTTCTTGCCCTTATACTGGCCAGATAGCACGGAAGATTCAAGAAAAAAATGCACCGGCCAGCCGATGGTTGACGCGCCACTGCAAACGCATAAGCTTATGATTTTCTGCACCACGTGAGGCATACGAACGCCAGCGGCAGTTGAGCAAGCGGTGCGCTGCGGCCAGGGGGCTTGTGTTCGGGCCGGGGCGGCCGTTTGCGCCGAACGTTGGACCGGGGTGGCATGGAGCAGGCAATCCGCAAGGCCGATGTGCTGATCGAAGCGCTGCATTATATCCGCCAGTTTCGCAATCGGGTAACCGTGATCAAATTAGGCGGCAGCGTGCTCGAAGATGCGGATACACTGCGCGACATGCTGCTGGACGTGGTCTTCATGGAAACCGTGGGCATGCGGCCTGTACTGGTCCACGGTGCCGGCAAAGCGATAGACCGTGCTATGGCCCAGGCGGGGCTGCCGGTGCGCAAAACGCGCGGCCGCCGCTATACCGATGCGCCTACGCTGGCCATCGTATCGGACGTGTTGCAGCAGACCGCTGCTCATCTGGAACGTACCATCCACGAATTGGGTGGACGAGCGGTCCGCTTGCACGGGGGATCGCTGCAGGCTTTGTATGGTCAACGTTCGTTTGTGCGCGACGAGCAAGGCATGGCCGTGGACCTGGGCTTTGTCGGCGAAGTGACCCGGGTGGACCGGGATGTGATCGAGCGCTTTTGCCACGCGGGTGTCATACCGGTCGTGCCCTCGCTGGCGTTGGATCCGCAAGGACAGTGGCTCAACGTCAATGCCGACACTGCCGCCGCCGCCATCGCTGCCGCCTTGCAAGCGGAAAAGCTCGTCTTCGTGACGGATACGCCGGGCATATTGCGCGATGTCCACGATCCGGAGAGCCTGATCCCGACCTTGGATAGCGAACAGTGTCGGCAACTCGTACAAGCAGGCGTGATCGCCAGCGGCATGATCCCCAAAATCGAAGCCTGCCTGGAGAGCCTGCAGGCTGGCGTTCGTAAAATCCACATCATTGATGGACGCGTGAAACATTCCCTGCTTTTGGAGATTTACACGGACCGTGGTGTCGGCACCGAGATCGTAAGCAGCGCCGGAGTGCAAGCACGAGGCCATTGAAAGCTGCCGGAAACGACCCAGACGCATAGACTTGTGGTCGCAGGCAGCTCATGAGAAGGACGATGCGACCTATGGCAGCGCCGTTGGGCTCCACCGCCGTGCGCGACTTGTTCGAGCGCTACGTGATCGGCAACTACGCACGTTACCCCGTATGCCTCGTGCGCGGGGAGGGATCCCTGGTTTGGGATGCCGAAGGAAACCGGTACATAGACCTTTTTCCCGGGTGGGGGTGCAATCTGCTCGGGCACTGCCCGGCGCGCGTGGTGTCGGCCATCCAGGATCAGGTCCAGCGCCTCATCCACGTGCCCAACACGTGGTATATGGAGCCCCAAGGACTGTTGGCCCGGGAGTTGAGCGAGCGCAGCTTCGGCGGCCAATGTTTCTTCTGCAACAGCGGTGCCGAGGCAGTCGAGGCCGCTTTGAAATTGGCGCGGCTCTATGGCAAACCGAATCGCTACAAAGTGATCGCCATGCTCGACAGCTTCCACGGTAGAACGTTCGGTGCGCTGAGCGCTACCGGCCAGGTACGTTATCAACAGGGCTTCGAGCCGCTGGTCCCTGGCTTTCGCTTTGCCCCGTTCGGCGACCTGGACGCCGTGGCGCGACTGATCGACGAGGAAACGTGCGCTATTTTGGTCGAGCCGATCCAAGGGGAGGGGGGTATCCATGTGGCCCCCGAAGGGTATCTGGCCGGACTGAGGCGACTGGCGGACGAGCACCGCCTGCTGCTCATTTTCGACGAAGTTCAGTCCGGCATGGGGCGCACGGGCAAATGGTTTGCCTGGCAACATTGGGGCGTGGTTCCCGACCTCATGACTCTGGCGAAAGGACTGGCCGGGGGGGTGGCTTGTGGAGCGTTGGTCGCCCGCCGGGAGGTAGCCGCTCTGTTCAAGCCCGGCACGCATGCTTCCACTTTCGGGGGCAATCCACTTGCCTGCCGGGCAGCTCTGGCCACGATCGAGACCATCGAACAAGACGAGTTGCTGGGCCGGGCGGTACAGATCGGTGAGCGCGTGCGCGAGCGGTTTGTTTCTTTACAGGCGCGTTGCCCGCTGCTGCGCGACGTGCGTGTGTGCGGCGCCATGATCGGCCTGGAGCTGGTCATCGAAGGCACCGGTATCGTTCAGGATTGCCTCCAGCGCCGCTTGCTGATCAATTGCACCCATCGCACGGTTTTGCGACTTTTGCCCGCATTGACCATAAACGATGCCCTACTCGACGAAGGGTGTGCGATTTTGGAGGAGGTGTTGTTGCAGCACTGCGCCGGCTGAAAACGGCAGGGCTGGCCGGCGACCGAACCCACGCCAGGACCCGATCGTCGTATGCTTGCAGGGACGAGAAAGTAGCCATGCGTCACCTGATCACGCTTTTCGACCTTACCCGCGACGAAATCGTAGCCTTGTGCGATGCCACAGGTGCGATCAAAAGGGAGCATGGCTTGGGCCGCAGGCGCTTGAGTCTGGAAGGCAAAGTATTGGCCCTGGTCTTCGAAAAGCCCTCTTTGCGCACCCGAGTCAGCTTCCAAACAGCCATGGCACAATTGGGCGGAGCCAGCATCTACCTTTCGGGTAGCGAAGCAGGACTCGGCACGCGCGAGTCGGTCCCTGATTTTGCCAGGGTGCTCAGCGCCTATGCCGATGCCATTGTGTTGCGTACTTTTGCCCATCATACGGTGGAAACTTTTCGCACCTTTTCTTCTTGTCCAGTCATCAACGGGCTGTCGGATTATCACCATCCATGCCAAGCACTGGCGGACCTTTTCACCGTCCGCGAGGCACTGGGCACATGGGAAGGCAAAGCGCTGGTCTTCGTAGGCGATGGCAACAACGTAGCGCGCTCCCTGGCGATCGGCTGCGCGCATGTGGGCATGCGGTTCATTCTGGCCACCCCGCCGGGCTACCGTTTCGACGAGCCCTTTCGGCGTGCTTTCCGCAAAGCATTCCCTGGAATAGCTTTGGAAGAAACCGACGACCCGATGGCCGCGGTGAGTCAGGCCGATGTCATCTATACTGACGTGTGGGCCAGTATGGGGCAGGAAAGCGAGCGAGAACAACGCGCACGCGTATTTCAGTCGTATCAGGTCAACGAGAAGTTGCTGGAGCGCGCACCGGCCCATGCCGTGGTCATGCATTGCTTGCCGGCCCATCGCGGCGAAGAAATCAGTTCGGCAGTGTTGGATAGCCCGCGCTGCATCGCTTTCCAGCAGGCAGCCAATCGCTTACACTTGCAAAAGGCGCTCCTCGAATGGTTGCTGGCGCCAGGAGAACCAGGCCATGCGCGAGTCAGTGCGGATGCGACCTGACGGACGTCAGGCCGACGACCTGCGGCCTGTGCGCTTTCGCCGGCATTTTACTTCCCAAGCGCCTGGGAGCGTCTTGGTGAGTATGGGACGCACCACCGTTTTGTGCACCTGCAGCGTCGAGGAATCGGTCCCGGCTTTCTTGGAGGGTACCGGCAAAGGATGGCTTACCGCCGAATACTCGATGTTGCCTGGCAGTACAGCTCCCCGCAAGCAACGGGAGCGTTCGGGTAAGCTGGACGGTCGCACTGTGGAGATCCAGCGATTGATCGGCCGCAGTTTGCGGGCGGCTCTCGACTTGGACAAGCTGGGCCCGCGAACATTGTGGGTGGATTGCGACGTCCTCGAAGCCGACGGGGGCACGCGCACCGCCAGCATCAACGGTGCCTTCGTGGCCGTAGTGGACGCTATCTTGCGGCTACACAAGTCGTGGGACGTAGAGTACAACCAAATCGTTTGCGACAGCGTGGCAGCCGTCAGTGTGGGGCTGGTCCAGGGCCAAGTGTGGCTCGACCTCAGTTACGAAGAAGACAAGGATGCTGAGGTAGACCTCAACCTAGTCATGACCGGGAGTGGCCGCTTCGTGGAAATCCAGGCAGGCGGCGAGGAGGCTACGTTCACCCGTGCCCATCTCGAGCGCATGCTGCGCGTGGGTCGCGCCGGCATCGTCGCTATCACGGCTAAGCAAAAAGAGGCACTGGGCACCAGCTGGCCTTTCTGAGGCAGTTCCGCCGGCGTAGTCTTCGCAGCGACGGCGGCGTTTTCTCGGACCTATGCAAGCTGCCTCTTTTATCCAGCCTGCGTGTACACACTGGATCAGATGGAGACCAGCGACTCAGGACAGCAATCGGTCTGGACATTTCTCCCCGGTCTTGGCAAACATAGGCGCTCCTTGTCCGTTGCAGACCGGTCCCGCCTGTTTGGAGGGCTCGACGATGCGCAGAGCAGTCAAGGCCTGTATAGGGCTGGGCGTGCTGATAGGTTCGGTGCTTACAACTGTCGCCTGGGGAGCTGCTGTCGAAGCCGATCCCAACAAAACCTATTGGCTATCGCCCCAGGACGGCCCGTGGCTTATTTGCGCGGCAAGCTTTTACGGCGACGATGCCCTGGAGTTTGCCCGCAAATTCTGCCTCGAGTTGCGCCGCGATTATAAACTCAATGCTTTCGTCTATAGCATTTCCGATCGCAAGCGCCAAGAGAACAAGCAATTTTTGGAGGAGCTCAAACAGCGGGGGCGCAAAATCCGCATCCCGGAAGAGTATGCGGTCATGGTGGGCAATTATCGCGACATGTACGAGGCTCGACGCGCTTTGACGCAACTCAAGAAGATGAAGCCGCCCCAATCGGTGCCGCTCGGTAAGTATTTCATCTTCGATGCTCAGCATGCCAAGAATTCGCTCAAACAAAAAGGCCAGATCGAGTACCAGCACGCCGACAACAATCCCTTCGTGACGGCGTTCGTTTGCCCCAATCCGCTGACCAAGCAAGGCACCGCAGCGCCTGTACGGACAGCTGCCGCCGATTCGGATACCGACACGCATCAACTCAACCAAAGCGAGTTATATTCCTTGCTCCGGTGCAACAAGCCGTGGACCTTGGTGGTCAAGGTCTATCCGCGCACCGGCATGCTGGGAAATGAAAAGCCCAGCGTTTTGGCTCCCGAGGGATTGTTCCGATCGGCGTTCGGACCCAAGCCAGGCGTCAAAGAAAAAGACGCCACCGAGCTGGCGCGCCAGCTGGCCACGGCCTTGCGCAGGCCGGACAAAGGCTTGGAAGCCTATGTGTACCACACGCGCAATAGCAGTATGGTTACCGTGGGGGGGTTCAATTCGCCATCGGACCCCGAACTTATGAAGTACCAGCGCTTGTTGAGCGGCATGAAGCTGCTAGTACAAGGCGAGACCATCGAGTTGATGGCCCAGCCCACCCCGATGCCGGTGCCGAGGACGCGCTGAGCGAAGGTCGTGTGTAGGCCGCGGTGCTGGCGAAGCTATTTGCCCAGGCGGCCGAGCAAAGACTGCAAAGACTTTTGGTAGCGCTCCTCCTTGAACGGATTGGGCGGTGGAGATTGACCACCTGGTCTCCCGGGAGCGCCCGCTTGTTCTCCAGGCCAGCGGAAGCCGGCTGCCTGAAGCGTGGCTTTGTGCTTTTCCAGTAATTTCAAGGCGGCATCAAGTTTTTCCTTGGCTTTGTCCGGTGCGAGTTCCTCTGTTTGGTCCAGCCCGGCGAGAGCCTCGGCGAGCTTTTTCTTTTCCTCCGGGTCGAGCTGCACGCGCAGGCCGCCGTCGGTAAGACGCTCGAGCTTGGCTACAAGTTCAGCCAGCTGCATGCGTTCGTCTGGCCCTCGACGGCCCCCTGCCGGACCTTTCCCGGGCATACCCCCGAAGCCATTCATCATACCCCCCGGGCCACCCTTGCCAGGAGCTCCTGGACCAGGCACGCCTGCGCCGGGCATTCCGCCCATGCCGGGCATTCCCCCTGGAGCAGCACCGGTGCCCTCGGGCGGCTTAGGTGGCCGCAAGTCGTACCCGTAGGCGACCATGAAAACCATGCCCAACCCGATGCCCAAAATTAGCCCACCCAGAGTGCCTGCCACGCCCGCAGGAACGGAGAGTTTGTTCCCGCCGACCAGATAGGCCAGCAGTGCCAAGACTATGAGCGCAGCTCCGCCTATCCCCACCACATGGTAAATCTCCAACTCATAACCAGCCACTGTGAGCGCCCAGTTCATTGCCCAGCCCTCCCTTTTTAAGTCAGCAAACTATGATACCGCCCGAACGCTTGTGTAACTTAGCTTAAACACCCTGTCGGGCGCACTCAAGGGCTTGGTGCAAGATTTCACACTTTTTTCATCTCGGGCGGATAGGAGCGTAGTTCGGCTCAGTGCGCCGGGTACAGGTGTCCTACAGGTTGCTGACCGAGGACAGTGGCTTTGCCCCCCGGCGTGGCGAAGCGATAGAGACTACGGGTTGATTGTGCTGTACCGGCTAGAGCCGAGCGGCCTAGTTGAAAAATTCTATGGAATTTACCAAATTGCGCCGATTTGGCCTATATAATTGACAAGCACAAGGCGAGGCATTTCTGCCGGCCCGTGCGAACTGCGCTATGCCAGTCACCTGGTGGCGCCTCACGGCTTGCCTGCTGTAAGGCTCGACCCATCCAGGACCGAAGGCTTGTAAGGATAGCGCATTTTACCAGATACGAGCCGACCTCGACAGGTAGTCGAGCGGCGCCGATGAGGCAAAAGAACGAACTAGGTACGATTTCGCGCTCGGAGCGTTTTGTGCTTTCCGCTTAGCGGGCGCCACAGCTCAGCGCGGAAAGGAGGCAAAGATGATGCGACGGCTCAGCCTCGAGGAAAGACGGCAGATCTTCCATGAGCTGGTAACCGCTCAAGATATCCTGCACGATGTCCCGAGATCGCGCAAGTTGGTCAGCGAAAAATACCGTATTAGCGAAGCGCAACTGCGTGAAATCGAGGACGAGGGTATCGAGGAGCAGTGGCCGCCCTTGGAGGAAGAGTGAGCGCACGCCAGACCTCTCCGTGAACGTGCTGGTCTTCGATGACTCGGTGCACGTTGTCGGTGTCCGCAAGCTTGACCAACCACTTTTCCGGCGCTTACCTCGTAGAAGGACTGGCGATGGCCCATTGCCCCTGACGAGCATAATCTATCGCTTCGGCCAACAGGCGCAAAGCTTCGTGCGGTGCGTGGAACCCGTCGGAGTTCTCCGACATGACGAAGTCCAGACGCCAGTGAGCCCGGCGATGGGCCTGGGAAGCCCGCGCCAGAGTCTGCGGGTCGGCACCTCTTTGTTTGCCGCTGTTCAATGCTTCGATAAGCTCCGCCAGGGCCTTTTCAGTTCTGCTCACGAGAGCCAAAGTCCGTTCTTGAATCGAGCGCGCTCGTGCCTCGAGTTCCTGTTCAGGAAAGCGATGGCATGTTTGACATGCCACATTGATCTGGCGCAAAGGGCTACGTACGTGGTGGTCGCTAATTTTGATCGCTCCTTCTCTTCG
>Ga0209989_100131_pt1 | contig 13565 bp, 12 predicted proteins | sample Antgeofumaro1A2B_FD_188083 | JGI IMG/M metagenome (GOLD analysis project Ga0209989, IMG submission 188083) | Geothermal fumarole subsurface microbial communities from Mt. Erebus, Antarctica - 1A2B (SPAdes) (version 2) | ecosystem: Environmental > Terrestrial > Volcanic > Fumaroles | place: Mt....
TCTGGGGCACAAAAAGCCCGTCCATGACGTCGAAGTGGACCCAGTCGCAGCCGCCGGCGATGGCCTCCCGGACCTGCTCCTCAAGCCGGCCGAAATCCGCCGAAAGGATGGATGCCGCCAGCTTCATGGCTTTTCCGGGTAATTTTTAGCCCGTTTTATCCAGGGGAGCCACCAGTTCCAGTGCCCCAGTAAGGCCATCGTCGCCGGCACCAGTAGGGCCCGGACAATACTGGCATCCAGGGCAATAGCAATGGCCAGGCCGACCCCCATCTGTTTGATGGTAAGGAGTCCCCCGAGGCTGAAGGAGAGGGCCACAATAATCAAAATAAACGCCGCGCTGGTGACGATCCGGCCCGTCTTCTCCAGCCCGGCCGCCACCGCCCCGTTGTTGTCGCCGGTCTGCAGGTACTCTTCCCGAACCCGGCTCAGCAGAAACACCTCGTAGTCCATACTGAGGCCGAAAAGGACGCAGAACATGAGCACCGGCACGATAGCATCCACCCAACCGGTGGAGGTGTAGTTAAGCAGGCTAGTAAGTCGCCCGTCCTGAAAGATTAAAACCAGCGCCCCGTAGGCGCCCAGAATGGACAAGGTATTCATTATGACGGCCTTAAGGGGAAGGACGGCCGACCGGAAGGTTACCAGCAGCACCACGTACATAAGGGCCAGGACAAAGCCCACTGCCTTGGGGAAATCCTCATAGAGCCGGGCAATAAAGTCCCGCTCGCCGGCACTCTGCCCCCCCACCAGGAGCTCCCAGCCGTTGGGCACCGGCAGAGCCTGAAGGCGCTCCGCCAGCTCCCGGGCCGCTTGCGAGCTCGGCTCGTCCTTCGGCACCACCCGGAAAACGAAGACGTCATCCCGGTAAAAACGGCTTATTGCCGCCGAAAGCTGAGGGTCCGGCCGGACCGTCTGAAGGGCTAAAATTTGCCCCAGGCGGGCCGGGTCAGCCCCAGGAACTAAGGTTGTAAGCCCCTGGACCTGGTCCACGCCGGGATCCGCGGCAAGCTTTTGGGTTAGCTCGAAGAGCCGGTTTAACTTCTCCTGAGTCAACCAAGGCGAGCCGGTCCTGACCACGACCAGCAGGGGCGACGCCTCCTGTTCCGGAACCTCGGCGCGGAAAAGCTCCCAACCGATGCGGGATGGGTTGTGAGCCGGAAGGTTCTCGACCCCGGGCACCCCCACCTCCATTCGCCGGACCGGCGAGGCCAGCCCCAGGAGCAGGACGGTCACCAGGATGAATACCAGCACCGCCCACCTGACCACCCGCCGGGCGAGAGTCCCCCACAGGCGCTCCGTCGCCTGGGGCCGGGCCAGCGTCAGCAGGTTTATCCTCGCACCGAGAATCCCCAGCAGTGCAGGAAGGAGGGTGAGGGCAGCCCAGATGGAGACGGCCACCACGATGGCCCCGGCCAGGCCGATGGACTGGATAAACCTGAATCCCACCCAAAGCAGGCCGCTCAGGCCGATCATTACCGCAAGGCCCGAAAAGAGGATGGCCTCGCCGGCCGTCTCGATCGTCCGGGCCAGGGCTTCCGGCAAGGGGTGGACGGCCAGCTCCTCCCGGAAGCGGCTCACGATGAGCAGCGAATAGTCGATGGCCACGCCCAGGCCGACCATCGAGGCGGTGTTAAGGGCGAAGACGGAGATGTCGGTGAGGTGGCCAAGACCGTAGAGGGCGGCCAGGGTGATGGTGACGGCTACCAGCCCGACCGTCAGGGGCATCAGGGAGGCCACCACCGAACCGAAGACAAAGAGCAGGATGACCATCGCGATGGGAAAAGTGTAAAACTCGGCCCGGCGCAGGTCCTCCTCCGTCACGTCGGTGAAGGCCCGGTAAACCGCCGGTCCCCCGGTCAGGTAGCCCTGAATCCGGCCGTCCGGAGGCAGACTCGCTGCAAGGACGGCCCGGACTTCGGGGACAAGGTTCATCGCCTGGTCCAGGGAGGCGTCCAGATTCACCATCAGATACAGGGACCGCCCGGCCCGGCCGGTCTGGGGCTCCGAAACCGACTTGACAGTGGGTAGGGTGCGAAGCCGGTTGGATAGTTGGTCAGCCGTCTCCTTAAGTTGGGGGTCGGATGCGCCACCCGGTCCCGTCAATACAACGATAACCACCTCTCGGGGGGCATCGAATTTTTCGACCAGGATATCCCGGGCCCGGAGGGCCGGGCTGCTCGCCACCTCAATGCCCCCAGGCTTCAGGATCGCGGGGGCCTGGGGGGCAAAGAGGGCCCCGACGGCCAGCAAAAGGACCCAGCCGACCAGCACCGGGTAGCGGAACCGATAAACTAGGTAGGCCAGGATGCGGAGCATCTTTAGGTTGGGTCAGGCTCAGCCGCCGGCTGGCCGCCGGTCGGCGGCCAGCCGAGCCCGGGCCTCGGCCAGGGCCGCCCGGACCCGGCCGGGAGCTGTTCCACCGGGCACATCCCGGGCCGCCACGGCCCTCTCTACGGTTATATCAAACACATCCGCGGCGAACTTCTCGGAAAATCTTCGGTATTCTTCCAACGTAAGCTCACCAAACGCCTTGCGCTGGGCGGCCGCGTACTTTACCAGCCGACCGACGACCTGGTGGGCCTCCCGAAAGGGCACCCCCTTCGCCACAAGATAGTCGGCCAGGTCGGTGGCCAGCGCGTAGCTTTCTTCGGCCGCTCGGGCCAGCCTGGCCCGGTTAACCTTAAGGGTGGCCAGCATCCCGGCCATCAGGGGCAGGCAGGCCAGGACCGTATCCACCGTGTCGAAGAGGGGCTCTTTATCTTCCTGGAGGTCCCGGTTATAGGCCAGAGGAAGGCCCTTAAGGACCACTAGCAGCCCCTGCAGGTGGCCGTAGACCCGGCCGGTTTTGGCCCGGATAAGCTCGGCCACGTCGGGGTTCTTTTTCTGGGGCATGATGCTGCTGCCGGTGGCGTAGGCGTCGTCGATTTCGATAAACCCGAACTCGGCACTGCTCCATAAGACCAGCTCCTCGGCCAGGCGGGAAAGATGCATCATCAAGATGGCCGAGGCGCTCAGATAATCTAGGATAAAATCCCGGTCCGAGACGGCGTCAATGCTGTTACGGCTTATCCGGCTGAATCCCAGTTCCCGGGCAAGGAACTCCCTGTCAATGGGGTAGGGAACCCCGGCCAGGGCCCCACTCCCCAGGGGCAGAACGTCCGTCCGCCGGTAGGCGTCGGTGTAGCGGTCTAGGTCCCGGTCCAGCATCTCGTAGTAGGCCAGGAAATGGTGGGCCAGCAAGATAGGCTGCGCCCGCTGGAGGTGGGTGTAGCCCGGGGCTACGGTCTCCAGGTGGGCCTCGGCCAGGTTGAGAAGGACCCCCTGGAGGGCCCGAACCTGGTCGGCCGTCTGGCAGATGATTTCTTTTAGATAAAGCCGCAGGTCCAGGGCGACCTGGTCGTTGCGGGAGCGGGCGGTGTGGAGCCGGCCGGCCGCTTCCCCGATCTTTTCCCGGAGGCGGGCCTCGATATTGAGATGGATGTCCTCCAGCTCGGGCCGAAAGGGGAATTCTCCCCGCTCGATCTCGGCCCGGATCTCTTCAAGGCCCTTGACGATGCGGTCGCAGTCTTCGGCCGAAATTATACCCTGCCGGGCCAGCATCCGGGCGTGGGCAATGCTCCCGGCAATATCGTGCCGGTACAGCCGCCGGTCGAAGTCGACGGAGGCCGTGAATTTTAAAACCTGCTCGGCCGGGGGCGTTTCGAACCGGCCGCCCCAAGCGGTGACCATGGCCTACTCTTCCGGCTCGGCCCGGGGCGGCAGAAGGCTCTGGGCGGCCTCGGGCTGGGCCAGAAACTGGGTCTGGGCCTGGACCTGGCTTTGCAGGCCCCAGAGCTTGATGAAGCCCGTCGCGGCCGAGTGGTCGAACTGGTCGGCCCGGTCGTAGGTGGCCAGGGCAAAGCTGTAAAGGGGGTTGGGCGACTTGCGGCCCACCACCCGGCAGGTTCCCTTGTGGAGTTTTACCCGGACGGTGCCGTTGACGAACCGCTGGGACGACTGAATGTAGGCGGCCAGGTCTTGGTGGAAAGCGCTGTACCAGAGGCCGTTGTAAACCATCTCGGCGTAGGCCTGGCTTACCAGGGCCTTAAAGCGGAGCTGTTCTTTGCTTAAGGTGATCTGCTCCAGGTCCTGGTGGGCGGTGATTAGCACCGTGGCCGCCGGGGCCTCGTAGACCTCCCGGGACTTGATCCCCACCACCCGGTCCTCGATGTGGTCGATGCGGCCGACGCCGTGCTCCCCGGCAAGGCGGTTGAGCCGCTCGATCAGGGTTACGCCGTCCAAAACCTCCCCATTCAGGGCGACCGGCAGGCCCCGCTCAAACTCGACCTCCACGTAAGCCGGCTCGTCGGGGGCCTCGGCCGGGTTGCGGGTCCAGGCGAAAACCTCCTCCGGGGGCTCAGCCCAGGGGTCCTCCAGGAGGCCGGCTTCGATGCTGCGGCCCCACAGGTTCTGGTCTACCGAGTATGGGCTCTCGATGGTGGCCGGGACCGGGATGCCGTGCCGGGCGGCATACTCAATCTCCTCGTCCCTGGTCATTCGCCACTCCCGGACTGGGGCGATGACCTTCAGGTCGGGGGCCAAGGTCATTATCCCCACGTCGAAGCGGACCTGGTCGTTGCCCTTGCCCGTGCAGCCGTGGGCCACCGCCACCGCCCCCTCCTCCCGGGCCACGTCCACCAAAAGCTTAACAATAAGCGGCCGGGCCAGGGCCGTGGCCAGGGGATACTTGCCCTGGTAAAGGGCATTGGCCTGAAGGGCCGGGAAAACAAAGTATTTCACGAACAGCTCTTTGGCGTCGATGACTAGGGCCTTGACTGCCCCGATGCGCAGGGCCTTTTCCTGGATGGCCTTAAGGTCCTTCTCGTTGCCGACGTCGACGGTTAAAGCAACGACATCTAGGCCGTATTTTTCCTGAATCCAGCGGATGGCCACCGAGGTGTCCAGCCCGCCGCTGTAAGCCAGCACGACCTTCTGTGCCATTTCGGCTCCCCCTCAACTTGAGTCTGTCCCATCCGCCCGCAGCCGGACCCGGACGGTGCCCTCAAACCACGGCACCGCCCTGGCCCAGTACTTTCCCGGAACCAGTCGGTAAACACGGGGTCGGCTGGCAGGTTAACCGCCCAATCCCCCGCGGCCCTCCGGTGAAGGCCGGTTTTACGGCCCCGGGCGGTAAGGTCGGTGGTGCCGGGTAGCACCGCCAACCATCGACCGCCTCCCGGCATTCAACCCCCCAGGTTGCTGCCGACCTTGGCTAGGACGGAGTCGAGGATGGCCACGGCCTCGTCGGCCTCCGCCTCGGTGATAATGAGGGGCGGCATGAGACGGATGGCCGCGGGGGTGACCCCGTTAACCAGCAGGCCGGCCTCTAGACAGCCCAATACCACCCGCTCCGAGATGTCCCGGTCGAACTGCACGGCCAGGAGCAGACCCCGGCCCCGCACTTCGGTGACCCACTCGTAGCGGGATCTAAGCTCGTTAAGCCGGGCCTTCAGGTAAGCGCCGACCCGGGCGGCATGTTCGGCGACATTATTTTCGATAACGAATTTTAACGTGGCAAAGCCGGCGGCGCAGGCCAGGGGATTGCCCCCGAAGGTAGAGCCGTGGTCCCCGGGCTCCAGAACGGCCGCCTCCTCCTTAACCAGAAAGGCACCGATGGGCACCCCGCTTCCCAGCCCCTTGGCCAGGGTCATCACGTCGGGTTCAACCCCGTACTGCTGGTAGGCGAAGAGGGTACCCGTCCGGCCGATGCCGGTCTGAACCTCATCGACGATGAAGAGCAGCCCGTTCTCCCGGCACCAGCGCCCCACCCCCCGGATATATTCCGGGTCGGCCTCGTAAACGCCCCCTTCACCCTGGATCAGCTCCAGCATCACGGCGCAGGTCCGCTCGTTGGTGGCGGCCTGGATGGCCTCCAGGGAGTTAAAGGGCACGTTCACAAAGCCTGGGGGAAGGGGCTTGAAAGGCTCCTGGTAATGGGGCTTGCCGGTGGCCGCGACCATGGCCAGGGTCCGGCCGTGGAAGGAGTTGAGGGTGGTGATGACCTCGTAGGCGCCGTTGCGCCGGAGCCGGCCGTACTTGCGGGCCAGCTTCACCGCCCCCTCGTTGGCCTCGGCCCCGCTGTTGCCGAAAAAGACCCGGTCAAAGGCCGAGTTTTCCACCAGAAGTTGGGCCAGTTTCACCTGCGGTATAGTGTAGAACTGGTTCGAGGTGTGGATGAGGGTTCGGGCCTGCTCGGTGATGGCCTCAACCACGGCCGGGTGGCAATGGCCCAGGTTATTGACGGCCCAACCCCCCACGAAATCCAGGTAGGCCTTCCCGTTTTCATCCCAGACCCGGGCCCCTTGGCCCCGAACCAAGGTCACCGGTACCCGGCGGGCTACCTGCAGGTAGTAACGGCGCTCAAGCTCTTGCCAGTGGCTCACCTTCGACTCCTCGGTGCGGCTCAACCTTTGTGGATTATACGGCACCCGCCCCGGCGGGTGCCGGATGAAGTATAATGCCTTGAGGTGGATGGGTTCCACACCGGCCAGATAAGGGAGGGAAAAGATGGGCCTTTTCGGACAGATGATGACCGTTATTAGGGCGAAGATAAGCGCTCTGCTTTCCGGGGCCGAGAACCCTGAGGAAACCCTTGAATACGCCTACCAGCGACAGTTGGAGCTGCTTCAGAAGGTCCGCATGAATATGGTGAATGTGGTGGCGGCCAAGCGCCGGCTCGAGGCTCAGCTAGCCGGCTTGGAAAACCAGCTCGGCCGCCTGGACGGGCAGGCCCGCCAGGCCCTTCAGGCCGGCCGGGAGGACCTTGCCCGGCTCGCCCTGGAGCGGAAGGTGTTTGCCCAGCAGCAGGTCGCCGCCCTGGAGGCCCAGGTTCAGGACCTTGCCGAGCAGCAGAACCGGCTGATGGAGGCGGAGCAGCGGCTGCGCCAGAAGGTGGAGGCCTTCCGGACCCGGAAAGAGATCATCAAGGCCCAGTACAGTGCCGCCGAGGCCCAGGCCCGCATCAACGAGGCGATAACGGGCCTTTCCGAGGAGATGGCGGACGTGGGCCTGGCCATTGAGCGGGCTGAGGAGAAGACGGCCCGCCTTAAGGCCCGGGCCGAGGCCATCGACGAGCTGCTCGCGGCGGGGGCCCTGCCCGACTACTTGACGGGCCGGGACACCCTGGAGCGGGAGCTGGGGCAGGCCCAGCTCCAGGCGGGGGTGGAGGCCGAGCTGGCGCGCTTAAAATCCGAACTTCAGTCCGGCCAACGGCCGGCCCTTAAGGAGGGTGAAGCGCCGTGATTATTCGAATTTCGGGGGAAGGTCAGTACCGGCTGGACGCTGACGCCGCCAGGCATCTGAATGAAATGGACAACGAACTGGTGCGGCTGGTGGAGGGTGGGGACGAAGCCGCCTTTTACAGCCGTTTTCGGGAGCTTATCGAGTGGGTCCGGCGCCGGGGAGAGCGGGTATCGGCCGACGAGGTCGTGGCGTCGGATGTCATCATTCCGCCGCCGGACATAACCTTTGAGGAGGCCCGCAAGGTTTTTCGGGGGGAGGGGCTCGTTCCCGGATGACCCTCTCGTCGACCCCTTTGGGTAAGCTTACCGAGGCGCTGCGGGACCGGGAACCAGCCCGGTTCGACGGCCCCGCCGACGGCTATGCCCGGGCGGCTGTCCTGGTGCTCATCGTCCGGCACCCGGACGGACCCAGGCTGGTTTATACCCGGCGCACGGACCGCGTCGTCCACCATAAGGGTGAGGTGTCGTTCCCGGGCGGGGCCTGCGAAGCTGGGGACTCCGACGAGATTTCCACCGCCCTGCGGGAAACCTGGGAAGAAATCGGGGTTAACCCGGCCGATGTAGAGGTGTTGGGGAAGCTGGACGAAATCATTACCCGGAGCAATTTCATCGTAACCCCGGTGGTGGGGGTGGTTAACGGCCCCTATCCCTTCCGTCCCAACCCGGCGGAGGTGGCGGAGATCATCGAAGTTCCTATTGAGGAGCTTCGTAAGCCCGAGAACGTCGTCGTCGAACCCCGCCGGGTTCGGGGGGAGTGGGTCATGGCCCCGGCCTATTACTATCGGGGGCACCGGATTTTCGGGGCCACCGCGATGATCACCCGCCAGCTCCTCGAGCTTTTAGAAGGCTAGCAAAGTTACCAGTCCCCCAGGGCCTCCTTGAGTTTTGGGTCTCGGAGCTTGCGCAGGGCCCGACTTTCGATCTGACGGGCCCGCTCCCGGGTAGTGTTAAGCACCCGGCTCACCTCTTCCAGGGTCATTCCCCCGCCGCCGTCCAGGCCGTAGCGGAGGCTGAGCACCAGCTGTTCTCTGGGCCCAAGCCGAGTTAAAACGGCCTCCAGCTGCTGACGCAGGAAGGTGTTGGCCATGGCATCCGCCGGCTCCACGCTGTTTGGGTCCTGAATGACATCGGCCAGGGTGGCGCCCTCATCGTCGCCTACCTGGGCCTCCAGGGACATGGGCTGGGTCATCACCTGGACCAGCTCGTCGACCCGATCGGCGGGGAGGTCGAGGGCCGCGGCCATCTCCTTATTGCTGGGCTCCCGGCCCAGAAGCTGGGAAAGCTCCAGCCGCTTGCGCCGAAGCCGACTGACATCCTCAACCACGTGGATCGGGAGCCGAATGGTCCGCCCCTGGTCCGCCAGGGCCCGGCTTATCGCCTGCCGGATCCACCAGGTGGCGTAGGTGCTAAACTTGAAGCCCCGCCGGTAATCGAACTTCTCGACGGCCCGGGCGAGGCCAATGGTGCCCTCCTGAATGAGGTCGGGGAGGGGCAGGCCATGGCCCACGTAGCACTTGGCGATGCTTACTACCAGGCGCAGGTTAGCCTCCAGGAGTTGGCGACGGGCCTCGGTCCCGCGGGCGACCGCCTGCTCGAGTTCAGCCCGCTCTTCCGGTTCGAACCGGCCCGAAGCCAGCCTCTGCGCCGCCTCTTGGGCCGCACTGATGAGGCGGCCCAAATGCTGCTCCTCTTCGGGGGTAAGCAGCTTGAGGCGGGAGATCTCCCGCAGGTAAGCCCCAAGGATATTTAGCGGCTCATCGCCACTGGCTTCTTCCACCGTTTGAATGCGGACCGGCCTGGCCTCCGATTTGGCCCGGTCCAAGGCTGACGATTCGTTGTTCCTCCTCCCCTTCACCAGGTACCACCTCCCTCTTGACTTTGTGGACACGGAGTACTTATCATCTTTTCTGGAGCGGGCGGCTAGCTCAGCTGGTTAGAGCGCAGCGTTGACATCGCTGAGGTCAGAGGTTCGAGTCCTCTGCCGCCCACCCTGCCCGCAGGCAGGTCTTTTAATTATACACGGCCGTCAAAGGCTGCGAAGAGGACGAGTAGCCGGCGGGATGGCTTCAGAGACGGGGTGCCCCGGGCTGTGAGTGCCCCGGCCTTACCCCGGTGAAAACCGCCTCGGAGCTGCCGACCGAAACCGTTCCGGGAGTAGGCTCGGCCGGATGGGCTCCGTTAGCGGCTCCGGTAAGGGCTTCCGGCCGTGGGCCGGAAGAACTTGGGTGGAACCGCGGGTATCGCCTCTCGCCCCAAGGGCAGAGGCGGATTTTTTTCGGGAGGTGTAACCCTATGGGCGAAATGACGGGAGAAATCAAGCTAAAATCGCCCCTGGACCCTCTGCGGCATTCGGCCGCCCACGTAATGGCCGATGCGGTCCTGGAGCTTTTCCCAGAGGCCAAGCTGGCCATCGGGCCGCCCATCGAAGACGGCTTTTATTACGACTTCGACCTGCCACGTCCCCTGACCCCGGAGGACCTGAGCCGGATTGAAGCCAGGATGCGGGAAATCATCGCCGGCGATTACCCCTTCGTCCGGGAGGAGATTTCGAAAGAGGAGGCCCGCCGCCTCTTTGCCGACCAGCCGTATAAGCTGGAGATTCTGGAAGAGATTCCGGATGAGAAGGTGAGCATCTACCGCCACGGCAAGTTCGTGGACCTCTGCCGCGGCCCCCACGTGGAGTCCACCGGGAAGATCCGGGCCTTTAAGCTTCTTAGCGTGGCCGGGGCCTACTGGCGGGGCGACGAGCGCCGACCGATGCTCCAGCGTATCTACGGGACGGCCTTCGAGACCGAAGGGGAGCTTCAGGCCTATCTTAAGCGGCTGGAGGAGGCCGCCCGCCGGGACCACCGGCGCCTTGGGCGGGAGCTGGACCTTTTCAGCATCCATCACGAGGAGGTTGGGAGCGGCCTGGTTCTCTGGCACCCCAAGGGAGGCCGGGTTCGGGAGCTGGTTGAGGACCTTTGGCGGCGGCTCCACCGGGAGGCCGGGTACGAGCTAGTCTACACGCCCCACATTGGCCGGGCTCGGCTTTGGGAGGTCAGCGGCCACCTGGAAACCTACCGGGAGAACATGTACGACCCCATCGAGGTGGAAGGCCAGAAATACTATTTAAAGCCGATGAACTGCCCCTTCCACATCTACATCTACAAAAGCCGGGTAAGGTCCTATCGGGAGCTTCCCATCCGGCTGGGGGAGCTGGGAACGGTGTATCGTTACGAGCGGTCCGGGGTGCTCCACGGCCTTTTGCGGGTCCGGGGGTTTACCCAGGACGACGCCCATATCTTTTGCCGGCCTGACCAGATTGAGTCGGAAGTAATCGGGGTGCTCGACCTTAACTTCCGCCTCTGGGAGGCCTTTGGCTTCAAGGAGTTCGAGGTTTACCTGGCGACCCGGCCCGAGAAGTTCGTGGGAAGGGTCGAAGACTGGGAGCGGGCCACCGAGGCCCTCCAACAGGCCCTCCGGGATCGGGGCCTCGACTTCAGGATTGACGAGGGGGGCGGAGCCTTCTACGGGCCGAAGGTGGACATTTGGTTCCGGGATGCCATCGGCCGAGCCTGGCAGTGCACCACGGTCCAGCTGGACTTTAACCTGCCGGAACGGTTCGACCTGAAATACACCGGCCCCGATGGCCGCGAACACCGGCCTATCATGGTCCACCGGGCCCTTCTGGGGTCGATGGAGCGCTTTTTGGGAATCCTCATCGAGCACTACGCCGGGGCATTTCCCGTCTGGCTGGCCCCGGTTCAGGCGGTGATAATCCCGATAACGGACCGCCACCTGGAGTATGCCTACCAGGTTGAGGGGCGGCTCCGGGCAGCCGGGATTCGAGTGGACACCGACGACCGGCCGGACCGAATGAACCAGAAGATCCGGGATGCTCAGCTCCAGAAGGTGCCCTACATGCTCATCATCGGCGACCGGGAGGTGGAGTCGGGAACGGTGGCCGTGCGCCTTCGGAGTGGGGAGGACCTGGGGCCGACCCCGGTCGACGAGTTCATCAGCCGGGTTCGGGCCGAGGTCGCAGGCTACGCTTAGGGCCCGGGGCCGGAGCCGACCCCGGCGGAACGGGGCTACGGCCGGGGAACCTCAGTCAGCGACCGGAGGCTACGTGCGGCCGCGTTGAGTAACTAAAAGCCAGTCCGCCCCATGCCGGCCTGCAGGGCACGGCGGGAAGCGTTCACCCTCGTCCAGGGTGATGGTCTGCTCGGGGTGCTGCTTGCAGCGATATTCGCCGCTTTTAGGGGCGACCTGTCCGGTATGGCCGCCAATCTGGCTTTGGGTCTCGCGTTCTGACATCCTCTTCCCCTCCCACCAGGGTGTTACGGAAACGTGGCCGTAACCCCGCTCCCCGGGGTCAGCACCTTCAGGTTATCCGCCCTTGGCCGGGTATAGGTAAAAATTCGGTAAAGGGACGACCAGAATTTGGTAAATCTGAGGAATTTCCGGCCGTACGCCTCGGTTAAAAGGCTTAACTATTATCTATCGCCGGGCTGTTGGCCGGAGCCTTGACGAAGACCACGAAGTGGGAGAGGCCGAACCGGTGGGCTGGGGTTTGCTCCAAGGCGTAAAGGATCGGGCGAAGAAGGCCGGCCAGCACCCGGCTTCGCCGGGCCAGCTTGTCGAAACCGGGAAAAACGCCCCGGTGGGTGACGACCCGGCCGGGCAGGCCAGCCAACAGCTGCCGGAGCTGGCCCCGGGTGTAGGCCCGGACGTGGGGCGCCAGGCGGTTTCGGAGGGGGTCGGGCAGGTAATTAACAAAGGGGTAGTTACCGAAACGATATTTGCCCCGCCAGAAGATGCCGTGGGTCTCGAAGGGCCACAGCCGGTTCGGTGCGAAAATGACTAGCCGGCCCCCGGGCCGGAGCACCCGCCAGGCCTCGGCCAGGACTTGGCGGTCGTCGTCTACGTGCTCCAGCACCTCATGGAGGAGGACCAAGTCGAAGGTCTCGGCCTTAAAGGGGAGGTACTCCCCAACCCCCTGGACCACGGCCGGGGCCACCCGGCCGGCCATAAGTGCCCGCTCACGGTCCACTTCGACCCCGTAGACGTAGGGGGTAACCTTCCGAAAGCGGGCGAGGAATGCCCCGATGCCGCAGCCAATATCCAGGACCCGGGCTCCGGTCAGGGGTGCGGCTACGGCGATGAGCTTAAAACGCCGCTCCTGCCCGAAGCCCCAGATGTAAGACGGTTGGCCGAGTTTGATGGCCCGTTCGTTTTCGGTCGCCACGGCTGGCACCGGCTTTAATATTGGGCCAGCGGACCTGGCGCCGTCAACATTGGGGGCCTTTGCGACCGTGGGCTATCGTGCCATAGACTCTTGGGGGATGGCGGTTTACCCTTCGCTGCGGGGCCGGACTGCTCTGGTGACTGGGGCGGGGCGGGGGATTGGGCGGGCTATCGCCTTAGCCCTGGCCCAGCAGGGGGTTCGGGTTGGGGTTCATTATTACCGGTCGGAGGCCGGGGCCCGGGAGGTGGCCGCGGCCGTTCGGCAGCTGGGGGGCGAGGCGGAGCTCTTCCGGGCCGACTTGGCCGACCCTGCCCAGATCGAGGCCCTGTTCGCCGCCCTGGCCAGCCGCCTCGGGGGGCTGGACATTCTGGTGAATAACGCCGCCGTCTTTACCCGAACTCCAGCCCTGGAGCTTTCCGCCGAGGAGTGGGGGCGTGTCCTAGACATTAACCTTTCGGCCGTCTTTTACTGCTCTCAGGCGGCCGCCCGGCTGATGTTGGCCCGGCCGGAAGGCGGCGTCATTGTGAACCTGGCTTCGGGAGGCGGCCTTCACCCCCGACCAGGCTACGAGGCCTCGGCCGCCTACGGAGCGGCCAAGGCCGGGGTGATAATGCTTACCCGGCGGCTGGCTCTCGAATGGGCCCCGAAGGTGCGGGTAAATGCGGTGGCCCCGGGCATAATCGATTCCAAGCCTACCCCCATGTCGGCCCAAGTCCGGGAGCGGTTTGCCCGACTGATCCCCCTGGGGCGGGTGGGAACTCCGGAGGAGGTGGCGGCCGTGGTACTGTTCCTGGTCAGCGACGAGGCCCGGTATATCACCGGGCAGACCGTGGTAGTGGACGGCGGCATCCTTCCCCACTAATGCGGCGGCTGAGTCTTCTCCTGCTCCTCGTGGTGCTGGTCGGGGTCCTCGGGGCGGTCTGGTCTCCGGGGCGGGCCGCGGTGAAAAAAATCCGCCTCTGCCCTTGGGGCGAGAGGCGATACCCGCGGTTCCACCCAAGTTCTTCCGGCCCACGGCCGGAAGCCCTTACCGGAGCCGCTAACGGAGCCCATCC
>Ga0209989_100132_pt1 | contig 13519 bp, 13 predicted proteins | sample Antgeofumaro1A2B_FD_188083 | JGI IMG/M metagenome (GOLD analysis project Ga0209989, IMG submission 188083) | Geothermal fumarole subsurface microbial communities from Mt. Erebus, Antarctica - 1A2B (SPAdes) (version 2) | ecosystem: Environmental > Terrestrial > Volcanic > Fumaroles | place: Mt....
AAAAAATTTTCGGCGACTTATTTAGTGTGCCTTAATTCTCGACGGACCACCTGGAGCGCGGACCTCCTGGGCTGGCGAATGGGGGGCTTGTGCCGGCCGGCCGCGACCCGCCAAAATAGTTGGTGGGAACCCGCTCAAGATGACCGCAACCTGGCTTGAAGTCTCGGTTGTCTCCCCCCGGGAGGCTGCCGATGCCGTTGCCGAGGTCATGGGCCGCTACGGCCACGGCGGTGTGGCCATCGAGGAGTCCATCAAGCCCGACCCCGAGGGCGAGGGTTACGAAGTGGACACCGCCGCCCCGGTGGTGGTTAAGGCGTACCTGCCCGAAAACGGCCGGGGCCGTTTGGGCCGGCTGCTTCGGGCCCTCTGGCACCTGCGTCAGGTGGTTGACCTCCCCGAGCCCGAAGTGCGGACCCTGGCCGAGGCAGACTGGGCCCACGCCTGGAAGGCGCACTTTAAGCCCCACCGGGTTGGCCCATTTGTCGTCGCACCCCCCTGGGCCGAGGCCCCGGTCCCGGCCGACGGCCTCCTGCTGCTCATCGACCCGGGCTTGGCCTTCGGCACCGGCCTGCACCCCACCACCCAGCTCTGCCTGCAGCTTGCCGCCGAACTCCTCCGGCCGGGTGAGGTGGTCCTGGACCTGGGCACCGGCTCGGGGATTCTAGCCATCGCCGCCGCCCGGCTTGGGGCCGGCTCCGTCCTGGCCCTGGATATCGACCCCTTGGCCGTTAAGGCAGCCCGGTCGAATGTGCGCCTTAACCGGCTTTCGGGCCGGGTTAAGGTCGTCCGGGGTACCCTCAAGGGCCCGGCCGGGCCCTTTGACCTGATCCTAGCCAACCTGAGCGCCCCAGTCCTTCGGGAGCTGGCCCCGGCCCTGGCCCCCTCGGTGGGCCCCGGTGGCCGGCTGGTGATATCCGGCCTGCTGGTCGGACGGGCCGACGAGCTGACCGACCTTTACGCTGGCCTGGGCCTCCGACCCTTCGGCCGGCGGACGGCCGGGGACTGGGCTGCGGTAGTGCTGACCCGGCCTGGGGAGACTTGAGGTAAACGATGACCCACCGGTTTTTTGTTCCGCCCGAGCGCATTAAGGGCCGGCTGGTCGAGTTCGACCCGGCCCAGGCCCACCAGCTCCGGGACGTGCTGCGCCTCTCGGCCGGGGACTCGGTGGTGGTCTTCGACAATTCGGGTTGGGAATTCGACGTGGTCTTGGAGCGGCTGGACCGGCACGGGGCCGCCGGGCGGTTGGAGCGCCGCCGGCTAGTTGAGACCGAGCCCAAGGTTAAGGTCACCGTCTTCCAGGCTCTCCTTAAGGGCAACCGTTTCGACTGGCTGCTGCAGAAGGGCACCGAGGTGGGGGCGGTGGGGTTTGTGCCGATGGTGACGGCCCGCTGCGTGGCCGAGCCACCGGACCCGTCGGCCCGGGGCAAGTTCGAGCGCTGGCAGCGCATCGTCACCGAGGCCGCCGAGCAGGCCCGCCGGGGAAAGGTGCCGAAAATCCACCAGCCGGTGAGCTTCGAGGAGGCCTGCCGATCCGTTCACGAGCTGGCCTTTATACCCTACGAGGGGCGGGATGTCCGGCCCCTGCGGGCCGCCCTGGCGGAGGCCACCGGGCCGGGGGCTGGCCTGCGCCGGCCCTACTCAGTGGCCCTCTTTATTGGCCCCGAGGGCGGCTTTGCGCCGGAAGAGGTGGAGCTTGCCCGCCGCCACAACATCATCCCGGTGAGCCTTGGGCCCCGGATTCTCCGGGCCGAAACGGCGGCCATCGTCGCCTTAGTTATCGTCCTGGCCCACTTCGGCGACCTGGACTGATGCCAGTCAGTCCAGGTTAAGCAGGCCCGAAAAGAGGTCAGGAGCCAGCCGACGCAGCAGGTCGATATGTTCCCGGCTGGCCACGTCGGCCTCGAGGGGGGTTATGGAGACCTTTGATTGGCGGATCGCCCAGATGTCACTACCCGCCTCCTCTTCCCAGACCGGCTTGCCCCGGGTTATCCAGTAAAGGCTTCGGCCCTTGCGGTCTACATGCTCCTCGATGATATCGGTGTAGCTGCGCCGGGCCAGGTGGGTAACCTCGATTCCCCGGATCTCCCCCAGGGGCAGGTCGGGGAGGTTTATGTTTAGCAAGATCTTTTCGGGCAGCTGGCCCTGGGCCACCAGCCGGACGAGGAGACGGGCCAGCCGGGCGCCAGGCTCGACGTTTTCGGGCCGGAGGCTGTTTATCGAGAGGGCAAAGGCCGGCCGGCCGAGGAAGTAGCCGTGGAGGGCGGCCCCCACCGTGCCGGAAATGAGCACGTCGTTACCAAGGTTGGAGCCCTCGTTCAGTCCCGAAACCACGCAGTCGATGCCATCCTTAAAGAGGCTGTTAATGGCCATTATGACGCAGTCGCCCGGCGTCCCCTCAACCGAGTAGGCTTCCATGTCACCGCTCATGATGGCTGGCAGGCGGTTCACCCGGATGGGGTGATTAAGGCTTATGGCCGCCCCGATGGCGCTCTGTTCCCGGTCAGGTGCAACTACATAGACCCGGAACTCCCTGACCAGCTCCTGGGCCAGAGCCCAGAGGCCTGGGGCGTAGATGCCGTCGTCGTTGGTTACCAGGACGCGCAGGGTCATTGCGGCTAGAATTCCCGGCTGAAAATAAACTCGATAAGGTCGGCAAAATCGGCCCGAATTTCCGGCCGAAGGGGCAGGTTTCCCAGGAGCCGGCCGGCCAGCCCGGCCCATTCGGCGGCCGTCCGGCGGGTGAAGGCCTCGGCCCCGGCGTTCGTCAGCCGGACGGCCAGCTCGGTTGCGGCATCCGGTCCCACGTCGGCGACGTAGGCCTCGGCAAGGCGGGCCCGAAGTTCAGGGGATCCCGCCTCGAGGGCCCAGACGACCGGTAAGGTCTTTTTGCGCTCCCGCAGGTCATCCCCAGCCGGCTTGCCGGTTACCTCCCGCCGCCCCCAGATGCCCAGGTAGTCGTCCCAGACCTGGAAGGCCACCCCCAGGGCTTCCCCGAATTCCCGGGCGGCGGCCACCGCCCCCGGACAACCCCCCACCAACACTCCCATCCCCACCGCCGCCCCGATGAGGGCCCCGGTTTTGCGCCGGACCATCCCGAAGTATTCGTCGAGGGTTGCCGTCGGGCGGTCCGCCAGCTCCAGGTCGGCCACCTGCCCCTGGCATACCACCCAGCAGGCCTCGGCCAGTATCCGGGCGCATTGCAGGGCGGTCTCCGGGCTGACCCCGCGGCCGGCCAGGTCGGCCAGCTTCCGAAAGGCCAGGGCAAAAAGGCCGTCCCCGGCGTTGATGGCCTGGTTTACCCCCCAGCGGACCCAGACGGCCGGCCGGTGGCGCCGCTCGGGGGAGCGGTCCTGTATGTCGTCGTGAATCAGGGTGAAGTTGTGCACCAGCTCCAGGGCGGCGGCCCCGGGCAGGGCCGCCGACCAGTCGCCCCCAACCCCCTCGCACGCCAGCAGCATCAGGAGGGGTCGGATGCGCTTGCCGGGGTCGGCGGCGGCCGGCCGACCGTCGGCGTCAACCCAGCCCAGGTGATAGCTAACCATCCGGGAAAGCAGGGTCCCGTCGTCCGGCACGGCCGACCGGAGTTCGGCCTCGAGGGCAGGGCCGTAGCGGGCATGGAGGCGTTCTAGGACGGACATGGTTGTAAGGGTTATGAGGTGGGCCGGCGTTCTGAGGCCGCCGGGCCGATTCTAAGGCGGCCGAAGGGGCTTAGGGTCCAGCGGACCCGGATGAGGCCGAGGACGTCGGCCCAGGCCGTCTTGAGGATGTTCACCCGTGAGTCAAGGTCCTCGACCCACTCCACCGGAATCTCTTTAATCTTATACCCGAAATGCTCCGCCAGCAAAAGCAGCTCCGAGTCGAAAAACCACGACTGGTCCCGCACAAGGGGCACCAGGGCCTGAACGGCCCGGCGGGAGATGGCCTTAAACCCGCACTGGGCGTCGCTGAACCGGTTAAAGAACATCAGCTTAATAAGCAGGTTATAGGCTCGGGAGATCACCTCCCGTTTCAGGGAGCGGGTCGTACGGGAGGCCGGCATCAGCCGGGAGCCAATGGCCAGGTCGTAGCCCTCTTCGGCCACGGCCCGGATGAGGGGCTCCAGGGCCCGCAGGTTGGTGGAGAGGTCCACGTCCATGTAGCAGACCACATCGGCCTCGCTCCCGAGCCAGGCGGCCCGCAGGGCCCGGCCTCGGCCCTTCTGGTTCAGGTGCAAGACCCGAACTTCTGGGTACTCGGCGGCCAGCTCCCGGGCCACCTCCAGGGTCCGGTCCCGGGAGGCGTTATCGGCGATGACCACCTGCCACCGGTAAGGAAAATTCGTTTCCAGGAGGAAGGACCTTAAAGTTTCAATATTGCGGCGCAGGACCCTTTCTTCGTTGTAAACGGGGACCACGATATCGACCGTTACCAACCGCTCGGGCAGGACCACGTTGACAGCCTCACCACCGTTCCCGCAACCTCCGGCTCACCTCGAAGGGGTCGGAGGCGACCACGCTGGCGGCGTAAAGCTCCATGCCGGCAAAGTCGGCCGTCCGGTTGGCCGGGTCACCCCGGTCCACGACCCTGGCCAGGGCCGGGAAGCCCTCCCATCCCTCCCGGTCGCCGAAGGGCGGCAAATAGAGGCCGACGTTGAAAGCCTGAACCCCCAGCTCCCGCACGTAGACCTCAAGGAGCCGGCCCAGGCCGAACCAGAGCGCCTCGCCGGGATGATCAGCCCAGAGGAAAACCTCCCGCTCCTTAAGGGGCGTCAGGTAAACGAAGCTCCGGACGCCGTTGCGGGCGGGCAGGCTCAGGCCCAGGGCTTCGTGGACGGCGTATAGGTCCGCCAGAAGGTCAGCTTCAAACCGGGTCCGGTAATCAGCCAGGGTCCGCCGCAGGGCCTCAACCTTGCCGTAGGGGAGCTCCCGGGTGAGCACCATCTGCAGGTGGCCGTGGATGAGGGAAGCTCCCGACTTCCAGAGGCAGTTCCAGAGGATGAAAGGGAAGCGGGCCTCAGGTTCCAGGCGGTGGGCGGCCTCGAGCCAGCCCCAGGCCACGTTGAGATAGTCGACGACCTTCTCGGCCTCGACGGCCAGGGGGTTGTGCTCTTTAAAGACGACCAGGCCGCTGAATTCGTCGTACTTGGCCACGTTGCTGGCCGAAAGGCTGAATTTGCCCTCGACCCGCCCGAAGATGTCCTCGGGGGTCCCGGTCAGGGGCGTGCAGAGGGGATCGCCGGCGTTTTTTTCGATTTCGGTCAGGACATCGGCCGATACCCGGGCCTCCATCGGCCGGCGGGCTCGCAGGTCGTTGTAAAGGGTCGTCTCCAGGGTGATGAGATTCGTTACCTTGACCACCTTCTGGGAAAGGACCGGCTCCAGGGCCCCGAAGGTCTTAACGACCCAGGGTTCCATTTCGGGGGGCAGCTTAAGCTGCCCCACTGAGACGGTTACCCGGAAGAGCCGGTCGAAGAGGCGGCGCTCGGCCGTCGGCAGGGCGGCGATAAGCTCGGGTAGGTCGACAATGGACCGGTTCACCGCTGCCCACCCCGAAGGACTTCGGCGGCCCGGAACTCCAGGGCCTTAAAATAGACCTCGACGTATTTTCGGGCCGAGCGGTCCCACGAAAAGTCCTGGGTCATTCCCCGAATCTGCAGTTTATGCCAGATGTCCCGGTGTTTCCAGGTTTCTACAGCCCGGATGATGGCCCCAAATAACGCCCAGGGGTCGTACTGTTTAAACGTGAAGCCGTTACCCTCTCCGGTTCGGGGGTCGAAATCTTTAACCGTATCAGCTAGGCCTCCGGTTTCCCGAACCACCGGCACACTGCCGTAGCGCATGGCGATCATCTGGCCGAGGCCGCACGGCTCAAACCGGGAGGGCATCAAGAAGATGTCGGAGCCGGCGTAAATTTTCTGCGCCAGCTCGGCGTTGAAGGTCAGAAAGATGCCGGTCTTATCCGGGTACTGCTCGGCGACCTGCCGGAACATGGCGTGGTAGTGGGGGTCGCCGGTGCCTAGGAGGACAAACTGGACATCAAAGAGCCGAAGCAACGGGTCGATTATCTGGCCCAACAGGTCGAAACCTTTCTGGTCGGTGAGGCGGGAGATCATGCCCAGGAGGGGAACATCCGGGTTAACCGGCATGTTTGCCTGGCGCTGAAGGTCCAGCTTGTTTTCCACCCGGCGGTGGAGGGAGCCCACGTCGAAGTTTGCGGCCAGGTGGCGGTCGGTGGCCGGGTTCAGCTCCTCGGTGTTGATGCCGTTTAGGATGCCGAAGAGCCGGTCCTTACGGTCCCGAAGGATGGGGTCGAGCTTTTCGCCGTACTCGGGGGTGAGGATCTCCCGGGCGTAGCGCTCGCTTACGGTGGTTATGACGTCGGCAAAGATAATCCCCCGGGCCATCAGGTCCACCACGTTGGCTAGCTCGGGGATCTCAGGATATAGAAAGCCGTACTCGTCGATGCCGGCGACCTCCAGGATCCGCCAGCCGAAGATTCCCTGGTAGGCTAGGTTGTGGATGGTGTAAACGGTGGCGGTGTTCTGGAAAAATGGGTCCTCGGCGTAGATGGTCTTAAGCCAGTTGGGGATGATGGCAGTATGCCAGTCGTTGCAGTGGATGATGTCGGGCGCCCAGCCGATCTGCTTTACGAATTCGAGGGCGGCCCGGCTGAAGAGGATAAACCGCTCGCCGTCGTCGGGATAGCCGTAGATGCCCTCCCGCAGGAAATACTTGTGGGAATCGACAAAGTAGACGGGGACCAGCCCCCCAAGGCTCCCCTCATAGATCACTACCGGCTCGGAAGTATCGTCCATGGGGACCCGCAGTTCCGCTAGTACCGGCCGGAGGCCGAAACGGACCGGGTCCACCCGGCCGTAACGGGGGGTTATGACCCGAATGTCATGGCCCAGCCGGGCGATGGCCTTTGGAAGGGAGCCGGCAACGTCGGCCAGCCCACCGGTTTTGGCGAACGGGGCGACTTCGGCGCTGCAAAATAAAATCTTTAATTTGCGGGTATTTTCTTCGGTCAAGGCAGCTACCTCCGCCCCTAGTATAACATTCGGCAGCAGACGGCCGGCCAAAATGTCCCCTTCCCATCGGCCTGGGAATGGTTGGCGGCCGGGCCCGCGGCGGGCTAGAATTTAGCGGTTCTAACCGAGATATTTGCCGGAGGGGTGTTGACCATGCGCAAGAAGATCAGCATCATCGGGGCCGGAAACGTCGGGGGCACCCTGGCCCAGCGCCTGGCTGAGCGAGATTACGCTGACATCGTTCTGGTGGACATTATTGAGGGCCTGCCCCAGGGCAAGGGGCTCGACCTTTTGGAGTCGGGCCCCGTTGTTGGGTACGATACCAACATCATCGGCACCAACGACTACGCCGACACCGCCGGTTCAGACCTGGTGGTAATCACCTCGGGGATGGCCCGCAAGCCGGGCATGAGCCGGGACGACCTGGTGCTGGCCAACGGGGAAATCATCCGCTCGGTGGTGGAGCAGGTAATCAAGTACTCCCCGAACACCATCCTCTTAATGGTCACCAATCCCCTCGATGCCATGACCCAGCTTGCCCTCCACGTGAGCGGCCTTCCCCGGGAGCGGGTGATCGGCCAGTCGGGGGTGCTGGATTCGGCCCGTTTTCGGACTTTTATCGCCCTGGAACTGGGGGTCTCCTTCCGGGACGTTCAGGCGATGGTCCTGGGCGGCCACGGGGACACCATGGTTCCCCTGCCCCGGTATGCCACCGTGTCGGGGATTCCCATAACGGAGCTTATCCCGCCCGAGCGGATCGAGGCCCTGGTTCGGCGGACCATTGACGGCGGGGCCGAAATCGTCCGCCTCCTCAAGACCGGGAGCGCCTTCTACGCCCCGTCGGCGGCTACGGCCGATATGGTGGACGCCATCATCCTAGACCAGAAGCGGCTGCTGCCGGCCTGCGTCTACCTGCAAGGGGAGTACGGCATAAACGGGGTCTGCGTCGGGGTGCCGGTGGTCCTTGGGGCCGGCGGGGTTGAAAAGGTCGTCGAGCTTAAGCTCACCGAAGAGGAGCTGGCGGCCCTTCACCGCTCGGCCGCGGCGGTTCGGGAGCTGGTCGGGGTACTTAAACTTCCCGCTTAGGGAACCAGCACTGCTCGACCGGTAAGGCGGCCTGCGGCCAGGTCGTGCATGGCCTGGTTTATCTCCCTTAACGGGTAAACCCGGGTCGTCAGCCGCACCTTGCCTTCCCCGGCCAGCGTCATCAGCTCCCGAAGCTCGGTAAAGTTGCCCACCAGGTTGCCCACGATGCTGTACTCGGCGACGATGAGGTCGATGGTCGGCACCTGCAAAACGCCGCCGTAGCCGATGACAAAATACGTCCCGCCCTTTCTAAGCATGGCCATCCCCTGGTCTGGTGTCCCCTTTTCGCCCACGAAGTCGAGGACGGCATCGGCTCCGCCATCGGTGAGCCGGCGCACCTGCTCCACTACCCCGGGGCCGCTGGGCACCTGATCCGTGAACCCGAGCTGGGAGGCCAGTTGAAGGGCGGCCTCGGAGACGTCGACGACGATTATCCGGGCGGCACAAAGGCTGCGCAGCACCTGGGCGGCGATGTGCCCGAGGCCACCGAACCCAATGATTACGGCCGACATCCCCGGGCGGAGGATGCCGGCGGCCTTCCGGGCGGCCCGGAAGGCCGTAAGGCCGGCGTCGGCATAGGGGGCCACGTCCTTGGGTTCCAGGCCGGGCGGAAGTTTTAAGACCGAGCGCTCCTTGGTCCGGAGAAACTCGGCAAACCCGCCGTCGGTGTCGATGCCGGGGAACTTCGAGTTGACGCAGTGCATATCTTCGCCCCGACGGCAGGCCGGGCAGACCCCGTCGGTCATGAGGGGATGTACGATTACGGCGTCCCCCGGCCGGACCGTCCGGACCATCTCTCCGACGGCGTGGACCCAGCCGGCGTTTTCGTGGCCGAGGGTGTAGGGCAGGGGTCGGTCAACCTTGGTGCGCCAGATCCCCTCGATGATATGCAGGTCGGTCCGGCAGAGGCCGGCCCCACCGACCCGGACGATGACGTCATCGGGCTCCTCGATTTGCGGCTCCGGCACCTCTTCGAGGCGGACAAGTTCGGGCCGGCTCAGGGTTTCGTCGTATTCGTGCAGTCTGGCGGCAAGCATCCTTGTCCTCCCGTCAAAAGGCCTGGTTAAGCCGCAGCCTGGAGGCGACGGCCGATGGGGTCGCTCTTAAGCCGCTGCCTGTGGACCTCGATATCGATGCTGTAAAGGCGGGCGGCGTTTTCCCCCAGAATCTTGCGTTTGATATCCAGGGTAAGGTCGACCCCGTACTCCTGTTTGATGTCCGCGGGCAGCTCGTAGGCCATGAAATCCTCGATAATCCATCTGGGCGACCAAAGGGCGTAGTCGCTGCCGAAGAGGATCCGGTCGGGGCCAAGCCAGCTCAAAAGGTTGGCCATAATCTCCCCGAAATAGCGGGGTCGCCGGCGAATGAAGGCGCTGGCCACGGCCAGACCGGCGTAGATGTTCTTGTCCTGGGTGGCGATCCAGCAGAAATCTTCGAGCCGGGGCAGGCCTACGTGCTCCACGATGAAGTTAAGGTCCGGAAAATCGGTGGCAGCCTGGTCGACGTCGTGGACGTCGAAGGCGTCCTTATTGAGGGGGTAAATGGTGGGGCCTTTGTGAACATGGATGTTCTTTATGCCCAGTTCCCGACAGAGCTCAAAGTAGCGGTAAGCCATCGGGTCGGTGAGCTTCCAGCCCCGGGAACCGTTGCGCCACTCGGCGGTGTAAAGCTTGAGCCCCTGAATGGGATACTCGGCCACCATCCGCCGGAATTCATAAAGGCCGGCCTCACCCCAGCGGGGGTCGAAGGTCCCGCACAGGATGAACCGGTCGGGGTATTTCTGCTTGAGGACGTTGTTCTGGACGTGGGTATTAAAACCGTTCTTGAAAAACTCCGTTAGGTACGTCGAGTTAAAGATGCCGATGTCGACGTAACCCTCGATAAAGAGGTCCTTGATGAGGTCTTCTTCGCTGTATTTGCAGTATTTTTCGAAGGGCCAGACGTATTCGGCGGGGCTCAGGGCGGTGTGGTAATCGTAGAAGCACCGGATCCAGCCCTCACCGTATTGGTTCCGCCAGTTCTCGGGGCTGGCATCCCAGAAGTGGATATGGCCGTCGATGACGAAAATCTCCTGCCCGTCAGCCGTGCGGTACATTTTGACCTCCTCCTTCGGTGGCGTTGCGGGCCGCAAGCAGGGCCCGGCAGAGAAAAACATTGGCCTCCAGGGACGTTCGAACCAGGCGCGCCCGGCGCAGGTAAGCGGCCAGCCCTTCAGGGGTAAAAGGCCGCCCGGAAAGGTCGACGAAGAGGGGACCCTCCGGGGAGGCATCAAGCCCAAACTCCGACCGGCGCTTAAGGTAACGGGTGATGGGCTCGGCCGGAACGGACACGCTTCCCCCCTCACCGGCAACGATAAACCGGTCGCCGGCCAGCTGAAGGTCGGCCAGGCGGAGGGCGCAAATCTGGCCAAAGCTAAGGCCGGCGTCGGCCAGGGTGCGGATGGCCTGCTCCTGGCGGCGGATAAACCCCTTGCGCCGGAAAAGGTCCCGAAGGGCGTCCAGGTCCGATTCGGCTTCGCCAGGGAAAGTTTCGGGGAAGGATTTGCCCAGGTTTACCCCGCCGCAGACCTCCTCGGCGGCGAAGTGGTCTTCGAGGGCGACCCGGACCTCCCGAACCCCATCGAGGGTTGAAAGGGCCCGACGGACATCTTCGGCCATGATGAAGGCAAAGTTCGGGGCGCACCAGAAGGTGGGAAGCTTCAGGGTTACGGTCAGGACGCTGTCTTTAAGCTCGAGACCCCTGACAAAGCCGAGGCTTACGATGGACTCATCCAGTTCGGGGTCAAGAACTTCTTCGAGCCGCCGCCTGACTGCCGCCGCAAAGGCGCTGTCCACAGCCCCGCTCGCCGCCTCCTAGAGTCTGGTTGAAGATAGCAAACCCGCCATCCCCTGTCAAGTCGGCGCGGGACGGGATGGTCAGGCGCCGGGCGGTCGGACTTTCCGGCGGCCCGGTTTGACAGGGGAGTCAAGGCATGTAATATAATCCGATTGGGGAAAGGCCCCTCGAGCCCGACAAGGAGGTTAAGTGACCGAAGTAATCGTCAGCGAACACGAGAGTTTCGACCAAGCCCTCAAGCGCTTTACCAAAAAGGTTCAGCAGGAAGGGATTCTGGCGGAGGCGCGCCGGCGCGCCCACTACGAACCCCCCAGCGTTAAGCGGAAGAAGAAGGCCGCGGTGAAGCGGCGCAAGAGTCTGCGAAACAGCGGCTAGGCCCGGCAGCCCCCAGGGCTAACCTTCGATGAATGAAAGTGGTCAGCGGCTTCTAGACCGCATTCAGGCTGATCTTCTCGACGCGACCCGACGCCAAGACGTTATAGCCCGCGAAACCCTCCGCCTGCTCCGCTCGGCCATCCGCTACGCCGAGGTGGAGCGGGGCCGACCACTCGAGGAGGCCGAAGTCTACGAGGTTATCGCCCGCCAGATCCGCCAGCGCCGGGAGAGCATCGCCGAGTTTGAAAAGGGCGGCCGGCTCGATCTGGCGGCCAAAGAACGCTCCGAACTGGAAATCCTAGGGCGTTACCTGCCGGCCCAGCTCAGCCGCGAGGAGGTCGCCGAACTTGCTAGGCAGGTGATGGCCGAGGTGGGGGCCAGCGGATCCCGCGACGTGGGCAAGGTCATGGCTCGCCTGATGCCCAGGGTGAGGGGGCGGGCTGAGGGTCGGTTGGTCAGCGAGGTGGTCCAGGAGCTGCTGGCCCGGGAAGCCCACTGACCCGGATGCGGCTCCCTACCAGGGCCCTCCTGTTCTGGGCCGTCCTAGCAGTAAGCCTCACTTTAACCCTCGGAATCCAGTTTCTGCCAGGCCAGTTTCAGCTCCGGGAAGGTGACGTTGCCCGCCAGACCATAAAATCCCCCCGCCGGGTCCAGTTCGTAAGCCAGTTCCTCACTAACCAGGCCCGGGAAGAGGCCGCGGCTCGGGTGGCCGATATCTACGCCTACGACCCGGCCCTGGCCGGGCAGCAGGTCCAACGGCTCCGCAACCTGGGGGACCAGATCACGGCCATTAGGCAGTCGACCAACTTAACTGACGACGAAAAGCGAACCCAACTTAGCCGCCTGTCGGAGGCTGGGCTCTCCCCCGAAGGCATCCTGGCCGTCTTACGCCTCTCCGAAGCCGAGTGGAATCAGGCCCGGAATGAGGCCGTCCGGTTGGTATCGGAGGCGATGCGCAATCGGATAACCGCCGAACAGGTTGGCGCGGTTCGGGACCAGCTTCCGACCCAGTTAAGCGTCGACCTGAATCCCCTCCAGGCCCGGGTTGCCGTCGAGCTGGCTCGGGCCCACATCGTTCCCAACCTCATAGTGGATGCGGCCCAGACCGAGGCGGCCCGGGAGGCGGCCCGTCGGCGGGTAGAGCCGGTGGTAGTGACGGTTGAGGCCGGGGAAGTCATCCTGCGGGACGGGGAGGTGGCCACCGTTGTGGCCCTGGAGAAGCTGGCCGCTACTGGCCTCTCGAGCGGCGGCATCGACCTTTACCATCTCGGGTCGGTGGGCCTAATTGCGGCCAGCCTCGCTGCGGCGCTGGCCGGCTACCTGGCGATCTTTGAACCGCGGACCATTCTGTCAGTCCGCAGGTTTGGGCTTATCGCCGTGCTCATTGTGGGGGCGGTTCTGGCGGCCCGGCTGACCATTCCGGGTCGGCCCTACTACGAGCTCGCCTTCCCGGCGGCGGCCGTCTCGATGCTGGCCGGGGCCCTCTTAGGCCCCGGGGTCGGTCTGGCCGGCCTGGTTACTTTAGTCGGACTCTTAATGGTGGTGGGGTCGGGGACCCCCCAGCTGGCAGTTTACGGCCTGGCAACAGGCCTGGCAGGTTTGCTGGCCGCCCGGTCCAGCGCCCGCACCCACCATTTCTTTCTGGCCGGGCTTGGGGTCGCCCTAGCCGGCCTGGCGGCAACCTTAGGCTTCCGGCTGATGGTTCGGGACCTGGAGCCGATGAGCCTGGCCATACTCGGCTTCCTGTGTCTGGTAAACGGGTTGCTGTCCGCCGCCCTGACGGTGGGGTCGCTGGCCGTCTTGGGCTACATCTTCGGAATAACTACGGGCTCGCACCTGCTGGAGCTGGCCGACCCCAACCAGCCCCTGCTGCGGCGGCTGCTGGCCGAGGCCCCTGGGACTTACTACCACTCACTGATTGTCGGGAACCTGGCTGAACGGGCGGCCGAAGCCGTAAAGGCCGACAAGTTGCTGGTCCGGGTTGGGGCCTACTACCACGACATCGGCAAGCTCCTGCGGCCCGGCTTCTACACCGAAAACCAGGCCCCCGGGGAAAATATCCACGACCGGCTTGACCCCCGGCTTAGTGTCGAGCTCATCCGCGCCCACGTAACCGACGGCCTGGAGCTGGCCCGGCGCCACCGGCTTCCGGGGCGGGTCCGCGACCTCATCGCCGAGCACCACGGGACCACATTGATTCAGTACTTTTACCAC
>Ga0209989_100134_pt1 | contig 13461 bp, 10 predicted proteins | sample Antgeofumaro1A2B_FD_188083 | JGI IMG/M metagenome (GOLD analysis project Ga0209989, IMG submission 188083) | Geothermal fumarole subsurface microbial communities from Mt. Erebus, Antarctica - 1A2B (SPAdes) (version 2) | ecosystem: Environmental > Terrestrial > Volcanic > Fumaroles | place: Mt....
CGTCGTCACGGCCAACGCCCGGGCGCTTAGCCCCAGACACCTGACCGCGGCCTGCGCCGGCCACGAGGTTCCGGTCACCGTTGCGGGCCTGGAAGACTGCTCGGCCTTCCGGTCGGCTATCCTCGACGACGGCCCGGAGCTGGACCCGGTCCGGGTCGAGGCCGAGGTGGTCCAGACGGCCCTGGGGCTTGTTCGCCAGAACCCGGAAGTTGGGGCGATCCTGTTCGAGTGCCACAACTTGCCGCCCTACGCGGGCGCCGTTCAGAAGGCCACTGGCCGGCCGGTCTTTCACATCTTCCACCTGGTCGACCTGGTGCTGGGCGGCGCGCTGCCGGGCCGGTTTGAAGGCTGGCTTTAAAACTTTGGCTGGAGGTGAACGCTGATGGGCTCGGTTTTAAGGCGAACCGGACTTATCGGGCTTTTGGTAGTTCTGGTCTTCGCGGCCTGCGCCCCGGGCGGGGCCCCCGCCCCTGGCCCCCAGGCCCCAACAGAGGGGCCGCCCGTGAAGATCGGGGTCCTTACGCCCCTATCCCCACCCGGGGATGCGGCCGCCGGCCAGCTCATCGTCCGGGGCGCCACCCTGGGGGCCGAGTACGTTAACTCCGTGTTGGGTGGGGTGCTGGGGCCCAAATGCAACGCCCCGACCAGCAAGGTTGAGGTCCTAACGGCCGACGATGCCGGAACGCCCGAGAAGGGCGTGGCCGGCTTCCGCAAACTGGTGGCCGAGGACAAGGTGGTGGCCGTGGTCGGCCAGTTCCACAGCTCGGTAACCCTGGCCCTGGCGCCGGTGGCCGACCAGCTCCAGGTGCCCCTGTTCTCAACCCAGTCGTCGGATACCAAGATAACGGCCAACCACTACGCCTTTGTCTTCCAGACCCACACCATCACGGCCGACCGGGCGGCGGCCGTGGCCCAGTTTATCAAAGAATACGGCTTTAAAAAAGTCGCCATTGTGGCCGAAAATACCGACTACGGCGCCGGCAATACCGACGCCTTCAAGGCCGAGCTGGGCCGGGTCGCCCCCACGGTGGAAGTTCGGGGCTGGGTCTTCGACCGCCAGACGGCCGACCTAACGCCCCTCCTGTTGCAAGTTAAAGATTTCGGGCCCGACTTGATTTACAATCTGGGGGTTGGGGCTCCCGCCTATCTCATCGTTAAGCAGGCTAACGACGTCGGCCTTTTGCCCCAGACGCCCATGGTTATCTCTTACGACGTGCCCATCCGGCCCGAGTTCTGGCAGAACCTCGGGCCCATGGGCAAGGGCATCATTTTCGTCGCCTATTACCACCCAAAGCAGCCGCTCACGGACGCGGGCAAGTGGATGCAGCAGCAGTACGAGGCCAAGTATCGGGAGCCGGCCCTTTACAGCTCCTTTGCCGCCTTCGGCAACGTCATCATCGTCGCCCAGGCTATAAATCAAGCCTGCTCCACCAAGGGGCCCGATATCGCAAAGGCCCTGGAGACCGGCCGGTTTAAGTCCTGGAACCTCGATTCGGCCGGCTTCCCGAAGGCCGAAGGGGCCGACTGGCACCGGGTTAAGCAGCCTTTGCTTCTCCTCCAATACACGGCCGTCAACCAGCCCTTCGACCAGGCTACCATCCTTTTCCCGCCTGAGATGAAAACGGGCACCCTTCAGCGCTAAGGGGTCATGGGCCAGCTTCCGCAGGTAGTTGTAGCCGGCCTGATGATGGGGGCCCTCTACGCCCTGATGGCCGTGGGGATCACGTTTATCTACAGCCTGATGAAGATGATCAACTGGGGCATGGGCGAGTTTTACATGCTGGGAAGCTACGCCCAGCTCGTGCTGATAACCCTCCTGCTTGGCCCCAGCCTCTGGTTCCTGGGCGTCCCCCTCGCCATGGTTGGGGTTTTCCTGCTGGGCCTGGCCATCCAGAAGGGCCTGCTGGCCCCCATGTTCGGGCCGGAGGCGGAGCGCCGGGACGAGTACGCCACCATCGTCACCATCGCCCTGTCCGTTCTGATTCAGAACCTGGTCACCATCCTGGCCGGGCCCTACCAGTGGTCGCCACCGGAATACCTGCCGCTGGTAACCATCGGGGGCATATCGGTTAACGGCAGCCGGTTGGCTGCCGCCGCCGGGGCCCTCGTCATTCTGGGGGCCTTTTACTTCCTCGTACGCCGGACCTGGCTTGGGCTTGCCTTCCTGGGGGCGGCCCAGAACCGGGTGGGGGCGGAGGTGGCGGGGGTCGACGTCCGGCGGCTGGATGGCCTGGCGTTTGGGATTGGGGTCGCCTTGGCCGCGGCCGCCGGGGCGCTCCTGGCTCCGGTATTCCTGGTCTATCCCACCAATGGGGCCGTAAGTACCATAAAGGGCTTTGAAATCATCGTGATCGGTGGCCTCGGATCCCTGACGGGCAGTGTGGTGGCCGCGTTCCTCCTAGGGTTGGTGGAAAGTTTCGGGTCCGTCTTTATATCCCCCGCCTACCAGGACCTTTACGGATTTGTCTTCCTAATTGCCATGCTTTTCCTGCGGCCCCAGGGCCTATTCGGCGAGCGGGAGCGGCGGGTCTAAGGTGGGCGAGCTTCGGGAGGTGGGGACCGCACCGGTGCCTGGACCTGCCGCCGCCCTAATCGGCCGTATCAGGCCGGCGGCCCGGCGGAGTTGGGTGGTCCTGCCGGCTGCCCTCGCCCTGGCGGCTCCCCTCTTGTTGAGTTCATACGGCGTCCACGTCGCGATTGTCGCCCTCTATTACGCCGTCCTGGGCGCCTCCTGGAACCTGGTCGCCGGCTACACCGGCCAATTCTCCCTGGCCCACCACGCCTTTGCCGGCCTTGGGGCCTACGCCTCGGCTGGAGCAGTGCTAGCTCTGGGGTTCCCCGTCTGGGCCGGTATCGTGGTGGGCACTCTGGCCGCGGCCCTGAGCGGCTACCTACTGGGCGGCCTAACCCTCCGGATGCGGGGAATCTATTTGGCCATCACCACCTGGGCCTTTGCCGAATCCTTCCGGATTCTCCTCGCGGTGAACTACCAGGTAACCCGGGGTGATATGGGGCTCATCGTGCCCCTGCTCATGGGGACCCTCGACCCGGTTCCCAACTATTACGTGTTTGTCGGCCTCACGGCCGGGGTGCTGCTTCTTTCGGCCGCGGTGTTAAGGTCCAAGGTCGGCCTGCGCATTCGGGCCATCCGGGATGACGAGGAGGCGGCCGCCGTGCGGGGCATTGATGTGGTGCGCTGGAAGAAGTTCGTCTTCACCCTGAGTGCCGCCATCGCCGGCCTGACTGGAGCCGTCTACGGCCACTATATCGGCCTGCTCGCCCCATCCCAAGTTCGGTTTACCGAGATGGCCTTCATCATCATCTCGGTTGTCCTGGGCGGATTTCGGTCCTTCTGGGGACCGGTGGTAGGGGCGGTGGTGGCCGAGGGCCTGGCCGAGGCTCTGCGCCTTTCCGGGGAGGTCCGGATGGTGCTGTTCGGGTTCTTCGTTATCGTGCTGATGCGGGCCTACCCGGCCGGTCTTGTCGGACTGGTCGCGGCCCTGGGCCAGAGGCTCGGCCCCCGGCCCAAACCCTAACGGGGACCCGTTTCTTCGACCAGGCGGTTGAGGATGGCCTCTAGGTTTTTAAGGGCCTCGCCGTAGCCGGCCCAGTCCCCCTGACGCAGCCTTTCCAGGGCCCGGTCGTAGGCCTCCTTGGCCTGCCGAGCCAGGTCGGCCACCGTCCGGGTGGCCGTCGGCGGGCTCGGGCCTGGGGGCTGGGTTGGGATGGGCAGGCCGACCACCCGGGCCAGGGCCTCGTCCAGGGTCACCTCCATCGCCAGCCGGTCCCCCACCGCCACCACCACCCGCTTAAGCTCCGGAATCTGACCCCGCTCGGCCTGCAGGTAAATCGGCTCCACGTAGATCACGGACCGGTTTATGGGGATCACCAGCATGTTCCCTCGGATGACGTCCGAGCCGGCCTGGCTCCAGAGGGTGAACTGGGCTGAAATCTGCGGGTCCTGGTCGATTCGGGCCCCGACCTGGATGGGCCCGAAAACCAGCTTCTCTTTCGAAAATTTATAAACCACCATGTCCCCGTAGGCCGGGGCATCGGAGCGGGCCGCAAGCCAGGCGATCATGTTGGGCCGCCGGGCGGCCACAAAGGGCTGCATTAAGATAAACTCTTCCTGGGCCTCCCCGGGGAGCCGCATGATCACATAATAGGGCTGGACATCCACCACCTCACGCCGGGGGCCGAAAAGCTCCTTCGGAATCTCCCAGAGGTCCTCCCGGTTGTAAAAGACCGTCGGGTCCGTCATGTGGTAAAGCCGGTAAAGCTCGGCCTGGGCCCGAAATAGGTACTCGGGATACCGGAAGTGACGGCGGATGCTTTCCGGGGCCCGGTCCGCCGGGACGAAGAGCTCCGGAAAGACCTTCCGGTAAACCCGGATCAGCGGGTCCTGGGGGTCGAAGACGTAGAGGGTGACCGTTCCGTCGTAGGCGTCCACTACGGCCTTAACCGAATTCCGAATGTAGTTAAAGCTGGCCGTTCGGGTCCGGTACAGCTGGGCGTGGGGGAAGTAACCGCTGGTGGTGTAGCCGTCCACGACCCAGACCAGGCGGCCGTCGGCGATAACGATATACGGGTCGGAATCGAAAGTCAGAAACGGGGCGATGGTTTCAAGCCGCTCCCGGATGTTTCGGCGGAAAAGCACCCGGCTCTGGTCGGTTATGAAGTTGCTCAGGAGGATGTTCGGGTCGCCGAAAAACCAGGCAAAGGCCGCCCGTCGGACCCAGGAGTCCAGCCGAATACCCCCGCGGCCAGCGTACTCGGAATAGACGTTTTCGTCGCCCCGGGGGTAATCAAATTCGGCCGCCAGGGTGTTGACGATTACGTAGTTGCGGGTGCGCTCCCCGTGGTAGATCTCCGGCCGCGCCACGGGGATTAGCCCCGAAGGCGGTATGTCCTTGATAAAGAACCGGGGCAGACCTTCCGGCCCCGCCTCGTTCACCGGGCTCATAACCACCCCGTAGCCGTGTGTGAAAACCAGGTGCCGGTTTTGCCAGGTGTTGGCCTCGGCCGGCAGCTGGTCGGAAAGCTCCCGGGCCGAAATGAGCACCTGCCGGTACCTTCCCCCGACCACGTAGCGGTCGATGTCGACATCGACGAACTCATAGTAGGGGCGGATGCTCTGGAGCTGCTGGTAAACCGTCAGGGTCGGCCGCCAGTCCCACAGCCGGACGTTCTCCAGGGTGGCCCGGTTCTGCTGGACCTTTTCGGGGGTGAGCTGCTCGTCGGTCTCGTAGGGGACCTCCCGGATGCGGTCAAGGCCGAAGGCCAGCCGGGTCATCCGGATGGTGTTCTCGATATACGGCCGCTCCTTGGCCAGCTCGGTGGGCCGCACCTCGAACTGCTGGACCAGGCTTGGGATGATGGCCCCGCCGACGACGGCGGCCACTACCCACACCCCCACCCCAATGGTCGCCGGCTTAAGCCCAACGAAGGGAACGGCAAAGAGGCTTAAGGCCAGGAGGATGCTGAGGACCGTAAGTACCCGGAAAGCCGGAAGCTGGGCGTTGACGTCGGCGTAGCTGGCTCCGGGCACCACCCCCCGGGTGGAGTATACAACCTCATAGCCTAAGACCACGTAGTTGGCGGCCAGGGTCAGGGCCAGAAAGCCCCCAAGGAAGGCCAGGTGGGCCACCACCGCCCCCGGAACCACCACCTTCCCCGTCCACCCCTCCTCGGCCGAGAGGTTGATAAGGTAATAAATCCCGGTGCCGATCAGGCTGATGATAAAGAGGGCAAGGAAGGCCGAGACCACAAACCGGAGGAGGGGCAGGGTGAAGAGATAAAAGCCAACCTCCTGGCCCAGGATCGGCTCCGTCAGGCCGAAGGGTTCGGCGTTGAGCCACTGCAGAAAGGTGAGCCAGCGGCCGGCGGCCAGACCCCCAAAGATGAGGCTCCCACCGGCCACCATCCCCAGGACCACCGGTCGGGGTATGACCGGGCCGGCTACCTCCCGAAAAACGGCCCCAAAGCCGGGCCGCCGGGCCACGATTCGGGCGGCCACCAACAGGTTCGCCCCGAAGACGGCCACGGCCACCAGGGTACCCCCGAGGAAGGCCATGGCCTGGGCCGAGACCCGGGTTAGGTAGGCCGAGACGAAACCTAAAGAGTCGAACCAAAGGTACTCAACGTAAAGTTCGGTGGCGATAACCCCGAGGGCAAAGAGGGCGGCCAGTCCGAAACCAGCCCAAAGCACCAGTCCCACCCCACAGCCCGACTGACGCCGGGGCCGCCGGCCCCTGGCCAGCCGATCCCAATCGATTTCGGCGAAGGGGTCCCTGGCCACACCAATCTCTCTTTGCCGGCGTTCCGGGCCGTCAGCCGGACCGGAAAACGGTGCCCGCCACGCCCTCCCCGCTGAACAGCCGGCGCAAACTGCCGGGGACGGCCCCATCCACCACCCAGGCCGTGCCCCCGGCCGCCACCGCCCGGAGGCAGGCCCCGACCTTCGGGATCATCCCCCCGCTGGCCACCCCACCCTCCACCAGGGCCATCGCCTGGGCCGGCGTGAGCTCTGGCACCGTCCGGCCCGCGCCGTCCAGGACCCCCGGGGTATCGGTGAGGAGAACCAGGTCAGCCCCGAGGGCGGCCGCCAGTTCCCCGGCCACCGTGTCAGCGTTGAGGTTAAGACAGACCGGCCGAAAGCCGCCAGCAGTAGGCTCCAGGTAAAGGCCAATGGGGGCCACCACCGGCAGGTAGCCGGCCCCAAGCAGCCGGTCGAGAAGGCCCAAGTCGATCCCTTGCACCCGGCCCACCAGCCCCAGCTCCGGGTCGGCCGGGCTGGCCCGGATAAGCCCGCCGTCCACCCCTGCCAGACCCACAGCCTTCACTCCCAGGGCCTGTAGGCTGGCTACCAGCTGCTTGTTCACCAGGCCGGCCAGGACGGCCATTGCGACTTCCAGGCTGGGGCCGTCGGTGACCCGAAGTCCCCGAACGAAGCGGGGCTCCAGCCCGAGGCGCCGCTGCCAGTCGCTGATGAGGGGACCGCCCCCGTGGACCAGGACGAGCCGGACGGGCTGATGCCCGAGCCAGGCCAGGTCGGCCAGGGTGGTATCCTCCGCGCCCAGGGTGCTGCCGCCGACCTTTATCACCAGCGGCCGGGTGCCAGGGCTAACCATCTAAGACCTGCCCCTACGTAGTATACACGCTGTTGAGGCGAACATATTCCTCGGTAAGGTCCGAAGACCAGGCGGTGGCCTGGTAAGGCCCCAGGTTAAGGTCCACGGTAATCTCCACCTCGGCCAAAGCCAGGTACCTGCGGGCGGCCTCCCGGTCGAAGGGGACCGGCCGACCTTCCTGGAAGAGGGTGAACTCCCCCAGCCTGATGACCAGGCGGCCCTCGTCGACGTCTGCGCCGCTGGCTCCAAGGGCGGCCACCACCCGACCCCAGTTGGGGTCCCGGCCGTGAATGGCAGCCTTTAAGGACACCGAGCTGGCAACGGCCCGAGAAGCCTGCCGGGCTTGGGCCAAGGAGGTGGCACCCCGCACCGTTACCTGAATCAGGTGCTGGGCCCCCTCCCCATCCCGCACGATCTCCTTCGCCAGGCAAAGGCACACTTCCCCCAAGGCGGCCCGAAAGGCCCCGGCCAGGGGGTTGTCGGGGCCGACCGGTCCTAACCCCGACCGCCCATTGGCCAGCAAAAAGACCGTGTCGCTGGTGCTCATGTCCCCGTCAACGTCGATCTGGTTGAAGGTTACCGCCACGGCCTCCCGGAGGCACCCCTGTAAGAAGGCTGGCTCCACGGCCAGGTCGGTGGTTATGAAGGCGAGCATGGTGGCCATGTTGGGGTGGATCATCCCGGCCCCCTTGGCCGCCCCCCCGATCCGGAAGCTGCCGGCGCCGGTCCAGACCTCGAAGGCCACCTCTTTGGTTCGGGAATCGGTGGTGGTGATGGCCTTAGCAAAGTCGGCCCCGCCTTCCCGGGTCAACCTGATGGCGGGGACGGCCGCCCGGATCCGGTCCATCGGAAGCTGGGTGCCGATTACGCCGGTGCTGGCGACCAGCACCTCCATCGGGTCGATGCCCAGCTTCTGGGCGGCCAGCTGGGTCATCTCCAGGGCGTTGTGAAGGCCCTCTTCGCCGGTGGCCACGTTAGCGCAGCCACTGTTGACGATGACGGCCCGCACCGGCCGGCCAATCCTGGCCCGGGAAACCTTGACGGGCTGGCCCGGAATCCGGCTGGTGGTGAAGGTCCCGGCCGAATCGGCCTGGGCCTCGCTGTAAAGCAGGCCCAAGTCTAGCTTAAAGGCCGCATGCTCCCCTTTAATGCCGGCGTAAGTGGCCCCGGCCAGAAAGCCGGCGGCCGCCGTTACCCCCCACCCCGGCAACCTTTCGAGCCTGAACGTTTCAGTCATGGCTTCCTCCAGTCTTTCAAGGGTAAAGGGCGACCTGCTCCAAGCCCAACGTCTCCGGAAAGCCGAACATCACGTTCATGTTCTGGACTGCCTGGCCGGCCGCCCCCTTCACCAGGTTGTCCAGACAGGACACGACGATGAATCGGTTCGTCCGGTGGTCGACACAGGGGTAGACGATGCAGTCGTTGTTGCCCAGGGTGTGCTTGGTCTGGGGCGGTGTTGAGGCGACCTTAACAAAGGGCTCCCGGCCATAGTAATCTAAATAGAGCTCCCGCAGGCGGCGGTTGGCCGCCGCCGGGTCGCCCAGGTTCTGCTTTAAGGGGGCGTAGCAGGTGGCCAGGATGCCCCGGGTCATGGGGATGAGGTGGGGCACGAAGGTCACAGCCAGGTTCGGTCCGGCTACCGGCTCCAGCTCCTGAAGGATCTCGGGCAGGTGGCGGTGGCCCTTGAGGCCGTAAGCCTGGACGTTTTCGTTCACTTCCGAGAAATGGGTAAAAAGGCTCAGGCTCCGCCCCGCCCCGGAAACCCCCGATTTGGCGTCGGCGATAATCTGCCCGTCGATGACCCCCTCTTTTAGGGCCGGGTAAAGCCCCAGGATGATGCAGGTGGGGTAACAGCCAGGATTGGCCACCAGCCGGGCTGAGGCGACCTCGGCCCGGTGGAGCTCGGTCAGACCGTAAACAGCCTCTTCCAGAAGCTTGGGGGCCGGGTGGGGGGTCTCGTACCACTCCTCGTAGGTCTGGGGCGAGCGGAGCCGGAAGTCGGCGCTGATATCCACCACCCGGATGCCCCGCCTCACCAGGGGGGCCACGGCCTCGGCGCTCACCTTGTGGGGAAGGGCCGAAACCACGAAGTCCACGTCGTCCCCCAACTCCGGTTCGATGGTAAGGTCTAGTTCGGCCAGATGTGGGAAGACGTCCCCCAGCTTCTGGCCGGCGGCGCTTCGGCCGGTTACGGAAGTTATCCGCACCTCCGGGTGGCGCATTAAAATCCGCACGGTCTCTGACCCAGCATAGCCGGTAACGTTGAGGATGCCGACTTTTAACATCAATATTACCTCCCGATAAGGACGATCTCTTCCTGGACCGGGGTGGTCACCTCCGGGCCGTGGGGTCCCAGGTAAACGTTTATCTCCGAGCGAACCCCAAAGTCGTCGAAGTAGAGGCCCGGCTCAATCGTAAACCCGAGGCCGGGAATCAGGGCCCTGGTGTCGTGGGTTTCGTAATCGTCGAGGTTGGCCCCCTTACCGTGGACCTCCCGGCCCAGGCTGTGGCCCAGGCGGTGGATAAAACTGGCCCCAAAACCCCGCTCAGCCACCAGGTTCCGGGCCACCCGGTCCACCTCCCACCCCTCAACCCGGCGCCCCGCTTCCCACGCCTCATGTAAAAACTTGAGGGCCAGGTCCCGGGCGGCCCGGACCAGGTCGAACGCCTCCCGGTACCGGGCCGGAACCTCTCGGCCGGCATACCCAACCCAGGTGATGTCGGCGTAGACCCCACCCGGCCGCCGGGCCCAGAGGTCGATGAGCACCCAGTCCCCGGCCGATACCGTCGCCCCGGGCCCCATCGGCTCGTAATGGGGATCGGCCGAATGGGCGTTGACCGAAACGTTGGGACCGGAATCCGATTCCAGGCCGGCCGCCCCAAACCCCTCCCGGATGAACCCTGCCACATCCCCCTCGGTGACCCGACCCAAGTTTTCACCGATGAATTCAAAGGCCCGAAGCACGATCCGGCCCAGCTCACTGGCGGCCAGACGGTGTTCAGCCAGGTCCGCTTCTGTCCAGCGGGCAAAAAGTTCTTGGTAAAGGTCGGCCGATGGCAGGATTTCAAAGCCCAGGGAAGTCAGAAACTCGAAGGTCCCGGCATCCACGTAAGACATGGTGGGGAGCGCCCCGCCCGGCGAATACTCCATCAAGACCCGACGCCCGCCGGGAAAGAGGCCCGAAAGGGCGTCCATCAGCTCCGCCCGGTTGCGATAAACCCACCGCTCCAGGCCGGCGAACCCTCTGGCATCCACCTGGTGGACCACCAGGACCGGCTCCCCTTCGGCCCTGAATGCCAAAAAGGCCCGGCGGGTGCCGCCGGTCCGACCCATCAGCTCGGCGAAGACCGGGTTAAGCCCCCGGAAGTCGTAAACCAGCCAGCCGGCAAGGCCCCGTTCGGAAAGATAAGCCCGGATTCGGGCGGTTACTTGCGGGTCCAAGGGCGGACTCCGGGTGCGGGCTGGGGCGGGCTATGCCGCCCCCCAGGGATGAGATTTAGACCTGGTAGGGTCGTCCCAAAGGGCACTCCTGAAGGCTCGGGTTAAGGGCCGGGCCGAAAGAACGGGCTCACAATGGGATGATATAATACCCGCGGATATCTGTCAATTTGCCCAAAAAAGCAGGGCCGCCCGATGATTGCCGACCTAATGGATAAAATTGTATCCCTTGCCAAACGGCGAGGGTTTATTTTCCCCAGCGCCGAAATTTACGGCGGATTGAGCGGTGTCTGGGACTATGGCCCCCTGGGGGTGCTTTTAAAGAACAACATCAAGGCCGCCTGGTGGCGGGCAATGGTCCAGGAGCGGGACGACGTCGAGGGGCTTGACTCGGCCATCCTAACCCACCCGATGGTCCTGAAAGCCTCCGGCCACGTGGACACCTTTGCTGACGCCCTCGTCGAGTGCAAGCGCTGTCACGTCCGCTTCCGGGCCGATCAGGTCGGGGATGTCTGCCCGGAGTGCGGCGGCCGGGAGTTCACCGAGCCACGGATGTTCAACACGATGTTTAAGACCTATTTCGGGCCGGTGGAGGAGGAGGCCGCCGTCGTCTATTTGCGCCCTGAGACCGCTCAGGGCATCTTTGTCAACTTCCTTAACGTTCTGAACACCACCCGGCGCAAGCTCCCCTTCGGCATCGCCCAGATCGGCAAGGCCTTTCGGAACGAGATCACCACCGGCAACTTCATCTTCCGGGACCGGGAATTCGAGCAGATGGAGCTTGAGTATTTCGTAAAGCCCGGGACCGACGAAGAGTACCACCGGTACTGGGCTCAGGAGCGGCTTAACTGGTACGTCCGCTACGGGATAAAGGCCCAGAACCTGCGCCTCCGGGCGCTGCCCCCCGAAGAGCTGGCCCACTATTCCAAGGCCACCGTGGAGGTCGAATACCGCTTCCCGTGGGGCTGGGCCGAGCTGGAGGGGATCGCAAACCGGACCGACTACGACCTTCGCCGCCACTCGGAGTTCAGCGGCAAGGACCTGACCTATTACGACGAGGAGAGCGGCCAGCACGTCACACCCTACGTTATCGAGCCGTCGGCCGGCGTGGACCGGGTGACGCTGGCCTTTATGCTGGACGCCTACGACGAAGAGCCGGACAAGGAGGGCCTCCGGGTCGTCCTCAGGTTTCACCCGGCCATCGCCCCCATCAAGGTGGCCGTCCTGCCCCTGAGCAAGCGCGAGCCCCTCATCCGGGTGGCCAAGGAGATCCACCGGGAACTGCGCAAGTACTGGGTCGTGGACTACGATGAGACCCAGTCCATCGGCCGGCGCTACCGGCGCCAGGACGAGGTGGGCACCCCCTACTGCGTCACCGTCGATTTCCAGACCCTGGAAGACAACGCCGTCACCATCCGGGACCGGGATACCATGGCCCAGGTCCGGGTGCCCATCCCGGAACTGCGGGCGGCCCTGACCGAAAGGCTCGCCATCCCCTAGGTGGCCATGTTCCGGGTCGTCCACTTCTCCGACCTGCACCTCGGGGTCGAAAACTACGGCCGCCTTGACCCGGCAACGGGCCTTTCAACCCGGATCGGGGATTTTTTAAAGGCCTTTGATGCCGTCGTCGATTACGCCATCGCCGAGCAGGTTGACCTGGTCCTCTTTACCGGCGACGCCTACAAGAACCGGGACCCCTCCCCAACCCTTCAGCGGGAGTTCGCCCGCCGGGTCGTCCGGCTCCGGGAAAGCCGGATCCCCATCTTCCTGTTAGTGGGCAACCACGACGTGCCCCTAGCTAGCGGCCGGGCGACCACCTTGGATATTTTCCACACCCTGGCCCTCCCCGGCGTCTACGTGGGCAACCGGCTGGACCTTTACCGGGTTGAGACCAAATCCGGTCCCATCCAGGTGGTGGCCGTCCCCTGGCTTTCCCGCCACCGGGTCTTCGGTCGGGACGACCTGCGGGATAAGCCAATAGAGGAGATAAACCGCGCCCTGCTGGAGTGGGCCCTAGCCCGGCTAGAGGAGGCCACCGCCCGGCTAGACCCGGACTTTCCGGCCATTCTGGCCGTCCACGGGGTGGTGGCTGGAGCCGAGCCTGGCAGCGAACGCAACCTGATGCTGGGCAACGAGTACACCTGGACCCCGGGCGACCTGGCCCGGCCGGAGTTTTGCTACGTCGCCCTCGGCCACGTCCACCGTCACCAGGTCCTTCGCAGGGCCGACCCGCCCCTGGTCTACGCCGGCAGTCTGGAGCGGGTGGATTTTTCGGAGGAGCGGGAAGAGAAGGGCTTCGTGCTGGCAACCATCGACCGCAAACCTAGTGGGAAGTGGGTAACCGAGTTCGAGTTCAAGCCGGTTCCGGCCCGCCGGTTCTTAACCATCGACGTCACCGTACACTCCAACCGGCCCACGGAGGAGGTCCTGGAGGCCCTCGAGGGCCAGCCTATTGCCGACGCCATCGTCCGGGTGCGGATAACCATCCCCCACGAGTTCCAGCCCCTGCTAGACCTGGCCGCGATCCGCCGGGCTTTGCGGCCGGCCAAATACGAGGTCATCAACCGGGTACCGGTCGGTCGACCCCGGCCGCCCCTCACCCTGCTGTCCTGCCCCAACTGCCGCCGGGAGTACCAGCTGGTTGAGGCGATAGACCGGCGCTGTCCGGAGTGCCAGGCCGAGCTGGTCTACCACGAGCTCGACCCCATCCGGGCCCTGGACCTCTATCTCGCCAAGCAAAACGTTCCGTCCGAGCGGCGCAGCCGGCTGCTGGAGCTGGGCCGCCGGCTCCTTAGAGAGGTCAGCGGGGAAGTGGTATAATGCTATTAAAAAAACAGCGGTGAATTTTAAGCCGCCCCGAGCTACCCCCAATCCCCGTCTGAAAGGAGTGAA
>Ga0209989_100135_pt1 | contig 13386 bp, 11 predicted proteins | sample Antgeofumaro1A2B_FD_188083 | JGI IMG/M metagenome (GOLD analysis project Ga0209989, IMG submission 188083) | Geothermal fumarole subsurface microbial communities from Mt. Erebus, Antarctica - 1A2B (SPAdes) (version 2) | ecosystem: Environmental > Terrestrial > Volcanic > Fumaroles | place: Mt....
GACTAACGTCATGCCGTCCACCTGCATGACCATGCGTAGCCGGCGTGTGTCCGCCTCGAACTCAGCGATTTTGGACTGGGCGAAGCGCCCGAGGCCACTGACCAAAGTAGGCGACAATTGCCCATTGCGCGCAGCAATTTCGACGAGCCAGACGGGGATCTGCCGCCCGTTGCTGAGCACGGTGATTTTCCACACGCCGGTGTATTCGGGCTCGGCGCCGAGCGAAAAAGGCAACGACAAGCTGGCCCAGGCCAGAACCCAACCACACACGCAGGCCTTGAACAGGGGTCGCATGGCAAATCTCCGAAACGCCGCCTGTTGGCGGTTGATTAAAGTTAAAGTAAGGATGGACGCCCGCGCCATTCGGGGCATCACTCTTACTTGAGAGCATACGCACGACGATCTGCAAAAACAAGCAGCTGCCTTATGAAAACTCCTACTGCAACCTGACGTGCGCGCGAGCAATGAGGCAGAGAGAAGTTTGGTTTCCTCGAAAAAGGGCGCACAGATGTCGAAGATCTAAGTTGTCTCGGCTCGACAGCCAGTTCGCGAGGCGACAATTCATCACTATGCTGACACTATCTTGATCAGCGCTACCTTGACGCCCGCAGAGCATATGGTGTGCCGCTCGAGGCATTGGGCGAGCTTTGGGCAAAAGCCGGCCAGAATTATTGGAAAAAGCGTGTTGACGGACACGATGCAAGATGGTAGGATGAACGTATTGGCAGGCTGCACACCGTTTAAGGGGGGTGCCCGGGTGAGTCACGGCCGCGCCTGCCAATAGTACACGGGCCTTCCGACGGATCCCGGGCCACTGAGAAGAGCGAGGTTCCTGCCATGCTTGAACTCGTCAGTCCACGCCTGCAAACGAATTGCGAGGGGAGCACGCGACGCGACTTTCTCAAAGTGGGTGCGCTGGGGCTGGGCACGTTTTGTCTGGCCGACTTGTTGCGCGCCCGCGCGCTGGCCAAAGCTGCGGGCCGGCCTACCAAGAACACCTCGGTTGTGTGGCTGTGGCTGGGCGGCGGAGCTACCCACGTGGAAACCTTCGACCCCAAGATGGAGGCTCCGCAGGAGTATCGCAGTGTCGTGGGTGCCGTGCCCACAGTGCTGCCCGGAGTAGCCATCGGGGGCGTTTTTCCCATGATCGCTCGTGTCGCCGACAAGATGGCCTTTGTGCGCTCGTTTTCGCACGGCAACGCCGGCCACGCCGGTGGCACCCATTGGGTCATGACCGGTTACGACCATCCGCCGGCAGACAACGGGGCGCCGCCTATTCGACCCGCGCACGGATCCATCCTGGCCCGCATCCGCGGGGCCAACGATCCGGTGACTGGCATCCCCACGTATGTGCGCCTGGGGGGGGGCATCTACGCCGACGGGCCTGCCTGGTTGGGCGCCGCTTATTCTCCGTTCGACACCGACGGTCACGCGCGCTACAATATGCATCTCAAGGTCAGTGTGCCCCAGTTGGAAGACCGCAAATCGTTGCTCAAAGCTTTCGATCGCATAGATCGCACCATTGACCATACCGGCCTCATGGAAGGTCTGGACAGCTTCGAGGTCCAGGCTTTCAATCTCATCTTGGGCCGCGCCGAGGAAGTATTCGATCTGCACAAAGAGGATCCGCGGGTGCGCGACAAGTACGGCTCGGGTCTGGGCGAGCAAATGCTTCTGGCACGGCGTTTGTGCGAAGCCGGGTGTGGTTTTGTCACGATCCACTTCGGTGGCTGGGACATGCATGGCCAGATCGAACAGGGCATGAAAAACCTGGGTCCCGTTCTGGATCGTGCAGTGGCCACGTTCGTCGAGGACATCTACCAGCGCGGCTTGGACAAGCAAATTCTGTTGGTGATCACCGGCGAGTTCGGACGCACGCCCCGCGTCAACGGCATGGCCGGGCGCGATCATTGGCCGCAGCTCAGCACCCTGGCATTGGCCGGTGGCGGCTTGAAGATGGGCCAGGTGGTCGGCGAATCCAGCTCCAAAGCCGAATATCCCAAGAGTCGGCCCATTTCGCCTCAGGACCTGATGGCTACCATCTTCCATGTCCTCGGGCTCGATCCCAAGACACAGTTCACCGATCCCAGCGGACGGCCCACGACTATGGTCGAGCACGGCGAGCCGATCCCCGAATTGTTGTGATCCTGCACCGCACGGCAAAGCTGCAGGCGGGCTTCATGGCCCGCCTGTTTTTCTTTGGCCTTGGCAATAGGCAGCGTCCATGGCATGATGAGTCTGTCGGCAGTCCGCCGCAGTCTGATCGAGCGGTCGGCTACGGCCCTGGCACAACGACACAGCCGATCGCTCGCAGTTCGGCTACTCGGTGACGGATCACAGGAGGCATTCGGCGATGCGCCTGCTTTTTGTTCATGATTGGCTTTGGACCATGCGCGGAGGAGAACGCTGCCTGGAAGCCCTGTGCGAGCTATGGCCCGAGGCGCCTGTTTGGACTCTTTTTGCCTGTCGCGGACGGCTCAGCCCGCTGTTGCAAAGCCGCACTCTGAGAACCAGCTGGTTAAACCGATTGCCCGCGGTAGCCTACTATTACCGCTGGTTGTTGCCCGTGTTGCCGGCAGTGGTCAGCTCGTGGCGCGTACCCCCCGTGGACGTGGTCGTCAGTCTGAGTCATTGCGTCGCCAAAGGTGTGCGTGTTCCCCGACGGACATGGCACGTTTGCTATTGCTTCACACCGATGCGTTATGCCTGGGACCTGCGCGACAGTTACTTTCCGGATCGCAACTTGGTGCTGCGTCGAAGTCGAGACATGGCCCTGGGCGTGTTGCGTGCCTGGGATCGGTATAGTAGCGCACACGTGGATCGTTTCGTGGCTATCAGTGCCACAGTGCAGCGACGCATCGCCGCCTGCTACGGGCGGTCCAGTACGGTGATTTATCCGCCGGTGGACACCGATTTTTATGTCCCAGGCCGTGTGCGCCGCGATGAGTACTACCTGGTAGTCGGTGCGCTGACGCCGTACAAACGCGTTGACTTGGCAGTGACAGCGTGCCAAAAGCTCGGGCGCTATTTGCTGGTGATCGGCGATGGCCCTTGCTTGCGTCGGCTGCAGGCCCAAGGTGCGCCCTACGTGACCTTTGCCGGCTGGCAGCCGGACCCAGTCATTCGCTACCACCTTCAGCGGTGCCGCGCCCTGCTGTTCCCTGGAGAGGAGGATTTCGGTATCGTGCCGGTAGAAGCCAATGCGTGCGGCACGCCGGTCATAGCCTACGGCCGCGGCGGCGTGACCGAAACGCAGGTGCCTTACGGCGTAGACCGGCCGCCCACGGCTTTGTTTTTTCACGAACAGACCCCGGAAGCGCTGGCCGAAGCGATCCTGCAGTTCGAAAAGACCACAGACGCTTTCGACCCCAGGCACAGCCGCGAGCAGGCGTTGCGTTTCCAGCGGCGACGGTTCCAGCGCGAGTTCCAAGCCTATATCGCCGGACTGGTGTCACAAGGAGAAACGGGCCAGCGTCAGGCGGCGTGATCGGTGCCGATAGCTCCAGCCCATCGCAGAATGCCGAGTGGAGCCAAGCCGCTGGCCAGGTATTTTGCCAGCTCGACGTGTGACTCTGCCGCGGGTTCGTCGCTCACCAGGACAAGGGCATCGGCTGAGCGCAGCACGGCCCAGCAGGTACCCCGGCCATTGGGCGCTGAGCTGAGAAATACAGTCAGGTCGTAGCGGCGTCGCACCCAAGCTGCCAAAGCCGACAATCGCTTGCCAGATGCGTCCGCAGCGAACGCTAAGGGCAATCCCGCCGGCAGAATATGGCATCTTGGCAAGGTCGTGTTGCGTATCACCCTGCCGAGGGGGACGCCGGCGAGCCAATCGCGCAAGCCCGGCGCTTCGGGTTGTGCAAAAACGGCCCCCAGCGCTAATCCCTCTTCGGTTGCGTCTATGAGCAAACACCGTGTGTGGTGACCCAGTGACAGAGCAGCCACCAGGGCCACAGCCTTAGGCAGGTGCGCGGAGGTAAGCGGAGTCAAAGCGATAATTTTTGCGGCACCCAAGTGTTTGGCCAGCTCTTCTGCCGGTGGCAGCATCTCGCGTACCAGCTCAACCGAGATGGCGGCCGGCAAATAGCCGGTCAGCTCTTGGCGCATTGTCGTCAGTGTGAGCGGCTCGAAGGAGAGTGTTTTTTGCGATTCCCGTGCAGACTCCGTAGGCGCTTCGCCTACGCCGTTACCGGCTGCTTTGCCAGCCGGAGCCTCAGGCTCGGCAGGCACGCAAGGTTGCGCGCTGTCTTCTTCTGGGATCTCGACAAAGGGGATCGGTGCCTCGTGCTGATCGGGGAGGGTTGAAGTCCGAGCGGTGTTCGGCTCGGACCTGTGGGAGAAAGTCTCGACGCCGCCGATCGAGGGTGCTGCGGATCGGCTCAGTGGCTCGGAGAGCAGGGCGTCTGCAAAAAGCGTATGCCGATTGAGTGCTTGCCACAGCTTGCTCATAGGCCGTCCTCACGCCACCTGCAGGGCATCGTGGGCCTGCAGATCGGGTGCGGCTGCGCCCTCCTCCCAAGACGGCTCGAGGCGCAGGTCGCGCAATGCCTCGGTCACAGCTTCCACATCCACCTGGTTGGCACCAGCTAAAAAGGCATAGGTAAGACTCAGATCGGCGGCGTGATTGATCAGACGCGCGATACCGCCACAGGCCGACAGCAATACTTTCAGGGCCTCTTCCGAGAATAACTGCTCCGGCTTACCGCCGGCCCGTCGCAGGTGGAAAAACAGATAGTCTGCGGCCTCTTGATAGTCGAGGGCAGCCAATTGGCAGCGCAAACGGATACGTTGGGCCAGTGCCGCGCAATCAGGACGCTCCAGCTTTTGCAGCAGGGAAGGTTGGGCCACTAGAACGACACGCGCCAATGACTGGCCGCCGGCCTCGTAATTGGTCAGAATGCGTAGCTCTTCCAGGCACTCCAGAGAAAGCAGATGGGCTTCGTCGGCGAATACGATAGCCGGATGACCGCTGTCGAGGAACTCCAGCAGCAACTCCACCAGTGTGGTGCGCATGGCGTGTATCTCGCCCATCGGGGCGGACCGATCGTATTCGCGTAACAATGCTTGCACCAGATGCTCTTCGTGGGAGAAACGGCCATGGACCAGCCAAGCACAAGCATGGCTCCGGGCAAACTTTTCCAACAGACGGCGTACCAGGACGCTTTTGCCCGTGCCGGGTGCTCCGTACATGAGGATAAGCCCATCGCCGCGCTGTAAGGCGTCGCATACCATGTGCATGCAGGTCTCGTGAGGTGTGGCCGGGTAGTAGCACCCGCTGAGAAAGGGACGCTGGCTCAAGCCAAAGTGTCGTGTATACATACTTTCTCCGCCTCTTCTGCAATAACCCGGCTAGCCAGGGACTATCCGCTTGTGATAATCATCGAATTTGCTTACAGTTGAACTTTAACCGCAGACGGCGTGCTCAGGGCAGTGGCCGTCTGCAAGGTAGACTGGTACTTGCGCGCGCCCAGGAGGAGGGGATGGGAGCACGTATCCTAGATGGAAAAAAGGTGGCAGGAGCGATCCGGCAGGAAGTTGCCGCCCAGGCACAGGCATTCAGGGACAAGTTCGGCTATCCTCCTGGACTGGCCGCAGTACTGGTGGGGGACAATCCGGCCAGTCAGGTTTATGTGCGCAACAAACGGCGCGCCTGCGAAGAGGCAGGAATCCAGAGTTGGCTGCACCATTTGCCCGCCGACACCTCGGAAGACGACCTGCTAGCGCTAGTCCGTCGGCTCAATGCCGATGCCCGGGTGCATGGCATCCTCGTGCAGCTGCCGCTCCCCCGTCACATTTCCGAGGCCAAAGTCATCGAGCAGGTGGACCCGTGCAAAGATGTGGATGGGTTTACGCCGGACAATCTCGGACGTCTGGCGGCGGGGCAGCCTCGTTTCGTACCGTGCACGCCCCATGGCATCCAGCAGCTGCTGATTCGGGAGGGGATCGGTTTGTCGGGTGCTCACGTGGTGATTCTGGGTCGCAGCACGATCGTGGGCAAGCCGTTGGCGCTGTTGCTGTTACTGCGCTCGGCCCATGCCAACGCCACTGTTACCGTGTGCCATACTGGGACGCGCCATCTGGCCGAGTTGACACGGCAGGCCGATATCCTCGTAGCCGCGATGGGATCGGCCCAATTCGTCAAAGCGCACATGGTCCGTCCCGGAGCTACGGTCGTGGATGTGGGTATCAATCGTCTGCCCGACGGATCGCTCGTGGGCGATGTCGCCTTTGCCGAAGTCAGTGCGATTGCCGGAGCGATTACACCCGTGCCAGGAGGGATCGGCCCTATGACAGTGGCCATGTTGCTGTATAACACGGTCGAGGCGGCCCGTTTGCAAGCACACTGAGCCGTCGGTGCCGCCGATGGTCGCTCTGTTGCGGAGTCGAAAGGACTGCCTATGCCGTGGCGCAGTGTCCGCGATGCCATGCCCGGGTCGCTAGGCCGGCCCTCCGGGCTTCTCCAACGGCATGGCACCTGCCGCCTTGTGCGCTGGCTTTGCCCTGCATGCCTAGGCTGGCTGGCCGGGGTCGCGATGTGTGCAGGTTGTTCCCAGCAGCCGCCGGCCGAGTTGCGCTTGGTGGTCATTTCGCCCCATCGTGACGAAATCCGTAGCGAAAGTGCGCTGGCTTTTTCGGACTGGTACATGGAGCGATCGCGACTGCTGGTCAGCACGGCGGAAGCCCAGCTCGATGCCTGGATGCACGGCCAACAGGTGGCGTTAAAGGACATAGACCAAACCCTGGCAGACTGGCAGCGCCTGTGGGACGAAGAACATATTGCGCCGGTCCTTCCCATCCTGCAGCGCTGGCAGCTAGAACGGGATCGCCTGACAGGCGGCGATTTATTGCAACTCCTCCGCGACTGGAAAAAACGCTGGGAACACGGCCGTGTCTTTGTCGAGTGGCGCGACATAGGCGGTGGCACATCGCAGATCTTGCGGTACCTCGAAGCGCGCTACCGAACCAGTCCCGATGGCGTCGGGATAGACCTGCTTTTTGGCGGCGGTACGGACATCTATCTCGATCTGAAAGAAAAAGGCATGCTGAACCCGTGGCATCCGGGAGCGCAAGTCGCGGCACAGTTGCGCCAGCACTGGCGCGGAGTCTCCCTGCACGACCCCGACGGCTACTGGTATGGCATCATGCTTTCGAGCCTGGGTCTTTTCGTCAACCGTGAAGTAGCAGAACGGCTGGGGCTGACACACCTGTCGTTTGACTCTTGGCGCGACCTGGCGCGTCCTGAACTGTACGGCTGGGTGACCGCAGGCGACCCGCGCATGAGCGGCAGCGTCCGTATGCTGTACGAGGTCATTCTGCAACGCTACGGCTGGGAACAAGGGTTCGAGATCCTCATGCGCATGGGGGCCAACGCGCGGGGTTTCGGACGGTTCAGCGATGCAGTGACCAAAGACGTAGTCTTTGGACGCGCCCTGGTAGGCGGATCGCTCGATTCGTATGCGTTTTCGGCCATGACGCGCGAGCAGGAGGCCATCGAGCGCGGGCTGATCGCACGGCGTAGTTTGGATTTCGTCCTGCCGCCGGGAGAGACGATCCTCAATCCCGACTCGGCGGGGATGCTGCGCGGTGCACCCCACCCTCGGCTGGCGGGTGCCTTTTTGGAGTTCCTCCTGAGCGAACAGGGGGGGCAGCGCTTGTGGTTGCTCAAGCCGCGCTCTCTGCCTGGAAGCCCGCGGCGTTACGCTATTTGCCGCTTGAGCATCGTGCCGACGCTGTACGACGACCAACGCTATGACCCGACCCTGCGCACGTCGCCGGTAAATCCCTTTGCGCACAGCGCATCGGCGGAGATCTTCCATTATGACAATGGACTGGCGGAGCGTCGCCGGCATGTGGTGATGGACCTGTTCGGCGTTTGGGTCATAGACGAGCATTCTCTCCTGCGGGCTGCGTGGGGGGCCATCGTCGAGCGGGAGGGCGTCGGTGCGGACACCAGTCCCTTGGCCAGGGACCTCTTTCGGGTGCCGATAGCAGCACACGAAATCCCCGGAGTGACCGAACGACTGCGCGCAGGACCCCGCAGTCGGGCCGAACTGTTGGAACATTGGCGCCGCCAGGCACGGCAGCGCTATACCAGCATCTTGAACCGGGTCCGAGCGGCTCGGCAGATGGTCCCCGAGGGGGCAGCCCAGGGGTAAATCGGGGCAGTGTGGCGATGACGCGCATACGATTGGTCGAAGTCAGCAAGCACTATGGGCGCACCGTCGCCGTAGATCGTGTCAGTCTGACCGTCGAGTCGGGAGAGCTTTTCTTTTTGTTGGGCACCTCGGGTTGCGGCAAGACCACGCTGCTGAGGATGTTGGCTGGATTTGTCGAGCCGGACCGGGGGGAGATTTATTTCGATGAGCAGTGCATGAACGGGGTGCCGCCCCAGCGACGCGACACGGGCATGGTATTTCAAAGTTTTGCCCTATGGCCGCATCGGACCGTCGCGGGCAACGTCGCTTATGGATTGGAAGTGCGCGGCTTGGGACGAGCGTTACGCGAGCACAAGCTGCAGGAGGCCCTGCGGCTGGTCCGGCTGGAGGGATTGGCCGCCCGTCGGCCCGCGCAACTTTCCGGCGGACAACAACAGCGAGTGGCTTTGGCGCGGGCCCTGGTCATTGAGCCGCGTGTGCTGTTGTTGGACGAACCGTTGGCCAATTTGGACGCCCGCTTGCGGGACGAGTTGCGCGGCGAGATCTTGCGCATCCAGCGGCAAACACAAGTGACTACCGTGTATGTCACCCACGATCAAAAAGAGGCCCTGGCAGTTGCCGACCGCATCGGCTTGTTGTACGGGGGAAGACTGGTCCAGGTCGGTCCGCCTCGGGAGCTTTATTTGCGTCCGGCCACTCGTCAGGTGGCCCAGTTCCTCGGGGATTGCAACCTATTGACGGGTCAGCTGGTCGAAATCGAAGACCCCAGCCATGGGGAAAGGCAAGGACGCCGGTGTGCGGTGCGGACTGCTTGTGGCCCGGTGCGAGGCGTGACGTGGTGCGATAGCTTGGAGCCCGGCGACAGCGTGTGTGTCGTGGTCCGCCCCGAGTTCGTTCGTCTCCACGAATCCGGCGCGCACGACAACTGTTTCGTGGCGCGTGTGGAAGAGACGCATTTTTTGGGCGAAGTCGTGCGTATCGTGGCGCGCACGGATAGCTTCCTCTGGCAGTGCCTCGCCCTCGGCTGCGATGGCCCCAAGCCTTCCAGCTCGGTGCAACTGACGTTCGCGGCAGGACAGTGCGTGGTCCTGCCCGCCGGAGACGGTGTATGACCCGTTTTCTCCAGGCACTTTTGCTGATCCTTTTGGGCTTTTTCCTGCTGTACCCCATAGCCTATGTGGTGCCGTCGTCGGCGTTGGAAGGGGATACATGGACTGGGTACTATTACGGCTTGTTGTGGCGAGACGAGATGATCCGCCGCTGTATGGTGACCAGTCTCGGGCTGGCGTGCGCGACAACCGTAGGTACGACCGTGGTTGCGTTACCCTTGGCCTACGTACAGACGCGCCGTCGGCTCACAGGCTCGTCGGTCATCACGTCGCTGGTATTGGTCCCTCTGGTGCTGCCGCCTTTTGTGGGCGCTCTGGGCCTGGAGCGCTTTCTCGGTCCGTACGGCACGCTCAATTTACTGTGCATGCACGTGGGCCTGCTCGCCCCCGAGCGGCCGATAGACTGGCTCAGCGGCGCCGGCTTTTGGGGCGTCTTGTTCTTGCAAGTACTGCACTTGTATCCCATCATGTACCTCAACGTGGCGGCGGCGTTGGCCAACGTGGACCCTGTCCTGGAAGATGCAGCGCGCAATCTCGGTGCTGGAGAATGGCGCGTATTCCGCACAGTTACACTCCCCTTGCTCCTGCCAGGGTACTTCGCTGGGGCCAGCCTGGTTTTCGTATGGGCCTTTACGGACCTCGGGACGCCTTTGGTATTCAACTACAGCCAGACACTGTCGGTGCAAGTTTTCAATCACATCAGTGACCGCGAGACCAATCCGCTGGGCTATGCGCTGGTAGTCACTGCCCTGGTCATCACGGCGGTCTTGTTCGTCCTTGGCCGTTGGCTCCTGGGGCGCCGCAGCTACGCCACCGTAAGTCGGGGAGCAGCTGCCGGTATGGAGCGCAGGCTCTCGGTCAAGGCTACCGTGGCTGTGTGGTCGGCCTTTTTGCTTCTGACAGCGCTGGCCTTGTTGCCTCATCTGGGTGTGCTGCTCATGGCGAGCACTTCGTACTGGGGACTGACGGCCTGGCCCACTCATATCTCTGGCGACGCCTTCCGCATGGTGTTCAGCGAACCGGTCGCCTATCGCAGTATAGTCAACAGCCTGACCTATAGTTGCGCCAGCACTTTGCTGGATCTGGTGTGCGGCCTGGCGATCGCATGGCTCGCCGTGCGGAAAAAGGATGTCCTGTCGCGTCTGCTGGATGCACTGGCCATGATCCCGCTGGCGTTACCTGGCTTGGTCCTGGCCTTTGGCTATCTTACTTGCTACCAGCGCTTGCCCCTTTTCGGCCTGGAACGATGGCTCGACCCTGCCAAAAGCCCTACGCTCCTTTTGATCGTCGCCTATGCCGTACGGCGACTGCCCTACATGACGCGGGCGGCTGTCGCCGGACTGGAACAAACGCCGGTCGTGCTAGAAGAGGCCGCCGCCAATCTCGGGGCCGGTCGCTGGCGCATCGTGCGTACAGTGACCCTGCCTCTGCTGGCTGCCAATCTGTTGGCGGGAGCCATTTTTACCTTTGCCTTCGCCTTGTTGGAAGTGAGCGACAGCCTTATGCTAGCCCAACAGGAAGCCTATTTCCCCATCACACGAGCGATTTTCGGATTCTGGCTGCGCCCCGACGATGGGCCTTATGTCGCCTCCGCCATGGGTGTATTGGGCATGATCCTTCTCGGAGTCAGTCTGGCAGCGGCCGGCCTGATCCTGGGACGCAAAATGGGCGAGCTGTTCAAAGCCTAATACACGACCGTAGGCATCTCGCCGGTATCTTGTCGGTCAGAAAGCATAAATGCCACCGCAGCGATTGCTCCCGAGTCGGACGAATGGCCAGCCACGCGTGGTACGCAGCCAGTCGCGAGCAGCGACGCGCCACTGGGGTGTACCGTGCATGCCTAGCTCTTTTTGGGCGTGCCTATTTCGGCTGCCATGTGGATCGTGCGCATTGTTTTGTGCCCCCACACCGGTGGACTGTGCGCTCGGGTCGTGCAGCGTTCGTTGAGCGCTAGGCTGCCTCGTCTGTCCTGGCCCTCGTGTGCTTCTTGACGAAGAACGCGATGCAAAAAACTACCGCGGTCGCGGGTCGGTCCCGAGTCACGAGCAGCGTGGCCACAGTTTGTCACTCACCGCCTGTAACTTTTTTCCCGTTCGCGGATCGGTCCGAATGTAAGCGCCGAGCGCTGTCGAGCAACCATCGTGCGGAGGAGTAGAACGATGAATCCATTGTGCATGACCCGCTGGTCGCCGTACATTGTCGGGACCCTTTTGGGTATGCTGATTTGGTTCACGTTTGGCGTGGCCCACAAGGCACTCGGGGTTTCGACCAACTTCTCTCAAGCCATCCTTTGGGCCGAAAAGGCGATTGTCCCGGAGCACGCCAAGGAAGTACCCTACTTTGCTGACTACAAGATTCCTACGGCAATCGGCTGGGAGGCAGCCATTTTTGTCGGGCTAATCCTAGGAGCCTTCGTTTCTGCCCAACTGTCAGGCGATCGTGACGCCGAGCAGTTGCCCGAGCTGTGGGTCCGACGCTTCGGCCCGAGCCGCTGGAAGGCCTACGGCTTGGCCTTCCTCGGGGGAGCGATCCTAATGTACGGAGCACGGCTAGCCGGCGGATGCACGAGCGGCCACGGCATCAGTGGCACATTGCAGCTGGCCGTCTCCAGCTGGGCCTTCTTCCTATCGCTCTTCGCCAGCGGTGTGGCGAGTGCCTTCATCCTCTTCCGGAAAGGAGCGTGAGCTATGTTCGAGTCGTGGAGTATTATCGGCTTGGGACTGTTCACGGGGTTCGTCTTTGGCTTCTTGCTCCAAAAGGGAGGAGTGACCAAATACGAGGTGATCGTCAACCAGTTTCGGCTGAAGGACTTTACGGTGCTGAAGACAATGTTGACAGCCATCGTGGTCGGCGGGATCGGTGTGTATGCGCTTTACGAGTACGAGCTGGCCAAGTTGTCCATCAAGCCCGCCTTTCTGGTGGCGAACATCGTCGGTGGCTTGATCTTCGGCGTGGGTATGGTGCTGCTGGGGCTGTGTCCGGGGACAGCCGTAGCTGCGCTGGGCGAACGCAACCGCCGAGCGCTGGCTGGCATACTCGGTATGTTGGTCGGAGCGCTTATTCAGGCCGAAACGTATGGATGGATTTCGGGGCTGGCTCGCTCGGTTGACCTCGGCTCCGTAACGCTGCCCAATCTATTGGGTATCTCGCCCTGGGCAATCCTCGCTGGGCTGGCAGTCGCCGCGCTAGCCGTGTTCGTCGCCCTGGAGTTCTGGGAAAAGCGACCTGTGCGGCAGGGTTCGTCGGCACTGCCGAGCGATCCAAGCATCGGCACCGGCAGCCGGGAAAAGGTTGGTGCACTCTGATCGTCCGAAAAAGCACCTGTGAATCGCTGTAATGCTCGCGCCTGCCTCGGGTTTTTGGGGCGAGTTCTGACATAAGGGGTGCCTGGCGGCGAAGTCGTCGCCAGGCAATTCATTGTTCGTTTCGTGCACGTCGCGTTCGATCGGCTTGACCGAAATGGTCGCCGCCAAAACTTCGAGGGCAAAACGGTTGCTGCCAGCCGCTCGTCAGTTGGTCGAACCACGCCAGCCGCTACCCGCCGGTGGTTCCTCATGAACTAACCATCGGCGAAAAGCGATCCTGCCAAGTTACGCTCCCTCTGCCCAATATGTGCCTTGTGGAGCACGGAGGATGTGATGTTGCAGCGCGTTCAGAGAGTGGATACTACTGTGCGCATCGGACAACAGGGTGTAACGATGGTGCTTGCCGAGCGAAAGTTGTGCCTGCGTGCTATCTTGTTACTCTGAACAGCGCCGTGTGCGAGCAAAAATACCTCCAGCTTTAACGTGCCCCGCTATGACTGGGCCTTGTGCGGTTTGTCTATCTATCTCCTTAAACGGATGCGGAGGCATTGCCACGAGCGCTGGACGTCGTGTCTTCTAAACGCGATGGGCATGGCCTATGTCGGAGATACCAACGCAAAGCCACAAGCGCCGCCAGAGTGACGATGCCGATTATGCCGATGACAGTCCAGTTAGTTTGCTTGGCTGCCTCACGTACTCCTTCTGTAATAGGTTGTACGCCCGTTTGGCCGACTACCTGCAAAATATCTTTCGTTCCTTCGATGAACGGCTCGGGGTCCATGAGGAAAGCGGTCAGAGCCGTAGCCACAGTCAAGGCGC
>Ga0209989_100136_pt1 | contig 13362 bp, 15 predicted proteins | sample Antgeofumaro1A2B_FD_188083 | JGI IMG/M metagenome (GOLD analysis project Ga0209989, IMG submission 188083) | Geothermal fumarole subsurface microbial communities from Mt. Erebus, Antarctica - 1A2B (SPAdes) (version 2) | ecosystem: Environmental > Terrestrial > Volcanic > Fumaroles | place: Mt....
CCCACGTACGACTCGAAAAGGTCGGCGCCCATCCCAGCCACGTCGCCGACGTTGTCACCGACGTTATCGGCAATAACGGCCGGGTTACGGGGGTCGTCTTCGGGGATGCCCGCCTCCACCTTACCCACCAGGTCCGCCCCCACATCGGCCGCCTTGGTGTAGATGCCGCCCCCGACCCGGGCAAAGAGGGCGATGGACGAGGCCCCGAAGCTGAACCCGGCCACAATGTTTGGGTCGCCGATGGCCAGGAAGAGGACCGAAAGCCCCAGAATCCCCAGCCCCACCACCGTGATGCCCATAACCGTTCCGCTGGAGAAGGCGACCCGAAGGGCGTCGTTAAGGCTGCGGATTGCGGCCGCCGCCGTCCGGACGTTGGCCCGGACGGCCACGTTCATCCCGACAAAGCCGGCCAAGGCCGAACAGAAGGCCCCCACCAGGTAACAGAGGGCGGTCAGGGGATGGATTACGAGGCCGAGAATGGCCGCCACAGCGACGGCGAAGGGCACCAGGGTCCGGTATTCCCGCAAGAGGAAGGCCATGGCCCCGACCTGGACCGCCCGGGAGATGCGCACCATCTCCGGCCGACAAGTCTCCTGTTTTAAAACCCAGTAAGCCGTCAGGCCGGCAAACAACAGGCCGACCAGCCCGCCGACGGGACCTAAAATCGCCAGGCTCATCCCCGGCCCCCTTATATCGGGAAAAATTTCACAAAATTTTAGCTAAAGTCCCTCTTGCGGCGCTATTATATCCCGCGCGCCCAGGTATTTTGCCAGTTCCCACTGCCGGACCGACAGGGTCAGGTCGCCGCGGCTCCGCTCCAGAATGCCCCGCACCTGGTCGGTGAGCCGCCTTAGGCCCCCGGTCATGCCGTCGGGGTAATCGAGGGCGACGAGGACCTCATAGATGGTGTCCATTGTCCCCAAGATCTCCTCGGCCCGGCCCAGCTGGCCAGTCCGGATCAGGTCCAGCAGGTGGCGTCTAAGCTCACCGACGGCCTCCGCCAGGCCCTGGAGGTAACTTAAAGGCTCCACCTTAAGCTCATCCGGGCCGGGAACGGGCCGGTTGGCAATGACGGCAAAGGTCACGTGGGCCTCCACCAGCTCCTTGGCGGCATCGCCGATGAAGCCGGCCCAGAGCACGTCCGGGTGTTCGGCCAGCAGGTCGGTGGCGACCTGGAGCTTCTGGCGGCCCTCAGCCAGAAGGGCTTCGGCCGCTTCAAACTCGCCCCGGTGGACGGCTCGGACAGCGTTGGCCGCCGTCCGCACCACCTCCCGGGCCAGCTTTAGGGCTTCCTCCCGGGCGGCGTACTTGGCATCCAAGTGTTCCCGGATCCGGTCGATGGTCTCGTAAAATTCGGGTGTTCGCAGCATCCTCACCTCAGGCCGGCTTCGGCCCGGGCAATAAGCTCGGCCGCGGCGGCCGCCGGGTCTTCGGCGGCGCAGACGGCGCTTATCACCGCAAAGGCGTCGGCCCCGGCCCGAACCACCTCGGCCACATTTTCGGGGGTGATCCCCCCAATGGCCACCACCGGCAGGCCCAGGCCTGCCGCCTTAATTTGGCGAATGGTGTCGAGGCCGGCCGGCCGGGTATCCGTCTTGGTGGCCGTGGGAAAGATTGACCCGACCCCAACGTAGTCGGCCCCGTCGTCCCGGGCCTTGCGGGCCTCGGCCAGGTTATTCGTCGAGCACCCGATAACTGTCGTCGGCGGCAGGATGCGCCGCAGCTCGGCGACGGGCAGGTCCTTCTGGCCCACGTGGACCCCATCGGCCCCGGCCACGAGGGCCAGATCGGCGTGGTCATTCACAATGAAGAGCACCCCGGCCTCCCGGCAAAGGTCCCGGAGCCGCCGGACCTCGGGCAACATTTCACCCTTCATTTTTACTTTATCACGATACTGGACGACCCGGGCGCCGGCCCGGATGGCACCCTCGGCAACGGCGACCACGTCCCGGCCGCGGGTGGCCTGTGGGTCAACTATGAGGTAAAGGCCCCGGACCCCCTGCCGGGCGAGCTCCAGGCTGGGACGGGTTACGGATTGGTGGTCCGCTCCGACCACGGGGTTTCGTACTCCTTGAGCAGTTCCCCCGAGCGGGCCTTCTCAACGACCTCATCAAAACCGGGCGGGAGCTCGACGCCAAGTTCTTTAAGCCGCTTCTTGGCCCAGAGGCCGATGTTGCGGCTGTCCTTGTAGTACTCCTCGGTGGGGTGGTCGATGGCCGAACCCAGCTCCGCCATCCGGTCGGCCTCGGACTTGTGGACGGCGAAGCGGGAAAAGAGCCGCCTAAGACCGCGGCCGCCACACTCGGGGCAGGCCGGTTCGGCCTCGGCCTGGCGGACCGAGAAGTAAAAGAGACCGACCTTGCGGCCGCAGTTTGGGCACAGATACTCGTAGATGGGCATTTTAAAGCTCGTCCCCGCCTTCGCTGGGCTCGCCCTCGTCCGCCTCACCCCCCAGCTCCTCGGGCACCTCGCCGGCCTCTAGCCGGTCCACCATCTCGTCGAACTCCGGCCCCATGTCCTCACCAAGCTGCTTACTAAAGCGGCGGGCCCAGCGGGCCACGCTGCGGGGGTCGTTCTCATCCAGGTCGGCAAAGTTGCTCGGGTCGGCCAGTTGCTCCAGTCGGTCCTCTTCGGAGCGCACAAAGGCAAAGCTGGAGATGAGCCGCCGGACGTCGGTGCTACCGCAGTGGGAGCAGGTCGGCTCGAAAACACTGTATACGCTTGGGACGAAGATGGTGGATTTGCGCCGGCACTGGTTACAGCGGTACTCGTAGATCGGCATAGGCTAACCGGCCCACGGTTTTTGTTTATAGCGACCCTTTGATTATAGCAGGTCGGGCGGGACCTCCAGGGCGTTTTCGATGTGCTCCAGCCGGCGAGGTTGGCCGGCCTCGTCCAATTCGACCCCGATAAAGTCGAACCGGGCCTGCGGGGAAAGCTCCAGGTGGCCGGCCCGATATTCGAGGGCCGCCTGAACCAGCCGTTTTAGTTTACGGGCCGTGATGGATTCGGCCGCCCCCACCAGGCCTCCGGCCCGCCGGGCCCGGACCTCGACGAAGACGAGACAATCGTCCTTCTCGGCGATAATGTCCACCTCGCCGAACCGGGTCCGGAAGTTCATTTCCTTGATGGTATACCCCTGGCTTACCAGGTAGTCCCGGGCGGCCCGTTCGGCCCGGCGGCCGGCCTCACCCGTCCGGGACATCCCTGGTCAGCACCTCGGCCACCGGCCGGAACCGGCGCCGGTGGGCCGGCGATGGGCCGAGCTCGGCCAGCCGGCGCAGATGCTCGGCGGTGGGGTAGCCTTTATGTCGGGCGAAGTCGTAGCCCGGGTATTTCCGGTCAAGGCAGGCCATAAGCCGGTCGCGGGTTACCTTGGCGATGATGGAAGCGGCGGCCACCGAAACTGACCGCTGTTCCCCCTGAACGAGGGATACTTCGGGCAGACCGATGCCCAGGGACCAGGGCCCGTCCACAAGGACGCAGTCAGGGGCAACCTTAAGCCCCTCCACGGCCCTGACCATGGCCAGCAGGCTCGCCCGGCCGATGCCGAGCTCCTCGATTTCGTTCACCTCGGCCTGCCCCACCCCCCAGGCGCGGGCGCAGGCGGTGATTACCCCGAAGGCCCTTTCCCGTTCTCCCGGGGTCAGCAGTTTGCTATCGATAACGGGGCACTCGGGCACCCAATCCCACGGCTCGGGCAGGATTACCGCGGCCGCCACCACCGGGCCGGCCAGGGCCCCCCGCCCGGCCTCATCCACCCCGGCTACAGCCCGGAATCCGGCCCGGTAAAGGGCAAATTCGACGTCGGCCGGCGCCCGCGTCATTTCACCGCGGCCAGGGCGGCCCGCAAAACCTGGGAGGCCAGGGGGGCAGCCACCTGGGTACTGGCGCCCCCCTCTTCAACCACCAGGGCCACAACCACCCGGGGGTTTTCGGCCGGGGCAAAGCCGATGAACCAGGAGTGGGCCGGGCGACCCGGTACAGCCTCGGCGGTCCCGGTCTTGCCGGCCACTGTTACCCCCGAAACCCTGGCCGGCCGGGCCCAGCCCTCGGCCACCGAGACGGTCATAAACGTTCGGAGTTGGCGGGTCACGTCGGGCCCGATGGCCTGCCGCCAGGTTTCGGCCGGCCGGTCGGCCAGCAGGCGGGGCCGGGGAACTTTGCCGTCGGCGGCCACGGCCGCGGCCACCAGGGCCATCTGGAGGGGCGTAACCAGCAGTTCCCCCTGGCCTATGCCTGTGGAGGCTAGGGCGTACTGGGCCTCGGGGCCAGTAAAGAAGTCCGGCCGCTGCTGGAGCCGGCTCGGGACAACCGGCAGTTCAAAGGGAATCGGCGCTTCAAAGCCGAAACGGCGGGCGTAATCCAACAGGGCCGGGGCTCCGAGGCGGAGGGCTAGGTTGGCGTGGGTTACGTTACAGCTCCAGGCGTAGGCATGGGCCAGGTCCAGCCGCACCCGGTTGCCCGAGGCCAGCAGGTAGATGTTCCCGCAGTTGACAAAGCCGTTGGTGTGCCAGGGGACCGGGTGAGAGGCGTCCTGGGGGTTAAGCTGGTATTCAAAGGCTTCGTCGGGCCTTACTGCCCCCAGCTCCAGGGCCGCCGCCAGGGTGACCGTCTTAAAGGTGGAACCTGGGGCGTATTGGCCCTGGGTCGCCCGGTTAAGAAGGGGCGCCCCGCCGTCGGCCTGCAGCGTCCGAAGGTAGCCCAAAGCGGCCTCCTGGGGCTGACCGGCCGCCAGGCGGTTCGGGTCGAAGGTGGGGCTTGAGACCAGGGCTAGGACGGCGCCGTCGGGGGTCATGACCACCGCCGCCCCGGGCCGCCCCCCGAAGAGCCGGAATATCTGGGCCTGAAGGTTGGCATCTAGGGTAAGCCGGACGTCCCGGGCGGCCACGCCGGCCTGAAGGGTCCAGGGCCACTGAGGCCAGCGGACCTGCTGGAGGGTGTCGTTGGCCACCGCCTCCACCCCGGCCCGGCCCAGGCTCGGGTTGAAATAACCCACCACCGGGGCGGCCTCCGGCACCGGGTACTCCCGGCGGTAAATCCCGTCGGATCCGGCCGCCGACCTGGCCAGTACCACCCCGTTCCGGTCCAAGATGGCCCCCCGTGGGCTCCGGAGGAGCAGGTCCAGTGGCCGGCTGTTTTCCGGCCGCCTAAGGAGCTCCGGGGCCGCTATAACCTGCCAGTAGCCGAAGGCCAGGGCCACCAGGGCTAGGCCAGCGTAGAGGGCGAGGCCAACCTGGTAGATGCCGCGGTTCGGGACCATCTCAGTAAAACACCGTCCGGGTCCGGTGGCGGGGCACCGCCTTATACTTCGGCTCCTGGCCCCGGTTCCAGAGCAGGTAATCCAGCTCCCGGGCCGAAACCGGCCGACCGGCCCGGCGTAGTTCGGCCACCATGAGCTCGGCGGCATGCACAGCGCAGGCCCGGATCTCGACCTCTTCGGCTGAGCCTTGGGGGATCAGCTCCCCCCGGTCGACCCGCTCGGCCAGAACCGGGTCGTAGATAAGGACCCCGTCCACCCGCAAGACGTGGGGTACCAGATTATCGGCGAAGATGGTCAGCCCGTCGATATCCCGAAAGTAGCCGTAACCCCGGCCCTGGAAAGCCAGCCAGAGGTCGGCGCAGGTGAGCTGGGCCCGCTTGTAAAAGGCAACTTCGAAGCCCCGGTAAGGGGCCACGTCCCGGAAGAAGGGCATCTCGGCCAGGATATATATAAGCCTTTCAGCCGAATGGTCGGCGGCCTCAACCAGGCGGACAAAATCGCCGCCAAAGCGACCCAAGAGGAGGCGGCCCAGGTCGTTAAGGGCCCGGGCGAATAGACCCATAAGTTCGGTGCGGGGGCCGCCGTCCGGCTCCTGGCCGAAGATGCAGTGGCAGTCGGCCGGAGTGATTTCGGTCAGGGTTTGGGCATCCGGGGGGCCGTGGGCCTCGAAGTAATCTTTAAGGGCGGAGGCAATCGTAAAATAGCCCGAAAGGCCGGGCCGCTTTTGGAGCTGGGGGAAATATCCGGAGCCGAAATTGACGGTATCCAGGGTGAGAATGTAAGCCAGGGTCGCCTCAGGCGGCCCAAAGAAGTGATACCTGGGGTCGAGCTGAAGTTTGCCCAGCCGGTCGAGGGGCAAACTCCGGGCGTAGGGCCCAATCCGGTCGGCGGCGACCCGAACGAACTGGGCCTGCTGGGCAACCTGGGCGCAGGATTGTCTTATCCGGTCAAATATGGTCATGGGCTTAGGTTGTAAAATTTCAGGGCGGGCTTAAACCGACCGCACCATCCCAATTTTCCGACAGCCCGGCCTCGGTCCTCAAATTCCGGCGGAACAGGAGGTTGACCGATGGGCGAAGTGACCAAGATCTTCGTCGCCGGTGAATGGGTTGAAGGCGAAGGGGACCTTATCGAGGACAAGAACCCGTACAACGGCGAGACGGTTGCCGTCGTTCGGCGGGCCAGTGCCCGGCAGATGGAGCTGGCCATTGAGGCGGCCGCTGAAGCCTTTAAGGCTTACCGGCGGGTGCTGGCCTACAAGCGGGCCGATATGCTCCTGACCGTCAGCCAGAAGATTGCCGCCCGGCAGGAGGAACTGGCCCGAACTATCGCCCTGGAGGTGGCCAAGCCCATCCGGACGGCCCGGGCCGAAGTTGCCCGGGCCGTCTACACCTTCCGGATCGCCTCGGAAGAGGCCCGGCGGGTTGGGGGCGAGTACGTGCCGATGGATGCGGTCCCGGCCGGGGAGGGGCGGGTTGGGTACTTTTACCGGCAGCCGGTGGGGGTTGTTGGGGCGATTACCCCCTTTAACTTTCCCCTTAACCTGGTTGCCCACAAGGTGGCCCCGGCCCTGGCCGCGGGCAACACCGTGGTGGTAAAGCCCACCGAGAAGGCGCCCCTAACCGCCCTTAAGCTGGCCGAGATCCTGGAAGAAGCCGGCTTCCCGCCCGGCACCGTGAGCGTCGTGCCAGCCAGCGCCGAGGTGACGGACATCCTCCTGACCAGCCCGAAGGTGCGCAAGATAAGCTTTACCGGCAGCGTCCCGGTGGGCAAGTATATCCGGGACCGGGTTGGGCTCAAGAAGGTTACCCTTGAGCTTGGGTCTAACTCGGCCAACATCATCTTCCCCAGCGCCGACCTGGAGCGGGCGGTGGATGCGACCGTATTCGGGGCTTTTGCCCATGCGGGCCAGTCGTGCATCTCGGTCCAGCGCATTTATCTGCATAAAGATATTGAGCAGGCGTTTCTCGACCGGTTTGTGCCCAGGGTTGAGGCCCTAAAACTGGGGGATCCCCTGCTTGAGGAGACCGATGTGGGGCCGATGATCGACGAACCGGCAGCCCAGAAGGTGGAGTCCTGGGTTATCGAGGCCCGGGAGGCCGGGGCGGCCCTGCTTACGGGCGGGCGGCGGGAGGCCAACATGTTCTGGCCGACGGTTCTGACCCGAACCACCCCGGAGATGAAGGTGGTGTGCGAGGAGGTCTTTGCGCCCCTGGTAGCTGTGGCGACCTTCAGCACCGTGGATGAGGCCATCCAGCAGGTGAACTTGTCAAACTACGGCCTCAATGCGGCCGTTTTTACCCGGGACCTGGGGGAGACCCTGCGGTGTATCGACGAGCTGGAAGTGGGCCAGGTTATCGTAAACGATGCGTCCAACTTCCGGGCCGACCATATGCCGTACGGCGGGGTGAAAGACAGCGGCCTTGGGCGGGAAGGCCTCCGATATGCCATCGAGGAGATGACCGAAATTAAGCTGGCGGTGATTCGGCCGTAAACGGCACTTAGGGCCGGAGGCCCCACGGAACCATCAGGTTCTTTGCCGCGGGAGCTTCACCTGGAGACAGCAGGACTGCCCCATACTACCATGCCGCTAACCGAAGGGTGAACCCCCCGGGTGGTCCGGAAGCGGCTGGGCCATTCCCAGTTTTGCCCGACCTGCAGCGGGAGACAGCCCCCTTCAGCTACTTCCACCAACTCCCACCAAATATATAGCGGCCAGCTAAGCATAAACCATTAGCTGGCCGCTATATATTTGGTCTTTTGTTGGTGCCGGGGGGCGGAGTCGAACCGCCGACACGCGGATTTTCAGTCCGCTGCTCTACCACCTGAGCTACCCCGGCGGGCAGCCCAAAAACCTGTAACCACCAAACCTAAGTATAACCCCAACAAATCGCCCCTGCCAAGGCCGGCCTACCGGGGCTTTTGCGAAACTTCGTCACCTGCGGCGTACGCTGAGGCTCAGTCGGCGGTGGGTTTATATAATAAACTTAAAGGGAAGCGGCAGAAGTTGTCAGTCCGGGGTCGTAGGGAGCAAAGGCCATGGTCAGCGCCATCCGGATTCAGGACCGGGACCTGCTAAGCCGCCTGAATAACTACCTTGAGGGGCTGGATACCTACCTCCGGGAAGGGATCGGCTGGCTCATCTTCAACGCCGACCGCCAACGCACCGCCCGCATCGTCAACTTCATGGTGGACATCCTTAAGGGCCGGCAGCCGACCGTCGGCTTCACCTTGATGCCCTGGCGGGACTTCGCCATGAACGCCTACATGCTCAAAATCGAGCTGGCCCACCAGCCCCGGCCAGCCGAAGGCGGCGACCCAAAGGTCCTCCAGGAATACCGGATCGCCACCCATGTAAGCCTGGAGCTCTACCGCCAGATGGTCGAGCAGAGCCTCATTATCATCACTGGCCTGGTACCCCACTACCCCCACGAGGTCACCCACCTGGACGAGATCCTCGACCACCGGTTCCAGCGCCGCCAGGCCACCGTCATCATTACTCCCCGGCTGCCCGAACAGCTCGCCGCCGACTTCGAGGCCATCGACCCCTCAAAGAAGCTGTGGCAGCGGATTTTCACCCGGCTCTACGAAACGAGCCTGATCGCCCTCTGATAGCTCAGACACCATCCGGAGGAGAGGGCTGTGTCGGAAAGAATTGGTGTCCTCTTTGTAGGCCTCGGGCCCATCGGCCAGGAAGCCGCCCGGCTTTCCCTCACCCGCTCCTATCTCGAGGTTAAGGGCGGCGTCGACATCGATCCCCAGAAGGCCGGCCAAGACCTGGGGGAACTCCTCGGCCTCGGCCGAAAACTCGGGCTAGGCGTAAGTCTCGACCTCACCCGGACCCTTGACGAGACCTCACCAGACGTGGTCGTCCTCTGCACCGGGTCCTACTTTCCCCAAGTTTACCGGCAACTTGCCACCATTATCGAGGCCGGGGCTAACGTGGTCTCCACTTGCGAGGAGCTCGCCTACCCGTGGGCCGGCTACCCCGACCAGGCCCGCCAGCTGGATATGCTGGCCCAAAAGCACGGGGTTACCATCCTCGGCACCGGGGTAAACCCTGGCTTTGTGATGGATACGCTGGCCTTTTTTTTCAGCGGCGTCTGCCAGCAGATCCGGCGGGTTTCGGTCTGGCGAGTCGTCGACGCGGCCAGACGCCGCCGCCAGCTCCAGGAAAAGGTTGGGGTCGGCCTCAGCCAGGAGCAGTTCCGGGCTGCAGCCGCGGCGGGCCGCGTCCGCCACGTCGGCCTGCGGGAGTCCACTTACTTACTTGCTTCGGGGCTGGGGTGGCGGCTCAACGAATACCGGGAAGAGGTCGAGCCCGTGGTCGCCGATGAGCCGGCCTCGACCGAGTACTTTACCGTCCGACCCGGGCAGGTGGCCGGCCTGCGGCAGGTGGGGCGGGGCTTCCGGGACGGCGAACCCGTGGTCGAGCTGACCCTGGAAATCTACGTCGGGGCCAAGAACCCCCGGGACACCCTCGCTATCGACGGTGTTCCGCCCCTCGAGGTTGAGGTTCCCGGTGGGGTCCACGGCGACCTTGGAACAGCCGCCTTGGTAGTTAACGCCATCCCCAGGGTGGTCGAAGCAGCGCCTGGGCTCCTGACCATGAAAGACCTGCCCCTGGTTCACCTTAGGTTTTAGGTTCAGTCACCCATGCTTGTCTTCGAAAGGATGAAGCCGGCCGATGTACCGCAGGTCATGCTCATTGAAAAGCGCTCCTTCCCCACCCCGTGGCCGGAGTCGGCCTTTTACCGGGAGATCACCGAGAACCGCCTGGCCCACTACTTTGTCCTCCGGCAGGAGCCCGACGACCCCAGCCAAAAACCGGGCGAGCTCATCGGTTACGTAGGCCTATGGGTCTTCCAGGAGGAAGCCCATATCACCAACATCGCCGTCCGTCCCGAGCGGCGGGGACAGGGCTTCGGTGAACTGATCCTCCTGAAGGCCATCGAGGCCGCCAGCCGCCTCGGGGCCACCCATGTAACCCTCGAGGTCCGGGTCTCCAACACCGTGGCCCAACGCCTCTACGAAAAATACCGGTTCGGTCGCGTCGGCCTACGCAAGGGCTACTACTCCGACACCGGCGAGGACGCCCTCATCATGACGGTAGAGGGCATAAACACCGCAGGTTACCGGCACTTCCTGGAAAGCTTAAAGGCCAAGCTCACCGCCCGCCTCGGGGAGGTGCGCTGCCCCAACGGGGTGCAGGCGGAGGCCGAGGGCTGACCGAAAAGTTGTGGAAAACTCGTGCCGGGGGGCATTGACAAAGCCGGCCCGATTTGCTAAAGTAAAAATGCCGGGGCCGGTAGTACGGTAAGGAACCCGGTTAAAAATCCAGCAGGTACCCCGGCGATTCGGGGAGCCAAGTAGGCTGAGCGGGAAGCGGCCGAAAGGCAATCTCGAGCAACCAGGGGCCGAGGCTCCGACCCGGCAACGGGTTGGGAATCGGTTACAGTTGCTTGAGATGCCATAAGGCTGCAACCCAACGGCCGAAAGGCTCCCCGAACTTTTTGCCTAACCTTTCCCCCCTGCTTTATAATCAGCCGGCGATTCCACAAAGGAGCGTGAGCATGGCCGTCACCCCAACCCTTGCCGAGTTCATCGCCGGTTTCCCAACTGACCGGATCCCACTCCCAGCTCTAGACGTGGCAACCCGGGCCATCCTGGACACCCTCGGGGTTACCTTGGCCGGTTCCGTTGAGCCCCCGGCCACCCTCACTGCCCAGCTCGCCCCCAACCTGTCCGACGGGGCGGCCCTCTGGGGGCAGAATCGGCACACGACTCCCGCCTACGCCGCCCTCGTCAACGGGGCTGCTGCCCACGCCCTCGATTACGACGACGTCCAGCATTCACTCCGGGGCCACCCCAGTGCCCCCGTCGTTCCCGCCCTTTTTGCCGTCGCCGAAACTACCGGTCGGTCCGGCCGGGACGTCCTGGCAGCCTACGTCATCGCCGACGAGGTGGCCGGGCGGCTGGGCGCGGCCATCGGCGCGTCACATTACATCGCCGGCTGGCACAACACCTCAACCCTGGGCGCCCTGGCCGCCGCGGCCGGCTGCGCCCGCCTCCTGGGGCTCGGCCCCGAGGGGACCCGCCGGGCTCTGGGGATTGCCGCTTCCATGGCCTCCGGCCTTAAGAAAAACTTTGGAACTATGACTAAACCACTCCACGCCGGCCTAGCCGCCCGGGTCGGGGTTGAGGCGGCAACCCTGGCCAGCCTGGACTTCACCGCTGATGACTCCAGCCTAGACGGCCCCCTCGGCTTCCTTGCAATTTACTCGGCCGGAGGGGCCATCAAGGCCGAGGCCCTCACCGAGGACCTTGGGGAGCGCTGGCAGGTCCTCGACCCCGGCATTGCGGTTAAGGTTTACCCCTGCTGCGCCGAAACCCACCGGGCCCTTGATGCCATTTTCCTGCTGCTGGCGGCCGAACCCTTCCGGCCCGAAGAGGTTGAGGCCGTTGAGGCCCTGGTCTCGCCGGTGGGAACCCCCCTCATCCACACCTCCCCGAAGACCGGCCTGGAAGGGAAATTCAGCATCGAATACTGCCTGGCGGCGGCCATCCTGGACCGGCAAATTAACCTGGCAACCTTCACCGACGAGATGGTGAACCGCCCGGAGGTTCGGGCCCTCATGGCCCGGGTGAAGCGGGTTTGGTACGATTCCCTGCCCGTCGGCAGCGGCCTTCAGGATGACCTTCACAGCGGCGTTGACGTTCCCCTGGTCAAGGTTTACCTTAAGGACGGCCGGGTTCTCAGCCGGCGGGTGGAGGAGCCTAGGGGCGACCCGAAGAACCCGGTAAGCTGGGAGGAACTGGTTGCCAAGTTCCGGGACTGCGCCGGCCGAGCGCTCACCCCCGGGGCCGTTGACCGCCTTGTCGCCCTGGTCCGGGAGCTCCCAAACCTCACGGACCTTCGGGAGGTAAGCGCCCTACTGGCCGGAAGCTCGACGCCCGTGCGGGAGACGACCCGGTGAGCACCCCAGGTCTCCAAGATCTGCCGGCTGAGTACGCGGCCAAGCTGGCCGAGCTCAAAGAAGCCATCACGGGCGCCCGGGACTGGGCCTCCGCCCTGGTGGAGACGGTTCGGCGGCTGCGGGATGCCTTCGGCAAGTACCAGTGGGTGGGCATCTACTGGGTGATCCACCACCAGCTGGTCCTCCTGGCCTGGGACGGTCCGGAGCCCACCGCCCACGGGCGAATCCCCATTGGGGTCGGCATCTGCGGCCTGGCCGCCGAGACCGGCCAGACGGTGGTGGTCCCCGACGTCACCAAGGAACCCCGCTACCTGGCCTGCTTTCCGTACACCCGCTCGGAAATCGTGGTGCCCATCAAGCGGGACGGGCGGGTCCTGGGCGAGGTCGACATCGACAGCAACCTACTGGACCCTTTCGGCTCCGAAGACCGGGTGTTCCTGGAGGCGGTAGCCGGCCTGCTGGCGGAGAAGTATCCCGGCAACTGAAGGCTCAGGCCGTAGTCCGAAGCTCCCGAAGCCGGCGCCGGAGCATGCCCTCCGGGTCGAGGCGGTTGGCCACGGCTTCAGCAGACTCCAGGCCGAAAGTTTCCAGGAACTGTCGGGTCACGCCATAAAGGGCCGGCCGGCCCGGCCCCTCGGCCCAGCCCACGACCTCCACCAGGCCCCTGGCCACCAGCACGGCCAGCGCCCGCTCAGAAGATACCCCCCGAACCCGGTCCACCTCGGCCCGAGTCACCGGCTGGAGAAGGGCCACCACCGCCAGGGTTTCCAGCAGGGGCCGGGAAAGCTTCGGCGGCGGCTCTAGCTCGAAGAACCGGCGCACCGCCGGGGCCGCCTCCGGGGCGGTGACCAGGGCCACCGTGTCCCGAAACCGCTGGAGCCGGACCCCCCGCCCGGCCAGGACAGCCTCAAGGCGGTCCAGGGCGGCCTGGGTATCTTCAAGGGATAGTTGAGCGGCCTGAGCAAGCCGCCCCATCGGAACGGGTCGGCCGGCGGCAAAGAGGAGGGCCTCGATAATTTGTTCAGAATCCAACCCGTCCCCTTACGGCGGCGTTTCGGCGGGTGGGGGCGGGGCGGGCTCCTGGCGGACCGGCTCGGCGGCAGGGGTCGGCCGGGGCCGTTC
>Ga0209989_100137_pt1 | contig 13269 bp, 15 predicted proteins | sample Antgeofumaro1A2B_FD_188083 | JGI IMG/M metagenome (GOLD analysis project Ga0209989, IMG submission 188083) | Geothermal fumarole subsurface microbial communities from Mt. Erebus, Antarctica - 1A2B (SPAdes) (version 2) | ecosystem: Environmental > Terrestrial > Volcanic > Fumaroles | place: Mt....
TGGAAGGGCTTTAACCGGCTGGGTGCCTCCACCGAGGTTCTCCCCGATTTCGCGTTCCTGACCCTGGGAGCCAACCGGTCGTGGGCCTAGGCCAATTCGGAGGCTCTGGTCCGGGTGCTGGTCGCCCTCACCGAGGCCACCGACTGGCTACTTAATCCGGCCAACAAGAACCGGGCCGTCGAAATTCTGGCCAAGCGCCTTAACGTCTCGCCCGACGAGGCCCGCCAGACCTACGAGGGGACCGTGGCCGTGGACCCACCCCTGTTTTATCGGGACATGGCCCTCACCGAGAGCAGTCTCCAGAAGGTTTTGGGGTTCATGGTGGAGGACGGCACCATCTAGGCCTCGGAAGCCGATCCCAAGCGCTATTTGGACACTTCTTACCTGGGCCAGGCCCTTCAGCGTCGGGGTGTCCGACGCTAGGGGAGAAAGGGGCTGCGGTGGGGATAACCGTCGGTACCCTGATGGCCTTGCCCTTAAGTTCGGCGTAGCTTTTAATCTGGGGCTTGGCTACCAGCACGTAGTAGGCCCGATTAAACCCGGCCACGATCACCACGCCGCCACCGCCCCGGGCATCCCCGGCGATGACCGCCTCGGCCGTGGCGGTGGCCACCGGCACCGACCCGCTGGAAAGGAGCTGGACCGAGGCCCGGGTGACAACCCGGTCGAATTCAACCCCGAACCTGCCGAAGAATCCCTCTTCCTCGGCGATGTAGACCGGCCAGTGGTTGAGGTTGTCGGTGACCACCCCAAAGGTGACCTTGACCTGGCTGGCGGTGGGGGCGGGAGGACCTCCGCCGGCTGGGGTCCCGGTCTGGGGGGCGCACGCCTCAATCAAAAGCCCAAGGGTCCCCACCAGGCCGGTCTTGACGAAAGCCCGCCGGGAAACGGTCGGAGTCAGCATCGAGGGCCTCCTTTCCGCGCCTCCGGTTTTCTTGGCATTCGCCCCTGTCCCCAGAGTTCTGGCGGAGTATAGTGGAGGGTCCGATGGTCTGTCAAAATCGGCCGCTATCTCCCGAGAACCTCGCGGTAAACCCGCAGCACCTCCCCCACCATCCGGTCCAGGGTAAACTCGGCTTCAACCCGCCTCCGCCCGGCCACCCCCAAGGCCCGCCGGCGCTCCGGGTCAGCCAGGAGCCCTGCCAGGGCTGCCGCCAGGGCTCCAGGATTCCGGGGAGGAACGATCAGGCCGGTCTCCCCATGCCGGTTCACGTAGGAGGTTCCCGTGCCAAGCTCGGTGGTAACGACCGGCAGACCGGCGGCCATGGCTTCCAGGAGGGAGATTCCGAAGGCTTCTGACCGCTCCGTGGCCGGGAGGACGTAGACGTCGGCCGCCCGGTAAACGGCCGGAAGCTCCTCGTCCGGGAGCACCCCCAGGAAAGCCACCCGGGATCCCAGCCCATAGTCGGCAACGAGCCGGCGAAGGCGCGGCCCTTCCGGCCCATCCCCCACCAGGGCCAGTCGAGCCTCCGGGACCAGCCGCAAAGCCTCCACCAGGTAGTCCAGGCCCTTGTAGTATCTAAAGCGGCCCACGAAGAGCACCAGGGGCTTACCCAGCTTGGCCCGCCAAGCCGCCACCCGTTCGGGGTCAAAGGCGTCGAACCGGCCCAAATCGATCCCCATGGGAACGACCCGGCACTTGCCGGCCACCGGCCGCAGGAAGGTCGAGGACTCCAGGTATTGGGGGCTAGTAACTAGGATGAGGTCGGCCCGCTGTAAAAGCCGGCCCAACAGGGGCCGGTAAAGTCGGAGGAGGGTCCGCTGGCGGACGATGTCGCTGTGGTACGTTATAACGAGCCGGCCCCGGGGGCGCAAAAGGTATGCTAGCTCCCCCAGGGGGTATGGGAAATGAAGGTGATAGATATCGGCCTCGCTCCGCCAAAGCTCCAGGCAAAGGCGGAAGCTTATCGGGGTGGAGGCCAGTTGACCTAGCCGCCCCGCCTTAGTGACCGGCACGCCGAATAACGTCTCCCGCCGGGTGCACCGGTCCGGGGAAGTGACCAGGACCGAGGCGTCCACCCCAAGGGCACGCAGCCGGGTGGTGAGGTCCCGGATGTGACCCTCGATGCCCCCCCGGGACCGGGTGGAAATCCTTATAAACCTGGAGCACCCGAAACACCGCCCTACCCGCAGTTTAACCGGCCGCCCCAGGGCCGGTCCAGGCTATACTTGAACCCGAAAGGAGGCGTCACATGCTGCTGGATTTAATCAAAACCCTCTACGCCTACAGCGCCTGGGCCAACAACCGGGTCCTCGAAACTGCCGCCAAGCTGGACCCCGACCGGTATTTTGCCAAGGTGGGCGGCAGCTTCGATTCGGTCCACGACACCCTGACCCACACCGTCGGAGCCCAGTGGCTCTGGCTGCGGCGGTGGCTTGGGGAATCGCCCCAGGCTATGTTAGGCCCGGCCGAGTTTGAGGGCATCGCTGACCTGCGCCGCCGCTGGGAGGAGGTGGAGGCGGAAACCCAAACCTACCTTGCCGGCCTCGATGAGACGGCCCTGGGGCGAGTCCTCCGCTACCGGGATACCCGGGGCCTCGAGCACGCCTTTCCCCTCTGGCAGACATTAATCCACCAGGTGAACCACGCCACCCAGCACCGGAGCGAGGCGGCGCTGATGCTCACCTGGCTGGGCCACTCCCCGGGCGAACTGGACCTCGTCCGCTACCTGGAGCAGCAGCCTTAACCTCCCGAGGACCCTAAAGCAATGCCCAGGCTACTCGTCTGGGAGGAGGGTCGGTTTAGGTGGGTGCGGCTGCCCGGGGAGCACTCCGCCCGATGGGTTGCCTGGCGGCCGGATGGGGTCGAAGCCTTGCTCGTGGGCAACGGCGGGGCGGCCTTCCGGTGGCGGGCCGGCGTTTCTGAGCCGGTCCCGGCCCCCACGTCGGAGAACCTGCGGGGCGCGGCCTGGCACCCGGCGGGACGCTGGGCCCTGGTGGTAGGCAATGCCGGAACTATTTTGCGTTTCGAGGCCGGGGCCTGGGAGCGGGTCTTGTTTTTCTCGGCGGTGGCCCTCCGGCGGGTGGCCTGGTCCCCCGACGGCCGCTACGCCCTGATAGTAGGCAACGATGGCCTCGCCCTCCGCTACGAGCAGGGCCAGATAAGGGCGGTCGGGTTCGCCTATCATCATCTCCGGTCCGTGGCCTTCCACCCTTCGGGCGAATTCGCCCTGGTCGCGGGTAACCGGGCCCTCTATCGCTATGAAGAGGGCGCCCCGGACCTGACTCCCCTATACCGGGAGGCTGAGGGGGACCTTATCGCCGTGGCGTTTCGGCCGGACGGGGCCGAGGCCATCGTTGCCGGCTTCAGGCCGGGCGGGGTGGAGGGGCGGGAAGGGGTGCTTTACCGGTGGACGCCGGGCGGCCTTTCCGAGGCGGCCGCGCCGGTGGCAGGCCAGGTGTGGGTCGGGGTGGCGTGGACGCCCGACGGGCGAGCGGCCTGGGTGGTAGGGAATCCGGGGCCGCGGCCCCTGCCGAGCCTGGTGGCCCGCTGGGAGGGCGGACGCCTCCGGGAAGTCTTCCGGCATCCCCGTTTCCGGTTCACCGGGGTCTTCCCAGACCCCGCCCACCGGACCATCATCTTCCCCGGCTCAAACGCATCCTTTTTCTGGACCGCTTAGCCAACACCAGCGGAAAAGGGAGTCCGCCAGGAAGCGTCCCCGGGATCAGCTTCGGGCCCGACCCGACGGGACCACCGGCGCCAGAGCGGCAATACTTACCCCCGACACGATGTCGATACCGAAAAGAAACCATCGTCGCCATAAATGACCGCCGGAGCTCCGGTGGCAGCTGGGCCACCGCGGCCATCATATCCGCCATCCGCCTGACCCGGACCCCTTCGGGTAGCCGGGCCAGCGCGGCGGCCATTGCCTCCATAAGGCGGTGGCGTTCCGCTTCCGGCCTCGTGGCCAGGAGCCGGACAAAAACCCGGGTTACCGCCGCCCGGTGGTCGGCCTGGGCGTCCGTCAGGGCCTCATTCATCTGTGAGGGCAGCCCTTGGGCTCACGGCGGATCGGGGCGCAGGCTTTGCCGATGCCTATCTTTCCAGGTGGGCGGCGACACAGGGCAACGGGATGTTACTTTTGACCGTGATTTCCGCAAGCTTTCGGCCCAAGACTCGAACCGTGACCACCGACGGCCAGGGCTCAGCTGCCTTCTCCCGGCGGGAACATTAGGCCGGCGGCAGGGGGCCAGGTTTTCCAGCCCTCGGAGCCTAACCCGCGGGACTACCCCCAGCCCCGAAAAGGGACTCCGAGCCTATTGACAGGGGCGGGGCGGCGGGGGATAATGGACTGGGGATGGCGGTTAACGAGTATTTCACCTTCTTTGAACCCCCCGAACTTCGGGAGTCGGTTCTGGTCGCGGCCTTCGCCGGCTGGCCGGATGCTGCCGAGGTGGCCACCACTGCCGCCCGATTCTTGGTCCGGCATTGGGCGGCCCGCCGGTTCGCCAGCATCGACCCGGAGCCCTTTTACGTCTTCACCCTGGTGCGGCCCATGGTCCGCCAGGTGGGACCCTACCAGCGAGAAGTCCACTGGCCAAGCAATGAGTTCTACGCCGCCCGAAACCCTATCCCGGGCCAGGACGCGGTCATCCTGGTCGGGGTTGAGCCCAACCTCCATTGGCGGGCCTTCGCCGAGGCGGTCCTCCACGTCGTCCGCACCTGTAACGTCCGCCTCGTCCTCACCCTTGGGGGACTGCTAGCTGACGTACCACACACCGGGCCCGTCCGTTTGACCGGAACGGCCAATAGTTCCCAGGTGCTGGAACGCCTCGAATCGGTGGGGGTTCGCCCCTCCCGCTACGAGGGGCCGACGGGCATCCACTCCGTCCTCCACGAGGCCCTCACCCGCAACCGGATTCCGGCCGCCAGCATCTGGGGCAATGTCCCCCACTACCTGGCAACGGCCGCAAACCCCAAGGTCGTCGTCGGCATCCTTTCGGCGGTACGCCACTTTTTTGGGATCGACCTTGACCTGTGGGAGCTAGAGATTGCGGCCCAGCGGTTTATCCGGCAGGTGAATGAGGTCATCGCCCAGAACCCCGAGATGGCCGCCTACGTCCGGGCCCTCGAAGAGAAGGAGGGAGTTACACCGCCCCAACCCGAAACTGCCGAACCTGAAGAGGCGCCGGGCGAGTTCCCCAGCAAGGAGGCCCTGCTTAAGGACCTGGAGGAGTTCCTAAGGGGCCTCCAGCAACGCCGCCGGGAGGACGAGTCCACCGAGCCCTAGCTACGCCTCCTGAACCTGTGCCCGCCGGCGGGTGAGCACCGCCCGAATAAGGGGTAGCAGGAAGAGCAGGATGGCTACCCCCATCAGCGGTCCCGAAATCGGTCGGCTAAAAAGGATGGCCGGGGAACCGTGGCCCATTATCAGCGTCTGCCGGAAGGCCGATTCGGTGGGGTCCCCCAAAACCAGGGCGACAATCAGGGGTGCCGCCGGATACTTCAGCTTGCGCAGGATGTAGCCCACCAGGCCGAAAATCAGGACTACCCACACGTCAAAGAGGGAGTTGTTTATTGCATACGCCCCCAGGATGCTTATCATCACGATGAAGGGCGTCAGCAGGGCGTAAGGGACCCGCATGATGGCCGCCAGGAGGGGCGTGGCCAGGATGCACAAAGCGAATCCGATCAGGTGACCCACGTACAGGCTGCCCACCAGGCCCCAGACGAAATCGGGCCGCTCCTGGAAGAGCTTGGGCCCGGGGATCAGGCCCCACATAAAGAGACCGGCCATGATCACGGCGGCCGTAGGCGAACCCGGAACCCCCAGGGTCACCATCGGCAGCAGCGAGCCGATGCCGGCGGCGTCGGCGGCCGCCTGGGGGGCCATCACCCCCTCAATGGCCCCCTTACCGAACCGCTCGGGATTGCGGGAATACTGACGGGCCAAGCCGTAACCCATAAAGGAGGCCGGGGTCGCCCCGGTGCCCGGCATCACCCCGACCCAGAAGCCCATGAGGGTAGCCGCAATAAGGAGCCAGAGCCGCCTGCCAACCTCCCGGACTGCCGCCACCAGGTCGTACCAGCCGAGGCGAGCCTTTATCTCTTCGACCTTTCCCCGGGCCTGCTCCTCGGCCGAAACCAGCAGTTCGGCAATGCCGAACAGGCCGATGGTCACCGGGACGAAGTTAAACCCGGTCAGGAGGGTGATGGTCCCGAAGGTGAGGCGCGGCTGGCCGGTCACCAGGTCAAGGCCCACCGCCCCGAGCAGAAAACCGGCCGTAATCATGATGAGGGTCTTCAGGGGTGAGGAACCTTCCCCGATTCCTACGAAGGTGGCAAAGGCCATCAGCATGATGGCGAAGATCTCGGGCGGCCCGAACCCGAGGGCAAATTCCGCCAGGGGAACCGCAAAGAAAGTAAAGAGCACGTTGGAAACGAACGCCGCAAAGAGGGATGAGACGAACGCGGTGGTTAAGGCCAACCCGGCCCGGCCGGCCCTGGCCAGGGGGTGGCCGTCGAAGACCAGGACCGCCGACCAGGGCTCCCCCGGAATGTTGAACAAAATCGAAGTGATTACCCCGCCGTAGAGGGCCCCCCAATAAAGGCCAGCCAGCATCATGATGGCGGCATTCGGGTGGATGAAGAGGGTTAGGGGCAAAAGGATCGCCACGCCGCTGGTCCCCCCAAGGCCGGGCAAGACCCCGATCACCAACCCGAGGACGACCCCAATAAAAAGAAAGGTTAGGTTGTATGGTTGGAAAACTTGACTAAAACCCAGGGTCAGGCCACTTATCGGGTCCATTGCCGGCTCCTTGGCTCAGAATGGCAGCAGATAGCCGTAGAGAAGGCTCTTGGGTAGCAAGACCTTGAAGCCCTGCTCGAAAGCGTAAAAGGCAATCACCGCCACCGCGATGGCTAGGAGGAAAACCAAATACCAGCGCATCCGGCCATACCAGGTGGCAAAGAGCCCCATGTAGAGGGCCATCACCACGTAGAACCCCAGGTACGGCAGCAGAAGTACCGCAACCATCATCGGGACGGCTACCTTGATTACCTCAACCAACTCGGACTTCCCGGCAAAGGGAGAACCTGCGGGGCCGTCCTTTGCGGCCTGGGCGCAGACCAGAAGCCCGGACGAGCCCATCACCAGGGCCGAAATGAGGGGGAAAAGGCCCGGCTGCGGCCCGGCGTTCCCCCAGCCGGCCCCCAACAGGAGCGACTCCCGGATAAGCACCAGCGCCACCCCCACGAAAGCCGCCCCCACCAGAAGCTCCAGATGTCGGCTAGTCAACAGTCGCATATCAGATCCACCCGGCTTGGGTCATGATCTCCCGGTGAAGCTTCTCGAAGTCGTCCAGGAACTTCCGGAAGTCGTCACCCGTCAGGAACTTGGGTTCCAGGGCATTCTGCTTGACGAAATCCTGCCAGTCCTGGGTTTCGTACACCTGCTTCATCAGGTTGATGTGCCAGGCCTGGTGCTCCCGGCCGAGTTCAGGGGCCCCGACGATGGCCCGCATGTTGACATAGCTGATGGGCAGGCCCAGCTCCTTGGCGGTGGGCAGGTCTTTATAGGCTGGGGTGCGCTCGTCCAGGAAGGCCGCCAGGGGCCGGGTCCGCTCCGGGTAGAACTGCACGCACTCGCTCGGGTTGTTAACGGTCGCCTCCACCTGCTTGCCGGCCAGGGCGGTGCACACCTCGCCGCCCCCCCGGAAGGGCACGTAATTAAAGGGTTTGGTGTTGGCCCGAAGCTCGATGATCTTAAAGAGGATTTCGTCCTCCTGCTTGGAACCGGTACCGCCCACGGTGATGGACCGCTGGCGGGCCTCCCGTAGAAAATCGTCCAGGCTTTTAATGTTCGAATCCGACCAGACCCACAGGAAGAAGGGGTCAAGGGCCAACAGGGCGATGGGGGTAAAACTGCGGGTCGTAAAGGGCAGCTTCTGGAGCATTGGGGTGGTGATGAAGCTATTAAGGGTAATCATGATGACGTGGGGGTCGGCCCGCTTTGAGGCCACGTACTGCATGGCCTCAGCCCCGGCTCCACCCGCCTTATTGACGGGGACGAAAGGCTGGGGCGAAAGCTTGTGCTTTTCGATGATGCCGATGATGAAGCGGGCGTAGATATCCGAGCCGCCCCCTGGGCTGGTGGAAATGACGAATTCCACGGGGCGGGTGGGTGGTTGGGGTGTTACCTGACCCGTCTGGGCCGCCTGCGGTTGGGGGGCCGGGGCGGGGGAGCCTGTGGGAGCGCAGGCCCCAAGGCTCGCCGAGGCAAAGGCGGCTAGGCTGCAACCGAGAAACTGCCGCCGAGAGACTATCACCATGCCTTTTCCTCCTTTCTCCAGCGTATTTAGTTGTCCGTCTATCAGACGGTCAGACCAGCTCCCCCGAAATTAAAAACCGGCCACGGTCAATGCAACTTGCCGTCCTTCTGCGCCGCGCAAATCCTGGAACGACAACGCGCCGGAATCGCCACCCCTTGGTTATCACCACTACCGTCTAATTATACGTGGGCGAAGGGCCCAAGTCAAGGCCGGCCGGACAACCGACCCTGTGAATCCACGGCCAGGCAGCCTGACCGCCTGACCAGCGTCTGGCCATGAAAGCCCGAAACTCCGGGGGCTCACCGGGCCTATCGACTAACGCCGAGTTCGAGAAATTTGCCATCCGACCGGCCAAAGACCCTTTAAAGGTCTTATTCACGACCCTCAAAAGACCCGAGCAGGGCCCGACCTACCCACCCTTAAGGCCCAGCCGTTTAATTGCTTCTTACAATAATCACAATGTTGTGATATAAATCCCGGGTAGGAGGGCCGTCATGAAAACCAAGGGCCGCAAGTCCGGCTGTCACGTCGGCCCCATCGTTTTCGGTCTGGTTCTTTTGCTTGTGCTCAGGCCGCTTTGTCCTTTCGGAGTACCGGGGTCGGGTCGTGGTAGTTTATTTTATGGCCGGCTGGTGTCTTACCTGCATCTTCGAGGCCCGGGCGTTGGCCAGGCTTTACCAGGAATACCGGGACCGGGGCCTGGAAGTCCTTGCCGTGGACGTCGACCCGTCCGAAACGGAGGCCGATGTGAAGGCCTTTCGGGCGCGGGGCGTGCCCGACGCCGCCTACGCCTGGGCCCTGGACCCCGGCGGGCTGCTGAGCCGGACCTTTAAGGTGTGGGCACTGGATACCACGGTGGTGGTTGGACCCGACGGCCGCATCGTTTACCGGGACGAGGTGGGAACCCCCTACGAGACCCTTAAGGAGGTTGTCGACCGATTATGGAAATGGGGCCAGCAGTGGACTTTTGGGAGCGGGCGACCCAGTTCCTGGTCGGCCACTGGCTGGAAATTGTGATTCTAGGAGGGCTGGCCGTCCTGCTGCAGGTTACCGACCTGGGCAACCAAGTGTTGGCCGGGACGGTCGGGGCGGCCCCGGAGCCAGTGGTGACCTTCGCCAGGATGTGCGGGCAGCTGCTGCGGGCCGCCACGCCGGGTCAGCCGCCCGGCCCGTAAACGACTACCCCTTAAGTAAGTCCTGACCTTCGGCTTCGGTCCTAACCGGTCAGGTGCCTGCCCTGTCCAACCTTAACGGCCCCGCCACCGGCACAGACGGGTTGAACGCCCCCGGGTCGGCCGGTTATACTCGGTAAGATGCTGGCCTATACCGGCGAACGAAACGGACCCGTCGATATCCACGTCCACATCCTGCCGGCCGTAGACGACGGCGCTCCCGACCTGGATGCGGCCGTGCGCATGGCCGAAACGGCCGCTCACGACGGCATTGTGGGCCTGGTGGCCACCCCGCACGGCACCGAGTGGCGTCGGGTGGGAAACCGGGAGCAGTTTCTGCTCCGGCTCAGGGAAGTTCGAGATGCGGTCCAGGCGGCCGGAATCCCCGTAGACATTTATCCGGGCCAGGAGGCCTGGCTGGGACCGAATCTCCTCGACCAGCTTGCCGACGGCTACGCTTTTACCCTAAACAACACCCGGTATATCCTGGTGGAAGTGCCCTTCAGCCACTGTCCGGCCGAGACCGAGGAGCTCGCCTTTCAGCTTTTAGCCCACGGCTACGTGCCTATAATGGCCCACCCCGAGCGCAACGCCGACCTAGCCCGGGACCTGGACCGGGTCTGCCGCCTTATCGGGCTGGGGATGCGCTTTCAGATTACGGCGGCCAGCCTGTTAGGCCATTTCGGACCTGGCCCAAAGGCCGCGGCCGAAAAATATATTCGGCACCGGCTTGCCCATTTCCTGGCCTCCGATGCCCACCACCCCACGGGACCCCGGGCCCCGCAGCTGAGCCAGGCCCGTGGGGTAGTGGAAAGCCTGGCCGGGCCGGACTATGCCGAGCTCCTTACCGTTGTCAACCCCCGGGCCGCCTTGGCCGACGGCGAACTCGTCGTTCCGGACCCCGAGCGGCCCCACCAGAAGACCTTCTGGGAGGCCATCGGATGGCGACGTTAAAGGGCCTCATCCTGAGTGGGGGCAAAGGCACCCGCTTGCGCCCCCTCACCTACACCGGGGCCAAACAGCTGGTGCCCGTGGCCAACAAGCCCGTTCTCTTCTACGCCATCGAAGACCTCGTTGAGGCCGGGGTGACCGAGATCGGCATCGTCGTTGGGGACACCCGGGAGCAGGTCATGGCTGCCGTGGGCGACGGCAGCCGCTTCGGCGCCCGGGTGACCTACATTCACCAGGAGCAGCCCCTGGGCCTGGCCCACGCCGTCCTGGTTTCAGAGGCGTTCCTGGGCGATTCCCCCTTTGTGATGTTCCTCGGCGATAACTTCCTGCTGGATGGCATAACTCAGTACGTGGAAGAGTTCCGCAGGGGCCAGGCCGATGCCCTGGTGCTCCTGCACCGGGTGCCGAACCCCACCGAGTTCGGGGTTGCCGAGCTGGTGGACGGGCGGCTGATCCGCCTGGTGGAGCGGCCCAAAGAGCCCCCAAGCGACCTGGTCATCATCGGCATCTACATGTTCAACCACCATATTTTCGAAGCTGCCCACAATATCAGGCCCTCGTGGCGGGGCGAGCTGGAGATAACCGACGCCATTCAGTATCTCATCGACCGGGGCTACCGGGTAGACCACCGGGTCATAAACGGGTACTGGATTGACACCGGAAAGAAGGACGACCTTCTGGACGCCAACCGGGTCGTCTTGGAGACCCTCGAACCCCGGGTCGAAGGCTTTGTGGACGGGCAGTCCCGCCTCTACGGCAAGGTAATTATTGAAAAGGATGCGCAAATAATAAACAGCGTCATCCGGGGGCCGGCCATCATCGGCGAACGGACCAAGGTCGTCAACGCCTATATCGGGCCTTTTACCTCCATTTACCACGACTGTCTGGTGGAAAGGGCCGAAATCGAGCACAGCATCATCCTGGAGTTCAGCCGGATTCAGGACCTCGAGCATCGGATCGCTGATAGCCTCATCGGCCGCTACGTGGAGATTGCCCGGTCGCCGATGAAGCCCAGGGCTTACAACCTGATGCTGGGCGACCACAGCCGGGTGGGGGCGGTCTGATGCGCCGGCCGAGGATCCTGGTTACCGGCGGCGCCGGCTTTATCGGGTCCAATTTCGTCCGGTTCCTCCGGAGCTGGCGACCGGAATACCGGGTTGTGGTCCTGGACAAGCTCACCTATGCCGGCCGGCGGGAGAACCTGGCCGATATCCCCGAGTGCGAGCGCTTCCGGTTTGTTCAGGGCGACATCGCCGACCAGGCCCTGGTGGATGCCCTATTTGCAGAGGAGCGGTTCGACTTTGTGGTCAACTTCGCCGCCGAAACCCACGTGGACCGCTCCATCCTGGAAGCAGGGGCGTTCATCCGGACGGATATCTGGGGAACCTGGGTCCTCCTGGAGGTGGTCCGCCGGCGGGGCACCGGCCGCTTTCTGCAGGTTTCCACCGACGAGGTCTACGGCCAGGTCCTTGAAGGCTCGGCCGCCGAGTCCGACCCCCTGGCCCCCCGGAGTCCGTATGCCGCCAGCAAGGCCGGGGCCGACCTCATGGCCTTGGCCTACCACGAAACCTTCGGCCTGCCCATCCTCATAACCCGGGGCTCCAACACCTTCGGCCCCTACCAGCACCCCGAGAAATTCATCCCCCTCTTCATCACCAACGCCATCGACGACCAGCCCCTGCCCCTCTACGGGGACGGCCGGCAGGTCCGGGACTGGATTTACGTGGCCGACCACTGCGCCGCCATCGACCTGGTGCTCCACCAGGGAGAGGTCGGGCGGGTATACAACGTGGGTGCCGGCAACGAGCGGGAGAACATCCAGGTGGCCCGACTCATCCTGCGCCTTTTGAGCAAGCCCGAAAGCCTCATTCGGCCGGTGGCCGACCGGCCGGCCCACGACCGCCGCTACTCCCTAGATACCAGCCGCCTGCGGGCCCTGGGCTGGGCCCCCCGTCATCCCTTCGAGGAGGCCCTGGCCGAAACGGTTCGCTGGTACCAGGACAATGAGGCCTGGTGGCGGCCCATCAAGCAGGGGGAATTCGCCGAGTTTTACCGGCGCAACTACGGCCACCGCCTCGGGGGCTAAGCTGCATTTGGGCGCCCGGCGGGGCCTCCGTGGGAAGGCCGGGTCAGACCTCGGCCTTGGTCAGGGTGGCCAGGAACTCGGCGTTGCTACGGGTCCGGGCGAGCCGCTCCAGGACCTTCTCGGTCGCCTCCGTGGGGGAGCTGGCATTCTGGCTTATTAGGGAGACCATCCGCCGAAGCAGCCAGACTTGGCGCAGGGTCTGCTCATCCAGCAGCAGCTCCTCCCGCCGGGTGCCACTGCGCAGGATATCGATGGCCGGGAAGATGCGGCGCTCGGCCAGCCGCCGGTCCAGGTGGAGCTCAAAGTTGCCCGTACCCTTAAACTCCTCGTAGATCACCTCGTCCATCCGGCTGCCCGTATCGATGAGGCAGGTGGCCAAGATGGTGAGGCTTCCCCCCTCCTCGGTATTGCGGGCGGCCCCGAAGAACCGCTTGGGCGGGTAGAGGGCCACCGGGTCGATGCCACCGGTCAGGGTCCGGCCGGAGGGCGGCAGGGCCAGGTTGTAGGCCCGGGTCAGCCGGGTGATGCTGTCTAGCAGGATGATAACATGCCGGCCCAGCTCTACCTGCCGCTTGGCGTACTCCAAGGCCAGTTCGGCAACCCGGGTGTGGTCCTCCACCGGCTCATCAAAGGTGGAGCTAACCACATCGGCCCGGTGAACCGAGCGCCGGACGTCGGTTACCTCCTCCGGCCGCTCCCCAATAAGACAGAACATTATGTGGATATCGTCGTAGTTGGCGGCGATGGCGTTGGCGATGTGCTTTAAGACGGTGGTTTTGCCCGCCTTAG